>VYKS01000153.1_pt1 | contig 47387 bp, 43 predicted proteins | sample 5114511 | NCBI WGS metagenome assembly VYKS01 (sample SAMN12291795, study PRJNA351875) | freshwater metagenome | isolation source: freshwater lake | place: USA: Michigan, Gull Lake | collected 2011-07-05 | reverse complement strand
TAACACTATCGCTGCGTATATAGCCTGAAATAATATTTCCATAAGAGCTTGAAATATAGATATCTCCAGCATTACCAGCTCCTTTAGAATATGTCTCCATTGCTCCAATTTCAACATCACCAGCAGCCTCAATCGTTACTTTTCCAGCATTGCCATTGTCAAAGTTTAGATTAGACCGCACTTCACCCAACTTGATTTTATTCCCAGATTTTACATTAATACTTGCAGATGCTCCCTTTGCCGAACTGGTCTGAATCCCAGCATTATCTAAAGTGATACTTCCATTTGTGCTATTGATTGTTATATATAGTAAAATCTACATAGACTAAGACTGATTATCAATTGCAGAGTTAGCAAGTTCAACTAGCTCCTCAAACTGCCCCCACTTCTGGAACACTGAATATTGATAATTTCCTAGTCGCCAAGTAATTTCTGGATATCCGCAATTTGTTTTCGAGAATGGTTCATAATAAAAACCTTTAACTCCTCTAGAAAGAGTAATAAATCCACTTCTATTATTCCAATTTTGATCTTTTTTAGGATGACACATTGATGTCTCAGGGTAAGAATACATACTTTTAAAAATTTGATAACCATCAAGAGTTTTTTTAGAAATTACTGAACCATTAATACAAGGTGAAAATGGTGTTTGATCTTGACAAATACTATATGAAGATTTGTCAAACCCTACAGAGCCTGTGCCATAAAAAGAACGAGTATTTCGTTTGATTTCAAATAATTTTGGCAAGAGAATTGGTACATTAGTTTCATTTTTTATTTTTTGAACTATATCCTTTAAATTGGCAGGAATATAGGTTGCTAAAGTTTTATCTATCTTCAATGAGACGGAATTTACCTCGGATATAAAGAAAATGGGGGTTTTTAAGAAAAAAGTTTGAAGTATAAACATAGAGATTTACTAAATTAAATTGTACTTGATTTCATTTAGAGTCTTAAGATACAGATATGCTTGTCCCTCAACTGCAGTAGCTTCAATTAAAGCATTTACAATTTTTCTTGCTTGATAGAAATTTGGAGCATTCTCAGAAACACTTATACTAAAAGTCTCATAAGTGTTTCCATTGAATTGATAGAAAATTTTATTAAACCCATAACCTGTAAAAAGACCTTCTTTCATGCCGCGAACAGCTATATCAGAAGCAAGATTACGATCTAATGCAGCTTTATCTGGATTATTTTTCAAGTCAATTGAGAAGAGATTTCCAATTTTTTCATAATTATTTTTCCATGTAATTTGTACATATCCTCTACCTCGATATTTATAACCATCTCCAGAGGCAGAATTACCATTTCCAAATTGATTTATGTAGAAGTTATTAAAATAACTTTGCTCTTCAGGTGAACCAAACGTCCTATATCCTCCATATTCAAACATTGGATTATGATTAAAGATATCTGCTTTTGGATTTGGAGAGGGGTAGGCTGATAATCCAATTGTTCCAAACTGTGTCTCATGACTGACGGTAGCTAAGATATAGGCGATTTGTGCTCTATCAGTGACCCCATATTTTTGACTGCTATCTAAAAGTCTTTTAATATCAAATAAAACTGTAGAAGCAGCAAGTAATTTATCTCCTTTTAGTTTTGGATCTTTATAAGCAGCTTCAACAGCTAATTCTTTAGAAGCCCACAACCTTTTAAGTTCGGGAACGTATGAAACAAGAGCAGGTATTCCAGTCCGATCCGTAAGCTCACGGGCAATTATGTCTATTTTTATAGGATTGTAAACCTCTGAAAAACTCTTCTGCACACGTTTTTTGATCTCCTTAAGCGTAGGATCATCATCAATTAAAGTGAAAGTATTAATCTTAATATTTCCTAAAGTGTATATACCCTTTATCTCCGATGTATCAATAATCACATCTCCACCAGCCATAATGATTCCAGCAGTCCCATTAACTGTTGCATCTCCAATAATGAAATTACCTCCACCGACTAGCACTCCACCATGACTAATCTTTAATAACGGACTGCCACTGATACCTGCAAAAATACTAAAATTAACACCATCTAAATTAACAGAACCGATCACTCTTACAGTTCCACCCCCGCCGCCCCCATTTTCAGCAAAGGCATTTAAGGTAATATCCCCACTATTTCCTTTAACACTATCGCTGCGTATATAGCCTGAAATAATATTTCCATAAGAGCTTGAAATATAGATATCTCCAGCATAAGAACTTTACCGTTACTACTAGCAATTTTTACATTACCCGCCTTACCGCCATTTTCAGACCAAGAGCGAATTTCACCATCTAAAGCATTTTTAGTAATATCCCCTGATGCTTCTACAGTGATGCTTCCTGCAATTCCACCCTCTGACCTAGCAGAAATACCAGGATTATTATCAGTCCATGTAAAGTCAATTCCTGCATTTTGGCTAATAATTCTAATATTCCCACTATTAAAAGCTTGACTTGAGCGACTAATAATAGAAGAATTCAAACTAACTTGATCTACAGCTTCAATCTTGATATTTCCAGCATTGCCATTGTCAAAGTTTAGATTAGACCGCACTTTACCCAACTTGATTTTATTTCCAGACTTTACATTAATACTTGCAGATGCTCCCTTTGCCGAACTGGTCTGAATCCCAGCATTATCTAAAGTGATACTTCCACTTGTGCTATTGATTGCTACGGTTCCGCCATTAATATAATTAGTTTTAATATCTGTTGCCGCTTTAATACTGACATCCCCCCATCTTTCGGTTTTGCTATTAGCATCAATCACATCAGCATCTATTGAGCCTGATATGGAACTAATTTTAATATCTCCTGCATTGCCGTTGGCATAAGCAAAAATCCCTGAAGTTGATATATCACTAGAAGCATTAAGAATTACATTTCCAGCATTGCCATTTTGGGCAGAAGTAACAATCCCTTGACCGTTTGTATCAATCTTGCTCGACTTGCTCGTAAGCTTAACCGTTCCACCATTACCAACTTCTTTAGAACTAGCATCTATGTAACTTGCAAGAATATCCCCAGACGTATTAAGAGTTACTGACCCAGCATTACCATTTTGGGCAGAAGTATTTATCGCTTGACCATTTGTATCAATCTTGCCCGACTTGCTCGTAAGCTTAACCGTTCCACCATTACCAACTTCTCTAGAACTAGCATCTATATAACTTGTAAGAATATCCTCAGATGCATTTAGAGTTACCGACCCCGCATTCCCAGTAACTGAAGTAGTGCTAATATTCGTAATTTTAATATCATCAGTTGTATCAATCCTGATATTGCCGCCAACACCACCGCCATTAGTACCAGTGTTGATTAAACCAACTTTAACCTCATCAGCTTTGATCGTAACGTTTCCTCCTTTACCTTGCCCTGAATAAGTACCTGAATAGATATTTCCTGAACTTATAAATTTTTTGGCATTAATTGTTAGATTTCCTCCACTTCCGTAGGTAGAAAATGTAAAAATATCACCTTTGTCAGATTCTACAAAAGCATAGTCACCGATGGTATAAACCTCAAAGATATCAGGAGTATTAATTTTGATATTACCTGCTTGATTAAATTCGGAAAAGGATGAAATTCCAGTGGTTTTAATTCCTAATGAAGCATTTAATGAGATATTCCCATCATTACCGATAATTTGCTGAGTATTTATGCTACCTCCAGCTGCAATACTAATATTAAGCCCAACAATTTGATTCGTTTGAATATCACCACTGGAGCTTTTAATTATGATATTACCTTTTGGCTTAAATTCGGAAAAGGAATAAATTCCTGCAGTTTTAATACCTAAAGATGCAGTTAAAGAGATATTTCCATGGCTGTGGCTGTAGATTTGCTGAGTATTTATGCTACCTCCAGCTGCAATACTAATATTAAGCCCATAAATTCCATTCGTCTGAATATCGTCTCTTGAGGTTAATGAAATATTTTTAGAGTAGCTAGAGATATCGCCTTCAGCGTTGATCGATCCTGCGGAGATATTTAAATTGCTACTAGTTGTACTAAAGTCTCCCAAAAGATTAACTGCCCCGCCGGCTTGCAGAGTGATATTTCCTCCAAAATCACTATAGAATCTAGCATCTGTATTGAATACAATACTATTGCTTGCTGACAGACTTATATTCCCTTTAATTTTATAAAGATCGGAAATATCAAAGGTTGCCTTTTTACCATCATCAGGATTAATAATGATGTCGGCAGGATCTAATAAAACAGTCCCTTGTTTACCCTTTGGAGCATCAACATCAACATCGCCGACAAAATTTAGATTCTGTTTCCCAGAAACTTCAACAAAACCACCATCCCCAAATTTTGCCCCACCTCGTGCTTTGATATCGCCTCGAAAATCTGTATCCCCATCCGCCCAGATAATTACCTTACCCCCGTTTCCAGATTTCAAAGCATTAGCTTGAATGGTTGAGTCTTCACTAACAAAAGTAGTTTGGGCATTTTGCACTTGTCCTTTGCCTTGATAATCTCCACCGATGAGGATAGTACCACCGCTAAGATTTCCTGATGTGTTGAGGTTGGAGTTCAAAACTTCTACATGGTTGCCGAGAAGTTGAATTGTGCCGCCTTTGTTATTTTCACTGGTAGTAATGTTTGCGTTCTTGACTGTAAGGGTATCGGCATTGGTGGTAAGAAAGTCTGTGAAAATGTTGCCTGAAATAATAAGGTCGTCTTCGGTTTGGATATTGAGGGATCTAACGGTTTGATTGCCAATAGATAAACTATCTCTGCCATCTTTACCGTCAAAGTTAATGCTAGTCAGGGTGTCTTTTGTGGCTCCTGTAATGCCTGCGTAGAAATATTGAGAATATGGATCGCTGCTAAAGTGGTTTTCATCGAGTGTTAGTTCGAGGTAGCCTGTATTTGAGATACTTTCGTGGAGGTGATTATCTAGGCTGTTGCCTACTACGTTAAGTCTACCGATCGCACTATCAAAAAATATAGAGTAAGGATTGGGTGGTAGTAGTGGATTGATAGAGGAGCTTGTAAAGTTGGCTGGGGAAGGAATAGGATCAAACATCTTTCTCTACTTTTTCTTTATTCATGGCGGTGCAGGTAGCACGGTAGAAAGTAAAGGTGGATTAGAACCAGTGCGTCAGTCCCTATATGCCGTGATCAATGTTGTATATCCAATGTTATTAAATGGTGAAAATGCGATCGCTGCCGTAGTTAAAGGCTGTGAACTTTTAGAAAACGATCCGAGATTTAATGCTGGGACTGGTTCGGTATTGCAGTCCGATGGTCAGATTCGGATGAGTGCCTCGATTATGGATGGCGATCGCCAAAGTTTTAGTGGTGTCATTAATACAGCTAGGGTCAAAAATCCTATCTATCTAGCCCAAGCCCTGCAAACTTCTGACGATCGGGTGCTATCTGACTATGGTGCGGTCGAATTAATTAGAGAACTAGGCATACCAGTATTTAATCCCTTAACCGATCAGCGTTTGTACGAATGGATTGAGGAGCGTAAAACCAACTTTTCTCGCAAAATGGCAGATGTTGCCATGGGAACCATCGGGGTCGTGGCTTTGGATCGAAATGGACATCTTTGTGCAGGTACATCTACAGGTGGAAGAGGGTTTGAGCGAATTGGCAGAGTTAGTGATTCGGCAATGCCCGCAGGCAATTATGCAACAAGCCAAGCGGCTGTGAGTTGTACTGGGGTGGGTGAAGATATTATTGATGAATGTGTAGCGGCAAAAATTGTGGTCAGAGTTACGGATGGTATGAGCCTACAGGCTGCGGTGGATAAATCCTTTGAGGAAGCATTTAGTAGAAACCGAGATTTTGGGGCAATTTGTCTGGATGCTAGTGGGGCGATCGCTTGGGGTAAGACGACATCAGTTTTATTTGCAGCTTTCCATGATGGCAGTAAATTTGGCGATACCTTAATTTAAGCTTAATTTGAAAACATATATTTTTATCTTTGACTTATTTCTTTACATTTAATTAAGAGTTTGTTACAATAATTTACATAAGGTTAAAACAAAAAGTTCTAAAAAGGATTTAATAAAATGGCACAACGTACAACAGTAATCGACGATCGCGGCTTGCTCAACAACTTTGCATACGAGCCTCCTGTTTATGTAGATGAAGAATCTCGTGTTGGTTTTACTGAGTTTGCAGAAAAATGGAATGGTCGCTTTGCCATGATCGGATTTGTCCTGTTGTTAGTAATCGAATATGGTGCCGATCAAGGGTTAGTTAGCTTAATGCGTTCACTCTAGGCTATTTCTAGGTGAGTAGTTAGAGAAAACATAAATCTTAAGAATACTAAATTGGGGAGTTAAAGCTCCTCTTTTTTGTACTTGAAATAAGCTCTAGGTTTTGTTCAGAGGAATTATGTCGAATAATTTTGCTACGCCTCCGATTAGGGCAATAATTACAGCCACTAAAGTTCCCCGATTAATAAATTCTTGATTATCTAATCGTTTGCTTATCCCGCTAACTTTTTCGTCTAAGGTTTTGATTTCCCCTGTAAATTTTTGATCCAATGCCTTAATATCTCCAGAAAGTTCTGCTTGTCCAATTTCTAGCTTGTTAAGGCGATCGTCTATCTTTTCTAGTTTCAGATTGACTTCAGCAAATTTTTGATTAACTTCAGCAAATTGCTTGTCCATCTTTTGATTAACTTCAGCAAATTGTTTGTCCATCTTTTGATTAAGTTCGGCAAATTGCTTATCCATCTTTTGCTCAAAACGGGAAAAGACTTCTTCGAGGGTATAGGTGAGAGTTGTAGGATTAGTCATAATAGATTTAGCTGGGAATAGTTAGAACTATAATAAGCGATCTAAATATTGATGCCAATTGATTGTAGGTAAGCAGCTAATTTTTCTTCTTGGTTTATTCTTTGGGAGCGATCGCTTTTTGACCATCAGCAATTACAGGGGTTTTACCCAAACTTTCAAAATAGGGCAGATCTTCACCAAAATATTGAATACCCTCGCAAAATCTGGGGATAGATCCAGTAAAAAAATTTTTTTATTCAGGAATGGCTCCTACTTATTTAGTAGCTAAAATTATTTAGTAGCTAAAATTGCCTCAGAAATCTCAAATCACTGGTAAATAGTCGGCGAATATCATCAATTTGATGTAGCACCATAGCAATCCGATCGGCTCCAAAGCCCATGGCAAAGCCAGATACGGTTTCAGGATCGTAGCCCACGGACTTGAATACGTTGGGATCGACCATGCCGCAGCCACCAATTTCTAGCCAGCGTCCATTCCACTCCACATCTACTTCTGCTGAGGGTTCTGTAAAAGGGAAATAGCTAGGACGAAATCTCACTTCGCGATCGCCTAATAATTCTTCCAACAAAGTTCTAACAGTACCTTTAAGATCGCCAAAGGTTAAGCCCTCTTCCACTGCTAATAGTTCCATCTGATGAAAAATTGGCGAATGGGTAGCATCCACTTCATCCTTGCGATAGACCCGTCCCCCAGGGCAAACAATCCGAAACGGCGGCTCATTGGCCTCCATATAACGCACCTGCACCGAAGAAGTTTGCGTCCGCAAGAGTTTGCCATTATTTAAATACAAGGTGTCTTGCATATCACGGGCGGGATGGTCAGCAGGGGTATTTAAGGCTTCAAAATTGTAGTAGTCAGTTTCAATTTCGGGACCTTGGGCAGTGGTAAAACCTAAGCCTACCAATACATCTAACACCCGATCTATAGTGCTTTGGAGGGGATGAATTCGACCTTGGAGCGATCGTATGACCGCAGGCATAGTGACATCTAGGGTTTCTGATTCGAGTCTGGCGATAATTTCTGCTTGTTGGATCGCTAGGCGCTTTTCTTCTAACTGAGTTTGCAAAGCCTGTTTAACTTCATTGGCGATCGCTCCAATTTGGGGACGTTCCTCCGCCGAAAGCTTGCCCATCCCCCCCAAAAGTTGAGGTAAAACCCCTTTTTTGCCTAGGTATTCAACCTTAACTTGCTCTAATTGCTCGGCTGTCTCTACTTTTGCCACTGCCTCGGCTGCATCGGTAGATAAAGATTGGAGTTTGACCTTTAAGTTATCTAAATCGGCAGTCATGTTTTATATTTTTCAAAATGGTATTTAATCGATCAAAACCAATCTAGCAGATAGGATCGAGAAAATGTCACTATTCCCCAGATTGCGATAAACTGATGATTATCAACCAAATTTGCGCTAATAGATTCTGGAAATATCCCAATGTCACTTGCACGAAGACAGTTCTTGCAGAGTATAGTCGCTGGCTTTGTGGGCAGTCAAATCTGTATAGATCAATTAGCAGATCAAATGGCTTGGGCGGCTGATAGTTATGCCCAAAATTTGGCGAAAACCACTAGACGTAAATTAGCGTTATTAGTTGGCATAAATCAATACGAAGCTAGAAATGAATGGCTGCCTCTCAATGGTTGTGTCAATGATGTGGAATTGCAAAGGGAACTTTTAATCCATCGCTTTGGCTTTAATCCTAAGGATATTCTTACCCTCACCGATCGCCAAGCCACCAGAGCAAATATTATAGATGGCATCAGAGAGCATTTAATCTCCCAAGCATTGCCCGAAGACTTAGTAGTGGTGCATTTTAGTGGGCATGGCTCTCGGATTCAAGCCCAAGACTCTTTAGTACCTGTAGATGGTAGGTTTGCTGCGGCTAACGAGACTGTTAATGATATTACGATCGCTACTCTTTTACTTTTACTCAATGCGATCCCTACAAATAAAGTCACCTGTATTCTGGATGCGGGTTATAGCAGTTCAGGTATTCCCATAGTTGGCAACTTTCGGATTAGGGCAAGACCAAGCCGCAAAGAATGGGAACTCAGTCACGCAGAGGTTGACTTGCAATTGGAATTTAAGGAACAATTCCCAAATAAGCAGATTCTCGCGAAACAAAAGCGCAGCAATCCCCCAATCCTCCTCCAAGCTGCAATCAACGACCAACTTTGTGCTGATGGGAATTGGAATGGATTTAGCAGTGGAGTATTTACCTATACCTTGACGCAACAACTGTGGAAAACGATCTCTGGTACTTCTTTATATACTGTTTTAGGGAATGTCATATCCGAGTCTGACCACATTGCCTTGCAAACAAAGGAATCAATTTCTATCGAAAAAGAAGCACAAGCTAAGCAACTTAAAACTTTATCCAGTTATAGCCTCGTTGATGTTTTCAGTAAAGGTAGCGATCGCTCTCCTGATGCCTTTATTAAATCTGTAGGAACCGATTCACATACGGGTGAGGCATGGTTAGGGGGCATTCCGATTATGCCTTTGGGATATTATGGAGTGGGTTCGGTTTTTGCGATTTTAGAGGACTCAAATTCTAATTTAAATAGTTCTATTTCAATCAGCCCTAATCTTGTGCAAGTGAGATCGCACAATGGCATTACAGCCAAAATCGAAGCCATTAAACCTCGTCAAGTTCTCCAGACTGGGAGCCTGCTCAAGGAAAAAATCAGAGTTTTACCCCATAATCCCCAGCTTAGTATTGCTCTAGATGCAGACTTGACAAAAATCGAACGAGTAGATGCAACTAGTGCAATTTCAGATTTTCCTATGATAATTGGCGTAAATGCTACTGAACAATTTGCCGACTGTTTATTTGGTTATCAAGCCTCTAGTTATGGTTTATTTTCCGTGGGGCGATCGCCAATTTTGGGATCATTTGGGGCAGTAGGAGAATCTGTCGGTGCTGCCATTCGTCGCCTTCAACCCAAGCTAGAGAGCCTACTAGCGGCAAAACTTATCCATTTAACTACCAATCAAGATTCTTCGCTTTTAGACTTAAAAGTTTCCCTAGAGGCAATTTCCAGTAGTCCTAGCCGTACTAAAATGCTCGCTAGTCAATCAACTAATCCTCAAGATCTAAATCAGCAAGAATCTAGTTTCTTTAATAAATGCTTGAATGTGAGCGATCGCCTGACCTGTAAATTAGAAAACTTAACTAACGATCTGCTGCACGTCATTATTTTTAGTTTTGATTCTAGGGGAAAAGTTATGACCCCCAGTTTTGTGACTAGTCCCTACGCCAACGACAGCAGCATTCCTGCTCAAGGTACCCTAACTATTCCTCAACCGATCGCCCCCTTTGAGTGGACTGTTTCTGCTCCCCAAGGCATAGTAGATGTGCAGATTATTGCAAGTCGATCGCCCTTAACTCAAACTATGTCGCTTTTAGATCGATTTTCCCGTCAGTCTCCCACAGGGCTGGTAAATGTGAGTAATCCCTTAGAGGTTGCTAAGGCTTTGCTGCTTGATCTACATAGTAAAAATTCTACCTATCCTAATATGGGCGAAGATGCATGGATACTGGATTTGAATGATTGGGCAACTATTGGCTTTAGCTATAGAGTGGCATGATCTGGAGATTTAGCCTTTAATTAAAAAATAAGCACTCATACTAAATCCGATCGCTATCACAAAGCGGCGTATGTATATAGGATTAAGTTTCTGGGCATAGTAAGCACTTATATAACCACCCAAAACAGACCCGATCGCCATCAATACCGCCTGTTCCCAAGCAATAATTCCCGCCAATATAAATGGGACGATCGCTATGCCATTAATTAGAGCAGCCAAAAGTGTCTTAATCCCGTTCATTTTATTGATATCCTCTATCCCCATCAGAGATAGCAATGCCAACATTAAAATACCAATGCCACCGCCAAAAAAGCCGCCATAGATAGCGATTATGCCTTGGAATAAAGGCATTCCCACTTTACCCAAGGATAGCTTTTGGTTTATTAGCCAATTAGTGATATTTGAACTGAATGTAAATAGTAAAGTAGCAGTAAGCAATAGATAGGGTAAAAGTCGAACAAATAGGCTCGGTGGGGTTTTAAGTAGCACAATTGCCCCTAAAATTCCGCCAATCAAGCTAATTCCCACCAATATTAAAAAGCTACGCTCCCTCCAAGCTAGATAATGGCGGTATGCTCCCACAGAAGCGATCGCTCCAGGTAATAAAGCTACAGTACTTGTAGCATTGGCACTAATCGGCGAAACTCCTACAAAAATTAAGGCTGGAAATGAAATAAAACTCCCCCCGCCAGCGATCGCATTTAATCCCCCCGCTAAAACTGCCGAGCTAAACACTACTATTTGCTGCAAAGTTGTCATCATTTTTATCAAATTATTTTTTTGATGATTAAATTTTGAGGATTAGTTTTGAAGGTCAGGATGCTAAGTACAAACAAATCTAACCACAGTGATTCAGTATAATTTCTGTAAAGTGCTAAATATTTGTATTTCAGTAGCTAGACTACAATTGAAATAAAAATTTTTACAGGAAGCCACATTTATGATTCATGCCTATGCTGCTCAAACTCCATCAGGAAAACTAGAGCCGTTTGAGTACGATCCAGGAGTATTAGGGACGGAAGAAGTCGAAATTCAGGTGGAATATTGCGGTATTTGTTATAGCGATCTCAGTATGCTTGATAACGAATGGGGAATTAGTCAATATCCTTTCGTCCCTGGGCATGAAGTTGTAGGAAAAATTGCTCAGGTGGGTAAGGCCGTAAAAAAATTACAGATAGGTCAAAGAGTTGGCTTAGGTTGGTACTCCCGTTCTTGCATGACTTGTGAATGGTGTGTCAGCGGCGATCGCAATCTTTGTCAAACCACTGAGCAGACTATTGTGGGCAGATATGGAGGATTTGCGGATAAAGTAAGAGCCCATGAAGGTTGGGTAATTCCTCTGCCCGATGGACTTAACCCAGCCAGTTCGGGTCCTCTTTTTTGTGGTGGCATTACTGTATTTAATCCCATCGTTCAGTTTAATATACAGCCTACAGATCGAGTTGGAGTAATCGGTATTGGTGGATTAGGACATATGGCTTTAGGATTCCTCAAAGCATGGGGATGTGACGTAACCGCATTTTCTACCTCGCCTGATAAAGAAGCAGAGTCAAGAAATCTAGGAGCATCTCACTTTATAAATTCCCAAGATCCTGAAGCCATTAGCAAAGCCATTAATTCCTTTGACTTGATTTTGTCAACGGTTGCCGCAGATCTGGATTGGGCGGCCTATATTTCCATGCTTAGACCCAAAGGAAGATTACATTTTGTCGGTATTGTCCCTAATCCGGTTTCTAGCTTAGTTTTCCCCCTAGTAGCTGGGCAAAAGTCAATTTCAGGTAGTCCCCTTGGCAGTCCAGCTACGATCGCTAAAATGCTAGAGTTTACTAATCGTCATCACTTTGAGCCATTGGTTGAAGAGTTCCCATTTGATCAAGTTAATGAAGCGATTTCCAAACTACGCACGGGTAAACCTCGCTATCGCATAGTCCTCAAACACTAGTTACCACTCTAAAATACTTATCTAAAATACTTAAAAAGGCACGTATGGCTGATATAGGGATAATGACAGCTCAGGTGCGACCAGAACGGGCGATCGGGCAAATTCATGTTTACGATGGCATGGGAAAGGGTAAATCCCAAGCAGCTTTAGGCGTGGTCTTAAGATCGCTAGGGCTAGGGATGGCAGCCATAGATCCTTCGGAAACTCGAATTTTACTTCTGCGATTCCTTAAAGGGCATGGTCGAGAATATGCCGAAGATGCTGCGATCGCTGCTTTGAAACTAGGATTCCCCCACCTAATCGATCAAGTTCGTACAGGGCGCAGGGAATATTTCAATGCCGATCAAATTACCGCTCTAGATCGGGCTGAAGCGGAGAGAGGATGGGATGTAGCCCGTGGAGCGATCGCCTCAGGTTTATATTCAGTGATTGTTTTAGATGAAATCAATCCCGTTTTAGATTTAGGGCTTTTACCCCTCGATCGGGTAATTAAAGATCTTAAACGCAAACCTGAACACCTCGAAATCATTGCCACAGGAAGAGCCGCTCCCCAAGCCCTGCTCGAAATTGCCGATCTGCATTCGGAAATGCGCCCTCATGCCCCTAACGCTAATTTTGCCGAATATGGTATTACTGGCATCGAAATTTATACTGGGGCGGGTAAAGGTAAAAGCACCTCGGCACTAGGTCGCTCACTCCAAGCGATCGGCAGAGGCATTAGTCGAGATCAATCCCACCGAGTTTTAATTATGCAATGGCTCAAGGGTGGCACGGGCTATACCGAAGATGCAGCAATCTCCGCCCTCAATCGTAGTTATCCGAATGTGGTCGATCATCAAAGATGTGGTCGAGATGCGATCGTATGGCGAGGACAGCAACAGGAATTAGATTTCATTGAAGCCCAAAGGGGTTGGGAAATTGCCTCAGCAGCGATCGCCTCAGGGCTTTATAAAACCATCGTCTTAGATGAACTCAATCCCACTGTTGATCTGGAGCTTTTACCTGTAGAGCCAATCTTTCAGGCACTTCTCAAAAAACCTCGGGACACAGAAATTATTATTACTGGACGCTGCTGGAAGCAACCTGCTTATTTTGACCTTGCTAGCGTTCATTCTGAGATGGTATGCCACAAACACTACTCAGATCGAGGCGTTGATTTAAAGCCCGGAGTTGATTTTTAAGAAATAGTAAAATTATTATCCGATTACGGGTTGACAAATCCTAATTCTCACATTATAGTTAAGAACTTATGCCTTGATGAGGCGAGATGTACACTCTCACTAAAACTATAGTCATTAGTGCATGAACAAGCCAACACATATAACTCCTGCTTTTGCTTTACCAGATTTAGTAGAAATTCAGCGGGAAAGTTTCCGATGGTTCTTAGAAGAAGGTTTAATTGAAGAGCTGGACAGTTTCTCTCCCATAACCGACTACACAGGGAAAATGGAACTTCACTTTGTCGGAAAAGAATTTAAGCTCAGAAGTCCTAAATACAGCGTTGACGAAGCTAAACGTCGTGATGCCACATACGCCGTGCAAATGTATGTTCCCACAAGACTAATTAACAAAGAAACTGGGGAAATCAAAGAACAAGAAGTATTTATAGGTGACTTACCCCTGATGACAGATAGGGGCACCTTTATTATCAATGGCGCAGAGCGGGTAATCGTTAATCAGATTGTCCGTAGTCCTGGGGTATACTTCAAACTAGATGTCGATAAGAATAGTCGTCGTACCTACAACGCCAGTCTAATTCCTAACCGTGGCGCATGGCTCAAGTTTGAAACTGACAAAAATGATCTGGTTTGGGTCAGAATCGACAAAACTCGTAAACTATCTGCTCAAGTTCTTCTCAAAGCTTTGGGCTTAACTGATGCGGAAATTTTTGATTCCCTGCGTCATCCCGAATACTTCCAAAAGACCATTGATAAAGAAGGGCAGTTCGGTGAAGAAGAAGCACTGATGGAGCTATATCGTAAGCTGCGTCCAGGGGAACCTCCAACCGTAAGTGGAGGTCATCAATTACTAGAATCGAGATTCTTTGATCCAAAACGCTATGATTTAGGTAAAGTAGGACGATACAAGCTTAATAAAAAGCTGCGCCTTAATATTCCTGACGATAAGAGAGTTTTAACATCCGAAGATATCCTCGCCTCTATCAACTACCTAATTAACCTAGAGTTTGATGTTGGTCAAGTTGATGATATCGATCACTTAGGTAATCGCCGAGTCCGTTCCGTGGGTGAACTACTGCAAAACCAAGTGCGTGTAGGTCTAAACCGCTTAGAGCGAATCATCCGTGAGCGCATGACTGTTTCTGACTCCGATTCCCTAACTCCTGCATCCCTAGTCAACCCTAAACCTTTAGTTGCTGCTATTAAAGAATTCTTTGGTTCCAGTCAGCTATCTCAGTTTATGGATCAAACTAATCCTTTAGCTGAACTTACGCACAAGCGTCGGATCAGTGCTCTAGGACCAGGTGGTTTAACCCGTGAGCGGGCAGGATTTGCCGTTAGAGATATTCATCCCAGCCATTACGGTCGAATTTGCCCAATTGAGACTCCTGAAGGTCCAAATGCAGGCCTAATTGGTTCTTTGGCAACCCATGCCCGTGTTAATCAGTATGGCTTCATTGAAACTCCTTACTATCCCGTGGAACTAGGAAAAGTAAGGAGAGATTTGGCTCCCGTCTACATGACCGCTGATGAAGAAGATGAACTACGGGTAGCTCCAGGGGATATTCCCACGGATGAAACAGGTAAAATCACTAGCGATCTAGTCCCTGTGCGCTATCGCCAAGAATTTGGTACCGCTTCTCCCATTGAGGTTGATTATGTTGCTGTATCCCCAGTTCAGATCATCTCAGTTGCTACATCTTTAATCCCATTCCTAGAACATGATGATGCTAACCGTGCTCTCATGGGTTCTAACATGCAGAGACAAGCTGTTCCTTTACTTAGACCAGAGCGTCCTTTGGTCGGAACTGGATTAGAACCTCAAGCTGCCAGAGATTCAGGCATGGTCGTGGTTTCCCGTACTGACGGATATGTGAGCTATGTTTCGGCTGACGAAATCCGAGTTCGCTCTGATGCAGGAGGAGAGACTGCCTACTACTTACATAAATATCAGCGTTCTAACCAAGATACCTGCTTAAATCAACGCCCAATGGTGTTTATAGGCGATCGCGTCGTCATTGGACAGGTAATGGCAGATGGGTCCGCAACTGAAGGCGGTGAATTAGCCCTAGGTCAAAATATTCTCGTGGCATATATGCCTTGGGAGGGTTATAACTACGAAGATGCGATTCTAATCAACGAACGTCTTGTTTATGATGATGTTTATACATCTATTCATATTGAGAAGTTTGAGATTGAAGCCCGTCAGACTAAGCTAGGTCCAGAGGAAATTACGAGGGAAATCCCTAATGTCGGGGAAGACACCCTCCGTCAACTCGATGAACAGGGTATTATTCGCACTGGAGCTTGGGTTGAGGCTGGAGATATCTTAGTAGGTAAGGTCACGCCTAAGGGTGAATCCGATCAGCCTCCTGAAGAAAAACTACTCAGAGCTATTTTTGGCGAAAAAGCACGAGATGTTAGGGATAACTCACTAAGGGTACCTAATGGTGAAAAGGGTAGAGTAGTTGATGTGCGTGTATTTACCCGTGAACAGGGCGATGAATTACCCCCCGGCGCAAATATGGTGGTTAGGGTTTATGTTGCCCAAAAGCGCAAAATCCAAGTGGGAGATAAGATGGCAGGAAGACACGGTAATAAGGGAATTATTTCTCGGATATTACCCAAGGAGGATATGCCATATCTAGAAGATGGAACGCCTTTAGATATCGTCTTAAATCCATTGGGTGTCCCCTCTCGGATGAATGTGGGTCAAGTATTTGAATGCTTACTCGCATGGGCTGCAGATAATAGAGATGTGAGATTTAAAATTACCCCTTTCGATGAAATGCACGGGGAAGAAATGTCTAGAACATCTGTTCATGCTCAACTTGCCCAAGCCCAACGGGAAACTGGCGATGAGTGGCTCTTTAACCCCGAAAATCCAGGAAAACTCCAAGTTTATGATGGGCGGACGGGCGAACCCTTTGACCAGCCTGTAACCGTTGGAAAAGCATATATGTTGAAACTGGTTCATCTTGTAGACGATAAAATTCATGCTCGTTCCACTGGTCCTTATTCATTAGTTACTCAGCAACCTTTAGGAGGCAAGGCGCAGCAAGGTGGACAAAGATTCGGAGAAATGGAGGTTTGGGCTTTAGAAGCATTTGGTGCTGCTTATACCCTACAAGAGCTACTAACTGTAAAATCTGATGACATGACTGGTCGTAACGAATCCTTAAATGCGATCGTCAAGGGGAAAGCAATCCCTAGACCTGGTACACCAGAATCATTTAAGGTGCTTGTTAGAGAGTTACAGTCTCTGTGTCTTGATGTCTCAGTCCACAAGCTAGAGTCAAAAGAAGATGGTAACAATAAGGATACAGAAGTAGATTTAATGGTTGATGTCAGCACTAGACGTACCCCTGCCCGCCCTACATATGAGTCGATTTACAAAGATGATGAAGATTAATTACCTTTGACATTCCATTTGCAAAATTCATTTTATCGAACTATCAAATTTATCTAATAGAATCATAGGAAGCTTTACTCATGACGAAAGTGGAACAACGCTTTGATTATGTCAAGATCGGTTTAGCTTCCCCGCAAAGGATTAGAAATTGGGGAGAGCGTACTCTTCCTAATGGTCAAGTTGTAGGGGAAGTTACCAAGCCTGAGACTATAAACTATCGTACTCTCAAGCCAGAGATGGATGGACTTTTTTGTGAACGCATTTTTGGTCCAGCTAAAGATTGGGAATGTCATTGCGGTAAGTACAAGCGAGTTCGTCATCGCGGAATTGTCTGCGAACGTTGTGGGGTTGAAGTAACTGAATCAAGAGTCCGTCGTCATCGTATGGGCTTTATTGGTCTAGCTGCACCCGTAACTCATGTTTGGTATCTCAAGGGTATTCCCAGTTACATGGCAACCCTTTTAGATATGCCCCTTCGGGATGTAGAACAAATTGTCTACTTCAATGCCTATGTGGTTTTAGATGTAGGAAATGCCGATAATCTTTCCTATAAGCAACTCTTAAGTGAAGATCAGTGGATTCAACTGGAAGATCAAATTTATGCTGAAGACTCGCAACTAGATGGAATTGAGGTGGGGATTGGAGCAGAGGCAGTTCAACAGTTACTTAATAATATCAACCTTGAATTAGAAGCAGAAAAACTTCGCGAAGAGATTTCAGGTTCTAAGGGGCAGAAGCGTGCCAAGTTAATTAAACGGCTACGGGTAGTTGATAATTTTGTCGCAACTGGCTCCCGTCCTGAGTGGATGGTTTTGCAATATATTCCGGTGATTCCACCTGACTTGCGCCCAATGGTGCAGTTAGATGGTGGACGTTTTGCTACCAGCGATTTAAATGACCTTTATCGGCGTGTTATTAACCGCAATAATCGTCTTGCCCGACTACAGGAAATCCTAGCTCCAGAGATTATAGTTCGCAACGAAAAGCGGATGCTTCAAGAGGCAGTAGATGCTTTGATTGATAATGGCAGACGGGGACGAACAGTGGTTGGAGCAAATAATCGCCCTCTCAAATCCCTTTCCGATATTATTGAAGGTAAACAGGGTCGATTCCGTCAGAATCTTTTAGGTAAGAGAGTCGATTACTCCGGGCGATCGGTAATTGTGGTTGGACCAAACCTAAAAATCCATCAGTGTGGTTTACCCAAGGAAATGGCAATTGAGTTATTTCAGCCATTCGTCATTCATCGCCTAATCCGCATGAACTTGGTCAATAACATTAAAGCTGCAAAGAAATTAATTCAGCGTAATGATCCTGCAATTTGGGATGTATTAGAAGATGTAATTCGTGATCATCCTGTAATGTTGAACCGAGCACCAACCCTTCACCGCCTAGGTATTCAAGCTTTTGAGCCAGTTCTGGTGGATGGTCGGGCAATTCAACTACACCCTCTAGTGTGTCCTGCATTTAATGCTGATTTCGACGGCGATCAAATGGCAGTCCATGTTCCCTTATCGATTGAAGCCCAAGCGGAAGCTAGATTGTTAATGCTTGCTTCTAATAATATCCTCTCGCCTGCTACTGGTAGACCTATAGTTGCGCCCAGTCAGGATATGGTTTTAGGCTGTTATTATTTAACTGCCAGTAATCCTGATTCTCAAATTGGAGAAGGACGCTATTTTGCTAACTTCGATGAAGTAGTTATGTCCTACGAACATAAATTAGTTACGCTACACTCGAAAATTTGGGTAAGGTTTGAAGGGATTATCGAAGGTGATGGAGTCGATGATCTACCTACATCAGAGATCATTGATGAAAGTGGATTTAAACTCAAAAATTATCCATGCCGACGGGTTCGTGAAGATCAAGAAGGTAATGTGGTGTCCCAGTATATCCTTACTACTCCTGGAAGAATTATCTTTAACCAATCAATTTATAGCTCTTTGGCAGTTTGAGGCTTTTCTTCCTGTTAATTGAGCATTCAAATATTGAAACTACTACTAGAGAATACAGTCATGACCGATTTACATACATCTGACCAAACCTCCCCCCGAATTTTTATTAATCGCACAGTAGATAAAGGGCAACTCAAAAAACTAATTGCTAGAGCTTTTACGAATCATGGTACTTTTGCTGCTGCAAGCATTGCTGATGAATTGAAAGCACTGGGATTTCGTTATGCCACCCAAGCTGGGGTATCAATAAGTATTGATGATTTACAGATTCCTCCTAAGAAAAAAGAATTACTTAGAGCGGCTGAGACCGAAATTGAATCTACCGAAAATCGATATACCCGTGGTGAGATTACAGAAGTCGAAAGATTTCAAAAGGTAATTGATACTTGGAATCAGACTAATGAATCACTGAAAGATGAAGTAGTCAAGAACTTTAGAAGTAATAATCCCTTAAATTCTGTCTACATGATGGCGTTTTCTGGAGCTAGAGGAAATATTTCCCAAGTGCGTCAGTTAGTAGGTATGAGAGGATTAATGGCAAATCCTCAAGGTGAAATTATTGACTTACCAATTAAAACAAATTTCCGTGAAGGTTTAACTGTAACTGAATACATTATTTCTTCCTATGGAGCTAGAAAAGGTTTAGTGGATACAGCCTTACGTACTGCTGATTCGGGATATCTTACCCGCCGTTTAGTCGATGTTTCTCAGGACGTAATTATTCGAGAGCTTGATTGTGGTACTACCCGTGGTATTACTGTTGGGGCAATGAAAGATGGCGATCGCACATTAATTAAGTTAGAAGATCGTTTGTTTGGTCGTGTAGCTGCAGAAGATATAGTTCACCCTCAAACTAATGAGGTAATTGTGGCTCGTAATGAAGCAATCTCCGATGAATTATCTAAAAATGTCGCTAGCGCAGGGGTAGAGAAGGTCTTAATTAGGTCGGCTTTAACCTGTGCCTCAACTCGATCTGTCTGCCAAGCTTGCTATGGTTGGAGTCTTGCCCATGCCAAATTCGTTGATATTGGCGAAGCTGTCGGTATTATTGCTGCCCAATCAATTGGAGAGCCTGGAACTCAATTAACAATGCGGACTTTCCACACGGGTGGTGTATTTACGGGTGAAGTTGCACAGCAATATCGGGCTGGGAATGATAGCACTGTAAAATTCTCTAAAAAACTTCGAGTCAGACCCCTAAGAACACGTCACGGTGAAGATGCGTTTATCGTCGAATCTGATGGTGATATTACTCTAGAAGGTGGTGGAAAGAAAGAAGTTCTATCTGTTTCCCAAGGTTCAACTCTACTAGTTAAAGATGGAGAAAAGGTAAAACAGAACAAGTTAATAGCTGAATTACCAGCCGCAGGCAGAACTGCTCGTAAAACCACTGAAAAAGCGACAAAAGATGTTGTCTCTGATCTCTCAGGTGAAGTCTTTTTGCCTGATTTAGTTCCAGAACAAAAAAAAGATCGCCAAGGTAACACTAGTCATATTGCACCTAGAGGTGGACTTATCTGGATTTTAGGTGGCGAAGTTTATAACTTACCACCAGGAGCTGAACCAGTAGTTAAAAATGGCGATCGCATCGATGTTGATGGTGTTTTAGCAGAAACTCGTCTAGTCACAGAACATGGAGGGGTGGTTCGACTTAATCAAATTGACAGTCGTAATAGCCGTGAAGTTGAAATTATTACAGCATCAGTAGTTTTAGATGAAGCAAAAGTATCCCAGGAGATCCTTCAAGGTGGCGAACACTACATCTTAGAAGCTCAAAGTGGTCAAAGATTTTCCTTAAAAGCGACTCCTGGGACAAAGGTAATTACTAATCAAGTGATTGCAGAATTAATTGATGATACCTATCGCACAAATAGCGGTGGCATTATCAAATACTCTGGAGTTGAAGTTGGTAAGCGCAGCAAAGGTAAGCAGGGGCAAGAGGTAGTTAAAGGTGGAACTTTACTATGGATTCCTGAAGAGTGTCATGAAGTCAATAAAGATATTTCACTTTTATTAGTTGAGGACGGACAATATATTGAAGTTGGAACAGAAGTTGTCAAAGATATCTTTTCCCAGAGTGCAGGTGTAGTCGAGGTTACACAAAAGAATGATATCCTCCGTGAAATTGTTATTAAGCCAGGTGACCTCTATCTAACTGATGATCCCCAAACGGCAATGCGTAAGCACGGGAATCTGGCTTCACCTAATGATGAAGTCATGCCAGGATTGATATCTCAGGAACTTCGATACATTGAATATGTGGAAACTCCTGAAGGCTCTGCTTTACTCCTCCGACCTGTGGAAGAATTTACAGTCCCAGATCAGCCCCCAGTTCCCAGTCAAGAATCTGTAAACCAGATCGGACGCTCAATCAAATTGAGAGCTGTGCAACGCCTTCCCTATAAAGATGGAGAAAGAGTTAAATCTATTGATGGATTAGACTTACTCCATACTCAACTTGTACTGGAAATTGATACGGAATCACCCCAACTTGCCGCAGATATAGAGTTTATTGCAGATGAACAGGAACCAAATGTTCTAAAGTTGCAACTTGTGATTTTAGAGTCTTTAATTGTGCGTCAAGATATTGCGGCTGATCCGACTCAAGGTAGTACTTCTACGAGAATTTTGGTATCTGATGGCGAGGCGATCGCTCCGGGTGCAGTTGTAGCATTAACTCAAATTCTCTGTAAACAGTCAGGCATAGTTAGGGGTATCCGTGAAGGGGCAGAACTAGTGCGCCGTATTCTTTTGGTAACCGATGAAGACCTATTACGAATTAACTGTAATACTGCAAAAATTCAAGTTGGGGATTTATTAAAATCTGGAGATACCCTTGGTACTGGGATAAACCTACCAGAATCTGGTCAGGTCATAGAGGTTGATGATAATTCTGTCACCCTGCGGATAGGAAGACCCTATCTTGTCTCCCAAGGAGCAGTTCTGCAAATTTCTAATAGTGATTTAGTCCAAAGAGGAGATAGCCTCGCCTTGCTTGTATTTGAGCGGGCTAAAACTGGGGATATTATCCAAGGGTTACCCCGAATTGAAGAACTTTTAGAAGGAAGAAAGCCCAAGGAGATGTGTATCTTGGCACAACGTGGTGGGAAGATTCAAGTTGTCTATGATGCAGATGAAAATGTTGAGGTCAAAATTGTCGAAGAAGATGGAATTGTAACTGATTATCTGATTGGACCTGGACAAAGTTTAATTGTTTCAGATGGGCAGATTATTCATGCTGCCGAGCCAATCACTGATGGGCCTGCTAATCCCCATGATATCTTGGAGATATATTTTAAATTTTATCGAGAAACCGATAACATCAAAGATGCTGCCCTCAGAAGCTTGCAAAAAGTCCAAGAATTCTTAGTCAATCAAGTTCAATCTGTATACCAATCTCAGGGTGTCGATATTTCCGACAAACATATTGAAGTTGTGGTAAAGCAAATGACCTCAAAAGTTCGGATTGATGATGGTGGTGATACGACTCGACTCCCTGGTGAGCTAGTTGATCTACATCAAGTTGAACAAATTAATGAGGCAATGGCAATCACTGGAGGTGTAGCTGCGGAATATACTCCAGTATTAATGGGGATTACCAAGGCTAGTCTGAATACTGATAGCTTTATCTCCGCCGCTAGTTTCCAAGAAACAACTAGAGTTCTAACCGAAGCGGCAATTGAAGGTAAATCCGACTGGTTACGTGGGCTGAAGGAAAACGTAATTATTGGGCGGTTAATTCCAGCTGGTACAGGGTTTAACGCCTACGAAAATCCAACTGTAGATTTAGACTCAGATGTAGTTGAAGAGATCATATATGATTCTCCAATTACCTTTGATGATAAGTCAGACGACATGATCATAGACGATCGCATTGCTAGAACCTATCAACCCATGTCATTTAGTAACGATTTGGAAGATGAACTAGTTGATGATGGAGTTGAGTATGAAGATATTGAAGAGGATGATGAGATTTAAGTAAGCTCTGAAAATTTTGAGGAAGGCTTTCTTTGCTTGGGATGCCTCCTCAACAACTTAAGTAAGGTTTACAATCATATTTAAAGAATACTAGCGAAAAATATTTTTGAATAGTAAATAGTGAATTTATGTTATACTATTAATCTTGAAATAAATAGGGTCGATGCCCGAGTGGTTAATGGGGGCGGACTGTAAATCCGCTGCGTAAGCTACGTTGGTTCAAATCCATCTCGGCCCATCAAATAAAGTTTCAGCTTGCAATGGTGTCTGTACACCTTCTGAAAAGAATTAAGTTTGACTTGAATAGTACAATCACATAGTAAAATAGCTCCAGTTCTAAATAAGATTTAATGACTGTAATGTTAGATGTCCGAAACTTATCTTAACCATCCTACTTTTGGTTTACTATCCCGTGTCTGCCTTGTAGATGACCAAAGAAGTCTATTTACTACCCTCTATGCTCAACGGTTATTCTTCTTAATTATTCAGAATTCTGGTGGATTACAGTTCGACCCTGTGACTCGTTCTGACGCTAAAATGCTGGTAGAAAATCGGATTAGATCAGTGAAGAGACAGGGTTATGCCGAGGAGCACAATACCCTCCAAACTATATATAAACGTACGTTCTCGCAATCCTAAGTCTCTCATTTCTTCTCCTAATTTAATTCTTAAAAACTCAAATGTTTTAAATAACTAGGACTGAATCTGCCTCGTCTTTAATCCATAATTAATCGTCACTATTAACTATGGGGCTGTTACCCTTCCCCCTTAACCTAGGCTTAAAACTAAAGATTTAAGATTCTATTAAACTAAGAATCAAATATCTTTAAAAACATGACCTATTTTCATAATACCGAAACTCCCAACCAATCTGATTGGCGGATATTTTTGGAAAATGTTTACAGGGGTAGAAATTTATATCCTTACGCTGGGGGGTATGAGATTCCGATGTATCCCCATGAAATTTGGATTGTGTGTAGAGGTGTAGTTCAACTTAATACAATTCATGCAAATGGAACTGAAGTAATTCTTGGTGTAGTAGGAACTTCTATTCCCTTTGGATTACCTTTAACTATTTTGAATCCCTATCAGGCGATCGCTTTATCTGATGTGGACTTAATGCGCCTAACAATGGCAGAAATAGAACAGTCTCCTATATTAGCTCAGGGAATATTTCGGCATCTAACTCGTAGATTGCAACAAACTGAATCTATGCTTTCTGTGGTTAACCAGAGACGAGTTGAAGATCGGCTGCGTCAGTTACTTTTACTCCTAAAAAATGAGATCGGACAAGATACTTCGGAAGGTATACGCTTAAACGTCAGACTAACACATCAACATCTGGCAAATGCCATTGGTAGCACTCGTGTGACTGTGACTAGAGCATTAGGAGAACTTCAAATGGAAGGATGGTTAAGCATAGATAAAAATCGCTATATAATGATTCATCAAAATTAATCGAAACAACGTCATGTAAACTAACCTTTGCAGTATGGTTAAAGACTCTATCAAAGTTAGGATTGCAATTCATGCCTTATCTCAGCCTGTACGAATCCCTTAAGTCAAATCAATTTGTTGAACAATTAGATCAGACACCTGCTCAACAATATTGGTTTAAGGCGATCGCTACTTTGGGACAGTTTTTAGCTGAGTCTAACCTACCAAAACTAGATCCGAAATTAGGTAATAGTGGCATATTCTTAACTAATTCTCCTCAGGTTTTGGTAAATAATTTTTACGGAGATTTGGGGGTACAAGTATGGGTTTTTATCGCTAGTCAAACATCTTTGTTTCCTACAACATTTCCATCCTTTTCAGCTATAGATATAGTCAATCTAGATCAAGCTAATTTTGATAAGAAAGAATGGTTCTTAATTTTTATTAATAGCCAATTTTCTACTTTATTTATTTCCAGTGAATATAAGTTTTTATTTTCTTTGCATCCAGATCCGGTGAGTCATGCTCTTTGGGAATTAAAGCACCATATTTCAAATCAGCACCAGCTAGAAATTTTTAACCAAAAACTTCAGAGCTTGCCGCTAGTAGTGCCAACTTATAAAATTATGAGTAAGTTTGCCCTTGTCCTTCTCACCCAATCATTTCCTCAGGAACTACCAATTCCCGAACTTAAGGAAGTTGAAACTATTAAAGCGATCGCCCATGAGGTGAAAACTCCTCTGACTACGATCAGAACCCTAGTAAAATCAATCCTTCGCCGCCAAGATGTAACTCCGCAAATTCGACATCGCCTTGAAAAAATAGATTTTGAATGCCAGGATCAAATTGAGCGATTTAATTTGATTTTTGAGATTGTTAAATTAGACCAGCAATCAGTGCCTACCGAGCTAACTAATTTAGAGGAAATTTTGCAAAATAGTCTGGAGCTATGGCAAAAACAATCCCAACGTCGCCAATTAAGCTTAACGATTGATATGCCAAGATTCACACCTCTAGTTATGAGCAATAGTCAACTTTTGAATCAACTCCTAAATAGTCTAGTCGATCGGGTAATTCGCAGTTTGCCCAGTGATAGCCACATCAATATCGGGATTAATATTGTCGGAAAGTACGTTAAAGTCCAATTTAAGTCTCAAACTAATTTGATGGAGCATACTTTAACCCATAAATCTGTCGGACAATGGCTAATGCTTCAACCTGAGACTGGAAGCCTGAGCCTGAGTTTAATGATTAGTAAAGTCTTATTTGAACTGATTGGAGGGAAATTAACAATTAAAACCCATCCAACAGTAGCTTCCTATGATGGGGAGATTCTGAATATATTTCTCCCGATCAAAGAATGACAAAACCTAGTTAACAGCTTGAGATGCTAAAAGTTGTTGTTTGAATTTCTCTAATTCTGCAGCCCAGCGGGGATCTGGTTGGTGAGGTTCATCGGAACTAGAGGTTTGGACAGAGGAAGTACGGCTATTATTTGAGCGGCGAGCTTTACCACTACTAGCTTTGTTACTATCTTGTCCACTATTTTGCTTGGCAGCTTTAGGAATGGGGCTACTAACTTTAGAAGCAGTTTCGGGATTTTCATCATTTCCTTCAAAGCCTTCGGAAGCTTTTGATTGACCTTTGGTTCGAGGTAGAGCTTCTTCTAGTTTTAGAAGTGCGCCATTAAAATCATAGCCATTAAACTTCTCAATCACAGTAGTAGCAGCTTCAGGAGTTTCAACAGTTACAAACCCAAACCCACGACATTTACCAGTTTTGGTATCGCTAATAATCTTTAAAGAGACGGAATCCCCAGACTCACTAAAAATCTTTTCTAACCCTTCACGATCTAGTTCTGCTGGCAGATTGCCAACGTAAAGACGAATTGACATGATACGGACAAACCTCTAACTTAACTTTAAAATCTTTTACTTATTGACTCGCAGCCCTGATAATTAAACCGCTTCAGACTTGTGTGAGTGATGGCTACTAATTGTTGCTGGCTAAAAGCCAACTATCAAAATACCATAGAAATTAAATTTTTTACATATTCTTAAACTTAAAAATAAGATTTAAGGAAAAAAAGGGGTAATCTAAGCTTACCCTCATCAAGGTGTATTTGATTATTAATTGAGAGCCTCTGCTCCACCGACAACTTCTAAAATTTCTTGGGTTATACTCGCTTGGCGGGCTTTGTTGTATTGCAAAGTTAAGTTGCCAACAATTTCCACAGCATTATCACTGGCGTTACTCATGGCAGTCATTCTGGAGGCTAATTCACTAGCTGCAGATTCTTGTAAGGCCCGTAAAAGTTGGTTGTCAATATACAAAGGTAGTAAAGCTTCAAGAATTTGGACTGGATCTTGCTCGAAGATCATCTCGCCAGGAATCTCTCTAACCGTGGTTTCTAGCTTTTCGCGTTCAACTTGAAATTTACCACCTCTAGTGATCAGGCGAAATACTTCATCATCTCCTACTTCTAGTCCTTGGAGCTCAAGGGGAAGAATAGTTTGGATAGCTGGGTTAGAGTTAATTAAAGAGATAAAGCGAGTATAGATTAGTTCCACCCGATCAATCCGACCTGATAGGAATGCGGAGATAATTTCATCGGCGATCGCATTTGCTTCTGGGGTTTTAGGAATTTGATCTAAACCTGTATATTGCGCTTCAATGGGTTGATTGCGTCGAGTAAAATACTGCACAGCCTTGCGTCCAACTAGAATATATTGGTAGCCTATTCCTTGCTCTGTTAGTTCTTTAGCCCGATTTTCAGCACGGCGGATTACAGAAGTGTTATAGCCTCCACATAAACCGCGATCGCCACTGACAACTAGAATGCCGACATTTTTTACAGGACGATTTTCTAGTAGTGGTAGGCTGACATCTTCAAACTTGAGCCTGCTTTGTAAACGATATAGAACCTGAGCAAGGCGATCGGCAAAGGGGCGGGTTGCTAAGACTTGTTGCTGGGCTCTTTTGACTTTGGCGGCGGCAACAAGGCGCATTGCTTCAGTAATTTTTCTAGTATTTTTAACGCTGGCGATACTATCTCGGATCGTTTTAAGGTTAGCCATTAGGATTTAAGAGTGCGACAGTAAGTAAGAGTGATTAATATTTTGGAGTTAATCAACATAATAATACGAGGTGGCATCCCCAACTCAAGAGCTTATGTGATAAATATATGCCAAACATCATTAATTTACTATCTGAATCATGTAGCATCCAAATTCAGGGTTCGATATAATCACTAAATATTAAACTAGGAAACAAGTTACTCTATGACTAAATTTATCTTTGTGACGGGTGGAGTAGTTTCCAGTATTGGTAAGGGTATTGTTGCTGCTAGTCTGGGTAGGTTACTAAAGTCTAGAGGGTATTCAGTCTCGATTCTGAAGCTTGATCCCTACATTAATGTTGACCCCGGTACTATGAGTCCATTTCAACATGGCGAGGTATTTGTGACCAGTGATGGAGCAGAGACAGATTTGGATTTAGGACATTATGAACGCTTTACGGATACATCTATGTCCAAGCTGAATAATGTGACTACAGGGGCAATTTATCAGGCTGTGATTAATAAGGAACGCAGGGGAGACTATGAGGGGGGTACAGTCCAAGTTATTCCTCACATTACCAATGAAATTAAAGAGCGGATTAAGCGTGTTGCCATTAATACCAACCCTGATGTGGTGATTACAGAGATTGGGGGGACTGTGGGGGATATTGAGTCTTTACCTTTTATGGAGGCAATTAGACAGTTTCGTAAAGATGTTGGGCGTAATAATGTGGTTTATATGCACGTTACCCTAATGCCTTGGATCCCCGCCGCAGGAGAGATGAAAACCAAGCCCACTCAGCATTCTGTGAAGGAATTGCGATCCATTGGGATTCAACCTGATATTTTGGTTTGTCGGAGCGATCGCCCAATTCCCCAAGGCATTAAAGACAAGGTTGCGGAATTTTGTAATGTGGTGCCTGAATGTGTGATTACCTGTGTTGATGTCAAAACCATCTATGAAGTGCCTTTAGTTTTGGAACGAGAGGGCTTGGCAGAGCAGGTCTTAAACCTCTTGAAACTAGAGCAACGTAACCCCGATTTACGCAGTTGGCAGACCCTTGTGGAAAGGTTATATCGCTCTGAGCATTGTATTAACGTGGCGATCGTGGGTAAATATGTCAGGTTGAATGATGCTTATTTATCAGTAGTTGAAGCCCTAAGACATGGAGCAGCGGCTATTAATTGTTCTGTGCAAATCCATTGGATTAATGCTGAGGATATTGAAACCTTTGGGGCAGAAAAATTTCTTAAAGATGTCAGTGCCATAATCGTCCCAGGGGGTTTTGGCGTAAGGGGTGTAAATGGCAAAATAGCGGCTGTGCAGTATGCCCGTGAACATAAGGTGCCATTTTTGGGATTATGTCTGGGGATGCAATGTGCAGTGATTGAATGGGCGAGAAATATTGCCAAACTAGAAACAGCTCATAGCTCCGAATTTGATGCTAATTCTCTAAATCAAGTTATCCATCTATTACCAGAGCAGCATGACATTGTGGATTTGGGTGGAACGATGCGATTAGGGCTTTATGCCTGTAGGGTGGTTGCAGATACTTTAGCCCAAGATCTCTATGGGGAATCGGTAATTTATGAACGTCATCGGCATCGCTATGAGTTTAATAATGCCTATCGGAATTTGTTTATAGAGTCGGGTTACAAGATTAGTGGCACTTCCCCAGACGGGAGATTGGTGGAAATGGTGGAGTTGCCTGACCACCCTTATTTTATTGCGGTGCAGTTTCATCCTGAATTTCAGTCTCGTCCTAGTCAGCCCCACCCTTTATTCCAAGGTTTGATTCAGGCGGGTTTAAGCCATAATTCCCAGAAAGCTAAATCTTTGCCACTACTTATACCTGAATATAGTTCTGAAAATCAAGAAGAGTCTCAGATTTTAGCTAAAGCTTTTGATTAACTTTTAAGGATCGTGATACCCAACTAGGGACTAGGGAATGTTATTTTAATTAAGGTTCACACCTTACGTACTAAAAAATAAAAACATGATTTGGAGTTGGGTTTGGGGCGCAGCCCTCAAACTCCCATAACTCAAGTAAGTTTCTGAATGAAATACTTAACATCAGTAAGGTTGTAAAAATATAGAGAAAAAAGAAATGGATGGCAAATGTCTTTGTGGTGCTATAAACATCAAAACTCCTGATAAAAAGAGCATAGATGCCTGCCATTGTGGAATGTGTCGGAGATGGGGCGGCGGGCCAGCCTTGGGTGTGCTTTGCGGCTCAAATGTAAAGATAGAAGGTATTGACAAACTAAAAGTGTATAAATCTTCGGAATGGGCTGAAAGAGCTTTTTGTGGTGAGTGCGGGACGCATATTTTCTACAAGTTGTTGCCTACTGGTGAATATTTTGTTCCCGCAGGGCTTTTTCAGGATGGAGTTGAATTTGAGTTTAAGGAGCAAATCTTTATGGATATGAAACCTGATTATTATGATTTTGCCAATGAAACCATAAATATGACAGAAGCTGAGGTATTTGCTAAATTTGCGGAAAGTGAAAATATTTAACGCCCAGTACAAATCTCAGACTTAAGTTCATTCTTTAAAAAGGTAAAGAATAGATAAGTGCTATTGCCTCAAAGTCACATATTTTAATAAGATTGATTGGAAAATATATAAAATAAATCTAAATTGTTCGAGTCATTACATTTAGGTTTTTCCTATATCTGCGTTTATGGTTGCCATTTGTAGTTGTGGAGTGGGACGCTGAAATAAGTAAGGCTTGGTCAAAGGTTCTGAATCAATTGTTTAATTTAATTTTTTTAATTAATATCTAAATCTAAGAAATAAGGGAGAAATTTTTATGCAGGATGCCGTAACCACCCTGATTGGTATGTATGATGCCACGGGGCGTTATTTAGATCGGGATGCGATCGATCAGCTTAAATCTTATTTTGGCACTGGAACGGCTAGATTAAAGGCTGCATCGGTAGTTACTGCTAATGCGGCTTCTTTGGTACGCCAAGCAGGTACTAAGCTATTTGAAGTTGTTCCTGACTTAATTCGTCCCGGCGGAAATGCATACACAACTCGTCGTTATGCGGCTTGTTTGCGAGATATGGATTACTACCTGCGTTATGCCACCTACGCATTAGTGGCTGGTGATAATGACGTTTTGGATGAGAGAGTTTTACAAGGGCTGCGGGAAACCTATAACTCTTTGGGTGTGCCAATTGGACCAACTGTTCAGGGCATTCAAATTATGAAAGAGGCGGTAATTGAGTTAGTGGGAGTAAATGCTAATTGGTTAACAGCACCCTTTGACTATATGTCCCGTGAACTGAGCGAGACTAACATTTAGTGTGAAGTTTAGACTGGCATTTAGTGAATATTTAGAAATTTTTTGATTCTGGGGCAGGTAGCCCCTTTTTTTTGAGAGTTTTTGATAAGTTAAGGAGAGTTGAGATAGCGATCGCGCGCTTGATTTTTAATCATGATAATTGCCTCTCCCTTAGACCAATGTTTGACTTGGGGTAATGGGGTGGCGGTTTCAAATCTGGTTAATTCTAATCCATCTCCTAAAATATCAGCAATTACCTCAGCGATCGCTCGACAGCACTGAAGGGGATAACGCACGACTTGCTCTTCAGAAAAACGAATCACAACCCAACCTCGGCTGATAAAAAATTGATTACGGCGATCGTCACTACCCACATAGTGAATAGGTTCGCTGTGGCTATAGGGTTCGTCTATTTCAATATCAATATATAAATTCAAACCTCGATCTATATAGGCAAAGTCGGGGGAATAGGATTTAGGAGAGTTGGGAATGCTTAAAGTTAGGCGTTCATGGATGTTTTCTTCAAAATACCGTCTCAGGTATTTAGCAAACTTGGCTTCAGACATTCCCCGTTTAGCTTTGCTATTTGTGCGGTTGTGGGTTTTTGTTTGCTTAAGAATATCTAAAAGTTGACGTTGGCGAAATTCGGTAATATTTTCGGGACTGAGTATTCGTTGTACCTCTTCATTATGTTCAGTTTTAAGGCGATCGTAGGTTTCGAGTTTATGGGGATAATCTTTTAAGTCTTGTTCGTATTGTTGCAAGCGATCGGGATAATTAGATTTGAAGATTAAAGATTGAATAGCGATCGCCCCAAATCCTAAAACTAAAAAACCTATTCCTACTAACAAATTCAACAAGCCCAATCCTAGACTTATTCCTAAAATTGTAAAAGTTTCTAAAAAAATTAGTTTAATTTCGATGGGTTGTGGAGTTTTGGGCGATCGGGGTTGAGGCTCTTGAAATTTTGGTACCTGCGGGATTGCCGACTTGAGCCTTTGCAGAGGTTTGGGAATGATAATAATTGGGTAATAAGTCATGAATTTGGGTAATTTTTCCACAAACTCGTGGTTTCTCTAATACTCTTAAAATTACCATTGCCCAAGACTAGATGGTCAAGTAAGGGAATATTTAAAAATTCAGCACCTTGCAGGAGTTGCTCGGTGAGGGAAATATCTTCGGGGCTGGGTTCAGGATTGCCAGAGGGATGATTATGGGCAACTATTAACTTTACGGCTCCACTTTTTAGCACTTCTCGAAAAATATCTCGGGGATGGGCAAGGGTTTCAGTAGCTGTACCGATAGTAATTACCTTTTGAGACATAATCCGATTTTTACTATCTAGCATCAACACGGCAAGTCGTTCTTGGGTTTGCCACATTAATTCTGGACTTAAGGCAGCCACTGCGATCGTGGGGTCAGTAATTTGTACTCGTTCGGGTGGACGGGCATAAAAAGTGCGTTTACCTAATTCGATCGCTGCCAGAATTGTAGTAGCCTTTGCCACGCCGATGCCTGAAATTTGGGTGAGTTCTTGAATAGAGACATTTTGCAGTCCTTCTAGGGGATCGCTGAGATTCTGCCCTACAGTTTTTAAGATTAACTGCCCTAGCCCCAATGCCGAGAGTTTACCTGCCCCTTGTCCTGTCCCTAAGAGAATTGCTAAAAGTTCGGCTGTAGATAGCTGATTCACCCCATGAGATAGTAGTCTTTCTCTAGGACGCTCGCTTGCCGCCATGTCAGAAATTCGGAGGGAATAGCCAGTCATGGTTAGTTTCTTGTATTACTTTGAAGATAAGAATTGCTCAGTATAGATCACAACAGGCAATCGCCCCTTAGCTGATTCTCCCATAATAATAAATGCTCTTGAATAGAGTCTTCTAGATCGCTAATTTGCTCAATTACAAGGCATCCTCTAAATCAGTAACTATAATGGATTTATGAAATTTCAGTGGGATTCAGACAAAAATATGAGTCAGGAATCTAAAACAACAAAAAATAACGATGAAATGCTACCTGAGTATGATTTTTTAGATGGTGTTCGTGGAAAATATTACCAAGCCTACACACAGTCCAGTAATGTTGTGATTCTTGATCCAGATGTGGCAGAAATCTTTCGAGATTCAGACTCAGTGAATGAAGCACTGCGATTGCTAGCAAAACTAATAAAGCCTATAGCAGTTTAAAAAAATGTGGTTCCATAGCCTTCAGTTATTTATTTGGGTTTGGAATAGATTTAGCCGTTATCTTAGTGAATTTTAAGGGTTTTTCTATCCCACCAACAAAAAATTAAAGTTGCAATGCCTGCTGATGAGAATTAAGATTATTTTAATATGCTAGAGTAGGCTTCCTAGAAAGTAGTCAACTTGCTCAACTAATTAATTCTTGTTATAAAGATAAAGTAACTATGTTATGTCAGCACTAGATATCTTCGATGAGTATGAGGATGGTATAAAACTACTTTTAAATATGAATGACGAGAGAGGACAACCATTCATTAAAGCTTTGAGCGAAAGTAAGCCAACATTATATATCGAAAACTTAATCGAATCAGTTTCAAAGAAACTTGAGAATGTAGTAACTCCATCAGACGTTAAGGACATGATGGAGGGTTTACTTGCGCTATATGGGGTAAGAGATTCGTCAGATATAGAGACTTCTAAATTTATTGAATATTTAGAAATAGCAATAACAGAGTCTGGCAACTTTTCTAATATTTCTAAGGATGAGCTACAAGTATCTAAGCCACTTATAGCAAAGTTATTAGACCTTGACGAGCCTCTTTCTGTAGCTTCCAAGGCGTTTAATATTTTGCTAGAGCATGAGCGTGTATTTCTTGGTTCAAAAATACTAACTGATATCCGCCCGATATTTAATAACAGAAAAATTGAAAGCCCCTTTGGCGCTGTTATTGTTCACATGCTTAAGATAGGTTATAGAGAAGGTTCAGAAAGTAAAGAATTTTTTGTGGCTCTAGATACTAGTGACATTAATAAATTAGAAGAAGTTTTGAAGAGAGCAAAAGACAAGGAAAAAGCCATTCAGCCTTTATTAAAAAGAGCAGATGTAGCTTACTTAGATATTGAAGAAGATTAACAAATGCATAGAACAGTAGTACAAGAAGATTTATATCCGAATAAAATTCAACAAAACACTCGGAATTCAAAGAAAGACGCTCTTGGTTATAAAAAATTAGCAGGATTATTCGGTCGGGAAGATAATCTTTTCAAATTAGTAGAAAAACACCCAGAGACACCTAAGCAATCGATGTATAGGATTAGATATGAACGTACAGTAATTGATCGTAGGACATTAACTAGAATTGGAAGGAGAGATAATGGTAATTCTTCTATAAGTCTATTAATGTCAGAAAAAGAGATGGAAATATTTAAGCAAGATATACTCTCGAAAACATTAGAAAAATTTAAGCAATGGATGGCTGATTCCACTAAGTACGATGAAGTTAAACAAGAACCCGTAATTGGCTATGGTCAAAAAATTTTTAATAATGCCGATTCCACTAAGTACGATGAAGTTAAACAAGAACCCGTCGTAGTAGTCAATAGAAACAACTCACCTCTACAAAGAGTATTAAACTTAAATCTTAAAGAGAGATATGATGAACTAATTGCAGCCCGTTTCGTCCCTAAAAACAGAAAAATTAACTTAGATGAAATTTCTGATGAATGGCTTGATACCCCTAATGAAAGAATTGGAGGAGTCGTACCTAGAAGCTTTTTAGATACTGAAAAGGAGTGGGTAATTGTTGATTTAATAGCAAATATTGAACAAGGCTACCCAATCTAAGATGAACCATGAATGTAAGTCGATTGAAAGGTATAGCTTACAGATTAGTTTTAGAAAAATTCTATACTGAACCTATATCTGGAAACGCATCACTAAAACATGGTTTTAGATATAATCCCCCAACTGGTTTAATACAAACCACCAATGGTCAAACACTAGAATTAAACTCGTTCAGAGCTGAATACTTAGCTAACTCAGAGCAAACAGCAAGAGAGGAAGCCAGTCAAGACAAATCAGGTAAACCTCGAATACTATTTAGTGTGGAATTTTCTTTTTCTTCGTTACTTGATCTGACTAGTGCAGATGTAGTTCAGGATTTAGTAACACAATTAAATCCAACAAATGATAGTGGATTATTTCAACCGAGGGATTTATATTGTGACTGGCAAAGTATAAATGCGAAGACAAATAATTTAGCCCCCACCCAACAGCTTGGGTATATTTTATCTCAAACGTCTGCCATAGAAGCACTGAAAGTCCCATCTGTGCGGAGCCAAAAAGGTTATAACATTGTTGTATTTATCGACAATCTTCAGGTCGGTAGTTATTTAACTGCAAAAGATGGAAATAAAGTTGTTCAAACAATTAGCGGAAAGCTTAATAGTTAAACAATTCATAAATTTACAGCAAATACAAGGTTTAATACCTTATATACAGGTATTCAAAGTAAATTTATTACCCCGTAAGCTTCTTAGTAATTAGGCTATATATAACTCTAGGACGCTCGCTTGCCGCCATGTCAGAAATTCGGAGGGAATAGGCAGTCATATATCTATGATTTTTGTGAAGGTAAAGATGACTCAGTTGGTTGAGATGGTGTTTTAATTAACCGCATGAGTAAGCGTAAACCTTCATTAACTGCTCCTGAGTCTGGGAAAATTGCCGCAACATCAGAGTCTAGTTGGACAGTTAGAGGCGGTCTTTTACGTCCTTGCCCACGACCCACAACTGTAAGCTGGGTAAAGTCATATTCGGGGCGAAGATCATCATTTATTTCAAAGTTCTGATTCATAAGCTCTACGTTCTTTACGAGTGACTGGACGGGCAGTAATTAGGCGAGTGGTTGCTTCACGGTCGGTATAACCCACAACAAGCAATCTTCCTTTACAGCAAAAATAAATTCAGAACCATTTTGCGCCATTTCAACGATCAAATGAAATATCAATAATTGTAAACATCTATTGGAATAAGGGTTTCAGAAGCACTAGATTTTGAATTTGCAATTGCTGCTTCCTTTAGCTGATTCTCCCATGATAATAAAACGTTGCTCTTGAATGGAATGTTCTGGATCAGCAAAAGTTATAAATAAAGGATCGTCAAATACAGAAGTAGCTTCATCAAAAGAAACACCATGCTTGGCAAGATTACTTCTAGCTTTTTGATCATCCCAATCAAACTTCTGAAAAAACGCTAAAAACTATCTCATGATTCAAAACTAGGGACGTCCCCATTGAATTTCACAGATAACAATATTTCCATCCTTTTGGATCATACCGACTGTTACAGCTTCCAAATAACCATCACAAGCAATTGAGACATACGCCCAGCAATCTAATTCCTCATATCGCCAAACAGGATTAATTAGCTCAGTATAGTCAGGAGGGCTGGCAAAATAAGCAACCATTCTTCTATAGGCATTCTTAAGTTCTATTACAGTTATTTCCTCTTTAAGTGAATCCGATAACATCTTGTAGGCAGCCTCATAATCTCCAGCCACAAGAGATTTAGCAAAAGTTAAGGCAAATTCACCGTAATCTGAGTCTATTAGTTCCATAGCCTTTATTTATTTGGGGTTGGAGTAGATTTAGCATTTAGCTGAGTAAATTTTAAGGGTTTATCAATTCCACGAGCATAAATTAATAGAAAAGAGCCATCCAGTTTGAGTCGATACGATCGCCCTAGGGCATCTAAAAATTTTTGTTCCTGATTGGCAATTGCAGGGGGACACATCATTAAGGTCGAGGCGATTACTCCAACTTGAATTGGGAGTTCTGAATCAGTTTTAGGGGCTTTAACCTTTAAGTCTGCATTATAGCGATTGCAACCACCTGTGCCATTAACTTGTCCAGTACTTTTTGATTCAGCCTCAGAATTGGGTATGAACTTAATTGTGGATTGGATGTTATCAATTACACCTTTACCATTTAGATCTTCTAGTAGCCATTCGGTATTTACTAACTGGTTACACCATAACTGCTTATCTGGACTCCAAACCTCTTTGGTTAGGCAATTGTATTGAATGACTTTGGTTTTTTGGGTTTCACTTAGGAGTTGTTTTTGACTCTGGGTTTGAGCCGTTGTCGCTAGGGGATTTGTCGTGATTGTGGCGATCGCCAAGCCAGTACAAATAAATAAAAAATTTTTCATGGTTAACTTAAATTAATTTTGACTCCTCGAATTGCATAGTCCAATAATTCCATCGGATGCTTTAGTAAAGTATTTTTACCCTGTAGTTCCAAATGCTTACGGATTTGAATTGTACAGCCAACATTTGCCGAGGCAATTAAAGTTGCTTTTGTATTGACTAAATTTTCAACTTTTTGTTTACCTAATTCCGCACCAACTTCAGGTTGCAAAATATTGTAAATTCCTGCACTGCCACAGCATAGAGCCGCATCAATTGGTTCGGTAAGTTTGAGGTTAGGAATTTGTTTTAGGAGTCGGCGGGGCTGCACACTAATTTTTTGTCCGTGCAACATATGACAAGCATCTTGGTAAACAACATTTAGAGATTCTTGATCTTCGGTTAAAGGTGATAAGGGCGTTACCAGTCCAACTTGATCTAAAAATTCTTGAACATCTTTGACTTTATGGGCAAATTCTTGGGCAGGTTTAGCATATTTGGGATCGTCTTGGAGAATGCGATCGTATTCCTTGAGGCTATGTCCACAGCCAGAAGCATTAATTAAAACTGCATCTAATTTATAGGTGGCAAAGGTGTCAATCATGGCACGGGCTAAATCTTCAGTTTGATGTTCTTGTCCTTGGTGATGGGACAGAGCACCGCAACAGCCTTGATTTGGGGGGATAATAACTTCACAACCATTGGCAGTTAAAACTCTAATTGTCGCCGCATTAACCTCTGGTAAAAACATCCGTTGCACGCAGCCTAAAATCATACCGACCCTAAACCTTGTTTCTCCTTGGGCGGGAATAACTTCAGGATAAGAACTATTAAAAGCCTCTGCTGAAATTTGCGGTAAAACTGATTCCATCGCCGCAATTTGTTTGGGTAGGAATAGATTTAATAGCCCAGATTTTCTAAGAAACTTTTGTAACCCTAGTTTTTGATAGGGCATCAGCGGAGCTAATAAAACTTTGAGGCGATTTGGGTAGGGAAATACCGAAAAAATAAACTTCCTTAAAACTCTCTCTTGCCAGGAACGGGGATGATTGCGTTCTATTTGCGATCGCATATCTGAAATTAATTTTCCATATTCCACACCACTTGGACAGGTAGTCACACAAGCAAGGCAGCCCAAACAGGAATCAAAATGCTCGACCGTAGCAGGAGATAACGGAATTTCACCATTATTAATTGCTGCCATGAGATAAATTCTGCCCCGTGGGGAGTCAGTTTCTTTGCCAATGACTCGATAGCTAGGACAGGTAGAAAGGCAAAAGCCACAATGGACGCAGGCACTAATTAGCTTGGGATCGGGTGGATAATGGGAATCAAAGCCTTGAGACAGATAGGATTCAGAGGTTGAATCTGGTAAGGACATTTTTTAGACCAATAATTTCTTATCTAATTATCATCTGAATATATACGTTTGTGGATTGATCTGATAACTTAGCCCACAATAAACCCCTATGCTGTAACTGGACATATATTTGCTGGAAGCCTAGTAAAAATTAGCTCTTCAAGTTGTACCTTTTGGCTAGCATTATCAATATCAATACCTACTAAATTTCCGATCGCATCATAGTCAGCGACAACACCTTCAGAAATTTCATGACTTTCAGTGCTTGATTTTTCGGATAAATGTATATACAGGGAATCGGTCTCGGGGTAATAGTTTATTCTCATGGCTTAAATCCTCTATCTGGAAAGGCATTATGAATTGTTGTTTTATCTTCTAAGGTAATCACACGTAGAATCTTATTATCGAGTTCGGCAATTACTCCCCAAAATCGATACCTGTTATTTTCCTGTGGTTCCATTTTTATAGGATTCTCAATTACTTGAAAACACCATTCTTTCTTTAAGTATGGACGCTTTTGTAAAACATCATTCTCAAAATACTCGGTGAATTTATATTTACGCATTAAATTAATCTAAACGCGGCTATATAGTTGGGTTAATTTGCGGAGGCGATCGCTCAGTTCAGAAGTTAGTAGCTGATCAGAACTATAACGCCAAGTCCAATTTCCTGTAGCTGTTCCTGGCATATTCATTCTTGCCGTATTGTCTAAACCAAAAATATCTTGCAACGGAATAATTGCCAAATCTGAAACTGAGCCTAAAGCCAGTCTAATTAGCAGCCAATGTAGTTCTTTAACTTCATCTACACCTACATATTCGGTCAATAGTTCTTTTTCATGCTCAGTAGCCCGTTTCCACCAGCCCACCGCCGTATCATTATCGTGGGTGCCAGTATAAACCAAACTATTTTTAACATAGTGGTGGGGTAGATAACTATTATCCGTATCGCCAGCAAAGGCAAACAGCAAAATTCTCATCCCTGGAAACTCAAATTCATCCCGCAAGGCTTCAACCTCAAGGGTAATAACACCCAAATCTTCAGCCAAAATTGGTAAATTGCCCAAAACATCCTTCAAAGTCGCAAATAGCTCTTGACCTGGTGCTAATTTCCATTTGCCATTTATAGCGGTTTCTTCGCCCGCAGGTATCTGCCAAAAGGCGGCAAATCCCCGAAAATGATCGACTCGAATAATATCTACGTACTGCAACATGGATTTAAATCGACCAATCCACCACCTAAAATCATCTTTTTCTAATTCTTCCCAGTTATAAACTGGATTTCCCCATAACTGCCCAGTTTCACTAAAATAATCGGGCGGAACTCCTGCCATCAAAGCTGGTTCAAAGGTTTGGGGGTCAAGCTCAAATATATGAGGATTTGCCCAGACATCTGCACTATTGTGGGCGACATAGATGGGAATATCACCAATAATCAAAATCTCTTTTTCGTTGGCATAGCCTCGTAATTTTGCCCATTGGCAGAAAAACTGAAACTGGAGGAATTTATGGAAGCCAATCTGATCTTGGAGGGTTTCGATATGCTGACGGATTGCTTCTGGTTGTCTTTGGGCGATCGCAGGTTCCCAAGTAGTCCAAGGCTGACCGTTATATGTTTCCATGATTGCCATAAATAGAGCATAGTCATTGAGCCAGATCCCCTGAGCCTCACAAAATTCTGTAAACTCTTGAGTGAGTGCAATATTAGGGGCGATCGCTTTAAACCGACTATAGGCAACTTTCAAGACTTCAATCTTGTAGGGAATTACCTGCTCAAAATCGGTAAAATTATCATTAAAATTTGGGATGGAATCAAAGTCAGACTCAGTTAATAAATCCTGTTTTACCAGCAGATCGGGGCTAATGAGAAGATGGTTGCCAGCGATCGCACTAAAACACATATAGGGAGAATTACCATAGCCCGTTGGGCCTAAAGGGAGAACTTGCCAGAGTTTTTGTCCACTAAGCTCTAGAAAATCAATAAACCTGTAAGCAGAATCTCCTAAATCACCAATGCCAAATCGACTGGGAAAAGAAGTAGGGTGTAGCAGAATTCCGCTGGAGCGTTTAAATGGCATAGTGTAGAGCTAGATATTAGGACTTGTCTAACTCTATCAGGAATTATGAATCTTCCAACTGGTATGATCTTTGAGTAGCAAACAAGGTCTAAAAGTCTCATAATGTCTGCATTAATTCGCCCAGATTTAGCTCAATTATCTCCCTACAAAGCCGAGGAATATTTAGGCTCTGATCAACTATCTAATCAACAATTAGTCGATAAACTCGATGCCAACGAAGTTTCTGTAGATTTACCCGATTGGTTCAAGCATAAATTAGGAGCGATCGCCCAGTCCGAAATTTTGGCAAATCGCTATCCTGATGGCGAATATTTAAGCTTAAAAAAATTACTGGCAGAATATGCGGGAGTTGAGCCTGAGCAAATTTCCTTGGGTAATGGTTCTGATGAATTAATTCGATCGCTTTTAATTGCCGTTTGTTTAAATACTGGTTTAAATTCTGGCAGTATTCTGGTCGCCGAACCCACTTTTTCTATGTACGGGATTTTAGCCCAAGGCTTAGGGATTCCTGTAGTCCGAGTTCCCCGCCATGAGGATGACTTTAGGATTGATTTAGCCGCAGCAGACAAAGCGATCGCTTCTGGAACCATCAAAGCTGTATGTTTAGTCCATCCTAACTCCCCAACGGGTAATTTACTAAATGGGTCAGAATTAGCTTGGGTGAGATCGCTACCTAAAGATATGCTCGTGGTCATTGACGAAGCTTACTTTGAGTTTTGCGGGCAAACTTTAGTTACTGAGTTATCTCAACATCCCAACTGGTTAATTCTCCGTACCTTTTCTAAAGCCTTTCGTCTAGCAGCCTATCGAGTTGGTTATGCGATCGCCAATGTGGAGCTTGCCACCGCCCTAGAAAAAATTCGCCTACCCTATAATCTCCCCACAATTTCATTCCATGCGGCAGAGTTGGCAATCAGCAATCATCAGGAGCTATTGGCAAATATTCCCGAAATAGTATCAGAGCGAGATCGCCTTTACTCAGACCTAAAAAATATTAATGTTGGAAAATTAAAATTATCAGTCTGGCGCAGTGATGCTAATTTTCTCTATGTTCGCACTTCTCAGGATCAAGAAATCCTAGAGTACCTTAAATCTAAAGGCACTTTAATTCGACAAACTGGCGGTGGACTACGCCTAACTATCGGTACTCCCGACCAAAACCTACGCACTTTAGAAAGATTAAAAGATTTTATCAAGATTTTTTAACAAACTTTCCATTATGTCTGCTATAGTAAGGGAATAACGCGGGGTAGAGCAGCCTGGTAGCTCGTCGGGCTCATAACCCGAAGGTCGGTGGTTCAAATCCACTCCCCGCCATTACTATAAGACCGTATCATTAAGTTCTGCTTAATTTCTGTTGAACCTGACGTAAATTATTTTGTTGTTTGAGTTAAAAGAATTTCAAGGTTGCGACATCAATTAGAACACAACCCCAGACCAAATAAGATTTTATTTTTATACCTAGAAAGAAGTGATGCTCTTAAATAAATAGCCTAGGGTAACTCCTATAAGCAACGCCCATATCTGTCCAGTTTTGACAAAGTTGTTCCAACCATTCACCAAGTCCTTGGTTACATCTTGTTGAAATAGCTGTGCAAAAAAAGTATTCCAGTCGAGCTGAAAATGAGCCAAATTTAGTGAGCTAAAATCAATCGAACTAAAATCAATAGTAGAGATCGAGTTATTAAATACGTGTAATCCTAATTCAATCATCATAATTATTTTGTTTTAATTTAGGGTCAAGATAAATATATACCCTAATTTATCTATTTTTGTACCTGCAAAACAATTAGGGTCATGTCGTCACTGTGGGTTGCTTCTTTGCCAATAAAATTTTGGAGTTTGGCAAAAATGTAATCGAGGATAAATTGGGGATTATTAATTGGTTCTGATTTTTGATTTTGATCTGGCTTTTGGTAGGTGTCCTGACAAGCTTGGTTTAGGTAAAATCTGAGGTTTTCTTCATCAAAGCGATCGCCCTTGGTATTAGCTGCTTCTGTAAAGCCATCGGTGTAATACATCACCACATCTCCATCGCAAAGCTGCACACTATCTTCGGCATATTTAGAACCTGCCTCTAGTCCAATAATTGCGCCCAAAGTATCAAGAGAATGAATGGTAGAACTCTGCGATCGCCAGATTAAAGCTGGTAAATGCGCCGCATTGCTAAAGGATAAAACTTGATTCTTTGGATCATATTCAGAGTAAAACATCGTCACAAATCTGTGGGACTTTTCAAGGTCATCAAACATAATTTGATTGAGATGCTCCAAAATCATGCCAGGACTATGCCCATTTAAAACTTCTGCGCGGAGCATCCCTCTGGTCATGGTCATAATTAGCCCTGCGGGGACACCTTTGCCCATCACATCCCCCACGACTATACTCCAGCGATCGCCATTTTGAATGGGAATAAAATCATAATAATCTCCACCCACTCGACTTGCAGTTAAGCATTTTGCCGCTAGTTGCAAGCCCTGAATATTAGGGCAGTTTCTTGGTAGCAGTTGCCTTTGAATTTCTGCACCAATCTCTAATTCTCGATCCTGTCGCTCTTTCTTAATCAGTTCGGAGGCTAGGGCATTATTCTCGATCGCCACACCAGCTTGATCGGCAACCAGACGTAGCAATTTTTGTCTAGTATTATTCCAACTATATTGTTGATCGTAGCTAAAAACATACAAACGACCTGCTACCGCATTTTTAATTAAAATTTGGGTATGAAACAGCTTGGCGATCGCTCCTAAAGCATGCTGAATCACTCGATCTAAAACTTCCACCGAATTTGAAAGCAATTGAATTTCTTGTTCTAAGCGACGGCGGAGTTGTTGAGATTTAATATGAATAGAGCTATGATCGTTACATTGCAATGACTCTAGTCTGGCCTGCCCGTCGGGCTTAAATATAATCAGGATTGAACCATCAGCATCATTAATACGGCTGGCAAATAGGGGTATTAGTTCTAGAAATTGGTTGAGATTATTAAAGCTTCTTAAGCCAAACCCCATAAATCCTAGCAACTCCTGAGTTTTATCCTGTTCTGGACTGTCTTGTTTTAGCTCAACTTCTTTTTTCCCCACCCCAGGCAAGAGCTTGGAGGAAGTTAAAGGGTTAGGGTTCTTACGAAGCGAGGGTATGAAAGACATGGTTAAATCAATTTCATTACTAAATTCAATGGCAAATCTTTAGTTTTAACTTAACTGCTAACTAACTGCTTAGCTTACTAACTGCTTACTAAGTGCTTAATAGAGCCTCCACAAACTCATAACTGGAGAAAGGTCTAAGATCATCAATTCCTTCCCCTGCGCCGATAAAACGAATCGGAAGTCCAAGCTGCTGCACTACGGCGATCGCCACTCCACCTCTAGATGTACCGTCAAGTTTAGTGAGGATTACGCCACTAATACCTGCGGATTTAGAAAAGACTTCAGCTTGTTTTAAGCCATTCTGCCCCAGAGTCGCATCTAAGACTAGCAGAGACTCGATTTTTGCACCAGTAGCTTTTTTATCCACAATGCGGCGAATCTTACTTAGCTCATCCATCAAGTTTTGCTTATTTTGTAATCTCCCCGCCGTGTCTACTAACAGGAGTTCAGTTCCCCTAGATTGAGCAGAGATAATAGCATCAAAAACCACAGAAGCTGGATCGGTATTTTTACCAATATTGGCAATTACTTCCACTCCTGAGCGATCGCCCCAAACTTGAACCTGTTGAACGGCGGCGGCTCTAAAGGTATCAGCGGCAGCAATCAATGTACTATAGCCAGAGCTTTTAGCTAGATGGGCAAGCTTACCAATAGTTGTAGTTTTTCCTGCACCATTTACGCCTGTAACTAGCCAAACATTGAGTTGATTTTTCTCTGGGGCAAGTCTAGGTGCAATTTGAGTTGATTTTAAGGGCAGATCGAGCATTTCTTGGAGAACTAGCTTGAGAAAAGCGATCGCCGCATCGGGGGGTAAAACTTCATCCCTAATCTTAGTTTGCAATTTTTGAATAATTAAATCCGTAGCTTTGACCCCAACATCTGCCTGTAAAAGTAAAGCTTCAATTTCATTAACGGCATCAGCATTAAGGGGCCCTTTACCAACTAACGATTTAAGCTGATTTACCAAACTTAATCTGGTCTTATCTAGTCCTTGGCGTAGCCGCTTTAACCAAGCAATCTCATCTACAGATATATCTTGGGGACGACGACCTTGGGCAGCCAAAATCTCCGATGACCATAAAAACCCCTCATCTAAGAAACCTTGATCGATGGGCAACTCTGGTAATACTTCTGGTGTGGGAGGAATAATAATTTCTGGTTCGACGATCGCATTAGCATTTAGGTTGGCAATTCGAGCTTGGCGATCGCTATCTGCCCAAAATGGTAATACTTCAATCTCTTCTATAACTTCTGCTGCTTCAATTTCTGGGGATTCAGCAATAGGAACTTCTACTAAGGTTATTTGGGGTAATTCTGATGATATTTCTTCTGGTTCTGAGTCTTTAATTTCTAGATTTTGATCCTCTGGATTGATAATTTCTAAATCTGCAGCTTCAGGACTATTTGAGTCAGATATTTCGGGAATGTTTACTTCCTCCCTTGCCTGAATATTAGCGTAGGCAGATTTTGCCCAATTTAGTAAATCCTGAGCAGGTGGTTCAATCCCTTCTGTAGCTGGATCTTTAGATATCTGTGCGGTTTGATCTGTGATTTGATCTGTGACTGAATCTACAGGTTTCTCTACAGGGGCTACATTTTCCCGATCATCATCAAATTTTCTCCGAAACCAATTGAATACCATATCAAAACCTACTTGAGCCTTATAAGAGAATTATTATCAGGGTAATTTAGAAAGAAATTATTAAATTTTAGCTAGTTTAGTCCTAATTTCCTCTCTATATTTCTAAGTATTTATACTTGACAATTCTTTGTTTGATTCCATGGGATAAGGTATAGCTAAACTATAGTCATAATGAGTATGATTAATTAATGTCCAAATCAAAAAATTAAATTTCAATATAGACAATTCCATGTTGAGGCTAATCGCAACTTACAATTATTTGTGTAACTGTATTTGTGTAACTGTATTTGAGTAACTGAATCAAAAGCCAAAAACATTTCAACTAAAATCACCTCAAGGAAAACAAAAATGTCAGCACCAACTATTGAAATTAACCTAGGTATTGATTCCAAAGATAGAGAAGAAATAGTTGCAGGACTATCTCGACTTCTAGCCGATACCTATACCCTTTATCTCAAAACCCACAACTTTCATTGGAATGTTACAGGTCCAATGTTTCAAACCCTCCATCTGATGTTTGAAGGACAATATACGGAATTAGCCCTAGCTGTGGATGCGATCGCCGAACGTATCAGATCCCTAGGATTTCCCGCCCCAGGAACCTACTCAGACTACGCAAAATTAACTTCTATCCCTGAAACCTCAGGAGTCCCTAAAGCTACTGAAATGATTCGCTTACTAGTAGAGGGGCAAGAAGCTGTTGTGCGTACAGCGCGCTCAATATTTGCAGTGGTAGAAAAAGCTAGTGATGAACCCACTGCGGATTTACTAACTCAAAGAATGCAGGTACATGAAAAGTCTGCTTGGATGTTAAGAAGTTTACTAGAGTAATTTGTGTAAGTCTCTTAGCTTAACTTTTTGGATTCTGATTAATCAGGTAGATTTCAAAACACAAAAAATTCTGGAGTCTACTTTCTATTTTCTTTTGGTAATATTGAATACCTTTGACAACATTTCTCAGATTCTGATAGTCTGTCTAAAAGATCGGGAGCAAAATTGTGAATATTCAAATTGGACGGGGAAAATCGGCAAGAAGAGCTTATGGCATTGATGAAATTGCCTTAGTCCCTGGCGGAAAGACTCTTGATCCTAGCCTCGCCGACGCCAGTTGGTCTATAGGTAGTATTAATAGAGAGATTCCGATCATTGCTAGTGCTATGGATGGCGTTGTCGATGTGAATATGGCAGCCTTACTTTCAGACTTGGGAGCTATAGGGGTGATTAACCTAGATGGAATTCAAACAAGGTATGAAGATACAACGCCTATTCTCGATAAAATTGCTTCGGTCGGTAAAGATGAATTTGTGGGTTTAATGCAGAAGCTCTATGCCGAGCCTGTTAAGCCTGAACTCATTACCCAACGCATCAAAGAAATTAAAGAGAGGGGTGCGATCGCTGCCGCCAGTAGTACTCCAGTAAATGCCGAGAAGTATGGATTTTTAGCCGCCCAAGCAGGTTGTGATTTGTTTTTTGTCCAATCTACGGTTGTATCAACTACGCACCTTGCCCCAGATGGTTTTTTATCTTTAAATCTGACTGAGTTTTGCCAAAAAATGCCTATTCCCGTGATCCTAGGTAATTGTGTCACCTACGAAGTTACCCTTGAGCTTTTGCAAGCTGGGGCTGCCGCAATTTTAGTGGGGATTGGACCTGGTGCCGCATGTACATCTAGGGGAGTTTTAGGTGTTGGTATTCCCCAAGCAACCGCCGTAGCTGATTGTGCGGCTGCTAGAGATGATTTTTACACTCAGACGGGTAGATATATTCCCATAATTGCCGATGGTGGTTTGATTACAGGTGGAGATATTTGTAAAGCGATCGCCTGTGGTGCCGATGGAGTCATGATTGGTTCGCCTTTAGCCCGAGCCCAAGAAGCCCCAGGGAGAGGGTTCCATTGGGGTATGGCAACTCCAAGCCCAGTTTTACCTAGAGGAACTCGGATTAAAGTTGGAACTACTGGCACGATCGCACAAATTCTTAGAGGTCCCGCAGGACTAGATGATGGTACTCATAATCTCTTAGGCGCACTGAAAACCAGTATGGGAACTTTGGGGGCTCAGACTATTCGGGAAATGCAACAGGTCGAGGTCGTAATTGCTCCATCTTTGTTAACTGAAGGTAAGGTTTATCAAAAGGCACAACAGCTTGGCATGGGCAAATAAAGTAATTTAATATAGTACAAACCCCAAAATTTGGAGAGAGTTATGGCACGTTGGACTGAAGAAATGTTGGATGCTCTGGCTGATAGGATGTCCCAATCAAGTGAATCAGCGATCAGAGGGGAGGATGTCAATTTAGAAGACCGTCATTGACACTCCCACCGCTAAAGCGGGGGATTCTCAGATCGTCCAGCTAACTTACGCATTAGACTTACATCTACAACGCAGAGGTTATTCTGTCCTTGAGCGTTAATTTCGCTATG
>VYKS01000125.1_pt1 | contig 47607 bp, 20 predicted proteins | sample 5114511 | NCBI WGS metagenome assembly VYKS01 (sample SAMN12291795, study PRJNA351875) | freshwater metagenome | isolation source: freshwater lake | place: USA: Michigan, Gull Lake | collected 2011-07-05 | reverse complement strand
TCTTAGATAGGGATCATAATGCAGCAATAAATATTCTTAAAAAAGGGTTGAAATATTTGGGAAATCATCTCAACGGTACTGTTGGGCAAACAGAAACCGACCCAAACGCCTTGGAAGAGTCCGGCAAGAAAGATTTTCAGTGGAGACATTGAGAATCTAAGCTGTCTCGTTGAACAAGGAATTTCGGCGTTGCTGAATCAAGGTATGAATGACAATCTTGCACCCATCCAAAAGTTAGTTTAGGTCTAGGTTTTAAAAATCCCACAAAAGAAGATTCATATCTCAAATCAGCAACGCCGGAATTTCTAACAGCGATGGGTCAAGAATCCCCCGTCACAGCGTAGCTTGACGGTGGGAGTATGTCAATTAACGAGTAATTTAGATAGTCAACAGCTTAGATAATCGCTTTAAAAGTCAGACAGAGGAATAATTCCACAGGCTTGAATTTTGCTTAAAACGAGGTGAAGTTGCCACAATAACCAATTGCCAACTCTCCAGAAAGCCAGGGAGTTTTGATTGTCAGAAGCTTCCGCAGATGGGTAACAAAGATTTTCTTCAAAAATCAACCAATGAACGGGTAAATGACCGAGGGGAGAATTCGGCTCTAATTCAAAGTTTAGTTGCTCATAATTGAGCCATTGACCTTCCTTCCGCCAACCTAGGCGATCGCCAAGTTTCTTTTGGGTTTCATAATCCACTAAACCACCGAGACTAGAGAAAATGGCTTGCTGAATACTAAAACCGAAATGACCATTACTATAATGAAGCCAAAGTTGATCAATTTTTTTCAGATCCGAACAAGGTAATTGAGCAATATCTTGAGGATAAACCTCATTCCAGTAGGTCTTACGCAAGATTTTCAATAGTAGCTTGGTTGTTTGGCGATCAGCCGCTTGCCACTGTTGCTTTCTTAACAAATCTTGTAATTGATTATAATCAATATCAGCCGATTCTTGAGTTAAGATATTTGGGGAAGTCTGGGGATTTTTAGAACTAGAAGATTTGTGAATATTGTTTTGAGTGAATTGAGAGACAACTATTGCCAGGGGAGTTTTGGGGATAGTGTCTTTTTGACAAGCCTCTTGTTCTGCTAAATGAGCAGATAATTTATTGATGGTTTTTTCTAGGGAAATAAATTGTTCTGACCATTCACTTTCATTGAATAAGTAATCATTAAATTGATCAGAGGAAAAAGCCTCTTTTAACCTTGCTTCTTTCTCGTAACCAGTCGCCAGAAAATTTAGCAAAAACTCAGAATTTATTGCTGAATCTGACGTTTCTAAGAGAGCAGGCTGAGGTGGGAAAATATTATCTACCAAATACTTAATTTCTCCAACTGTTGCATAAAATTCTTCATCCACCTTAATCACTTCTTCTATTAATAATTGAAAAGGAGCAAAATAGTCCTGTAAGTAGTTTTCAAAATTAATCGCATTTTGGGCAAGATCAGCAATTTCTTGGCGAACTCGTTGAGATTTGAGTTGATAATGATTTAATTCCTCATAAATTTTGAGTTCTTGAATAATTGCTTGCACAATTTTTTTCTGCTTTTGAGTATCCTCGGCTAATTTCTGAACTCCTTCCCCTAGTAATTTAGTTTTTCTCAACATCAAAAAAGATGTTTTTCCCAGTAGCAAAATTGACCGAAAATTTTCCTGTTTTTCTAGCTTGAGTTGATTGAGAATATTTTGATTATTATTATTTTTAATTTCTAACTTTATTCTCTCGTAGTCTAAGATTTTCAATTCTTGATATTTTTGGGAAAATAAAATTTTGAGATTGTCACTGAGTTGGAGTAAAAAACGATAATATCCGTCTTGATAGATTTCTAGTCCATTAATTAATAAATTATAGTCTTTAATTAATAACTGAGTCTCGATCAAGATTTCTTGTTGAGTAATTTTTTCTTTTCGTTTAATAATCTTACCAAAATAGTAATGGTAGCGAACTCCTTCTTGAATTAATTTCCGACGTTCCTTGATGATTTTCTGAAAATTTTTTAAGTATCTATTTTTAAAAACAGGAAGTTGATAGCTTTGCTCATAAATGGCAATTTTTTTATAGGTCATCAGATGTTGAGAGTTCCTATTTAGCATAGCTATCTTAGACCAAAAAATTCCTCAATACTTAGCAATAATCATCCGCTGCCCCCATCTCTTGCAAGAGGGAGCAATACCTAATTAAACATTTTCAACTTCGACAACAACCGGTTCATTTTCAATAACTGGTTCATTTTCAATAACTGGTTCATTTTCAATAACTGGTTCATTTTCAATAACTGGTTCATTTTCAATAACAACTGTTTGAGGACTTTCAGTCGTTGGCTCAGTTACCGTTTCTTGCTGCTTTACTGTCTGTTCTTGATGGTCAGTCAAGTATTTTTTGGTTTTTAATTTCAGGTCATCAGTCAGAGGTAAAGCATCAATTTCAGCCAAAAGTGTTTCCAGGGATTCTTTTTTACTTCGCTCAGTGTAAAAAGCATTCAGAACCGCTTCAATTCCGTACTCGGCGATCGCATCTCCTAAGACAGTAACCAACCCCATCGCTCCGATACCCAGAAAAACTACAAAGGGTTGTCCGAGGGTGAAAATTAGCACGATGACAGCAATAATAGCCGAAGCTAAATAAGTACCTGCCACTTTTTTGATAATGTTATCGAGTTCCATAAAAATCACCTCAAATTTCTAGCGAAGGATTAGTTTAATTTTAAAGCAAGGTTACTCTGTCTGTTGATCGTCGTCAAGTAAAGCTTTAAGAAAAGGTTCAAGACTTTTGGGACGATAATCGGAAAAAGCCTTTAATCGTTTTACCACACTGTGATGAACAGTGACAACTTTTGTATTGAAATATCGCCATTGCTCACCTCCCAAGGCCGACAATCCTTTAACAGTATTATCGAACTTGATGGTCGGGTCTGGTTTAATTTGGAATTCCTCGGATTCAGAGGTAGTTGAATTAAACTCTAATCCCAATTTTTTGGCTTGATTAATCATCCATTGTAACGGGTAGTCGGAAAGTCCTTGATATTCTTTTTTGCCACCACCTAGACAGGTATGTTCACCGACAAATAAAACTTCTTTGACAACTTGTTCAGGATTTTCGGGATTGGCTTTTATCGGAGTGGAAGGGAAGTTTCTACGTTTTTCATCAATGGCAACAGCATGAAAAGCATTCTGGATAATCGGACTTAGTTTTGTATTACTAAATTCATATTTTTTATGATAAAACTTAGCCAGGGGAAACCAAGGAGTTAAATCGGGAATACCAAAATTGCCAACTGTATCCCAACAACCTAACATCTTGACTGGAATACGATCTTGAAAATCTTCCTTTTCTGTCTCAATTTTTTTAGCATTAGCGGCACGAAATTGTTGAGCTTTGGCACTATCGGAACTAACGGTGTGGTCTCGATAGAGTTGATAAGCTAGGGGAATTTCTTTAATCTTAGAGCGTTTTAGGATTCCACATTTATCGATAAAACTGGCCAAACATCGAACGATATATGCTCCTCGACTAAAACCTAACAAATAAATTTCATCCTCGGTTGTGGGATTGTAGTTAAGGACAAGAAAACGATAGGCATCTTGAATCATTCGATCGAGGCCCCAGCCAAAAGTTTCATTCCCTAAACTTTTAATAAATTCGTTATCTTCGGGGCTGCCAGAACCTGACAGAAAGACGATTTGGGGGGTTTGATCCTCGGCAATATACTTAATAGATTCGGCGAATTTAACCACATTGGTGGGGTAAGCACTGGCAGAGTCTTCCCAAGAACCATCACAACAAATAATTAACCGTTGTTTCTGGTTTGAATAAGTGAGGCTATCCGGTTGAGAAATTGCTGTTTCAGTAATCTCCTCAATTTCATTGCTGGCAAGGGCAGCTTCTTCGGCAATTATAATTGATTCTGAATTATCTTCCCGGGAAGGTTCTTGATTTTCAGATGGAGCATCCTGTTCAATCACTTCTTCTTCTTCAAGGGAGTTAAAAATTTCGTTGACCATTGTTATCCTTTTCGCACTCCTTCTAGCTTTACTGCTAGTCTGAGTTTTTGATTTAGGGATCGAGGTCGGTTTGGAGGGAAGACTATCTAGTTGCCAGGTTGTCCCATAAAGAATACCATGATTGCTATAACTTGTGTGATCCTCGGCACTGCCATTGAGTGATAAATAAGTGACTAAACCAAGGTCATCAACTAAGGGAGATTGATACATCGCTTCTTGGATTTCTTCTTGGCTACGCGCTTGATTCCAAACAGAAAGTTCTGCAAGACAACCTTGCCAATAATGGGAGAGATTAACAGAGGCTCCCAAGATGATTTTTTCAATCCCCGTTAAGGCCCGGTTATGACCGTTGCCACGATGCCAAATGATCCCATTGCGATAGATCAACATTCGGCCTGTGGTCGCATTTTTGACAAAGGCCCAGTGAGTCCAATCACTATAATCTTTAAGCTTGACTTTTTTTTCAATTCGATCGAAACCTTCTTCATTTCCCGCGTCCCAAAAAATCGCAGGTTTCACGGGATCGCCCCAGGGCAAGGTAATATGTAGAACGCGGTTATTTTCCTGATTAACAGCTTCTAAAAGAGTGGTTTCTGTGGATAAATTATTTTCCCCTTTTGCCCAAAATGTAATGGTAATACTCTGATCGATGTCAAGAAATCCGTGGGATAGCTCCATGTGATCATCGATGCCATTAAATTTTAGTACAGAGCGTTGTTCAGCCATTGGTTTTGTAATCACCTAGGGGAGAAAGAGGTAATCAGGTGTTCAGGGATTCTGACTAATAAGAGACTGATTTATCTGTCGTGATTTCCCAGAATGCTACCGCCTAGCTTAACACATTTTAGTTATCTAGTGATATATATAAATAAATGTGTAGGAGTCAACGACTAATATTCCAGGGCCGGCACTTGCTGTGGCGAGAAACTCAGAGGAGTTGACCCCAATCCCTATCGCCATCAAGTAGTAGAGACCTAGTACTTGGAGGGATGCACATGGCTGACTGACATCCCTCCCCGGGACGGTTATCAGCAAACCCTAGGTACTTATTGTAACTCTGACCAAATTCCTCGGCAGCGCTCTACAATTAGTCCCTGAAAAATTAATTGGGTTGCGGGATGAATCTCTACTTTATACAGAGCAAAAAGACCTGTTGGACTATTTAGATTTAACTCCCTTCGCGTTAGAGATAAAGCTTTTGTTCGGTGCATTTCCACCGCTTTTAGTAAGCCTGGATAACTGACATTACGCAGGGCCAATTGACCATTTTTTGTGAGATAAATAGCATCATTTTGCAAGAGATATTCCAAACTGATCAAACTAGCGTGGACATCCACATCTTTTTCTAAACCCCCTAAACGGTGAGCATCTAAACCAAAGCGAATGCAGAAATTAACAGCGACTAATTTTCCCGCTTCTTCGGCAGGTAAAGCACAGTCGGCAAATTCAAAGCCTAAACTATCTGAGCGCCACTCCTCGACTCCGGCATAGGTATAGTTTTGAAACAGTTTATTTTTGAGTTTCAAGTCAAATCCCAACCCACTAGCATGACCTGCTTCATGGAATTGGGTATCGAGATGGCGATAGCGTTCACCATTAATTTGATCCTCTAGGGGTCCTAATAGTAAATCGGCCGTTTCTGGCTCAAAAATTTTTCGGATACATTCGTAGCTAGAACCGGAAAAGCGTCTTTTTTGCTCACTGGCATTATTTAAAGCTGGCCCCTGAACACTATTGGGAAAAGTCCACCTATGGGGAACGATAAAAGCCTCCCCCTTTTCTCCGCTAACTGTACCACAACTAGCAATTTCAGTAAAGGACAAATTTCTGGGAATCGGTTGTCCTAAACTGCCAAATTTTTCACGAATTAAGCTTTCTAGTTGTTCAATAGAAGGTTCACTATTTTTATGAATTTTTCCGTAAATCGCACTCAAAGTGACTTGTTGCTTCCCCTGACGATTGATGCTATAGGGAGCAATCATCAGAAAATAACCATTTTTATCGATAAAATTCAGATTAATGAAATCTTCTGATAAAATGCTCCAGTCATCGGTTTCTAAAGCCTCTGCTGTTTTCAGAAGCCACTGAGCCGGAATTTCACAGTTATCTGCTTCCTGTTGACGCAGTTTTTTCGCCGCAATTGCAATTTTATTTTGCTGGATATCTTGGACGATTTCTTGGAACAACTGTTGTTGATTAACCAGGATTTGATTCATTTTTTTTGTAGCTAAGTTGGTGTAATGTTTTAACGTTGTTTTTTGAACCATCTCTCATCGGCTAAACTCTTAGCCATTTTAAGATTTTAGGGTCTTTGTCATAGCGATAGGTCAGTCCATCTTTCCCCGTAATTGATTTTCCCTGACTGGCTTTGCTTCTAATGCTACTGAGAGAATAGTCGCTTAATTCCTTCATTTGTGCATGGGAAAGTCCTTCTTCGACTTCTGTTAAGATTGTTGTCGTTGGCGATTCGGGGGGTTGTTCCTCGGCAGAATTGATTTTAGGATTGACCTCGGTTTCCTGATTCGGTAAATCTTCAAGTCTAGTTTGAGAATTATCGACAGAAATATTAATAATTTCTTTCGCTTTTTGTCGGCGATATTCCTCCACTGTAAGCAGTTGCCAATGGGAATTACTAGAGAGTTCTAAAACCCATTGATGGTAGTTAAAGAGACTTTCCCGATGTCCAACACTAATAAAAGTTGTGTGAGTTTTTTGCAATTGCCGATATAAATTTTCCTCATTGTTTAAGTCCAAAGCACTTGTGGCTTCATCTAGGATAGTAAAACTGGGACGGGTAATTAATACCCTAGCAAAAGCCAAACGTTGTTGTTCTCCCAGGGACAAAATGTTTTCCCAAGGCTCTTCTGTATCAAAGCTATTGACTCGATTTAGTAAATTTTGGAGATTGACTTCTTGCAAAACTTCCCTTAATTTTATCTCATTGGTTTCTTGATTACGATTGGGATAGAGTAACTGTTCTCGCAAGGTTCCTAATATTATATAGGGACGTTGGGGCAGAAACAATACTTCTTCTAGGGGGGGGCGCACTAATCGGCCGGTTCCTGCATTCCATAAACCGGCAATCGCACGTAGCAAGGAACTTTTACCCCGACCACTCGGACCGACAATTAATAAACCTTGTCCAGGCTGAACAGAAAGGGAGAGGTTTTCGACAATTACCTGTTCATAATCGGGGGTTTGCAAGGTGACATCTTCAAAGGAAAATTGGGTTTCTTCGATGGTTTTAATCGTGCTTAAATTTTCCGGTTGTTTAATGACTTCTTCTAAGGCTTCGGAAAATTGCGATAGACGTTCAACATAACTGCTAAATTGTGCCGAAGTGCCAAATTCACTAATTAATTGCGCCAGCGCCGTAGCAAACAAATTAGCCGCTAAACAGGCTTGCCCGACCTGTCCGAAACTAATGCCCTCACTATTGATATACAAAGGACCCAAAATGACAAAAGTAAATACTTGAATTGCCGCCTGATAGCCCCGACTAAAAATTTCTGTGCCTCTCTCCCAATCAATTTTACGTTTAGCACTGTCTAAGAGTTTATTAAATCTCCGCTGAATAATATTTAATTCCTGATTTTCTCCCTCAAAGAAAGCGATCGACTCCGCATGATTACGAATGTGGGTTAGAGCATAATTGTAGTTAGCCTTAAGTTCTAATTCTTCTTGAGTAATTTTATTTAGAGCTTGGTTAAAATAGATAGCAATGACGTTACCGAGAATTGTCCAAACGACTAAAATAATGGCGACAGAGGAAGAAATTGACCAGAGAATCACTAAAAAAGTGATCATATCTAGGACATTTTCTAGGGAAACTGCAAAAAAGGAGAGAGCTTTACTGGTAATCGGCTCAATTTCCTGGGATAAACGCTGATCTGGGTTGTCGATATCGGATTTAAAATTAATTCTGTAATAGGCGCGATTATGCAAATATTTTGTGAGAATCCAGTCATTGAGCCAAGCATACCAATCCAGGGCGATTCTTTTCCTAAGAAATTTAAGCAAGCCAACCAAAAGGGTGACAAAGAGCAGTCCAACCGCGAAAACTACCAAAGTTTTGACAAATTTATCAAAATCATTTTTTTCAAGAATGACATCAACTAAGTAATTACTAACAAAGCTATTGAAGGCATTTAAGCCTACAACCCCTAGGATTACCCCGATTAGTAGGATGAGCATTGCCCAAGCTTGAATCACATCGGCAAAAGTCCTTCCCCCCGATTCAGTAGGATACCAATAGGGAGCAGCGATCAGCTTGACACTGTGCCAAAATTTGCTGACATCGGAGATAATATTAGTCGTCGATCGATCTTGAGAGACTTTGGCGGACATATAGCATTTATATTTGAGTTGTGGACATTTTGCTGGAATGATTTTAGATTTTGGCTGGATTGGCGGAGTTTATTCTGGGGTTGTCTGTTGGGTTCTAGTTTCAGGAGAAACCTTCCCCTGTGTAGAAGGCAATTGGCGAAAATATAAAGCTCCCCGACAATTTTAAGGTTATTGTGCTTGAGTTGTGCTAACATACTTCGCTTTATCTGTCAGTATAAAGAGATGGCTTTCTCAGCCACCCTGCTACTGCTTTTTTCACCCTCGTTATCTTACTACAAGTAACCATTGTTTTGATAGCTAAAGCTAGTGAGCGCTTCTCAGACTACCACATATTACCGAATTTCGTTGACCATGACAAATTTTTTTTTCTATGATAAGATTTCAGGATACAGGTTTCAAAGCAATGAGGTGCGCCGATTTTCTTCCCCGTTTCCTGTTCCCCGTTCCCTCAAAGCGATAACATATCTTGCGATATCATGGTTAAAAATGTTCGATATATAGCGGTTCTCGTTAGCGTGAGGCACATACAGATGACTGTAACGCTTATCCAGTAAGGCATCTGCCGTACTTCATCCAATCAGGAACCGCTATATGTTACATTTTGTACTCGGCTTCCTTGCGCCCCTACAGTGGGGCAAATTCGGTTTCTGTAGGGGCATAAAGCATACGCCTTCCCCTAGATAACCTTTTTTTATCATCACAAATGCGGGAGACTCATGAGTATAAATATGAAAACAATTTACCCACTTTCACCAGGACAAGAAGCAATGTGGTTAATCTACCAGATTGCTCCAGAGAGCGTTGCTTATAATGTATTTATTACTGCAAAAATTCATGCACATTTAAAGATTGCTGTTGTCAATCGTGTCTGGCAAAAAATTATTGAAAAGCACCCGATTCTGAGAACCACATATACCAATCATGAAGGCAAACCAGTGCAGCAGGTTAACCAACAAGAGAATTTTCAGGTTGAGGTAATAGATGCCAGCGACTGGAGCGAAGACCAATTAGTAGAAAAAATCTATGCTATTGCTGACCGCCCTTTTAACTTAGAAAAAGATTCAGTTTTGCGAGTGAATTTATTTACTCGTTCAGCAGAAGAACACATTCTCTTACTGACAATGCACCACATTGCTAGTGATATGTGGTCTTTTGATTTACTGTTGGGTGAATTTCAAACTTTATATCTGAGGGAAATTCAGCAAGTTAATCAAGAGCAGACAGAAACAGCAGATTCTCTCAGTGGAAAACAATCTTATGCAGATTTTGTCCACTGGCAATCAGAAATGCTATCTGGTTCCAAGGGACAAAAACAGTGGCAATATTGGCAACAACAATTAACCGGCGAATTACCAATTTTGAATTTGCTCCCAGACAAAGCCCGCCCCCCAGTAAAGACTTATCAAGGGGCCTCATATATGGCCAAGCTAGATGAACAGTTAATTGAAAAACTCAAGCATCTAGCTCTAGCCACAGGAACAACCCTTTATCGGATTCTGCTCACAGTATTTTACGTCCAACTTTACCGCTACACCAATCAAACAGATATCCTCTTATGCAGCCCGATGAGAGGACGGCCGGGTAAAGAGTTTAAAGAGATTGTCGGCTACTTTTCTAACCTGACCGTTTTAAGAGTTTCTGTCCAGGAGAATGCCACATTTACAGAACTTCTTGCTCAAGTCAGCAAAATAGTTAGCCAAGCTCAAAATCATCAAGATTACCCATTTTCTCTGTTAGCAGAAAAACTCCAGCCACAACGCGATCCCAGCCGTTCGCCTTTCTCTCAAGTTAGTTTTGCTTGGCAAGCACAAACTTGGTGTGAACCAAAAAATAATTCCTTGCATCTGCAAAAATCAGTGTTGCCAATGGAGCCACACTTGTTCGGACAACAGGGCGGACACTTGGATTTGAGTTTAATGGTGAGAGAAGCGAAAGGAGTGATTAAGCTATGTTGGCAATACAACACTGACTTATTTGACGCTGCTACTATTGAGCGCATGGCCAAGCATTTTGAAAGACTGCTCAACTCTATTGTGCTTAACCCACAGCAGCGTATTTCCCAATTACCAATGCTCACAGAAGTTGAGCAACAGCAGTTACTTTTTGAGTGGAACAATACTCAGGCTGAGTACCCATTAGATAAGTGTATTCATCAGTTGTTGGAGAAACAAGTTGAACGGACACCTCATGCTGTTGCAGTAGTATTTGAAGGTCAACAATTAACCTATAATGAGTTAAATTGTCGAGCTAATCAGTTAGCACATTATTTGCAATCTTTGGGGGTAAAACCTGATACTTTAGTAGGGATTTGTGTAGAACGTTCTTTAGAGATGATTGTGGGATTATTAGGCATTCTTAAAGCGAGTGGGGCTTATGTCCCTCTTGACCCTGATTATCCGATTGAACGGATTATTTTTATGTTAGAAGATGCTGCTGTTAAAGTGTTACTAACTCAACAGAAATTGATTAATAAATTACCTGAACATCAAGCACAACTTATTTGTTTAGATGCTGACTGGGAGTTAATTTCTCAGTTCAGTCAGGATAATCCAATTACTGATGTACAAGCAACTAATTTAGCTTATGTTATTTATACATCAGGTTCTACTGGTCAACCGAAGGGGGTAATGCTTTCCCACAGTAACCTGTCCAATCATATGTTCTGGATGCAAGAAACATTCCCCCTAACTAAAACGGATAGAGTTCTGCAAAAAACTCCCTTTAGTTTTGATGCGTCAGTTTGGGAATTTTACGCTCCTTTATTAGTAGGTGGACAGTTGTTAATAGCTCAACCAGGGGGTCATACCGACAGCGATTACCTCTTAAAAACAATTGCCCAACAGCAAGTAACTACTGTTCAACTTGTGCCATCCTTACTGCAAATGCTTTTAGAACAGGGAGGAATCGAAAATTGTCAGTTACTCAAACGAGTCTTCTGTGGTGGTGAAATCTTGCCAGTGGCTTTGCAAGAGAAATTATTGAGCCAACTAAATGTAAATTTGTGCAATCTCTATGGACCGACAGAATGTTGTATTGATGTAACTTTTTGGAATTGTCAGAGAGAAATGTATGGACAACGTATCCCCATTGGTCGTCCAATTTCTAATACACAAATCTACATTTTAGACTCCAATCTTCAATCATTACCTGTAGGTATTCCAGGAGAATTACATATAGGTGGAGCAGGATTAGCAAGAGGTTATCTTAACCGTCCAGAATTAACACAAGAAAAATTTATTCCTAATCCTTTTAGTAATTACCCAGATTCTCGTCTCTATAAAACAGGAGACTTAGCGCGTTATTTACCTGACGGTAATATTGAGTATTTAGGACGGATTGATAATCAAGTAAAAATACGAGGATTCCGTATTGAATTAGGGGAAATTGAAACAGTATTAAAACAACATTCTCAAGTACAATCATCGGTTATTATTGACCAGGAAGATACATCAGGAAATAAACGTTTAGTTGCCTACATTGTCCCTCAAAAAGAGACAACACCAACCCCCAATGAATTACGACAATTCTTAAAAGAAAAGCTACCAGATTATATGATTCCCAGTGCTTTCGTAATCATGGAATCATTACCCCTAACACCTAATGGTAAAATTGACCGTCGCGCTTTACCTGAAACCAACTTGTGTGGAGAGATAGAATTGAATTTTGTTGCTCCTCGTAACCTAGAAGAAGAAATATTAGCTAAAATCTGGTCACAAGTTTTGCGAGTAGAGCCAGTAGGTATCTATGATAACTTCTTTGAACTGGGGGGCGATTCCATCCTGACTATTCAAATCATTACTAGAGCGAGAAAAGCAGGATTAGAGTTAACCCCCAAACAATTATTTACCCATCAAAATATCGCCGAATTAGCCACAGTAGCAACAAGAGTCACCGAGTCAAAAATAGAACCAGAAATAGTGAATCCTCCGCCGACTGAAGCGGATACTGGAGATTACACCGCCCAAGATTTCCCCTTATTAGAAATCGACCAAATAGAACTAGAACAAATATTAGCTCAACTGTAACGATGAACTCCCAGATGAATAGCACAAATAGACAAAATGTAGCCGATATTTATCCCCTATCGCCGATGCAACAGGGGATGTTGTTTCATAGCTTGTATGAGCCAGATGCAGATGTATATTTCGTCCAATTCAGTTGTAATTTAAAGGGCAATGTCGATACAACAATATTTGAGCAAGCTTGGCAAAGGTTAGTAGAAAAGTATGTCGTTTTCCGTACAGCTTTTATTTGGGAAGCATTGAGCCAACCTGTACAAGTAGTCTATCGACAAGTAACTGTGAGAGTCGCTACTTATGATTGGCAACATTTAACCGCACAACAGCAAGAACAGGAATTAGCAGTTTTTTTGGAGAGTGATCAGCAAAAATCCCTAGAATTGTCTGAAGCTCCATTAATGCGCCTAAATCTGATCAAGTTGGATAAAAATACCTATCAATTTGTTTGGAGTAGTCATCATTTATTACTTGATGGTTGGTCTTTATCTTTAGTGATTAAAGATTTTTTAAAGATTTATCAAGAAATTTCTCAAAATCAGATTAGCACTGATCAACCTGTTGTCAGCTATCGCCAATATATTGCTTGGCTACAGCAACAGGAACAAAAACCAGCCGAGGAATTTTGGCAACAAAAACTGCAAGGTTTTACTGCTCCTACTCCTTTGGTAATAGAAAGATCATCAAATTCTAAAAATAGCAACGTCTATAAAAAACAGCAAATTCAGTTCCCCGCTTCAACCACAGCCGCCTGCCAGTCTTTTGTTAGGAAAAATCGCTTGACACTGAATAATTTAGTGCAAGCAACTTGGGGATTATTGCTATCGCGCTATAGCCAAGAAACAGACATAGTATTTGGTGCGACTGTATCTGGTCGTGAGACATCTATTGCTGGTATTGAAGCAATGGTGGGATTATTTATTAATACCTTGCCCATGCGAATCCAAGTTAAACCGGACACCTCAGCACTGACTTTATTGAAAGATTTACAAGCTCAGTTAGTTGAGTCTAATCAATACTCATATAGTTCATTAGCAGAGATTCAAACTTGGAGTGAAATCCCTAGAAGTGCATCTTTATTTGACAGTATAGTTGTTTTTGAAAATTATCCAGTTGACGCTACTGCGGTCTTAGGTAATGATAGTTTTTATCTGGAAAATATTCAGGTTTCTCAACAAACTAATTATCCTCTAACATTAATTGCGCTCCCTGGGGAGCAATTACAGGTGCGAATTAGCTATGATACTAACCGATTTGATGATGGGACAATTACTCGCCTATTGGGGCATTTTCAAACCTTACTGGAGGGAATTGTCGCCAATCCAGAGGCGCGAGTTTCTCAATTACCTCTGCTGACAGAATTTGAGAAAAATCAATTATTAATAGACGGTCATAATCCGCAGGTTGATTACCCAGTTACTAAGTGTCTTCATCAGTTATTTGAAGAGCAGGTAAAACGCACACCCGAAGCGGTAGCAGTTGTATATTCAGATCAACAATTAACCTACAATGAATTAAATAATCGAGCTAATCATTTAGCACATTATTTACAGTCTTTGGGAGTAAAACCTGATCAATTAGTGGGGATTTGTCTTGAACGTTCTTTAGAGATGATTGTGGGTTTATTGGGGATATTAAAAGCGGGTGGTGCTTATGTTCCTCTTGACCCTGAATATCCGATTGAACGGTTAAGCTTCATGTTAGAAGATGCTCAATTATCAGTGCTGTTAACGCAACAAAAGCTAGGAGAAACTCTACCTCAACATCAAGCGCAGATTATTTATTTAGATACCGACTGGGAAAAAATTGCCGAAAACAGCCATTCAAATCTAGAAAACACCGTCACCCCAGATAACTTAGCTTATGTTATCTACACTTCCGGTTCCACAGGTAAACCGAAAGGGGTGTTAGTCAATCACTCCAATGTCGTGCGATTATTTGCCGCTACAGATGCTTGGTATAATTTTAATAGTCAAGATGTCTGGAGTCTATTTCATTCCTACGCTTTTGACTTTTCGGTGTGGGAAATGTGGGGAGCTTTGTTATATGGTGGATGCTTAGTAGTTGTCCCCTACTTAGTGACGCGTTCTCCCGAAGCATTTTATCAGCTATTATGTCAAGAAAAAGTCACAATTCTCAATCAAACTCCTACCGCTTTCCGTCAGTTAATTCAAGTTGAAGAATCCTTAAAAGGAAGTTTTCCCCCCTTATCAAGGGGGGTTAGGGGGGATCGTTCATCGACAACAGATAACGATTTAAGCTTACGTTTAGTTATTTTTGGAGGAGAAGCTTTAGAAATTCACAGTTTACAGCCTTGGTTTAACCGACATGGCGACCAATGCCCCCAATTAGTTAATATGTACGGAATTACGGAAACTACCGTTCATGTCACCTATCGACCATTAAGTATGACCGACTTGGATAGTACAGCTAGTGTGATTGGTTGTCCCATTCCCGACTTACAGGTATATTTACTAGACCAATATTTACAACTTGTACCGGTTGGTGTACCCGGGGAGATGTATGTGGGGGGTGCAGGAGTAACAAAAGGTTATCTCAATCGTCCTGAATTAACAACAGAAAGGTTTATTCCTAGTCCTTTTGATCCCCCCCTCCCCCCCCTTAATAAGGGGGGAACTCAAGGAGGAGCAAAATTATATAAAACAGGAGATTTAGCGCGTTATTTACCTAAGGGAGAGTTAGAATATTTAGGACGCATTGACAATCAAGTTAAGATTCGGGGTTTTCGGATTGAGTTGGGGGAAATCGAAGCATTATTAGCATCTCATCCCCAGATTTGGGAAACCGTAGTAATAGTGAGGGATGATACAACAGGAGATAAACGTCTTGTGGCCTACATTGTGCCACAATCGGAAAAAACGATTACCATTAACGAAATACGGCAATTTCTGAAAGCTAAATTACCCAGTTACATGATACCTAATGCTTTCGTTATTTTAGATGCCTTACCCCTTACTGCTAATGGAAAAATAGACCGTCGAGCTTTACCCCCATCAGAATCTAGTAGTGAACCATCAGAAAAATATGTTGCGCCGCGTAACCCGATTGAGGATATATTAGTAAATGTTTGGTCAGAAATTCTAAAAGTTGAGAAAGTGGGCATCAATGATAACTTCTTTGAACTGGGAGGACATTCCCTACTAGCCACTAAATTAGTAGCACAGATCCGCGATCGCTTGAAAGTTGAACTTCCTTTACGTCAGTTATTCAACACAGCAACCCTAGCTGAATTAGCCCAAGGGATTGAACAGTTAAAACAGGAAAAATCTGATACCATCGTTCCAACTATTTTACCAAGAAAAAGAAAATGAATTTTGAAGAATTACCCCTATCCTATGCCCAACAGCGTTTATGGTTCCTAGATCAATTAGAACCCAACAGTTCTTTCTATAACGTTCCTCTTGCCTTGCATTTAGCGGGGGATCTTCAGGCAGATATACTCGAAAAAAGTTTACAAAAAATTATTCAGCGCCATGAGTCCCTCCGCACAAATTTCGCCACGGTTGAGGGAAATCCTGTACAAGTAATTAAACCAGAAAGTAATTGGCAATTAACGCTTGTCAATGGGAAAGACAGCCCAAAATATCGAGAAGATCAGGAAATAAAAAAATGGCTAGAAATTCACAGCCATCAACCCTTTGATTTAGCCAATGACTCCCTAATTAGAGCCACCCTACTTAAGTTATCAGACACAGAACATTTCTTGCTCATTTGTCTGCACCATATTGTCTCTGATGGTTGGTCAATGGGGGTATTTATACAGGAATTGACAACCCTTTATAATGCCTATACTAAAGGTTTAGAGCCTCTTTTACCAGAGTTACCGATTCAGTATGCCGACTTTGCAATTTGGCAGAGGGAGTATTTACAGGGAGAAATCCGACAAAATCAGTTAAATTACTGGCAAAAACAGTTAGCAGCAGCACCCGCCTTATTACATCTACCGACAGATCGTCCAAGGCCTCCGGAACAACGTTTTGAGGGAGATCAGATAAATGGTATTCTTTCCCCAGAACTCAGTCAAGACTTAAATAAGCTGAGTCGTGAAAAAGGTGTCACCTTATTTATGACCCTCTTGACCGCATTTAAGGTTCTACTCTATCGCTATACGGGACAAGAAGATATTTTAGTCGGTACTCCCATCGCTAACCGTACTCGTAGCGAATTAGCTGGGTTAATCGGCTTTTTTGTCAACACCCTAGTCTTAAGAACAGATTTAGCAGGAAATCCGAGTTTTAGCGAGGCATTAAAACAGGTACGAAAGACGGCAACAGATGCTTACGACCATCAAGATTTACCCTTTGAAATGTTAGTAGAAGCATTACAACCTGAAAGAAATATGAGTTATACTCCTTTATTTCAGGTGATGTTTGGACTAGATAATGAAGTTCTAAATGAAATGGATTTAGAGGGAATAAAAGCCACCCCTCAGCCTTTGGAATTTAAAAAGGCTAAGTTTGATATAAGTTTGTTTATACAGGTAAAAGAAGCTGGATTGACTGCACATTGGGAATATAATACTGACCTATTTAATAGTGAGACTATTGAGAGAATGAACGGTCATTTTCTGGCTCTACTTGAGGGAATTATTGCTAATCCGAGTGAGCGGATTTCTCAATTACCTTTGTTAACTAAATCTGAACAACAACAGTTATTGATTGACTGGAATAATACTGAGGTAGATTATCCAGTTGATAAGTGTATTCATCAGTTATTTGAGGAGCAGGTTGAACGGACTCCTGATACTGTAGCGGTGATATTTGAAGAGCAAGAATTAACCTATAATGAGTTAAATTGTCGAGCTAATCAGTTAGCGCATTATTTGCAATCTTTAGGTGTTAAACCTGATGAATTAGTGGGGATTTGTGTAGAACGTTCTTTAGAGATGATTGTCGGATTATTGGGGATATTAAAAGCGGGTGGGGCTTATGTTCCTCTTGACCCTGATTATCCGCTTGAACGGATTAGTTTGATGTTAGAAGATGCTGGTTTGAAGGTATTGCTAACTCAACAAAAATTGATTGATAAATTATCTGAATCTCAAGCAAATATAAATATTGTTTGTGTAGACGCTGACTTGCCAGTAATTTCTAAAGAGGAGCAAAAGAATCTAATTACTACCATTAAATATAGTAACCTAGCTTATGTAATTTACACCTCCGGTTCTACAGGAATACCCAAGGGAGTATTAGTTACCCATCAGGGATTACTAAATCTAGTATTCTGGCATCAAAACACCTTTGAAATTACGAACCTAGACAAAGCTACTCAGTTAGCTGGAACAGGATTTGATGCTGCTGTTTGGGAATTGTGGCCTTATTTAACTGCCGGAGCAAGTATTTATTTAGTCAAACCTGAAATCCTGATATCTCTAGTGGAATTACAAAAATGGTTAGCAGCGAAAAAAATAACCATCAGTTTTCTACCAACACCAATAGCCGAGCAATTATTATCGTTAGAATGGACAGAAATTAATGTTTCTTTGCGAACTATCTTGACAGGGGGAGATAAGCTTAATCAATACCCGTCAAATTTCATTCCTTTTCAGGTGGTAAATAATTATGGTCCCACTGAAAACACAGTCGTTACAACTTCAGGGGTAGTAATTTCTGGAGAAAAGAATAATAGTCTTTCACCCGCCATTGGTCGCCCAATATTTAACACACAAATCTACATTTTAGACTCCAATCTTCAACCAGTACCTGTAGGTATTCCAGGAGAAATACACATCAGTGGAGCAGGATTAGCAAGAGGTTATCTTAACCGTCCCGAATTAACACAAGAAAAATTTATTCCTAATCCTTTTAGTAATTCCCCAGATTCTCGTCTCTATAAAACGGGAGACTTAGCACGTTATTTACCTGACGGTAATCTCGAATATTTAGGACGGATTGATAATCAAGTAAAAATTCGGGGTTTCCGCATTGAATTAGGAGAAATTGAAACCATTCTCAGTCAGCACAGCGCAGTCAAGACAGCTATTGTTATTGCCCGCGAAGATGAGACAGAGCAAAAACGTTTAGTTGCCTACATTGTCCCCCAAGCAGAGGGGATTTCTGCCCAACAAGAGCAAAATTTTATTGCTGTTACTGAACTGCGTCAATTCCTGAAAGCTAAGTTACCAGAGTATATGATTCCTAGTGCTTTTGTTATTTTGGAATCCCTACCCTTAACGCCTAACGGTAAGATTGATCGTCGTGCCTTACCTGCTCCCGAATTCCAAAGCGAAGAACAATACGTTGCGCCGCGTAACCCGATTGAGGAGATATTATCCTCGATTTGGGTAAAAGTCCTAAAAGTTGCACAGGTGGGGATTCACGACAACTTCTTTGAGTTAGGCGGACATTCATTATTAGCAACTCAACTGATTTCGCGCATCCGTGAGGCTTTTCAGGTAGAAATGCCCTTACGGGAGTTATTTGTTGCACCGACAATCGCCGAATTAGCCCAGGAAATAAAACGGATTTCGGAACGAGAACAACTCACTGAACTGCCGATTTTACCTAGGGACAAAACAGCAGAATTACCCTTATCTTTTGCTCAGACTCGTCTTTGGTTTTTGGCTGAATTTGAGTCGAATAGTTCTTTTTATAATATCCCCCTAGCCTTGAGTTTAGAGGGAACTTTAAACTCACAAATCTTAATCCAGAGTTTAGAAGAAATTTGTGCTCGCCATGAAGCTTTACGCACCAACTTTATTACCGTTGATGGTATCCCTACCCAGATTATACAAACACGAACCTGGACAGTTACGGTAGTTGATTTACAGCATTTATCTAGCAGTGAAAAAGTAATTGCCTCCCAAGAGTTAACACAAAACCAAGCGATTCAACCCTTTGACTTAGCAAGTGAACCCTTAATCAGAACCACTTTAGTCGTGTTATCTGAAACGGAACACATCTTGTTAGTCTGTATGCACCACATTGTCAGTGATGGCTGGTCAATGGGGGTATTTCTTCAGGAATTAACCGACCTCTATAACGCATACATTCAAAATCAGCCCTCATCTTTAAGTCCGTTACCGATTCAGTACGGTGATTACACTCTTTGGCAAAAACAGTGGTTACAGGGAGATATTCTGCAACGTCAATTAGATTACTGGCAAAAACAGTTAGCAGATGCTCCCGCGTTATTATCCCTTCCCACAGACCGACCTCGACCAGCTGTACAGAGTTTTGCTGGTGCCCATCTTCCCTTTAGCCTTTCTTGGGAATTAACCGAAAAACTGACCCAATTAACCCAAGAACAGGGTGTCACCTTATTTATGACCCTGTTAACAGCTTTTGCTGTCTTACTTTACCGTTATACAGAACAGGAAGACATCTTAATTGGTACTCCCATTGCTAACCGTAATCGCAGGGAAATTGAAGGTTTAATCGGCTTTTTTGTCAATACTTTGGTCTTGCGAATTGACTTGTCAGGTAAACCCAATTTTAATCAGTTATTGGGTCGAGTGCGGGAAATGGCAATGGATGCCTATGCTCATCAGGATTTGCCTTTTGAAATGTTAGTAGAAGTCCTACAACCTGAACGAGATTTAAGTCACGCGCCTTTATTTCAAGTGGATTTTCTGCTGCAAAATAGTCCTCCGTCTCCCTTAGAACTAACAGGATTAACTGCCACTCCCCTCACCACAGAAAATGACACCGCCAAATTTGATCTAACCCTGGCTATGGAGAATACCGGTGCAGGATTACAAGGGGTATGGGAATATAATACCGATTTATTTGATCGCAGTACCATTGAGCGATTAACAGGAAATTTCATCACCTTATTAGAAGCATTAGTTGTTAACCCGCAACAGCCAATTTTCCAACTACCATTATTAACCGAAGTCCAGTCGCAAGCATTATTAGAAGACTGGAATGCCACCGAAAAAGAATATCCTTTCCATCATTGTATTCATCATTTATTTGAAGAACAAGCGGCACGAACACCAGCAGCAGTAGCAGTGGTATTTGAAGGTCAAGAATTAACCTATCAAGAATTAAATATCCAGGCGAATCAATTAGCCCATTATTTAAAATCTTTGGAAGTAAATTCAGAAGTTTTAGTTGGCATTTATCTAGAGCGGTCGCTGTTAGTTATTGTCGGATTATTAGCAGTTCTCAAAGCTGGGGGAGCCTATCTACCTTTAGACCCAGATTATCCCCAGCAACGGTTGACTTATATGGCAGAAGATGCCCAAATTTCTCTACTGCTAACTCAAGAAAGTTTACTCGATTCTTTGCCCGTAGAAGATGTGGGGGTAATTGTCTTAGATAAATTAGCGGAGATATTGACAGTTCAAAGTCCAGAAAATCCCTTCAGTGAAGTGGTTTCAGAAAATCTACTATGCCTATTATATACATCTGGTTCAACGGGTAAACCTAAAGGAGTGATGTTAACTCACGCAGCCTTAGTTAATCATAGTTGGGGCATTAGTGAAGTATTCGGTTTAACAGAATCTGATCGCGTTTTACAGTTTGCTTCCTTTGGTTTTGATGTCGCTGCGGAAGAAATTTTTCCCACCTGGTTAAAAGGTGGCACAGTGGTTTTAAGACCAGGGCAAATGTTTGCAACTTTGACTGATTTTGCCAATTTTATCGAACAAGAAAGGCTCACCGTTTTAAATATTACCCCCGCCTATTGGCATGAATGGGCGCTCGCCGTTTCCCAATCATTAGCTACTGTACCATCCAGTCTGCGGGTTGTCGCTGTGGGAGGGGATGCAGTGTTACCAGAAACCGTCAATATTTGGCGACAAATGGTCGGGAAACGGGTTCAATGTATCAACGTCTATGGACCCACAGAAGCGTCTGTAACCGCCATAGTTCATGACTTGCTAGATTATCAGTCAGAGAAAATCAATTCGGTGCTGATTGGTCGTCCCATTGCTAACACAAAAGCCTATGTTCTGGATCAAAATCTGCAACCTGTACCCATTGGAGTTAAGGGAGAATTGCATTTATGCGGTGTTCGTTTAGCGCGGGGTTATCTGAATCGTCCCGAATTAACTGCTGAAAAATTTATTAACAATCCCTTTGCTAATGCAGCTTTCAATCGTTTGTATAAAACGGGAGATTTAGCGCGTTATTTACCCGATGGTAATATTGAATGTTTTGGACGGATTGACAATCAGGTTAAAATTCGCGGATTCCGTATTGAGTTAGGAGAAATTGAAGCGGTACTTAACCAAAATATTGATGTACAAACATCTTGTGTGATTATTCGCGAAGATACTCCGGGGGATAAATATTTAGTCGCCTACATAGTAGCTCATTACGAACGGATACCGATGATTAGTGAACTGCGTCAGTTTCTGTCCAGTAAATTGCCTCTATATATGGTTCCTCAAGCTTTTGTTTTTCTGGAATCTTTACCCCTTACTACTAATCGTAAGGTAGATCGTCGCGCTTTACCCGCACCAGATAAAATAGGGAATCGCCGGGATCAATATGTAGCACCACGCAATGGAATTGAAGAGATGTTGGTGCAAATTTGTACAGAAATACTCAAAGTAGAGCAAGTGGGAATTTATGATAATTTCTTTGAAATTGGCGGCCATTCTCTCCTCGCAACTCAATTAGTCTCGCGGATTCGGAGTTTATTTAAAATAGAACTACCTTTGCGGAGTTTATTTGGTGCAGCTACGGTAGCCGAATTAGCGCATCTTATTGGACAACTACAGCAGCAAAATCTCACTCTAACAGTACCCCCCATTTTACCGAGAACTAAGGATACAGAACTACCTCTATCTTTTGCTCAACAGCGTTTATGGTTTTTAGATCAATTGCAACCAAATAGCGCTTTATATAATATACCGATGGTGTTGCATTTCCGAGGCAACCTCAATCAAAAGGCCTTAGAACAAAGTTTACAAGAAATTTGCGATCGCCACGAGGTATTACGGACTAATTTTGTCACGATTGATGGACAACCGACTCAAGTTATTCAAACAACAAGGGAGGGAATATCAGTCGTTAATTTAGAGGATTTAACCGTCCATGAACAAGCAGAAAAAACACAGCAATTAAAGCAAAAACAAGCGACTCAACCCTTTGATTTAGCCAAAGAATCCTTAATCAGAATCACTTTAGGGGTGCTATCTGAGACGGAACATCTCTTGTTAGTGTGTATGCACCACATTATTAGTGATGGTTGGTCAATCGAAGTATTTATTCACGAATTGACCAGCTTATATAATGCTTATGTGCAGAATCAACCCGCAAATTTAGCTCCCTTACCGATTCAGTATGCAGATTTTGCAGTTTGGCAAAAACAATGGTTACAAGGGGATGTCCTGCAAACTCAATTAAATTACTGGCAAAATCAACTAACAGCTGCACCCCCTTTATTATCTCTTCCCACAGACCACCCTCGACCTGCGGTGCAAAGCTTTGTCGGTACTCAGCAAGAATTTTCCCTTTCCCCCAAACTTAGCCAAGCTTTGAATGAATTGAGTCGCCAACAAGGGGTGACATTATTTATGACGCTGTTGGCTGCTTTTGATGCTTTACTGTATCGTTATACAGGGTCAAGTGATATTTTGGTAGGAACTCCCATCGCTAATCGTAATCGCGGCGAAATTGAGGGTTTAATCGGCTTCTTTGTTAATACTTTAGTGATGCGGACGGATTTATCAGATAATCCGAGTTTTAGTCAGTTATTAACCCGTGTTCGGGAAGTGACAATGGATGCTTACGCGCACCAAGACTTACCCTTTGAAATGTTAGTCGAAGCGTTGCAACCAGAACGGGATTTGAGCCATACTCCCCTATTTCAAGTCGCTTTTGTACTGCAAAATACACCTAAGTCTGAGATTGCAATGACGGGATTAACGGTGACAGATTTGCCACCAGAAAATACCACAGCTAAGTTTGATTTAACCTTAGCTATGGTTAACACCGATGATGGCTTAAAAGGTGTCTGGGAATATAATACTGATTTGTTTGAAAGTAGCACTATTGAGCGATTATCTGGGCATTTTCTCAACTTATTAGGGGGAATTGTGGCCAATCCTCAAGCGCGGATTTCCCAATTACCCTTACTGACAGAAAGCGAGACTAATCAGTTATTAATTGAGTGGAATAATACTCAAGTTGACTATCCTGAGTATAAGTGTATTCATCAATTATTTGAGGAACAGGTAAAACGTACACCCGACGCGGTAGCGGTGGTTTGTTCCCAGCAACAATTAACCTACAATGAGTTAAATTGTCGAGCTAATCAATTAGCTCATTACCTGCAAAAATTAGGAGTAAAAGCTGATACTTTAGTCGGTATTTCCCTTGAGCGTTCCTTAGACATGATTGTGGGATTATTGGGGATATTAAAAGCGGGTGGTGCATATCTACCTCTCGACCCAGATTATCCCAGTGAACGGCTACAATTTGCCATCGCTGATGCCCAACTGTCATTATTGCTAACTCAAGAGGGATTAATCGATAAATTACCTGAACATCAAGCGCCGCTAATCTTGTTAGACAGATTCACAGAAGAAATTAACCAAAACAGCCAAGATAACCTAACAGGAGTAGTAACAGCCAATAATTTAGCTAATCTCATTTATACCTCTGGTTCTACAGGAAAACCTAAAGGGGTAATGGTGGAACATCGGGGACTATTTAACCTAGCTCAAGCGCAAATTAAAACGTTTAACTTACAGTCAAACTATCGCATTCTCCAGTTTGCTTCCCTCAATTTTGATGCTTCCATTTGGGAAATTATCATGGCAATGGGAGCAGGTGCAACCCTTTATTTAGACACCAAAGACGCTTTAATGCCTGGGTTGCCATTAATGGGGCGATTAAAAGATTATGGTATTACTCATGTTACTTTACCACCCTCAGCCTTAGCGGCTTTGCCCCTAGAAGAAATCCCAGAGTTACAAACAATTATTGTGGCAGGAGAAGCTTGTTCAGAAGAATTGATCAAACAATGGGCTACGGGTAGAAATTTCTTTAATGCTTATGGACCGACAGAAACCAGCGTTTGTGCCACGGTAGAAAAATGGACAGATGCGACGGAAAAAATCACTATTGGTCGTCCCATTGCTAACACCCAAATTTATATCTTAGACTCCCATTTACAACCTGTCCCGATTGGTGTTCCGGGAGAATTACATATTGGTGGTATGGGATTAGCGCGGGGTTATCTCAATCGTCCCGAATTAACCCAAGAAAAATTTATTCCTAATCCTTTTGAGAAGGATGAAGTGATCCCCCCAACCCCCCTTAATAAGGGGGGCAATGAGCCGTCAAAATTATATAAAACGGGAGACTTAGGGCGTTATTTACCCGATGGTAAAATCGAATATTTAGGACGCATTGACAATCAAGTAAAACTTCGCGGCTTCCGTATTGAATTAGGAGAAATTGAGGCCTTACTCAACCAAAATGAGGCGGTACAGTCTTCTTGTGTGATTGTTCGTGAAGATAATCTAGGGGATAAACGCTTAGTTGCTTACGTTGTACCGCAACCCGAAATCAACCTGACAATTAACGAAATACGGCAATTTTTGCGAGCAAAATTACCCGACTATATGGTCCCAACTGCGTTTGTCCTTCTTGATACTTTCCCCTTAACTCCCAATGGCAAAATAGACCGCCGTGCTTTACCTGTTCCCGATTTACAGAGCCAAGGTGAATATATCGCTCCCCGTAACCCCATTGAAGAAAAAATGGCGCAGATTTGGGCTGAGGTACTGAAATTAAAACGAGTCAGTATTGAGGATAATTTCTTTGAATTAGGTGGACATTCTCTGTTGGCAACTCAAGTTATTTCTCGATTACAGGAAACCTTTGAGATTGTTGTTCCCTTGCGTTATCTGTTTGAATCCCCAACCATTGCTCAGTTAAGTGCGGTAATTTTAAAAGAACTGCAAACAGGTTTAGGGTTAAAACTACCATCAATTGTACCCGTTAATCGAGAGGATGATATCCCCCTATCCTGGGCCCAGGAACGTCTCTGGTTTGTGAATCAATTAGAAGGAGAAAGTGGGGCTTATACTATTGATTTAACGATGCGTTTGCGGGGAAATCTCAATATTAAAGCCTTAGAAAAAGCTTTCCAGGCAATTATTCAACGCCATGAACCCCTACGGACTCAGTTTAAGCTCAAAGATAACAAACCAATACAAGCGATCGCCTCTAATGTCAACTTTACCTTACCCGTAGTACAAAGCCAGCCTCTGCAAGTAGAGCAACTGTTGATAGAAGCAGTATCTGAACCATTTAATCTCGAATCTGGTTCAGTATTACGGGTAAAATTATGGCAAGTCAAGACAGAGGAATATGTCCTATTATTAGCCATTCATCATATTGCGGCAGATGGTTGGTCAATAGGTGTTTTAATCGACGAATTATCAGCCTATTATCGAAGTTTCTGCACCGGGACAAAAGCAGATTTACCTGATTTATCAATACAGTATGCTGACTTTGCCCTGTGGCAGCGTCAATGGTTAACCAATGAAGTATTAGACCGTCAATTAAGCTACTGGAAGCAACAATTAACTGGGGTTCCCCTACTACACCAACTTCCCACAGACCGTCCTCGGCCAGCAATCCAAAGTTTTCGCGGTGGGACGGAGCGACTGCAACTAGATAGTCAACTAACGCAACAATTGAAAAAACTCAGTCAAGAGTCCGGTAGCACTCTCTTTATGACATTACTAGCGGGTTTTGCTGTGTTACTATCTCGTTATAGTCAACAAACAGATGTGGTAATTGGTTCACCAATTGCTAATCGTAACCGCACCGAAATTGAAGGGTTAATCGGCTTTTTTGTCAATACTTTAGTGTTAAGATTTGATTTATCTCAAGACCCGAACTTTGAGGATTTTCTCACGCAAGTCAGACAAACGACTCAAGACGCTTACGACCATCAAGATTTACCCTTCGAGATGTTAGTCGAAAAATTACAAATTGAGCGTCATTTAGATCGTAATCCTTTAACACAGATAGTTTTTGCCCTTCAGAATGCTCCTAGTTCTCCCTGGGATTTACCCGGAGTAAACATTGAGGAGATACCATCGGGACTTGATTCAGTCAGGGTTGACCTAGAAGTTTACCTGTGGGATGCACCGGAAGGATTGGGCGGTTTTTGCTCTTATAACAGGGATTTATTTGCTGCTGAAACTATTGTCAGTATGATGAATCATTTTAAGAATTTATTAGCGGCAATTGTGGAAAATACCCAGCAATCAGTGGCCTTGCTTCCCTTATTAACTCCAGAGGAAAATTATCAACTATTAGAAGGGTGGAATGAGACAAAAGCTGATTACTCCTATAACAAGTGTATTCATCAATTGATCGAGGAACAAGCAGAGCGTACCCCTGATGCAGTAGCAGTAGTTTTTGAAAGTCAACAGTTGACTTATGCAGAATTAAATAGTCGGGCCAATCAACTAGCTCACTATTTACGCTCTTTAGGCGTAGAAACCGAGGTAATAGTCGGTTTATGTGTAGAGCGCTCTTTAGACATGATTGTGGCATTATTTGGCATCCTTAAAGCCGGTGCTGCCTATCTACCCCTTGACCCGGAATATCCTCAACAACGCCTACAATTTATGCTAGAGGATAGTCAAGTACCCTTATTACTAACCCAACATTCACTGATTGATAAACTCCCTAATCATCAAGCTAAAACTGTATTTTTAGCTGAAACTTGGGAAGAAATTAAACCAATGAACCGGGATAATTTGACAGGGAAAGTGACAGCTTCTAATTTAGCTAATGTGATTTATACTTCTGGTTCTACGGGTAAACCTAAAGGGGTGATGGTTGAACATCAGGGTTTGTGTAACCTTGCTCTAGCACAAATTGATACTTTTGCTGTGTCTTCTCAGAGTCGAGTGCTTCAATTTGCTTCTTTTAGTTTTGATGCCTGTATTTCAGAAGTTTTGATGGCTTTGGGAGCAGGCGCTGCACTTTATTTGGCAAGTAAAGACAATTTAATGCCCGGCCTACCCTTAATCAAGCAATTACGAGATAATAAGATTACTCATATTACTCTACCGCCATCAGCTTTAGTAGTGCTACCGTGGGACAATCTTTCCTCTCTGCAAACTATTATTGTTGCAGGGGAAGCCTGTTCTCCTGAATTGGTGAAAAAATGGTCACAAGGACGAAATTTCTTTAATGGTTATGGCCCAACGGAGGGAAGTGTTTGTGCAACGATAGCTAAATGTACGCCGGTTGATGAAAAAATAACTATTGGTCGGCCAATTCCTTATGTCCAAGTTTATATTTTAGATTCTCATTTACAACCGGTTCCTATTGGTGTACCGGGGGAATTACACATCGGAGGAGCAGGGGTAGCCAGAGGTTATTTGAATCGTCCAGAATTGACACAAGAGAAATTTATTCCTAGTCCTTTTGAGGAGCAGGGTCTGATCCCCCCAACCCCCCTTAATAAGGGGGGCAATCAATGGTCAAAATTATACAAAACAGGAGATTTAGCTCGTTATTTACCTGATGGAAGAATTGAATATCTGGGACGAATTGACAATCAGGTTAAAGTAAGGGGTTTCCGTCTCGAATTAGGGGAAATTGAAGCAGTTTTGAGCCAACATCCCCTAGTACAAGAAGCGGTTGTGATAGCTCGCGCTGATCAGACAAGTGATCATGATCATGACCAGCTTAATACTAATTTAGTAGCCTACTTAGTTCCGGCTCTCAAGGATCAAGTATTGCCTGAACAGCTTGCTCAATGGCAGAGTGAATATGTTAGTGATTGGCAAAAAATTTACGAAGAATCCTACAGTAAACCCCAACCTCAAACCGAGGACCCCACTTTTAATATTAGTGGTTGGAATAGTAGTTATACTGGACAAGCTATTCCGGCAGCAGAAATGCAGGAATGGGTTGATCAGACGGTGAGCCGAATTTTAGGAAATCAACCACCGCAACGAGTATTAGAAATTGGTTGCGGAAGTGGATTATTGCTATTCCGTGTGGCGAAACATTGTCAGGAATATTGGGGAGCCGATTATTCCTCTGCTACCATTAATAACCTAGAACATTTATGTAGCACAATTGAGGGTTTAGAGGGCAAAGTAAAATTATTACACCGAACAGCCGATGATTTTACCGGTATTCCCCAAGCTACTTTTGATCGAGTAGTAATTAACTCTGTTGTTCAGTATTTCCCTAGTGTCGATTATCTATTACAAGTTATCGCAGGAGCAGTCAAGACGATTGCGGATCAGGGTCAAATTTTCTTAGGTGATATCCGTAGTTTGCCCTTACTAGAGCCTTACCACGCTGCGGTACAGTTAGCTCGCGCTGAAGCTAATAAACCCCTTGAACAATGGCAAAAACAGGTGAATCAAAGTGTAGCTACCGAAGAAGAATTGCTAATTGAACCTCAGTTCTTTATCGCTCTTAAACAACGTTTTCCGCGAATTTCTTGGGTAGAAATTGCACCGAAACGGGGTCAGGCTCAAAATGAGTTAACCCAATTCCGCTATGATGTTACTTTATATCTGGATACTGATGTTCAAAAAACGACAATTCCTTGGCTAAATTGGCAACGAGATGGGTTTTCTTTAGGGCAACTACAAGATAAACTGAAACTGGAACAACCAGAATATTTAGGTATCAGGGATGTGCCAAATCAACGATTACAAAAGGCGCTACAAATTTTAGACTGTTTAGAAAATCCTCCTGGGGTAACAACGGTGGGAGAATTGCGTCAATTGTTAGAAAAAAATACCGGGATAGGGATTAATCCTGAGCAAATGTGGCAACTGGGAGAACAGTTAGGTTACACTGTTCATCTCAGTTGGTGGGAAGGTAGTCAAGATGGTTCTTTTGATGTGGTTTTCTGTCGCCAGAATGCCATCTTAGAACCGATAATAAGTAAAGTTGATGAACAACCATACCCCAATTTTTGGGATGATGAGACGATTATTCCCAAATCCTGGACTGATTATACGAATAATCCCCTATACGGTAAATTAGTCCAGAAGTTAGTGCCACAGGTGCGGGAATTTGTCCAACAAAAGCTACCTAATTATATGGTTCCCCAGGCTTTTGTTTTGCTTAATACCCTACCTTTGACTCCTAATGGTAAAGTAGATCGGCTGGCTTTGCCTACACCTGATCTAGCTACGCGCAATTTGGCTACGGGATTTCTAGCACCTCGTACCGCGATTGAAACTCAAATGTCTCAAATTTGGAGTGAAGTTTTGGGAGTCGAACGTATTGGAATTAAGGATAATTTCTTTGAATTGGGAGGACATTCTTTGTTAGCAACTCAGGTTATCTCTCGTTCCCGCGATCTTTTCTCGGTGGAATTGTCTTTACAAAATCTGCTGGAATACCCAACTATCGCTAATTTAGCCGAAATCATTGAAGTTCTTAGCGTTGCACCGGGAGAAACATCTATGACTGAAACCTTAGAAGATTATGAGGAAGGAGAACTATGAAAACAGTTGAATTTTTAGCTTATCTCAACAGTTTACAAATTAATCTATGGGTTGAAAATGATAAACTACGCTATCGTTCACCCCAAGGAGTAATGACCCCAGAATTATTGGGAAAGTTAAAAGAGCGGAAAGAGCAATTAATTGCTTTATTGCGCCAAAAAGCTGAGGATTTAAGTGAAGCAGAAGTTTATGATGTCGTCATTTGTGGCGGTGGATTAGCTGGTTTAACCTTAGCAAGACAGTTAAAACTGCAAAAGCCGAATATTTCTGTCATTGTTCTCGATAAAATAGCTCGTCCTTTACCAGAAGCCAGTTTTAAAGTGGGAGAGTCAACAGTTGAAGTGGGTGCTTTCTATTTAGCCAATACGCTTCAATTAACAGATTACCTTGAAAAGCAACATTTAGTTAAACTAGGATTGCGATATTTCTTTAACAATAGTGCTACTCATTTTCAAGATAGACCCGAACTAGGTTTATCAGAGTTTCATCTTCCTAATTCCTATCAAATTGATCGGGGTAAATTAGAGAATGATTTACGCGCCTTTAATCTCGAAGCAGGAGTAGAATTACGCGAAAATTGTTCAGTTAATGAGATTGAACTCGCCGTTGGGTTACAGCAACATCATAAAGTTGTTTATACTCAAGAAAAAGGAAATCATAAAAAAACTAAACTCATTCAAGCTAGATGGGTGGTTGATGCAATGAGTCGCCGTCGTTTTCTGCAAAAAAAATTAGGCTTAGATAAACCTAATAATGCTCAATTTGGTGCTGTTTGGTTTCGGATTGAGGGTCGCTTTGATATCAGCGATTTTGTCCCTAGTAGTGAAGAAAAATGGCATAATCGTGTTCCCAATAAAAACCGTTACTATTCTACCAATCATTTATGCGGTGAAGGTTACTGGGTTTGGACAATTCCTCTATCCACAGGTCATACCAGTATTGGTATTGTCGCTCGCCAAGATATTCATCCTTTAAAGAATTATTATAACTACGAACTGGCTTACCAATGGTTACAGAAAAATGAGCCGACTTTGGCTTTTCACTTAGCCGATAAAAAACCGGAAGACTTTAGGAAAATGCCCAAATATAGCTACTCATCTAAACAAGTATTTTCCTACAATCGTTGGGCTTGTGTCGGTGAAGCAGGGACATTTCCCGATCCTTTTTATTCTCCAGGTACCGATAATATTGGCTTTGGTAATTCCTTAACAACTCAGTTGATTACCCTTGATCTAGAAGGTAAACTGACGCAGGAAAAAGTCAAAGATGCAAATTGCTTTTATCTAAGCTATAGCGATGGAGTAACCTTGAATATTCAAAACGCCTACAATTGTCTGGGTAATGGCATGGTGATGGCAACAAAATTTATCTGGGATACGTTGTCAGGCTGGACATTTAGTGGTTTGATGATGTTTAATTCTATCTACCTTGACCAAGAATTTAGAACGAAAGTTCAACAGATCAATAGCAAATTTTTCCCCCTTTCCTATCGAATGCAGCAGTTATTTAAGGATTGGGCGAATCAATCTTTACATCGGGTTAATTTTGAATTTATTGACTATTTAGCAATTCCTTTTGTCGAGGAACTGCGATCACGAAATTTAAGATACAACCAAACCGAGTCAGAAATCATTGAAAACTATCTCAGTAGCTTAAAATTGTTAGAGGAGGTAGCTCAAGTTATGTTTCACCTAGCTCTAGAAGATACTATGCCAGAAATGTTACCAAAAGTTAGCTCTAATTCTTGGTTAAATGCCTGGGCAATTAGTCTAAATGCTAGTAAATGGGAATCTGATGGACTTTTTGCTCCTAAGAGTGAACCTCGTAATTTAGACCTAATTAAACAACAACTTTGGGAGGCAATTGGTAAGTGAAAGTAGGAGAATTTTTAGCCTATTTAAAGGGTTTAGACATTAAACTATGGCTGGAAGGCGAAAAACTTCGTTTTCAGGCTCCCAAAGGGGTTATGACCCCAGAAATTAAAGAAGAAATCGCTGCCCAAAAAACTGAAATTTTGGACTTTTTAAAGGCGGCAAAAATCCCAACTAATACTGTTGATTTAGAGATTATTCCCGGGTCACGGGATCAGGATTTACCCCTCTCTTTTGCTCAACAACGACTCTGGTTTCTGCAGCAACTTTCTCCCGATAGTCATTCCTATAATCTGTTGGAAGCTTTGCGGTTAGAAGGAAACCTCAATCTATTAGCTTTAGAACAAAGTCTCAGTGAACTGATTCGCCGTCACGAAATTTTAAGAACCACTTTTCCCATGGTAGAAGGGCAACCCATTCAGCGCATTGCTCCCCCTTCACCCGTCAGTTTACCCCTGGAAGATTTACAAGGTTTATCAAAGAATGAACAAACAGAACATCTGCAAGAAATAGCGATTGCTTTCTCCTTAAAACCCTTTAATCTAGCCAAGGAATCATTAGTCCAATTTAAGTTAATTAAACTGGGTTCTCAAGAGTATGTATTGCTGTTGAAGATGCACCATATTATTTACGATGGTTGGTCTTTGAGCATCTTCTTTGATGAATTATCTCAACTTTATGCGGCCTTTGTCCAGGGGTTGCCTTCCCCTCTCGCTAAATTATCGATTCAATACGCCGATTTTGCCGTATGGCAACGTCAATGGCTCACCGGTGAAGTCCTGGAACGTCAACTTAATTACTGGCAAAAACAGTTACAAGATGCACCTACTATTTTAGAATTGCCGACGGATTATCCCCGTCCCCCAATTCCTAGTTTCCGGGGTGATGGGCAGGTTTTTCGACTGAATCAAGACTTAACGCAACGCCTCAAACGGTTAAGTCAGGAGTCAGGAGCAACACTATTTATGACTTTACTGGCGGCTTTTTTTGTCCTAATTTCTCGTTATAGTGGTCAATTAGATGTTTTGGTGGGTTCTCCCATCGCTAATCGTAATAGTTCGGCAATTGAGAAATTAATGGGCTTTTTTGCCAATACTTTGGCTTTAAGGGGTGATATGTCGGGAAATCCGAGTTTTCTGGAGTTATTAGAACGAGTAAAGCAAACGACTTTATCAGCTTATGCCCATCAAGATTTGCCTTTTGAAATGTTAGTAGAAAAATTACAATTAAACCGAGATTTAAGTCATAATCCTTTGATACAGGTGATGTTCTCACTGCAAAATACTCCCCAATCTGAGGCAAGTTTATCTGGCTTAAAGATGGAGAGTTTGCCTTTATCTGTTGAGCTTAAAGCGCGATTTGATTTAGAGGTTAATTTTTGGGAGGTTGCTGATAGGTTAGAGGCGGTTTGGTGTTATAGTACGGATTTGTTTGCCGCTCGCACTATTAAGCAAATGGGGCAACATTTTCAGAATCTATTAACTGCGATCGCAGTTAATCCCAAAACGGGAATTTTTGAGTTACCGATGTTAAGTGATGAAGAACGTTATCAATTGTTATCATTGTGGAACGAAACTCAAACAGATTATCCCAATAACAAATGTATTCATAAGTTATTTGAAGAACAAGTAGAACGGACTCCTAATAATATAGCAGTGGTCTTTGACCATGAATTCTTAACCTATTCAGAATTAAATAATCGAGCTAATCAATTAGCTCATTACCTGCAAAAATTAGGAGTAAAACCTAAGGAATTAGTGGGGATTTGTCTAGAACGTTCTTTAGAGATGATTGTGGGATTATTAGCTATTCTTAAAGTCGGTGGAGCTTATGTTCCGATTGACCCCGATTATCCCCAAGAACGCATTAGCTTTATGCTCCAAGATACCCAGGTTAAAATACTGTTAACCTGCGAATCTTTAGAGACTTCATTGCCAAATCATCAGGCTATTGTTGTCTGTTTAGACAAAGATTGGCAACAAATTAATCAAGCAAGTCAGGAGAATCTTAACAGCGCGGTTTCTGCGGATAATTTAGCCTACGTCATTTATACTTCTGGTTCTACAGGTAAACCTAAAGGTGTTGAGGTTATTCATCGTAGCGTTAATCGTCTTTTGTTGGGCGTAAATTACGCACATCTAGATGCAACACAAAGATTTTTACAAATGGCTCCCATTGCTTTTGACGCTTCTACCTTTGAGATTTGGGGTGCTTTATTACATGGTGCGAGATGTGTGATTTTTACGGAAGATATTCCTACCGCTACAAGTTTAAGAAATGCAATAGACAAACATGGCATTACTATTTTATGGCTAACGGCTGCTTTGTTCAATACGATTATTGACAATAATTCCCAAGCTTTATCAGGAATTAAACAGCTACTAATTGGTGGAGAAGCACTTTCGGCTGCTCATGTTCATAAAGCACTGGAAACTTTGCCATTGACGCAAATTATTAATGGATATGGACCAACAGAAAGTACAACTTTTACCTGTTGCTATCCTATTCCTACACAACTAGAGGCAACAATAAAGTCAATTCCCATTGGTTGTCCAATCTCCAACACACAGGTTTACATTTTAGATAACTATCTCCAACCTGTCCCGATTGGTGTAGTAGGAGAATTACATATTGCTGGTGCAGGATTAGCCAAAGGTTATCTTAACCGTCCCGAATTAACCCAAGAAAAATTTATCCCTAATCCTTTAAGTAATTACCCAGATTCTCGTCTCTATAAAACAGGAGATTTAGCGCGTTATTTACCCGATGGTAATATTGAATATGTAGGACGGATTGACAATCAAGTAAAAATTCGCGGCTTCCGCATTGAATTGGGAGAAATTGAGGCGGTACTTAGTCACAATGAGATGGTACAGTCTTCTTGTGTGATTGTTCGTGAAGATAATCCGGGGGAAAAACAGTTAGTTGCCTATATTGTGCCTAAGCTAGGAGTAAAGCTAACAAGTGACGATTTGCGTCAATTTCTTAGCCATAAATTGCCTGGTTACATGGTTCCGAGTGCCTTTGTGCTGCTGGAGTTTTTGCCTTTAACAGCTAACGGAAAAATTGATCGTCGTGGGTTAAAAGCTCCTAGTAATACCAGTGATTCAGACAGATTTATTGAAGCGCGTAATCAGTTAGAATTAAACCTCGTGCAAATCTGGTCAAAAGTGCTAAAGATTGACAAAATTAGCGTGCAGGATAACTTTTTTGACCTCGGTGGTCATTCCCTTTTAGCTCCTTATTTAATCACCCAAATTAAAGAACAGTTAGGCAAGGAAATTGCCGTAACCACACTGTTTCAAAACCCAACTATTGAACAGTTAGCGACCATTATCCAAACCGATTCAGATTCCTCTAACCAGTCTTGTTTGGTTCCCATTCAACCCCAGGGTTCAAAGCCACCTTTCTTCTGTGTTCCAGGCGCCGGGGGACGACCATTTTATTTTTACCATTTAGGACGTTATTTAGGAAAAGATCAACCTTTCTATAGTTTTGAAAATGATCTCTATCAACAGTTTGGAGAAATCACTCGTATTGAGGATATAGCCAGTATTTATCTTAAAGCCATGCAGGATTTACAACCCCAAGGACCCTACTTTTTGGGAGGACATTCCTACGGTGGTAATGTGGCTTTTGAAATCGCTCAACAGTTGGTTAATCAGGGTCAACAAGTGGCATTACTAGCAATCATTGATTCTTCAGCACCCACTTATAAAGACAAACAAATTTTGCTTGATTATATTAATTGGGATCATGTGCGATGGTTAGCTGAAGTCAGCAAAGGTATCGAAGTTTATTTAGATAAAACCATCGATATTTCCCATGAAACTCTTCAACTCTTAACAGTGGAGGAACAATTAAAATACGCCTTAAACTTTTTTAAACTGGCTAATATGCTTCCTCCCAATGCGGAAACTAGGCAGCTTGAAAAAATTGTCCAAGCCTATAAAACTAGCTGTTTATGTCTGATTGATTATCTCCCTAAACAGACTTATCCCGGTAAAATTACGATTATACGGGCCAGTGAGGAATTATCTGATGATCCAAATAAAGATTTAATAGCTGGAGATTGCGAGGATTCCTCTTTAGGCTGGAGTGAATTTTCTACAGAGCCAGTTGAGATTCATTTCGTACTAGGAAATCATGTCTCGATTATGGTAGAACCCCATGTCCAGATTTTAGCCGAAGAGTTAAAAGTTTGCCTTGAGATTTGATACCAAACCCGTTTTTAAGACTATGATTAACTCCCAATCCAACTTGAAAAACCCAGTTAAGTACCTAAGCAAAATTAGTTACACATTTCGATAAAGCTTTTGCCTTTTGCCTCTTGCATGAGTGCCTATCTTCACTAGGAAATTTATTTTGCAAGACTACTTATCAATTGTTTCTCCCCAATCTCCTCTATCTTTTAAACAGGATTTAATCTAAGAACTGACGATTTTCTACAAGTTGTGTGAACGGTAAGACTAATGTAGAATGCTGCAAGGCATCTGATTGCTAGACAGCCGATTTGTATTCTTTTGCCTTACCATGGATTTTATATGACTGAAATCCCGACCAACCAATCCAACTTAGTGATTTTAGGAGTCTCATCAATGACGGAAACTACTGAAACGGCCATTCCCAAGGATTTTCTGGGAATTAATCCCACAGAAATCAACAAAAAACTTGTCTCCTGGGGAATTTCTCTAGATGAAGTTGTTCAAAAACTTGCTTCTCTGGGACTCCCCGGCATTATTTTCATTATTGCTATTGCCGCATCCAGCACTACTGCCTATCCTGCAATTTACGCACTTTTAGGGTTAGGCGGTCCGCTGGGACTAATTGGTGGACTTGGGGTCTTAGGCATCTCTACCATTATTGGTGACATTGTTACGGGTTATGGCATTGAGGCACTGCTTAAAACGGTCTATCTCAAACGTCGTGAAACAGAAACTCAAGAATATCTCATCAATGAGGTGGAAGGTTTACCAATTTCTCAAGTTCTAAAACTTAACCTGAAAAAGGCTATTGAAGTCGAAATTACTGCCGAAGAACCCGTTGCTCCCAAAGAAGTCGAAATTGCTGAAGAGTAGTTTTAACTTAACTAAGCACTTTCTCCCTCCTCTACCCGGCTGTCTCCACCAGCCAATTGACTTGTTTAGCAAACCCTAAATACAACAAAAAACCGCCATAAATCTTACTCCTGCTTGACTTATGGCGGTGGTTTATTTCTGTCTGAATTACTGAAAGCAATCTTTAAATTAATTAACTATCTTCCCAGTCAGAAGGCCATTTCCAAGTCCAAACGGGAGCCGGTTCAGAATCGGGGGGGGAATCGGGGGTCGGAGCCTCGTCTTGGTCCGCCGATAAAAAACGAGCAAAGAAGGGGATTGCTTTACTTTGTTCGCTATTAGGATAATTCATGGTCATTCCTAGTTTTGAGTGGCAGCTTTTTCAAGATAGCTGCAATTACCCTGTGATAGTAACATATATTGCCGTCTTACTCAAGTCAAATACTCACCTTACCCGCACTTTCATGGGTGACACTTATAGCGGTATTCAGAGTCATGAGGTACGACGATTTTCTTCCCTGTCCCCCGCTCCCCATTCCTAATTCAAAAGCGATAACTTCTGTCCCTCACCAGATATGATAATATAGATTGATGGTTATAGGTTAATTGATAAAAACTTTTTTTACCATTAAATTGGGCTGTTAGTTGAACCTCTAAGGGAAATTTATCGGTATCTAAGCAAAAAGCTGTGGCTCCTTTTTTTCTATCGCCTCAGCCACGCGGTCAATATCTAGTGCCTTAACAGGAGTTTGGCAAGCATTGCTATAACCCACTTCTCACTTCCCACTTCCCGCTCTACTAAGCCAAATCGTGTTAAACTAATGTAGTTTTTTGCCGAAAGAGTTAAGTGAGTTTAAAAATGGATAAAAATGAATGGATTGCTAGATTCGATGATTTAATTTGTAGTCCTTCGATTCGAGAGTTTTATGGTGAAAGAGAGTTTTTTAATGTCGGTTATTGGCTCTCCCATACCCAAGATCAACAGGAAGCATCCTCTACTCTGATGGAGAAACTTTTAGAATTTATTCCCAACAAACAGGGAACAATTCTTGACGTTGGCTGTGGTTTAGGAGCAACTACTCATTATCTTCTCAAATATTACCCATTGACAGCAATTGTAGGCATTAACATTTCTCCGACACAAATTGCCAGAAGTCTCTTGAATTTTCCCGAGGGTAAATTTCTGTTAATGGACGCAGTAGAGATGGACTTTGCCGATGATTCTTTTGAGCAAATTATTTGTGTAGAAGCGGCTTTTTATTTTAATACTAGACAGCAATTCCTACAAGAAGCTTGGCGAGTATTAAAGCCGGGGGGAACCTTAATTCTCTCAGATCTGAGTTTTGCCACAACAGAACTTTTAGGGGATTGGACAGTTCCCCAAGCAAACAGGGTCAAAGATATTGCAGAGTATCAAAATCTTTATCAACAGGCAGGGTTTAAAGATGTTCAATTTGTCGAGGTGACGGAGGAGTGCTGGTTCAGACATTTTCGCCATCTTAAATCTTGGTTAACAGAGGAATTGCAATCAGGAAAATTAGACGAAGAAACCTATAATTTAAACATTAAGCCTCTGGATAATTTGCTAAGTTCCTCGTCCATAACTTATTGGTTAGTTGCTGCCCAAAAGCCAGTCAATATGCTGTAATAGCTGTAAGTTTTTCTGAAATTTTTGGAGACAAAAAAATGTTTGATTCCTTATCGGGTAAAAAAGTCGTTATTATTGGTGCAAGCTCCGGGATTGACCTAGCGATTGCCGAAAAATTGCTCTCCCTGGGGGCAAAAGTGGTGCTTTCCCATGCTTCTCAAGAGAAATTAGCTGCGGCTGTTGCCCTAATTTCCGGGGAGATTGAAGCCAAAACTGTTAATTTTTTAGAAGAAGATTCTGTTAATGCCTTTTTTGCAGAAATTGGCAACTTTGACCATTTAGTAGTAACCTCTCTGGGAGACAGAAATATGCCGCGAGCCTTATTAACTGAAATGACCACAGAAACGGCCCGGGGAGGTATGGAGAAATTCTGGGGAACCTTTTTAGCAGTGCGTGGCTCCCTGAAAACTTTGGCCAAGGACGGTTCTATTACCCTGACATCCAGCGTCACTATGTTCAAATATTCCAAAATGGGCGGAATTTCCGTCATAGCCGCCGCTAATAGTGCCGTAGCCGTATTTGGACGCGCCCTCGCCCTAGAACTCGCTCCTGTTCGCGTTAACGTTGTTGCCCCCGGATTAATAGAAGATACAAGTATCTGGAGCAGTCAAAGTGATTCGGAACGCTCCGACCTGAGCAAATGGGCGGTTTCTGCTCTACCTGTCGAACATTTAGGGCAACCCGAAGAAGTCGCCCTAGCAGTATTGAGTTTGATTATCAACCCCTATATGACAGGTGTGGTTTTACCCGTGGACGGTGGAGTTACTCTTTAATCCCTAACGGGATTTCGACCCTCAACCCGGGAACGTGATGCTAAATCCTGTTTAAAAGGTCTAGGGGGGAGTGGGAAGTGGGTTTTTAAAGTTGCATTAAGGGTTAATCGTAGTACGCAAGTTCTATAGTATGCGATCGCTGTTTTGGGTATCGTACCTATACCCTACTGAATTTTACTTATTAATCCACTTTTCGACTGCAAACACAAAAATCAGTCCATATCTTGACTGTAAAAACGGTATATTAATTTTATATGGGCTATTGACAAGCCTAAAAGCTTTCTTTAAACTAGATTCAGTACATAAACAAAAATTCCGATAAGTACCTATTGCAGTAGGACTTCTCGGACGTTTGTATGTACTTAATTGTTTTTGGACATTTTTTCAAGGTTAATTATGACTCAGATCACATCGGCTGTCAATGACGACGGCTACCGTTCCAGTGCTGACCTCGTACACTGTCAAAGACAAGATGAAGCGCAGACTTTAGCTTTCGCTGATTCGGCCACATCGGGAGCGAGAGTTTTTATTTGTCATGTTTACGAACAGGGGGGAAGAACTCATCTAGTTTTTTCTCTACCTTGTAGTCTGCTGATTGAATTGGCAAAATTACAGAGTGCTGAAGCTAAAAAGAATAAGTCTAATGCGGATGAAGTCATGAACAGACCACTTATTCCCCAGCACGTTAACGAGATTGCAAAGTATTTGCTAGAAACAGATCAGTATATTTTGCCCCCATTCATCTTTAACTCGAATACACCGATCAAAGTTTTTACCTATGGTGCAGGTCCGGTCAAATTCGGTTATGCTGTTATGCCAATAGATGTAGAACTTTATGTTACTGATGGTCAACATCGGTTAAAAGCGATCGAAAAAGTTTTACCTGAAAAACCTGACTTGCGTAACGACAGCGTAACTGTGCTGGTAGTTCAAGAAGCAGATATGGATCAAATTCATCAAGATTTTGCCGATTGTGCCAAAAATAAACCCATTCCTCCTGCTTTATTGGCTGCTTTCGACGTTACCGATCCTCTTGCTAAGTTGACTCGGACAATTACTAAAGATTTAGTCATTTTCAATGGACGGATTGATAAAATCTCTCGTACTATCGGAAAAGACACCAAATATATGTTTACTATGAGTCAGTTAAGAATCGGTGTCGCTGAATTTCTCTTTGGTTCATCTCGAAAACCAGTTATAGAATCTCATTCTCGTCAAAGTAAGAGTGAATTTTTGCTAATGTTAGAGAGATTGACGATTTTTTACACGGAATTTGCCAAAAATAACGATACTTGGCGACTTTTGCTACAACCTGCATCTCAAACGGTCAATCTCAACTTATACGATCTCAGACAACAGCGCGTGGATTTTAATACGGTTGGGTTTCAGGTACTTAGTCGCATTGGACATTTAATCTTTTTTGGCCAAGAATTCACTGATTTACAGCGAGAAGCTCTAATTAAAGCACTTGCAGGTTTGGATTATACCCGTGACTCAGCTTTATGGCTAAATAGTATCGTGATTGATGATGCTGGTGCTAAAAAGATAGTTACACAGACAACAGCAGTCGATAAAGCGTTTAAAATCGCCAGAGATGCTGTACAAGAGAAAACTGGGATAGTTTTAATCTAGTTTCGAGTAGATTTAGAGCAATTCGGTCTTACATCCCTTCTGAAATCACAAACAGAGATCGAGCAGTTTTGCTTTATCTCTCTTTTCCTGTGCCTATTGATAGGTTTTACTAATTAGACATACAGTATAGAGAGGAGAACTTTAAAAGTATATGTGTAATGACCGCAATCCAAACCTCTCTACTACCGAATCGTACTATTGATGAGTTCGTAGAAGATATTAAACTACTGACTCAAGAAGTACAAAAGCTCTACTGTTTAGATGAGATTCCTTGGATTATTGGTGTTTCTTGGGGAAAAGATAGTTCAGCAGTTTTACAGTTAATCTGGAATGCGATCGCTGCTTTACCATTAGAGAAGCGACAAAAAACTATTCATGTCATCACCACCGACACAATGGTTGAAAATCCCATTGTCTCTGCATGGGTTAGAAAGTCGATGGAAAAGCTGGAAAAAGCTTCAGAAGCTCACAGAATGCCATTTACATCACATTTACTCTATCCTGCTGTGGAAGATCGCTTTTGGAGTGGATTAATAGGTAAGGGTTATCCTGCTCCCCGTTTGAAATTTCGTTGGTGTACTGGAAGACTGAAAATTAACGCTTCTAATAACTTTATTCGTGAAGTCATCAGAAATTGTGGGGAAACAATATTAGTTTTGGGAATCCGCAAAACAGAAAGCTCTCATCGTGCTAAGGTGATGGAAAAATTAGAAGCTAAAAGACTTCGTGAGCGTTTGAGTCCTAATGCAAATATGCCAAATTCTCTTGTTTATAGTCCGATCGAAGATTGGCGTACTGATGAAGTATGGATGTACTTAATGCAGTGGGAAAATCCCTGGGGAGGAGATAACAAAGAATTATTAGCAATGTATCGAGGAGCGACTGCGGATAATGAATGTCCCTTAGTGGTGGACACCTCAACCCCTAGCTGTGGAAGTTCCCGTTTTGGTTGTTGGGTGTGTACTTTGGTAGATAAAGATACATCGCTGAGTATGATGGTTCAGAATGACGAAGAAAAAGAATGGTTGCAACCACTGGTAGAACTCAGAAATGAATTAGATCTTTTGGATGATAGAGAGAGACGGGATTTTCGTCGTCTTGTTGGGAAAGTACAATTATTTGAAAGAAACTTAAATGGAGAAATATCGATCGAACCCATACCGGGCCCTTATACTAAACAATGGCGAGAATATTGGCTAAGACGGGTATTAGAGGCTCAGGAGAGCGTGCGTACTAATGCACCGGAGGACATGAAAGATATTACCCTAATTACCACGGAGGAACTCAGCGAAATTCGCCGGATTTGGAGGGAAGAAAAGCACGAATTTGATGACCAATTACCGAAGATTTATAAACAAGTGACTGGAGAAACTTTTCAAGACCCGCGACCGGGAGCGGATAATAATCTTTTGGGGAGTGAAGAATGGGATATACTCGCGGATATCTGTGCCGAGGATTCCATGCACCTAGAATTATTGGCTAAACTGATCGATACGGAACGTCAATATTTTCTCAAAATCTCTCGCAAGGGTATTTACAAAGATCTAGAAAAATGCTTTGAATCTAGTTCTCGTAGTAAAGAGGAAGCGATCGAAAATGCCCGTTATGTCTATGATCTAAAGAATGCCGCTCAAAGTGGCAATATTGCTCAGGTGAAAGAACAACTAAAAGAGAGTTTTAGTGAACCGGAAAAAGACCCGCAAAAACAGTTAACTTGGGCCAGCATGAAATTCCCTACAACCGATGAGGAGGAGGAATAACGGGTTTATTTTACCCGTAAACGTCCCTGGATTTTCCCGGCCGCATTTCCCCTATCTAGTCTTTCGAGTTGACAATCAATAAAATTACTGTTTCCCGACGACGCGATGAAACCCTACCAAAAAATTCCTATTCGTGAATGCGGGGAACCCCTAGTACCTATACCCGCAGATAAGTTTGTTATACCTTCTCCCCACGCTTACGAGAAATTAGGGGCTAATTATCGGGGTAAATCTCCCTATTTTTTGCGACAAGGGGTGTTAAATGCTCTGATTGAGGCTCAAAACCGTCTGCAAGTCTATCAACCTGGTTGGCAAATTTTGATTTTTGATGCCTATCGACCGCTGGAAGTGCAACAATTTATGGTTGATTATACTTTTCAGACTCTCCTAGACACAAGAGGATTAGCCAAAGAGAAACTATCGGAGGCAGAAAGTCAAGGGATTTTAACAGAAGTTTACACTATTTGGGCGGTTCCCAGCGATAATGCCGCCACCCCGCCTCCCCATAGTACCGGAGCGGCGATCGATATTACCCTAGTTGACGAGAAGGGACAAGCCATCGACATGGGGGGAGAAATCGATGAGATCGGAGAGCGATCGCATCCCGATTATTATATCGCCGCAAAAAGCCCGCGAGAACAGAGTTATCATCAAAAACGAGTTTTATTGGCTAAAGTGATGGAGGAGGCGGGATTTAGCCGACATAAGGGGGAATGGTGGCATTTTTCCCTAGGGGATCAGATGTGGGCCTGGTCGCTCGATCGAGCCTACGCCATCTATGGCAGAGTGGAGGATTAGGGAGATAGCTGTTGGGGGTAAACTCAAAGCCACCGGTCTAGATAAATACTGATATACTAACAAAAGAAGACTCAAAGCTTACACCGACTCCCGATCAACGATCGCCAAAATTTGATCAACAAAAGCTTGGTGATCAACCACTGGTTTAGAAATATAACCATCGGCCTGACTCTGCTTGAGAAAATTCTCTCGATCGCCCTCCATAGCGTGAGCGGTGACGAGAATAACAGGTAAATCGGCGGTTTCGGGGTTAGCTTTGAGAATTTGGCTGATTTTAATACCATCTACCGCTTTCCCTTCATAGACACTATGGGAGAGGGAGACATCCATTAAGATCACGTCCGCTTCCTTGTCCCGAGCAATACGAAGCACTTCCTCCACGTCTTCAGTCCCTTTAACCTCTAGACCACCTCGTTTGGTCAAAATTTTGGCAAAAACGCGAAAATTAATCGGGTCGTCTTCTACAATCAAAACAGTCGTCATAGGGATGCTCAGGGATAAACAAGGTCAAAACGGGCAAAATGCCTTATGATTCACAGCTAGACAGATTGAAAACGAGAGACTCATGGCCAAACAACTGGATTTCTTAGCTAGTGGTCAAATTATACCCACGGCCTTACACCAAGAGATGGAACGCTCCTATCTAGAATATGCCATGAGTGTGATCGTGGGGCGAGCGTTGCCGGATGTACGGGATGGCTTAAAACCAGTACATCGTCGCATATTATACGCTATGCACGAACTGGGTTTAACCCCCGATCGCCCTTTTCGCAAATGTGCGCGGGTGGTGGGGGATGTCTTGGGTAAATATCATCCCCATGGCGATCAGTCAGTGTACGAGGCACTGGTTCGTATGGTACAGGATTTTTCCAGTCGTTACCCACTTTTATCGGGCCATGGTAACTTTGGTTCGATCGATAACGACCCCCCAGCAGCCATGCGTTATACAGAAACCCGTTTGGCCGGCATCGGTGATCAAGCGGTTTTGGGGGGAATTAGCGAAGCTATCGTTAATTTCAACAGTAATTTTGATAATTCTCAACAGGAACCCGTTGTTTTACCCGCTCAGTTACCGATACTCATTCTTAATGGTTGTTCAGGTATTGCGGTGGGGATGGCGACTAATATTCCTCCCCATAATTTAGGGGAAGTGGTGGAAGGTTTAATCGCTTTGATTGATAATCCCGATTTAAGCGAGGAAAAGTTAGTAGAAATTATCCCCGGGCCCGATTTTCCCACGGGAGGCGAGATTTTAGATGATACCGGCATTCGGGAGGCTTATCGCACCGGTAGGGGGATTATTCCCGTGCGCGGAGTGGCGAAAACTGAAACAATTATCATTGAGGGCAAGCGCCGAAGGGAAAGGACGGCAATTGTGGTTACTGAGTTGCCTTTTCAGGTGAATAAGGCGGCATGGATTGAAAAAATCGCCGAATTAGTTAATTTAGGGAAACTGGAGGGAATTGCCGATATCCGCGATGAAAGCAATCGCGAAGGCATTCGGGTGGTGATTGAATTAAAGCGGGAAAGTCAACCGCAGCAGGTTTTGGCGGCTTTATACCAACAAACGGCCCTACAGACTAATTTTGGGGCGATTATCCTCGCTTTGGTCGATAATCAACCCCGGCAGTTATCTTTAAAACAAGTTTTACAGGAATTCTTGCGCTTTCGAGAAACAACTCTCACCCGTCAGTATGGCGATGAGTTGCAACAGGCCAGCGATCGCTTACACCTAGTCGAGGGTTTATTATTAGCTTTGCAGAATATCGATCGAGTGGTGGATATTCTCAAAAATGCCCCCGATGGTACGACGGCTAAGTACCGTTTTCAGGCAGAATTGGGCATTAGTGACGCTCAAGCTGATTCTATCTTGGCTATGCCCCTACGTCGTCTAACCGGTTTGGAAAGACAAAAATTAGAGACGGAAGCGACGGAATTACAAACAAAAATTCAACAGTTGGAAACCCTCCTCCATAACCGTCAGGAGTTTCTCAAGTCTCTGAAAAAAGAATTGCGCTCTTTAAAGAAAAAATTCGCCGATAGCAGACGGACAAAAATTCGCACTGGGAAGTCGGGAGCAGGGAGCAGTCAGAAGGGAGCGGGGACAAAGGAGCAGTCAGCAGGGAAGAAACAGGATTCTGTGGTTAAAAAGCAGGAGTCAGTCCCGATGAAAAATTTTTCACCCCCACAGATGAAAGAGGTTTCCTTCCCCACACCCCACACCCCACACCCCACACCCTCTTTCGAGGCAGAAGTTAAAAAACAGGAGAATAAAGTTAAGAAAAAGTCTGAGAGTGAGAATGCACCGAGTTTAAGCCTATTTACGCCCCAAGAACCCCCAGAAAATGCGATTTTATTGCTTGATGCCGAAGATAAAATTAGTTGGACGACACCAGAAGAGCGAGCGCCGGACCGGGGTTTAATTATCTATCAACAGGCGATCGAAAAACGGGAAAATTTCCTAGTTATCCTCGATAATGCTAAAGCTTACCCGATTGCTACCCGGGAAGTTCCTCCAAAAGACAATCAACCGGTGTTAATCGACCGTCTGCTGACCAAAACCGCCCAAAAAGATTCAGAAGCCGTGTTAAATCAATTTTTCTTGACGGAACCTCAAAAAAATCAAGAATTGCTTTTACTGAGTCAACAGGGGCGAATAAAGCGGCTTCCCATCGATGAATTAGAGGGGGTTGGTAGTCGGGGTTTGTCCCTCATGAAATTGAAAGAAGACGATCGCCTATATGGTGCTATTTTTACTCACGAGGGCCTGGACTTAGCGATCGCCACCAGTAGCGGTCGGGTGTTGCGTTATCCCGTGCGCGAGGAATTATTGCCAATTATGGGTAAATCTGCCCAGGGTTTAGCAATTTTGCGATTGCGCTACGGGGAAAATCTAGCCGGCTGTGTTTCTCTCCCTCATCGGGAAAATCTGCTGCTGATTTCGGGATTAGGTTACGGGAAAAGACTGGCGATCGAGAATTTACGTCTATCACAATTAGGCGATCTTGGTTCACCCGCTTTACAATTCGTCAACAAACAGGATAGTTTAGCGGCCATGGTAGCGGCCCGGGAGGGGAGTATAGTGTTATTAAGTACCAATCAGAATCGAAAACTACCCTTAGAGGTAGAGACTGTGACAGTTACGGGTAAAGACGGGACAGGTTCACAATTAGTCAAACTCAACCCCGCAGAAAAAATTATCAAAGCACAATTGTTACACCGTCTCTAACAATGGCGAAAAAAACGAAAAATGTTGCCCGTAAACACCGAAATTGGCAAAGATGGTTAAAAATAACTCCGATTCTGGTTTTTGGGTTTATTATCCTTAATTTAGCGATTAATTTAGCCATCCGCTGGCCAATTAATCAACAAAAACCCATTGATGCCATCTTAGTTTTGGGGGGCAGCATTCGTCGGGAAATTTATGTAGCCAATCTAGCCCAGCAATACCCCGATATACCGATTTTAATTTCCCAAGGCTCGAAAGACCCCTGTATTTTATTACTATTTGAACGGGCAAAAGCGCCAAAAACTAACGTCTGGTTAGAAAAGTGTGCTGATTCTACCTTCGGCAATTTTTTCTTTGCCGTGCCAATTTTAAAACAATGGGGAGTACATAAAGTAAAAGTTGTCACCTCTCCTACTCATTTACCCCGCGCTAAATGGTTAGCAGAAATTCACTTGCAATCCCATGGTATAGCAGTAGAAATCGATGCAGTCCGAGAAATTGGTATCCCCGGTAATCACGAATCAAAGCTAAAAACTGGGTTAGATGTGACTAGAAGTATAATTTGGGCTTTTGTGGGACAATTAATCTATCCCCGCTGTTGGCAAGTCATTCCCTTAAATTCCGTTGATTTAGAAGCTTGGCACGATGAAGGTTTTCAATGTGAATCTCAAGGTAAATAACGAGAACCAATTTTACCGATTGCATCGGTGGCACTGAAACGAACGCTATCTTCTGCATCGGATAAGGCATTGATTAAAGCGGGAATAGCTTCTTCTAGTCCAATTTCACCCAAAGCGAAGGCTGCGTAACAACGAACATACTCATCAGAGTCTTCTAAAGCCTTGAGTAACTCCGGAATAGCTGTTTCTGAGCCAATCTTAGCCAAAGCCTCGACTGCCTTCCCACGAACATCATCATCATAATCATAGTCTTCTAAAGCCTTGAGTAACCCCGCAATGGCTGTTTCTGTGCCAATCTTAGCCAAAGCCTCGACTGCCTTCCCACGAACATACTCATCAGAGTCTTCTAAAGCCTTGAGTA
>VYKS01000124.1_pt1 | contig 48054 bp, 46 predicted proteins | sample 5114511 | NCBI WGS metagenome assembly VYKS01 (sample SAMN12291795, study PRJNA351875) | freshwater metagenome | isolation source: freshwater lake | place: USA: Michigan, Gull Lake | collected 2011-07-05 | reverse complement strand
GCGTGAAGTCCATGGAACGGCTTGGTTTTACCGAGCACCTGGCACCTAGAAGCTGCCAGACCCGGGGCCGCCGCCCACATGTCCCTTCATCAAAATCACAATTTCAAAGAGCGAAGCACCACAGTTTCCACGGATGACCCGCAGAAAAGGCGTCAGACAGCGCGTCGAGGCGACGCCGGACTGATGCTGAAAGCACTTGGCCCCGATCGCCATCGGCTGGAGATGTTTGAACCATCCCCTCGGGAAGGCGCCATTTATGGATCGGTTCTGCAGCCGTCAAGCGCGAAATTCGACTTTTTTCATTTTCTTCCGGAACCCGATGAAGAATGTCAATTTCGCCCCCCCCCCCTCTCAGCGCGTGGACGAATGTAGCGGCACGACGGTACGTTGGCGCGCGTGCCGGGCATGCACGCTTTCAAGCGTTCCGCGCGGCCGCGCCAAGCCGCTACGCGCAGTTCCGGGATACCCTAAATCTCGTCCACTTGGGTGTGGAACCGATCGGGTCCCACTGAGTTACACCACCCGGCAAACCAGCCGCGCAACCCGATTTGCGCGCATCGGCTTTGACCAAGGGGGCATGAGCCGCAGGGTTCGACGGACACGCGCAAATCGATGCTGGCTTCACCCTTCGCTCGGGCCCCCTGTTCGTCCGGGGCAAATACCTCGATCCATGTTCCGACTTGCCCTGGCGCGCTTGCCGTGGAAGCGGAGGGACGATCTCGACATCCAGGAATTTCAGCCAGATGACAAAGGCCTCGACTCGCGCAGCGCCGTTTTCGCGTACCCGGATCGGATTGGGCACCGGCTTGGGAGTAGCGGGCGCGCTTCTCTTTTTCCTGATTACCGGGGCCCTTACCTATTCCAATATGCTCGCGCTGCGCGCCGACACCGCCAAGGTCGTCCACACGCATGACGTTATCACCGAATTGGGCAATCTGCTGTCCGCAACGCAGGATGCCGAAACCGGGCAGCGTGGCTTTCTGCTGACCGGCGACAATCGGTACCTGGAGCCTTATCAGGATGCGATCGCGCGCGCTGAGGGCAGTGTGAATGCGATCCAGTCGCTGACCCGCGACAATCCGACACAACAATTGGCACTACGCCGCCTCAAGCCAAGGTTGGCAGCGCGCTTCGCAGAGTTGCGAGAGACCATCGAACTCCGCCGCGCGAGCGGGGTATCCTCCGCGCTCGATGTCGTAAGCACCGATCGGGGCAAGGTGCAGATGGACGCGGTGCGCGCTCAAATCGACGCGATGCGCGCTGAGGAACGACGCCTGCGCGTTTCCCGCCTGCAGCAGATGGATACCGCCTATTCGACGGCGACGCTGAGCGGTGTGCTTGCTGCGATACTGGGCATCGGTCTGACGCTCGCGGTCGGCTTTCTGGTCCATCGCAGCACCCTCGCCCGCCAGCGGCAAACATGGCTGCAGGCCGGCGAGGTCGGCCTGGGACAGGCGATGCTGGGTGACAAGACCGTACACCAGCTGAGCGACAGCATCCTTGATTTTCTGACGTCCTACCTCGGGGCACAGGCGAGCGTGTTGTTCAAGGGCGAACATGGCGGTTACGAGCGAATCGCGACGCTGGGGGTCCCCGGCGATGCGGCGGTAACCGAGCGGTTTCGTCTTCGCGAAGGGATACTGGGGCGCGTCGCTGCGGACGGATCCGCTGTCGTTCTTGATGATGTCCCGGACGGATATCTGACGATCGGTTCTGCACTTGGCCGCGATACCCCGCGGCATCTGGTCGTGGCACCGCTTCACGCGGACGGCTCGACCAACGCCGTGATCGAGCTCGGCTTCTTGTACCCGGTGCATCCGGGCGTGCTGGAACTACTGGAGCGGATCGCCCAGCCAGCAGGCGTTGCACTGCGCTCCGCCAAGTATCGCAGCGAGCTGCAGGCGCTGCTCGACGAAACGCAGCGGCAGTCCGACGAGCTTCAGGTGCAGAGCGAAGAGCTCCGCGTTTCCAACGAAGAGCTGGAGGAGCAAGGCCGCGCGCTCAAGGAAGCGGCGGTACGGCTGGAGCAGCAGCAGGTCGAACTGGAGCAGACCAATACGCAATTGGAGGAACAGGCACAGCTGCTCGAAGCGCAGCGCGACGATCTTGCGCGGACGAGTGCTGCGGTCGAGCTGAAGGCGCGCGAACTGGAGCAGGCGAGCCAGTACAAGTCGGACTTCCTGGCCAATATGAGCCATGAGCTGCGCACGCCGCTCAACTCGTTGCTGATCCTGTCGAAGCTTCTCGGCGACAATCCGAATGGAAATCTGACCGACGAGCAGACCCAATATGCGCGAACCATCCAGGCATCGGGCAATGATCTCCTCAATCTGATCAACGACATCCTGGATCTGTCGAAGATCGAGGCAGGGCATGTCGAGATCGACCCTCAGGCCGTGACCCTTGCGCGCGTTGTCGGCGATCTGCGCCAGACCTTCGATCCCATCGCGCGCGACCGCGGCCTGTCATTCTCCATTGACGTCGCGAGCGAAGCGCCTGCCGCGATCGGCACCGACCGCCAGCGCCTGGAGCAGGTCCTCAAGAACCTGCTCTCGAACGCGTTCAAATTCACCGAGTCGGGCGGCGTCTCCCTGACCATCGCGCCGGTGGCGGGGGACCGGCTGGCTATCACGGTGACCGATACCGGCATCGGCATCTCGCCGGAACAGCATCAGGCGATCTTTGATGCTTTCCGTCAGGCGGATGGCGCGATCAATCGCAAGTTCGGCGGCACCGGTCTTGGCCTCTCGATCTCGCGTGAGCTGACGCGCCTGCTTGGTGGAACCATCGCGCTCAGCAGCGAACCCGGGGTCGGGAGCAGCTTCACGGTCACGATTCCGTTCGAATATGACGCAGCGCTCGTCGAGGCGCGTCCGGAGCCGCGCGCGCCCGCAATTGCCTCATCCGCCGTTGCGTCGTCCAACGTGGCGTCGCCCGGCACCATCGCCCCACGCCGCGCGCGACGATCGGCACCGATCGAAGATGATCGGGACCGGCTGGAGGGTGCGCGCCGTGTCCTGTTGGTCGTGGAGGATGATCAGGTCTTCGCCGGGATCGTGCGCGATCTGTCGCGAGAGGCCGGGTTCCAGACACTTGTCGCGAGCACCGCCGAAGAGGCTCTCGATCTCGCGCGGCAGCACCGGCCAAGCGCGATCGTGCTGGACCTTGGCCTGCCCGACCAGTCCGGCCTTGCCGTGCTCGACCGGCTGAAACGCGAGGATGCGACGCGTCACATCCCGATCCACGTCGTATCCGCAAGCGATCAGACGCAGACCGCCTATTCGCTGGGCGCGATGGGCTACCTGCTCAAGCCGGTGAAGCGTGAGGATCTGGCGCATGCGCTCGCCACGCTCGAAGCACAGCTTACCCGCACCGTCCGGCGCGTTCTGATCGTCGAGGATGACCCCGTACAGCGTGATGCGGTGCGCAAATTGCTTGCCGGACCCGAAGTTGAAACCGTTGGTGCCGGGACTGCGGCAGAATGTCTTCAGCTGCTGCGTGAACAGACGTTCGACTGTATGGTGCTCGACCTGACGCTCCCCGACGCATCCGGCTTCTCGCTGCTGGAAACGTTGAGCGAGGATGAAGCGCACGGCTTCCCGCCCGTGATCGTCTACACCGGCCACGACCTGTCGCGCGAAGACGAGCAGAAGCTGCGCCGCTATTCGAGTTCGATCATCATCAAGGGCGCGAAATCGCCTGAGCGTCTGCTCGACGAGGTGACCCTGTTCCTGCATCAGGTCGTGGCGGAGCTCCCCCCCGAACAGCAGAAGATGATCCAGCAGGCGCGCCACCGCGATGCGTTGCTCGAAGGGCGGCGGATCCTCATCGTCGAGGATGACGTTCGCAACGTCTACTCGTTGACCAACATCCTCGAGCCACGCGGCGCCAAGGTCACGATCGCGCGCAACGGCCAGGAAGCGCTCGATGCACTCGACGGTGCCGCCGACACGCCCGACGCGATCGATCTGGTTCTGATGGACGTGATGATGCCGGTCATGGACGGCCTCGAGGCGACGCGGCGGATGCGGCTGGACCGGCGCTGGTCGAAACTGCCGGTAATCATGCTGACCGCCAAGGCGATGCCGGACGATCAGGCCAATTGTCTCGCCGCCGGCGCCAATGACTACATGGCAAAGCCGCTCGACGTCGATAAACTGTTGTCGCTGGTGCGTGTATGGATGCCGCGCTGACCCGCCGGTCGACCGAAGCGGTCGAGGATATCGAGATTCATCTGCTGCTGGAGGCCCTGTTCCGGCGGTACCACTATGATTTCCGGCATTATGCGCGGGCATCCGTCAAACGACGCCTGCGTCAGGCGCGCGAACAATTGGGCTTTTCCGACTTTACGTCGATGCAACAGGCACTGCTGCATGGCGATACGTTGATCACGCGCCTGCTCGACTACCTCACCGTCCAGGTCAGCGAGATGTTTCGCGACCCCGGTTACTTTCGCGCGATCCGCGAACAGGTGCTGCCGCATCTGCGCACCTATCCGTCGCTGAAACTTTGGGTCGCCGGGTGCAGCCAGGGCGAGGAACTATATTCGTTCGCAATCCTGTTGCACGAGGAGGGGCTGCTTGATCGCACGCTGATCTATGCGACGGACATCAACCCCGCTGCGCTCGAGGCAGCGCAAAGCGGTATCTATGCGCTGGATCGTCTCGCGACATTCACGCAGAACCACCAGCGCGCGGGTGGCAAGACATCGCTGTCCGACTATTATACCACCGCTTATGGCCGGGCCGTATTCGACAAGAAGCTCCGCGCGCAGGTGGTGTTTTCCGATCATAGCCTGGTCACCGACGCGGTCTTCGCCGAGTGCCAGCTCGTGTCGTGTCGCAACGTCATGATCTATTTCGACCGGAAGTTGCAGGACCGCGCTGTCGGATTGTTCAAGGATTCGCTGACCCGGCGCGGCTTTCTCGGTCTTGGCTCGAAGGAAACATTGCGCTTCTCCGCCCATGCGGACGCGTTCAGCGACTTCGTCCGGGAAGAGAAAATCTATCAGCGGCGGGACGCGTGAACGGTACCCGCCCACAGGCTGTCGTCATCGGCGCATCGGCGGGCGCTGTGCAGGCGCTCTCCGAAATCCTGCCGCGCCTGCCCGCGAACTATCCGCTTCCGGTGCTGACTGTCGTGCACGTCCCCGATGGCCCGTCGGGCCTGGTTCCGTTGTTCGCCAGCAAGAGCGCGATCGCGCTTCGAGAGCCAGAGGATAAGGAACCGATCGCACCGGGAACGGTGTATATCGCCCCGCCCGGCTATCATTTGCTGGTCGAGAGGGACCTGAGCATTGCGCTGTCGACCGACGAACCCGTGCGGTTCTCGCGGCCGTCCATCGACGTCCTCTTTGAAAGCGCAGCCGATTGCTTCGGGTCTGGCCTCACCGGCATCGTCCTGACCGGAGCAAATGACGACGGCGCGCGCGGCGCCGCCGCGATTTCGCGTTCGGGCGGCACAGTACTGGTCGAAGATCCCGCGACCGCCTATGCCCCGGCGATGCCGGCCGCAGCGCTCGCCCGCTGCGCGAATGCGAAGTCGATGTCGCTCGACGCGATCGCCGAACATCTCCTTGAACTTGGAAGATCATGAGCAACGCGACCCAACCGATCCATTTTCTGATCGTCGATGACCTCGAGGAGAATCTGCTCGCGCTCGAAGGGCTGTTGCGGCGGGACGGGCTGTCCTTTCTGCGCGCGCGCTCGGGCGAGCAGGCGCTTGAACTTTTGCTGCAGCATGAAGTGGCACTGGCCCTGCTCGACGTGCAGATGCCCGGCATGGACGGGTTCGAACTGGCGGAGTTGATGCGCGGCAACACGCGCACCCGGAACGTCCCGATCATCTTCGTCACCGCCGGAAGCGCCGATACTCAGCGGCGCTTTCGCGGGTATGAGGCTGGCGCCGTGGACTTCATCCAGAAGCCGATCGAGCCCGATATCCTACGCGGCAAGGCAAATGTCTTTCTCGAACTCTATCAGCAGCGCCGCGCGCTCGCCGACGCAGCGGAGCAGCTCGAGCATCAGGTGCGTGAGCGGACGGCGGAGCTTGAGCACGCCTTGGCGCGCCTTCAGTCGGAGATCGCCGAGCGCGAGCGGGCCGAAGCCTCGCTGCGCCAGAGCCAGAAGATGGAGGCGGTTGGACAGCTGACCGGTGGCATTGCGCACGATTTCAACAATATGCTGACGGGGATCATCGGATCGCTCGACCTGTTACGGCGCAAGATCGCCCTTGGGCGCACCGACGAGATCGACCGCTATATCGACGCAGCGAGCGCGTCGGCCGAGCGCGCGGCATCGCTGACCCACCGGCTGCTCGCGTTTTCGCGACGGCAGTCCCTCGATCCGAGCCCGCTGGACATCAACGCGTTGATCAAATCGATGTCCCCGCTGGTCGAGAATGCGTTACCCGAACATATAGACCTCGTTCTGGCCTATGGCAGCGACCTTCCGTACGCGATGGCCGACACCAATCAGCTTGAAAACGCGCTCCTAAACCTCGCGATCAATGCACGCGACGCGATGCCGGATGGCGGGCGGCTCACGATCGAGACGAGCGTCGTCCACGTCGACGCTGCACAGAGCGTGATGCGACCGGGGCTCCCGGTGGGCGAGTTCGTCCTGGTATCGGTCACCGACACGGGCACCGGAATCCCCCCCGATGTACTCGAAAAGGTATTCGACCCCTTTTTCACCACCAAGCCCCAAGGGCATGGGACGGGGCTGGGCCTGTCAATGGTCTATGGATTTGCGCAACAGAGTGGCGGCGCGGTGCGGATTCACAGCGATGCGGGCTTGGGCACGTCGGTAAAGCTGTATCTGCCCACCACGCGCGCACGCCCCCTCGTTGCGGCAACGGCACCGGTGACGACGCGCGCAGGCGCGGGTCAGCGCGTGCTCATCGTGGAAGATGATCATGCGGTCCGCATGCTCGTGTGCGAAGTGCTTCAGGAACTGCAGTACGAGGCGCTCGAGATTTCGGAACCGGCCGCCGCGCTCCCGATCCTGGCATCGGACGAACGGATCGACCTCATGGTCTCCGACATCGGGATGCCGGGGATGAATGGGCGCGACCTGGCCGAAGCTGCGCGATTGCATCGACCGGACATGCCAATTCTGTTCATTACCGGCTACGCCGAACAGGCGACCCGGCGCGGTGACTTCCTGGGCGAGAACATGTCGATGATCACCAAGCCGTTTTCGCTCGATACGCTGGCGCGAACGATCGACGACCTTATCGGCCAGGGCGCGCCTTCAGAAACACATTCAAGCTGAAGATCGCGACGCGTTCGTCAGCCGACCGACCTTGACGGTCTCCGGCGCGCGCGGTGCCCCACGGCGCGCGCGTCGCGCATCGTGCCCTACCCGCCCGCTCTGCCCGATCAGTTCATCTGGCCGCGCAGGAACGCGATCAGCTCCGGATCGCTGCCGGTGCGCTCAAGGATGGGGAGGATCACACGCCAGCCATTGTCGCTGTTGGTCAGGATCACGATGCCGTCGCCACGAGTCCTGTTGATCGCGGCAAAGGTGAATGCGCCGGGGTCCTTGCCGGTATGCAGCATGGTCGTTCCACCGGGAAAGCCGAGTAGCTGCCAGCCCAGTCCAAAGCCGATCCAGGGCGGACAACTGGCCGCTTTCGCTCCGCTGCACACGTTCGGCGTCAAATCAGCCTGAGATCGGCTGCGCTCGGCTGCGATGGACGCATCCAGGCCCCGGTCGTTGCGGACAGCCAGCATGAAGCGCGCATAGTCTCGTGCGGTCGCATGGGCCAGGTCGGCGGCATTGTACCGTGTGACCGCCTCGACCGGTAGCGGCTTGCCCGACTCGTCATAGGGTGTCGCAATCGGGTCGGCGGCGCCTTGCGTTGAGACATATCCCGCAGCACGCATCCCCGCCGGAGCGAACAGCCAACGCGCCGCCAACGCTTCGAACGACTGGCCGGTGCGACGCTCCGCATAACGGGCCGCATATTGGTACCCCTCGCCGGAATAGCCGATGGTCGTGCCGGGATCGTGATCAAAGGCCAGCCCGCGGGCATCGCGCCAGTTCGGGAAACCACTGCGATGGCTCAGCGCCAACCGAACAGTGAGGTTCATCCGCCGCGGATCGCCGGCCAGATCGGGATCGCTCCAATAACGCTCCATCGGCTCATCGAGCGACAGCGTGCCGGCCGAAATCAGGCGCAGGATGACTTCCGCCGTCAGGGGCTTGGTGAGCGATGCCAGGTTATAGGGCGTCGCGACGGTCGCCGCCCGGTTCGGGCCGGCCATCCCCCATGCCGCAGTCGCGACAATCTGACCGTCGCGGATCAGCGCGACGGATGCGCTTTCCACACGCTGTTCGCGCAACGTTGCCGCCATATCCGGCAGCTGCGCCCTGGTCTTCGCCTCTGCCGCCGAAGCGCAAGCCAGCGCGGCAATCATGACACCGGAGACGACGAACCTTACAGCACTAACCGTATTACTCATATATAACAGCTAGCGCGGTTCCCGCGCCGCATCAAGGTTGCGATTTGCGTGATCGAGGCATTGGCGCGTCACCACGCGAGGGTGCCGCCAAGTTCCGCTGGGCTAGCCGCGCCCCCGAAGCGCACTGATCGTCCGCCGGCCCTCTGCCGCAGATCGGCGGCATCGTGGCGGCGGACGATCCGTCCGGCTCAGCGCGCGACCGCCACCACCGGCACGTTGACGCCCGCCGCTTCCAGTTCGCGCTCGGCCTGGGCGAAACCATAAGCGGGAACAATCTCCCCCGCCCGATCGGTTGCCTCGCCCCAGCGGGCCGAGAGCTGTTCGCCCGCCTCCGCGCCGCCGCCGATCTGGATTCCATTGGTCAGCGTAACATTGGCAGTCGCGAAGTGACCGGCCCCGGCGCACAGAATCGCCCGCGTCGGCGCGTCCTCTCCCACCAACGTCAACAGGCCGGGGCTCACCAGTGCCGGGTCAAGTGCTGCGAGGCTGGCTTGCGAGAGCACGCCCTCGGTCATTCCGGTCGCAGCGGTCGGGGCGAGGCAATTCACACGAATGCCGTGCTTTTCTCCTTCGATCGCGAGCGTCTGCATCAGGCCGACCAGCGCCATCTTTGCCGCGCCATAGTTGGCCTGGCCGAAGTTGCCGTAGAGACCGGACGACGAGGTGGTCATGACAATGCGGCCATAGCGCTGCTCGCGCATGATCTCCCACACCGCCTTGCTCGCGATCGCGGCGCCCATCAGGTGCACGTCGACCACCAGCCGGAAGTCCTCCATCGTCATTTTCGCGAAGCTCTTGTCGCGCAGGATGCCGGCATTGTTGACGAGGATGTCGACGCGCCCCCATGCGTCCATGGTCGAAGCGACGATGTTCGACACCGCCCATTCGTCGGTCACCGACCCGGCGAGCGCCAGCGCCTTGCCGCCGTGCTGCGCGATCTCATCCGCTACCTTCTGGCCCGCCTCGACGCTCAGATCGTTGACGACGACCCGGGCGCCCTTGCTTGCCAGATACAGGGCGTGGGCCCGGCCCAATCCACCGCCGGCGCCCGTCACGATCGCTATACGTCCATCGAGCAACATCAATTTCCTCCCGTTATATTCACTATCTAGTGAGTGAGTATCCTTGGCAAACCAGGTCAGCCCGGGGCTATTTGCTTATCCCTTGGATTCGCCGCCGCAGACCTCACGAAATCCCGCCGCCATAAAGGTAGCCATGCGCGCCTTTATCGCGGCGAAATCGTCCGAGCGGCAGAGACCACCCGACAATTTGTCGATGCGTCCGGTACGCGCAAGCGTGACCATCAACGCGCCGGTCACGAAGTGATAGCCCCAGAAGATGTCCTCTTCGGCGCAGTCCGGCAGCGCTTTCTTCAGCAGCTCGATCAACCGCAGCACGACGGGGTCGAAATGCGTGTCCATCAGTTCGGCACCCCACTCCGGGGTGTTCGCGACGAGTGCGCCGAGTGCGCCGTAATTCTTCCACCCCTCCCCGCCCTCGATGTACAGGTCGAGATCGGTGTCGAGAAAGGCGTGCAGCGCGCCCTCCAGCGTCGGTTTGCCACCGGTCGCTGCATCATAGTCGTTCAGCGCCTTGAGCCGCCGTTCGCTGGTCACCACCGCGCGTCGGGCGAAGACCGCGTCGAACAGCTTCTTCTTGTCCTCGAAATAATAGTTGAGGAGCGTGTGGTGGACGCCCACGCGCTTGGCGACGTCCTTCAGCGTGACCCCGTGCAGCCCGTGCTTGGAGAACAGATACTCTGCCTCGTCGAGAATCTGCTCCATCGTCTCCGCGCGCTGCTCGGCCTTGGTCGAGCGGCGGCGTGGCTTGGGCGTCTGTGGCGTCTGTTCCGGCACTGGGCGTTCTTCCCCCTGTTGCCCCGATACGATGCGATCGCTGCGCATGGGGTCCAACAAGGTCTCAAGCGCTTCCATATTGAGACCGCAAGCTATTCTTGTCGATTTTACCGGTCGGGGCGAGCGGCATGGCGTCAAGACGCACCACCGCGTCCGGAATCCACCACGATGCAACCCGCCCGCGCAATGGCGCGAGCAAGTCGGCGTCGCTCAGCCCAGCGTCCTTCATTTCGACCAGCAGCAGCGGACGTTCACCCCATTTTGCATCCTCGCGCCCGATCACGGCGGCGAGTGAAACCTGGGGCAGCGCGCCGACCACCGCCTCGATCTCCGCCGGATTGATCCATTCGCCGCCCGACTTGATCAAATCCTTGGCACGACCGGTGATGATCAGATTGCCCTGCCCGTCGATCCGCGCGAGATCGCCGGTCGCGAACCAGCCATCGGCGTCGGTCGCGGGGGTGTCCTGCCCGAAATAGCGATCGACCACTGCGGCACCGCGCACGCGCAGATGCCCCTCGGTGTCGCGCTGCTGGGGGAGCGGCACGCCAACGGCATCGGTCAGGAGCAGGTCGACGCCGATCGCCGGGCGTCCCGAAACCGCCGCTGTCCGCTGCGGATCATGCGGAGGTGCGACGGTGCCGGAGGGCGACAGCTCGGTCATTCCCCAGCTGGTCTGGACAGTGACGCCCAAGACGCGTTCGATCCGCTCCATCAGCGCGGGCGCGAGCGGGGAACCGCCGACGATGATCCGCTGAAGGCTCGGCAGCGTTTCGCCGGTCGCCTCGAGATGCTCGGCAACGCCCAGCCACACGGTCGGCACCGCAACACCGATGGTCACCTCGGCCGCGGCGATCAGCCGGGCCAGGCTCGCGCCATCAGTCGCGCGCCCGGGCAGCACCAGCCGCCCGCCCGCTGCAGGCAATGCGAAGGGCAGGCCCCAGGCATTGGCGTGGAACATCGGCACCACCACCAGTACGCTGTCGGTAGCGCGGATCGCCATCACATCGGCCTGCAGGCAGCGCAGCGTGTGCAGGAAGCTCGCCCGATGGGTGTAAGTCACCCCCTTGGGCGCCCCGGTCGTGCCAGAGGTGAAGCACAGGCCGCACGGTGCGGTTTCGGGGAAGTCGCCCCACACGGCGCCGCCGAGCGCGGTCGCGATCAGCGGTTCGAGCGCGGTAACGGTGCATGGCGCTGATTCAGCATCTGCCGCACCGTCGATCACCAGCATCAGCGACAGACCCGGTACCCGCTCGACGATCGCGCGGGCGAGCGGCTGAAGGTCAGCGCTGACGATCAGCAGCTTCGCCCCCGACTGGACCACCATGTCGGCGAGCTGTGCGGCGGTGAGCCGCGGGTTGAGCGTGTGGCACACCGCGCCCATCCCCATGATCGCGTACCACGCCTCGACATGTGCCTGGCTGTTCCACGCCAACGTGGCGACGCGGTCCCCCTGCCGGACACCGAAGCCGGTCAGCAGCGACGACACCGCGAGCGCGCGAGCGCGCAGCGCGGCATAGCCGATCCGGTCGATCCCCCCGCCCTCGCGCGCAGTGACCACTTCGGCATCGGGATGCCATTTGGCGGCATGGTGCAGGAACTTGTCCAGCGTCAGCGGATAATCCTGCATGCTTCCGTCGATCATCGGCAACCCGTCGCCTTGTTGAGGACCGGCGAGGCGACGCCGGTGTTCCAGTTCCATGGCTGATCGCCCGCCGCGCGACGCCGGCACACCGCCGCCTCGTGCAGCGCGAACATGCCCGGCATCAGCCGCGTGCCCGGCTGCGGCTTGCCCGCAAACGCCATGTAGTTGGCGGCCTTTCCATAGGCTTCCCATCCCGGTTGCCCATCCGCGACCGGCGCGCCCGACCGCGCGAAGCTCGCCCAATAGCCCAGCATCGCGTCGGACAGGCGGCGGTTCGTCACGTCGTCGGGCACCTTCGGCCAATAGGGTGGCGTGCGACTGGCGGTGCCGAACACATAGGGGATTTCGGCGGCGTGGAAGGCGTGGAGGCCATATTCCGCCGCGGCGGGGTAGCCGTGATCGAACAGATAGAGATAGGCATTCTCGCCGATCGCGGTCTGCCCGATCGCGAGCCGGGTCGCGGTCCAGCCGTACATCGCGTCGCGCGCGGTCGCGAGCAGCGCTTCCTTGATGTTGCTCGACGGATAGAGCCGCAGGAACGGTTCGGCGAGGTCGCCATAGCGCACCCGGATCGCCGCCTCATACGCTTCGGCGGAGGCTGGCGCGGGCGGGAGCAGCACGGGGAGCGAGCGGATTTCGCCCGCATTGAACCCGGCGAGCACCGGCACCTTGGCCTGTTCGCCATGGTCCCAGGTGGCGACCAGCTGGCGCGTAAGCGTCTTGCCATCGACGGTACCCCATGGGCCATAGCCCTTGGTCGCCGCCTCGACGGTCAGCTTCTCGGCATCCATTGCGCGCAGTCCGGCAAGGTCGCTGGCGCCGACTGCCGCCATGATCTGGCTCCCCGCCGCTTCTGCCGAGGGCAGGCCGTGCTTGCCCTGTTTCAACTCGGGGGTGGTGATCATGTACGCGCTCTGCGCAACCGCCTTGTGGAACAGGCCGCGCGCCTGCGGGCTCGCCATCAGATACATCACGCTGAGCGCGCCCGCGGACTCGCCCGCAATGGTGACGCTGCCCGCATCGCCGCCGAACGCCGCGATGTTGCGCTGGACCCATTTCAGCGCCGCGATCTGATCGAGCAGGCCGTAATTGCCCGACACCCCGTCGGACGATTCAGCGCTCAGTTCCGGGTGCGCCAGATAACCGAGAATGCCGAGCCGGTAGTTGATCGACACCACGATCATGTTGCCGCGCTGCGCCATCCGCGCGCCGTCATACATGGTTTCGTGGCTGTACCCGGCGACCAGTGCACCGCCATGGATCCATACGAACACGGGCAGGTTCTTGCCCCCCGGCGGTGCCCAGATGTTGAGCGTCAGGCAATCCTCGCTCACCGTGTCGAGCGGGTTGGTGTAGATGCCGGCATTGCGGTTGCGCGGCTGGACGCAGGCGGGGCCGAACGCGGTCGCCTTGCGCACCCCCTGCCAGTCCGCCGCCGCGACCGGCGGCTTCCAGCGCAGCGGGCCGACCGGGGCCTGCGCATAGGGAATGCCGCGAAAGATGCGGACACCGCCCTGCTGCACACCCTCGACCGTGCCGACCGGCGCGGTGACCTGGGGCGCCTGAGCGAGTGCGGGGCTTCCCAATGCCAGCGCGAGTAGCGTGATCAGCCGCTTCATGCCGCCGCCCCTTCCCGCTTCAGCCGCCGCGCGAGCGCGACGAACAATCCGATGGCGATCAGGTAGAAGGGTGTCAGAGTATAGAGCGCGCTCTGCAGGCTCTGCGTATCGCCCTGCACCTTGAACCAGTCACTGGCAAAACCCACCCAGGTCGGGCCGAGGCCTAGGCCGATGAAGTTCATGATCAGCAGCAGCAACGCGCCCGACAAGACGCGCTGATTGGGTTTCACCTCTTCCTGCACCAGCGCGACCGAAGCCGAGAGGTAGAAATAGTTGAACACCATCACCACCGCGAGCAGCGCCAGTGCGAGCGGCCAGCCGGGCGCCCAGACGAAGCCGATGTAAAAGGGCATCGCGATGGCCAGCGACACGGCCGGGGCGACCGCATAGCCGCTGCGCGACGTGCGCGTCATCGCGTCGACCACCCGGCCGGAAATAACCATCCCGCCGCCCATGCCGATCAGCAGAACCAGCGCGTACCAGACCGCGACGTCGCCGAGCACCATGCCCTTTTCGCGCATCAGATAGAGGACCGCGAAATTGCCCAGGCCATAGGTGACGAACTGGGTCGCGCCGCTCCCAAGCGCCGCGAGCATCAGCACCGGGTTGGACAGGAACGCGCCGACGGTGGGCCAGAACGGCGCCTTGTCATCTGCACCCGCCGCCCGCGCGCCGTCCATCGCGCCCTTTTGCGGCTCACGGATGGTCAGCCACACGAACGCTGCCGTGACCACGCCGACCGCGCCGACGATGATGAACGGCAGCCGCCAGCCATACAGCTCCGCAATCGCCGCGCCGAACGCGACCCCTGCCGCCGCGCCGATCGCGGGACCAAGGTTGAAGATGCCGAGCGCCGCCGCGCGCTTGCCCGGCGGATAGGTGTCGGTGATGATCGCATAGGATGGCGGCACGCCGCCGGCCTCGCCGAACCCCACGGTCATCCGCGCGATCACCAACTGGGTATAGTTGGCCGCCATCCCGCACGCGACCGTCGCCCCGCTCCAGATCGCGCAGGCAAGGCTGAGCACGCCGACGCGGCTGGTGCGGTCGGCGAACCAGCCCACGGGGATCGCGATGAAGCAATAGAACATCGCGAAGTACAGGCCGCCGATGAGTCCCAACTGGGTGTCGGTGACGTTGAGCGAGTCCTGGATCGGCTTGGCGAGGATGCCGATCAGCTGCCGGTCGAGGAAGTTGAGGATATAGACGAAGGTCAGCGTCACCAGCACGAACCAGGGCCGGTTCGCGGGCGACAGACGGCCGGTGTTGCCACCGGCCGTCGCTGCATCAGAGGCCGTAGCCAAGGCGGATCCCCACGGTGCGCGGGCGCAGCGTGCCGAAGCGGCTCACCAGAAACGCCTCGGGATGGATGTACACGATCGAATGATCGTCGAAGAGGTTCTCGACATAGAGATTGGCCGAGAGTGACCCCTTCTTGACCCCCAGGTTGAGGTTCACATTGGCATATTCGTCGGTCTTGCCGAAGGTCGACAGGCGCAGATTGGGGTTGCCCGGCGTGTTCGGGAACGAGCTGTTGTACGACCCCACATATTGCGCGTTGATCGCGAAAGTGCCGCGCGCGCTGTCGCCCAGGTCGAAGCCATAGGAGATGTATGCCGCGCCCTGCAGCCGCGGAGCTGACAGGCGATGGCCGAGCACCGCGCCCGACACCGTCGCCTCGGTGGCCGAGAGCTTGGTAATCTTGGAGTCGTTATACGCCGCATTCAGGCCGATGAAGACGTCCTTGGCCGGGATCACGCCGATCTCGACCTCGAACCCCTTGCTGCGCGCCGCGCCGATATTGGTGGCGAACTGCACCGAGTCCGACCGGCGATTGGCCTGCGCCTGGATATTGCTCCAGTCGATCAGGTAGAGCGCGGCGTTCATCGTCACGCGGCCGTCGAGCCAGCGCGCCTTGGCCCCGAGTTCATAGCTCTTGAGATCGTCCGAATCCGCGCCGTACGGGATGATGATGTCGGTCGGATCGGTCAGGCTGGCGGCGCCGGCGCGCGCGTTGACGATCGGCGCGCGGAAGCCGGTCGAGAAGGTGGCGTAGGTGGTGATCGCCTCGCTCGGCTTCCACGTCGCGCTTGCCTTCCACGATGGTGCCGACCCGGTCGCCTTGACGCCGGCCGCTGCCGCATAGGGCGTGAAGGTCGCGGGGTTGAAGTTCACGGGGATGCCGAACAGCGCATAGGTGAAGTAGTTGAACCCGCCCGCCGTCGCGAGATACCCGCCCGCCTCGGTAAAGGCCTGGGCCGAAGTGCGGCCATAGCGCATGCCGCCGGTCAGCCAGAATTTGGGCGAGAAGCGATAGGTCAGCTCACCGAACCCGGCCAGCTCCTCGCTGTTCGAATAAGTGTAGAGCTTCTGATAATATTGATCGGGCAGGCCAGTGATGCCACGCGCCGCCAGGAATTGCGGGTTTGATCGGTAGAAATAATCCACGTCGCGGCGACGGTGCATGTAGAAGCCGCCGATGGTGAATTCGAACGGCCCGTCGAGAGACGACACCAGCCGCGTTTCCTGCACGAAAACCTTGTCATAGGCATCGGCGTCGAGGCCGAAGGCGATCGGCGCGCCGGGGAACGAGCCGGGCGCGAAGGTGCCGGCGAGGTCGACATAGAATTTCTGGTCGAAATCCGAATAGGTCGACGAGCTGGTCAGGCGGGCGAAGTCGAATTCATATTCGACCGTGCCGTTGAGGATCGTCTGCTTGCCGGTGAAGCGGTCGGGCTGGTCCGAAATGCGCTTCTCGCGGCCCAGCGACGGGCTGGTGAGCGAGCTGTCCTTGGGATCGCTGTCCTCGTACGAACCCATCAGGCGGACCGACAGCCGGTCGGTCGGCTTCCACAGCGCGATCACGCGCCCGCCCCAGTTGATCAGCTTGTTCGAATTCTTGATGCCGGTCCCGACATTGTCGAGATAGCCGTCTTCATTGCGGTAAAAGCCGACCGCGCGCACCGCCAGCGTGTCGCTGACGATCGGCAGGTTGACCATGACATTATAGCGCTGGCGAAAGCTGTCCTTGCCGGTCAGCGCCAGATCAACCTGGCCCGCCATGTCGAACGACGACAGGTTCGGGCTCTTGGTGAGGATGCGCATCGCGCCCGACAGCGAGCCCGATCCGAACAGCGTCCCCTGCGGCCCGCGCAGGAACTCGACGCGCTCGACGTCGAACAAGGTCGGATCGACCACCGTGGTGTTGCCTATGGTCGAGATCGGCAGTTCGTCGATATAGACCGCGACCGAGCTTTGCAGATTCGCGTTATAGCCATTGGTGGCAATGCCGCGTGCGGTGAAATTGTTGAAATTCTGGGTGGGGCGGTTGAGCACCACACCCGGCGTTTCGCGGGCGATCCCCTCAAACCCGACGATGCCCTTCTCGGTCAACTCTTCCTGCTGAAACGCGCTGATGCTGAGCGGGACGTCTTGGATGCGCTCGGCGCGGCGGGTGGCGGTCACAACCACCTCATCATCGCCCTGAGCCGTGGTGTCGCCGGTCGCCGGGGCGTCCTGCGCCGCAGCAGACATCGGAACCGTGAACAGCGTGACCGCGCAGGCGGTCGCCAGAAGCCTTGCCCTCATCCTTACCTCTCCTCGATGCCATCGATCATGCGTCGATTTGCTGCGCCAACTATGTCGCAGGGCAAGCAGACTGTCAACATTCACTCTCACGCGTGTGAATAAATGATCGGTGGGTCAGGCGTGGGCATCCCCGGACACTGCTGAACCAAAGTCGATACAAGGCGTTCGATACGTACAGGAGATATCCGATGCCCGTCGAACCGCCGATCCCCGCCCAGCCCTCGATCCCGCCACCCGAGGCTCCGCCGACACCCCAACCCGGCCAGCCCGCGCCCACGCCCCCGGAAATCGAGCCGCCGACGCCCGACATCGATGTCCCTGCGCCCCAGCCGAGTGGCGACCCGCCCGTCACGCCGGGCCAGCCAGTCGCCTAAAAGCACTATCCAGACCAACGGTTTAGGACCCGCTTGATACCTCCCCGATCGCCCGCTAGACCTGTGCAAAGCAGCGTCCGGGGGGACACCGATCATGGTTATGAGTTTGGCCACGCCGGCCGTTATGCTCGTGTGCGCGGTGCAGGTCCCGTCCGCAGCGCAGCAGTCGACTGTGCCCCCCACGGTCCAACCCGCCGCCCCGGCTGAGCAGACCATTCCATCCGTCCCCGCGGCGTCTTCGGCTGCAATTACGGTTCCATATGGCACGACTGTCATGGTCGCGATCATCCAGCCGCTCAGCTCGCGAACGAGCAATGTGGGCGACCGGTTCGACGTGGTTGTCACCGAAGATGTGATTCACGAGGGTGCGGTCGTCATCCCGAAGGGCACGCGCGGGCGCGGCCGGGTCACCTTCGCCAGCAAGAAGGGCGGATTCGGCAGCTCCGGCATCCTGGGCATCGCACTCCAGCACCTGGAACTCGGTGGCCGCAACATTGCGCTGGATGGTCGATATCGCGAAGTCGGCAAGAGCGGCGACGGAGCGGCAGCTGCAACAATGTTTGCCGTTAGTGTCTTCGCTGGCCTGGTGACCGGAAAGTCGAGCACCATTCCCGAGGGCCGCGTGCTGAAGGCGCGTTTGGGAGAAGACATGGTGATTGCCACGGTCCCCGCACCAGTTGCCGCAGGCGTTGCAGCCGCACCTGCGACCCAACCCCCGCAACCATAACCAACCATGCGGCGCAAGATCGCCGCGAACCATTTTTTCACAGGGAGAAAGCGAAGATGCGTATCAAGGTTGCAGTGATCGGCGCGACCGCACTGCTGGGCAGCGTGACGCCGCTGGCCGCGCAGGAAGCGGCGCCGGCGGCAGACGCGAAGTGCGAACTGCACGTGTTTCCGACACTGGAAGGCGAAGCGATGACGACCGGCCTGCTGGCTGGCTTCGGCATCGTCGGCGCGATTGCGGACGCCGCCGCGAACAACAATCGCAATATCAGCGAAACCGAATATCTGAAGGAGGCGCTCGGCCCCCGCCTTCAGATCGAAGCACTGAAGACGATCGACCTTGCCAAGGAGCTGAAGCTGCCGCCGTCGGAAATCATCTTTGAGACCCCGATCGCAGACCGCAAGGTAACGACCAAGGCGACGAACCGCCTCAGCAGCTCGACGGCACCATGCTATGTCGAACTGATCGTCACCCAGAATTTCTACACGAAGAAGGCGATCTACGGCCGTTCGCTGAACAATCGCTTTATCCTGAAGGACTTCCGCACCGGGAAGACCACGGCTAAGCTGGTAAAGGGACGTGGCGGCAATGGCCTGTCCTACTTCCCGCCAAAGACCACCGATGAAACGGAGAAGGCCGAAGCAGAATTGCGCGAGGTGTTCACCAAGAACTTCGTCGAATTCGCAAAGGGCATCCCCGCTGCCCGCGCGCGCTGAACCATAATCAACCGGCCGGTGCCTGGCACCGGCCGGTTGATCCGGTGATCAGTTACCCGCCGTCAGATCGACGATCTTGTCGCGGTCATAGCGCATGACACCGTCGACCGCGGGGAAGCGGTCGACCGTGCCCCCGAAGTAATTGGGCAGCTTGCCGGCCGGCTTGAGCGCCACGGGCACCACCTTCAACGCCGAAAGACGCGGATCGACCGCCGCGCCCGGCTGCGGCTGCTGGTAGCGCGGGGACAGTGCCATCGGTGCCGATGAGTCCCCCTTGTCCCGTTGCGACATGACCTCTTTGAAATGGTCGTGCGTGAACTTGCCAAGATCGGTGATCACGCCGGCAGCTACGTCGAACTTCACGCTACCCATGCAGAAGCAACGCGCGAACGACGTGCTGTAGATCCGGTACGTGCCCGGCGTAATCTCGAGCAGATAGACCGACTGGTCCTTCTTCGACAGGCGATAGGCGGGTCCGACATAGGCACCGGCCATCAGTCCGAACGCGGTGAACTCGAAATTTTCCTCGGTGGGCTCGACCGGCTCCTCGGGCTTGACCAGCCGCGCCTTGCTCATCTTCGCCTTCTCATAGGCTTCCACCGTACGGTCATAGTCCGCCTTGGCGCGTTCGTACGACGCCTTCTTCTTGACGTACTTCTCGCGCGCTTCGGCCAGCGCATCGGCCCGCAATTTGGCGTAGCGCGCGGCGTCTTCGGCGTTGGGCTCGCGCATCAGATGGATCTGGAACGCCATGTCCGCACGGACATAGATATAGGCCTTGGCCGGATCGAGCGAGAGGACCGGCTTGTCGGCGATCATGCGCGCCTCGACAAACGGTGCTCGATCCTGTGCCGCCGCCGGCGCGCTCGCTGCGGCCGCGGCGGTGAACAGCGTGGCCAGCATCAATTTGCTCTTGCTCACAGTCCCAGCTCCTTACCCTGCGGCTTTGCCGTCGCGGCGACTAGCGCCTGGCGCTTGAGATAGGTGAAGCGCCGCTTCTCCGGCATGTCCGACAGCCCCTCCTCGAAGTTGAACTCCTCCCACAGCTCCTTGCTCAGGCCGTGGCGCTGATAGCCCTTGAAGTTCATGCACTGGCGCATGTTGACGCGGCGCAGGCGACGCTTCTCGGCCGACCCGAAAATCGCCGCCGCCATGGCATTGCCGATCGCCCCGCCGACCGCACCAGCCATCGTGCCGGCATAGGGATATGGCACCTCGGCGTAACCGATGCCGCTGGCCAGCCCGCGGGCATAGCCGTCGCACTCGACAATATCGGAATAGGCCGTCGCGAAATCGGTGTCGGCGCGGACGAAGTAATAATATTTGTCGTAGTTCGCCGGATCCGTCGCGGACGGCGTGAACTCCAGCTTTGGCATCGTGACCTCGGCCGCGTCGCCCGCATCTTCCGGCACCTTGCCGAAGGGCGATGCGCTATCCTCCAGATAGACCGCCGGAGCCGCCTCCTGCGCACCCGCAACTGCGGGAAGCAACAATGCAATTGCCGTCAGCGCGGCACAGCCACGCCGGGCCAGACTTGGTCGTCCCATCGAAACACCCCCTGTTTCCAGCGGCTTGCGATCCGAATCGCATTATCTCCGCTCCGGCGCGCACCGTATCGCGTGTGCAACGACTGGCAAGCGGGATTGATGGAGCTTCCGCGCACTCCCGATCGTTGAAGCGACGAGGAGATTGACGATGACCGACCGCGACCTGCATCCCGACAGCCTTCCGGAAGCCGATCATGACCGCCGCAGCGACATCGAACGCGCCGTCACCGACACCAATCGCGATATCGAGAATATGCAGAACGACAGCCCGCCGGAAGGTGTCGACGGGGCCGTCGGCGGCACTGGCGGTGTCGTAAAGAACCAGGACGACACCGCGCAATAAGGAGGTGCCCGATGGCGAGCGAGAACCACATTCAGCCGAACAAACCCGGCGGGGACATCAAGTCCGACGGCGAACAGCGCGACGCAGGCGACCGCCAGGCCGTACGCAATCAGGGCAGCGTTACGCCCGAAGATTAACCCGACGGATCGAACGGAAAGCCGGGGGTGCCCCCACCCCCTAACTGACGCTTAGCCCGCCAGCGCCTTCTTCAACAGGTCATTGACCACGCCCGGATTGGCCTTGCCGCCCATCGCCTTCATCGTCTGACCGACGAAGAAGCCGAACAGGGCTTCCTTGCCGCCGCGATACTGTTCCAGCTGACCCGGGTTCTTCGCCAGCACCTCGGCGATCACCGCTTCGATCGCGCCGGTATCCGACGTCTGCTTGAGCCCGCGTTCCTCGACGATCTTGCCAGCGCCGTCGCCGGTTTCGAGCATGATCTCGAACACCTGCTTGGCGAGGCTGCCCGAGATGGTGCCATCGGCGACGAGTTCGAGCAGTTCAGCGGCCTGCGCGGCGCTGACCGGCGACTCTTCGATGCTCTTGCCCAGCTTGTTGAGCGCGCCGAACAGTTCCGACGTCACCCAGTTGGACGCAGCCGCACCCTTCGCACCCGCATCGAGCAGCGCATCGAAATAGCGCGCGGTTTCGACCTCGGCCGTCAGCACGCCGGCATTATACGGCGTCACCCCCGCCGCGATGTAGCGCGCGCGCTTGGCATCGGGGAGTTCGGGGAGCGAGGCGCGGCAGTCGTCCAGAAACGCATCGTCCAGCTCGAGCGGGAGCAGGTCGGGGTCGGGGAAATAGCGGTAATCGTGCGCGTCTTCCTTCGAGCGCATCGACCGGGTTTCGCCGCGATCGGGGTCGAACAGGCGCGTTTCCTGCACCACCGTCCCGCCGCTTTCGATCAGTTCGATCTGGCGCTTCGCCTCGATCTCCACCGTCTGCATGACGAAGCGGACCGAGTTGACGTTCTTGGTCTCCGTCCGCGTGCCAAACTCCGCACCGGGCTTGCGCACGCTGACGTTGACGTCGGCGCGCATCGAACCCTGGTCCATATTGCCGTCGCACGAGCCGACATAGCGCAGGATCGAACGCAGCTTGGCGAGATACGCCCCCGCCTCAGCCGGCGAGCGCATGTCGGGCTTCGACACGATCTCCATCAGCGCCACGCCGCTGCGGTTGAGATCGACATAGGACAGGCGCGGATGCTGATCGTGCATCAGCTTGCCGGCGTCCTGTTCGACATGGATGCGCTCGACCCCGATCGTCTTGGTTTCGCCGTCAACGTCGATCTCGATCGCGCCCTCGCCCACCAGCGGGTGATAGAGCTGGCTGATCTGATAGCCCTGCGGCAGATCGGCGTAGAAATAGTTCTTGCGATCGAAGCGCGACCATTTGTTGATCTTCGCGTCGATCGCCATGCCGGTGCGCACCGCCTGACGGATGCACTCGATGTTCGGCACCGGCAGCATGCCCGGCATCGCCGCATCGACGAGGCTCACCTGCGTATTCGGTTCCGCCCCGAACGCGGTTGCGGCGCCGGAGAACAGCTTGGCGTTGGACGTGACCTGGGCGTGGACCTCCAGGCCGATCACGACCTCCCACTCACCGGTTTCGCCTTTGATGCGATAAGTCGATTCAGTCATTGGCCTGCAACTTCCGTTCAGCGCGCTTTGCCCGGCGCCTTTTGGAGTAATATCCCCAGCCCAGCCCCGTACAGAGGCCGAACAGATCGGCTGCGAACATCGCGATCGGCATAGCGATGAGTGCTACGACCGCGATGCACGCTTCTTCCATCCTACCACCACTGCTCCGGCCGCGCCGTGAATCCTGCTCGCTGTTCGATCGCGAGACTCGCGTTCAGCACGCCCTGCTCGTCCAGCGGCTTGCCGATGATCTGCAGGCCGAGCGGCAGCCCGTCCTTGTCCAGCCCGCCGGGCACCGACATCGCGGGGATGCCCGCCAGCGAGGACGGCACCGTGAAGACGTCGTTCAAATACATCGCGAGCGGATCGGCGCTCTTCTCGCCCAGCGCAAACGCGGCGCTCGGTGCGGTCGGGGTGAGCAGCAGATCGCACTGCGTCCACGCCCGCTCGAAATCGCGCGCGATCAGCGTGCGCACCTTCTGCGCCTGAGTGTAATAGGCGTCGTAGAAGCCCGCCGAGAGCACATAGGTGCCGATCAGGATGCGGCGCTGCACCTCCGGCCCGAAGCCAGCGGCGCGGGTCGCGGCGTACATGTCCTGCAGCCCCGCCCCATCGGGCAGATCGCGCTGGCCGTACCGCACACCGTCATAGCGGGCGAGGTTGGACGAGGCTTCCGCCGGGGCGATGATGTAGTAAGCCGGCAGCGCGTACTTGGTATGCGGCAGCGAGACTTCGACGATCTCCGCGCCCGCATCCTTCAGCCAATCGATGCCCTGCTGCCACAGCGCCTCGATCTCGCTCGGCATGCCGTCGACGCGATATTCCTTGGGAATGCCGACCTTCTTGCCGCGCAGGTCGGGGTTCAGCCCCTGCTCCCACTTCGGCACGTCGAGCTTGAGCGAGGTCGCGTCCTTCGCGTCGAAGCCCGCCATCGCCTCAAGCATGATCGCGCAGTCCCGCACGTCGCGCGCCATCGGCCCCGCCTGATCCAGCGACGAGGCGAACGCCACCACGCCCCAGCGCGAGCAGCGGCCATAGGTCGGCTTGATCCCGCTGATGCCGGTGAAGGCCGCAGGCTGGCGGATCGACCCGCCGGTATCGGTGCCGGTCGCCGCAGGCACGAGCCGCGCGCTGATCGCCGCCGAGCTGCCGCCCGACGACCCGCCCGGCGCGAGCGGTGCGTTGCCGCCGTCCTTGCGCCGCCACGGGCTGATCACATTGCCGAAATAGCTGGTTTCGTTCGACGACCCCATCGCGAACTGGTCGAGGTTCAGCTTGCCCAGCATCCCCGCGCCCGCATCCCACAATTTCTGGGAGACGGTCGATTCATAGACCGGCTTGAACCCCTCCAGCATGTGGCTGGCGGCGGTGGTCTGCACGCCCTTGGTGCAGAACAGGTCCTTCATGCCGATCGGCACGCCGGCGAGCGGCTTGAGCGTTTCGCCCGCGGCACGCGCGGCGTCGGCTTCGCGCGCGGCGGCGAGCGCGTGCTCCGGCGTCTCGACGATGAAGGCGTTGAGCTGCTTGGCCGCGCTCACCTTGACGATGAAGGCGTCGGCGACTTCGCGCGCCGAAAATTCGCCAGCGCGAATGCCGTCGCGCAGCGCGGCGACGCCGAGATTGGTGAGGTCGGTCATTATTCGATCACCTTCGGCACGGTGAAAAAGCCATGCTCGGCGAGCGGCGCATTGGCCAGCACCGCTTCGCGCATGTCGCCGTCATTCACGACGTCATCGCGCAGGCGCAGCGTGTTGGGGATCACGGCGGTCATCGGCTCGACGGACGAAGTATCGACTTCGCCCAGCTGCTCGATCCAGCCGAGGATGTTGTTGAGCTCAGGCGCGAGCCGTTCGGCGTCGGCATCGCTGATCGCGATGCGCGCAAGGCTCGCGACCTTCTTCACGGTGGCGGGTTCTACGGACATGGGGAGCGCCTAGCAGCGACGCCCCCGTTTCAGCAAGCGGGGTTATTCGAACGGATCGCCGACGGGCTTGTCTCCGATGAATAGCTGGCGCCGCTCGACCTTGCGAACAGCCAAGTCGCCGCGCTCGATAGCGTCCCGTTCGGCCTTCAACGCTGCGGCGTGCTCTTCGGGGGACAAGGCTTGGACGGTCGTCAATCGAAAGCTATCCTTCCAACCCTCCGCGCCGCGCAAAAGGACCTTGGCATTAACTGAGCAGCTGACGAATGGATCAGCGTCGGGATGGGACTCGACCTGGGGGCAACCATCCGCGACCACGATGGCAGTTCGATTGTCCGGCTGGAGGAAGACGCGACACAACTGAGCGGCCTCGCAAACCTCGCCCGTTGCAGCTGACCTCAGCTCCTCGGGAAGGCGCGCACCTTCCGGCCAAATCTCGAACTTTCCAGTAAACCGTGCCGACTTAACCGCCTCAATCTGATAGCGATTTTCAGCCTTTGAGGCCTCCATCGCCTGGCTGCGGATCGCGGGGATCGCAGACTTCCGGAACCGCTCCAGCGCCTTCCGCCCCGGCTCGCCAAAGTCGAACGCCAGCGCCGCCCAGTCGAACTTCTCCGGGGACACTTTCCCCGACTCCAGCCGCGCGACCTGATCGCGGGTCGAGATCGCGTTGAAGCTCACCAGCGGCGTCGCCAGCAGCAGCGCGACGCCGCACACGATCATCGCCAGATGCAAGTTCGCGGGCCGCACGCGCTCGGCCCAGCCGCCGCGCCCCCGGATCACGCTGGCGAGGTACGCGACCGCAACCACGCTCGCGATGACGACAAAGGTCAGGCCCCACAGCCGCTCCGGCGTAAAGCCATATTGCCCGATGCGCAGCCCGGTCGCGATGGCCGCGATCCCGACCAACGGCAGGATCGCTACCGCCAGCACCAGCGCCGCACAGCGCAGCACGCGATTGCGCGGCGCCCAAGAACCATCAGACTCGCCGCCATTGCCGATCACCGCATTGACCAGCAGCAGCGCCCCGACCGCACAGGCGAGCAGGATCGGCGTCGTCGCCTTGGTCGCCTCCCACAAAGGCTGCAACCCGGTGAACGGCAGCGCGATCAGGAACAGTCCCAGCCCGACCGCGAGCACCGGCGCGAGTACGCCCAGCACCAGCATCGCGACATTCTGGAGCAAGCCGACGATCCGCCGTTGCTCACGCAACAGTGCGAGGCCCAGCCCGAACGCCAGCCCGACTAACGGTCGCCAGAACCATTCTTCCCGCAGCAGATCTCGGAGCAGTTCGATCCCAATCAACTGGAAGAGTGCGGCGAGCAAAAACGACAACACCAGCATCACCCCGACGAACGCCCAGGCAAGGCACCACAGCACCGCATTGGTCCAGGCGTGATCGTGCGCCAGCGGATAGGCGATCGGCCGAAACCCGCCCTCACGCCCTGCCTGAAACAACGGCGCGGCGATGCCGATGGCGAGCGCGAGGCAGACCAGCCGCCACCCCTCGGTCGCGCTCCACCCCGATGTCGCGCCGTTGAAATAGAGGATCAGCGCCGCCACCGCCCCGCATCCAAGCGAAAAGAGCGCCGAGCGGATCAGATCTGTGCGGATCACGACGAATCCGAACAGGATCGCCGACACGCTGACAAAGCTCAGCAGTGCGACTCGCAACGCGCTGATCTCGGGCTGATAGCCGCTCCCGACGATCCAGTGGACAATCAGCCCTGCGGCCAAGCCCAGTCCGGCAAGGATCGGCGGCAATAGCGGCCAGCGCTCGTCCCGTTGTTCGACAGCTTCGCTCATCCCCTGCCCCCTCGCTATCCGTTGCCGAGCTTGCATCCTTCGCAACCATCGCGCAACGGAAAGCGATTGCCCGGCAGCACCTCATGCTGCATTGCACAATGGAGAACGCTGAGTGACGCGTGAGTCCCTTGATCGTCTGAAGCGTCGATTTCTCTATCTGGTGGCGGTGTTGATCGTGCTCGCGCTTGCAGCGACCTTTGCGTACCGGATCTGGGGTGTGGAACTGCTGCGGCAGGCCATGGTCCCCGGCGGTCGCTTCGAATCACAGGCGGCGCTACCGGCCGACAGCTATGCCCGCACCGATATGTGGCTCGCGCGGCCCGACAAGCCGGGCAATCCTGCGCTGTGGACGCCTGCGGGAATCAAGCCTGCGGACAAGCCCGAGGCTGCCGTGTTCTTCATCCACCCGACCTCTTACCTCAACCGTGCGAAGTGGAATGCGCCGCTGGAGGACAAGGAGGCGAACGACCGCGCCAAGCTGTTCCTGCGCGGCCAGGCGAGCGCGTTCAACGGCGCGGGCGCGATCTGGGCACCGCGCTATCGTCAGGCGACGTTCGGCGCATTCCTGACCAGCAAGGCGGACGCCGCACAGGCGCTCGACCTCGCTTATGGTGACGTCACCGCGGCGTTCGACCAGTTCCTCAAGGAAGCGGGCGACCGCCCGATCATCCTCGCCGGACACAGCCAGGGCGCGCTGCACCTCACCCGCCTGTTACGCGACCGCGTGGCGGACAAGCCGCTCGCGAAGCGGATCGTCGCGGCCTATGTCGTCGGCTGGCCGGTGTCGCAGACCGCCGACCTGCCCGCGCTCGGCCTGCCCGAATGCACTGCCGCCGATCAAAGCGGCTGTATCCTGTCGTGGCAGAGCTTTGCCGATCCGGCCGACCCGTCGCTTATCCTCGACACGTTCGACGCCTCGACCGGCTTCACCGGTGCGCCGCGCAAGGGCACGGCGATGGTCTGCACCAACCCGGTCACCGGCGCTCCGGCCGCAAAGGACGCGGCGACGTTCGAAGTCGGCAACCTGCTGCCGGCATCCGACCTGTCCTCGGCCACGCTGGCGAAGAGCCAGACGACGCTGCGCTGCGACGGTCGCGGCTTCCTGCTGCTCGGGACCGTGCCGCAGGGCGTTGGCGGGCGATATGTCCTGCCCGGCAACAACTATCATGTGTTCGACTACACGCTGTTCTGGAGCGATGTCCGCGCCGACGCCGAACGGCGGATGAGCGCCTATCGCAAGCAGCGCAGCAGCTGGATCGACCTGTTCCCGCGTCGGGCAGTGGGATGATCACCACCGACGCCGCTGCATTCCGCGATGCCCTGCCCGACGGCGGTCGCCTGCTCGGCCTCGATGTCGGGACCAAGACGATCGGCACCGCCTTGTGCGACGCCGGCTGGTCCTTCGCCAGCCCCGCGCATCTGATCAAGCGCACCAAGTTCACCGCCGACAAGGCCGAACTGGTGACGCTGATCGGTCAGCAACAGGTCAAGGGGCTGGTGATCGGGCTGCCCCTCAACCTCGACGGCACCGACAGCCCGCGCACCCAGTCCACCCGCGCCTTTGCCCGCAATCTGGCCGACCTCGCCCTCCCCATCTTCCTGTGGGACGAACGCTGGTCCACCGCAGCGGTCGAGCGCCAGATGATCGCCGAAGACCTCTCCCGCGCCAAACGCGCCGAACGGGTCGACAAGCTTGCGGCAAGCTACATCCTGCAAGGCGCGATCGACGCGCTGGCGACGGGTTAAGCGGTTGCGTCGCAAGGGCTGAACGGGCAGCGTCGCGCCTCCAGATTCGGGGGACTCTCATGCGTCAGTTGCTTCTCGCCGCCACCCTGCTCGCCACGCCCGCGCTGGCGCAGGACAAGCCCAGCGCCAAGGCCGAGGCCGAAGCGGCACAGGCGCGCGCGCCGGTCGAGGAACAGGCGTTCGTCAGCAAGGGCGCGGTGACGGTCAGCGGCCAGCGCATCGCCTACACCGCCACCGCCGGCACGCTCACCATCCGCGATGACGAGGGCAAGCCGAGCGCCAGCTATTTCTACACGGCCTATACCAGGGACGGTGGGGGTAACCGCCCGGTCACCTTCTTCTACAATGGCGGACCTGGGTCGCCGACGATCTGGCTGCATATGGGCAGCTTTGCCCCGGTCCGCGTCACCACCGCCAACCCCGAATATATCCGCCCCGCCCCCTATGGCTTCGGCCCCAATCCCTATTCGCTGATCGACAAGAGCGATCTGGTCTTCATCGACATGATCGGTGCGGGCTGGTCGCGGCCGCTGGGCGAAAAGAGCGGCAAGGATTTCTGGGGCGTCGATCAGGATGCCGAGGGGTTTGCCCGCGCGATCACCCGCTACATCGTCAAGAACAACCGCTGGCAGAGCCCCAAGATCCTGTTCGGCGAAAGCTATGGGACGCTGCGCAACCCGGTGGTCGCGGCAAAGCTGGAGGAGGCCGGGGTCAGCATCAACGGCATGGTCCAGTTCTCGACGATCATGAATTATGGCGTGCGACAGACCGGATATGACCAGAATTACCTGACCCTGTTCCCGACCATGGCGGCCACCGCCTGGTACCATAACCGGCTGCCCAACCGCCCGGCGGACCTCAAGACCTTCCTCGACGAGGTGCGCGGCTTCACCACCGGCGCCTATGCTGCGGCGCTCGCCAAGGGATCGAACATCACGGCAGCGGAGAAACAGGCGGTCGCGCGCCAGATGGCGGCCTATATCGGGATCAGCGAGGCCTTTATCCTGCGTGCCGACCTGCGCATCGACCTTCAGCATTTCCAGACCGAATTGCTGCGCGACCGCCGGCTCGCGGTGGGGCGGCTCGACTCGCGCTACACGCTCAACATGACCGATGCGAACGCCGACAGCCCGGGCGACGACCCGTCGTCGACGGCCATCTCGGGCGCGTTCGTCGCGACGTTTCAGGATTATGCAACGCGCGTGCTCGGCTACAAGACCGACCTCGCCTATCGCATGACCGCGCGCGGCCCCGGCTTCGCGTGGGACTGGAGCCACCGGCCGCCCGGCGGCAGCGGCAATGCCCAGACAACGCCCAACTCCGGCCTCGACCTTGCCTGGACGATGCGGACCAACCCGTATCTGAAGGTGATGTTCGTCAACGGCTATTATGACTTCGCCACCGCATTCTTCGGCGCGGAGTTCGATGCCTCGCACATGCTGCTGGATGAGGCGCTTCAGCGGAATATCGCCTTCACTTACTATGAGGCGGGGCACATGGTGTACCTCAACCCCGACGAGCTGGCGAAGATGCACGGCGACCTTGGCCGCTGGTACGATACGGTCCTCGCCGCGCCGTCGCGCCCCGTGCCGCGCCCGGCGACGCAGCCCGGCCAGTGACCGGCGGGCAACGGCGCTTGCCACCCCCGCCCCGCTAACCGGCAGCTTTAATGCAACCGCCGATCGATCATCGCCCCGGCGCCCAGATTCAGGGGCGCGCCGTGTTCCCGCACGCGCACCTGACGGGCATTTCCGGGCTTCAGCCGCACGAAATCCTGTTCCTGCTCGACGAGGCAGAACAATGGATCGAAGCGAACCGCAACCGCGCGCCCAGCGACCATCGCCTTGACGGGCTGACGCAGATCAATGCGTTCTTCGAGAATTCGACCCGCACGCTGCTGAGCTTTGAAATCGCGGGCAAGCGGCTCGGCGCGGATGTCGTCAACATGCACGCCGCGCAGTCGAGCGTGAAGAAGGGCGAGACGCTGATCGACACCGCGATGACGCTCAACGCAATGCGCGCCGACGTCATCGTGATCCGGCACATGAGCTCGGGCGCGGTGCAGCTGATCGCCGACAAGGTCGATTGCCCGGTGCTCAACGCTGGCGACGGCAGCCATGAACATCCGACCCAGGCGTTGCTCGACGCGCTCACCATCCGCCGCCGCCGGGGCAGCATCGCGCATCAGCGCGTGGTGATCTGTGGCGATATCCTGCACAGCCGCGTCGCCCGCTCGAACATCCTCGCGCTGACCGCACTGGCCGCCGAGGTACGCGTGGTTGCCCCGTCGACGCTGATGCCCGCCGCGATCGAGAAGATGCACGTCACCCCCTTCACCGACTTCGACGCGGCGCTGGAGGGTGCGGACGTGGTGATGATGCTGCGGCTTCAGAATGAGCGCATGTCTGGGGCCTACATCCCCTCGACCCGCGAATATCACCTCAACTACGGCCTGACGCTCGAACGGTTGAAACGCGCCAAGCCCGATGCGCTGGTCATGCACCCCGGCCCGATGAACCGCGGGGTCGAGATCGACTCGGTCGTCGCCGATCTGCCCGGCCGCTCGGCGATCACCGAACAGGTCGAGATGGGCGTCGCAGTGCGCATGGCGTGCCTCGACGTGCTGACCCGCCGCGCGCGCGGCGTGGAGGGTTGGGCATGAACCGCATCTTCCGCAACGCCCGGCTGATCTGCCCCGAGGGGGGCGAGCGCAGCGGCGACCTGTTTGTCGCCGACGAGCGGATCGTCGAGACGGCACCCGATGAGGCCGAGGTCATCGACTGCGGCGGCAAGCTGCTGGCCCCTGCCCTCACCGATCTTGGCGTGTTCGCGATGGACAAGGCGGCGTGCCGTGCCGGCGGGATCGCGCGAGTCGGCCTGATGCCCGACCAGTCGCCAGTGCTCGACGGCCCTGGACTGGTCCAGCGCGCCGCCGACATGGGCAAGCCGGAATTGTGGGTCCACCCGATCGCCGCGGCAACGCGCGGGCTGGAAGGGACCGACCTCGCCGAATATGCCACCAACGCCGGGGCGGGGGCGCGCGCCGTAGGCACCGGGCGCGGGTGGATCGCGGACAGCGGCGTGATGCGCCGCGTGCTGGGCTATGCGCGCGACTGCGGGCTGGTCGTTATCTCGCACCCGGAGGACGCCGGGCTGACCCGCAATGCGGTCGCGACCGAAGGTGAGACGGCCACCCGCCTTGGCCTCCCCGCCGCCCCCGCGATCGCCGAAGCGCTGGCGGTCCAGCGCGACCTCACGCTCGCAGAAGCGACCGGCGCGGCAATCCACTTCCGCCAACTGACCACCTCCGCCGCGTTCGACCTGGTGCGGGCGGCCAAGGCGCGCGGCGTGCGCGTCACCTGTGGCATCACCCCGGCACACCTGCTGCTGTCGGACATCAACCTGTCGGATTTCCGTACCTTCGCACGCCTCTCCCCGCCCCTGCGCGACGACAGTGACCGCCTAGCCGCACTCGCAGCGTTGGCGGACGGGACGATCGATGTGCTCTGCTCCGGCCACGATCCGCGCGGGCCGGAGGAAAAGCGCCTCCCCTTCGCCGATGCGACGCCGGGCATGGCCGGTGCTGCAACCTTGCTGACGCTGGGCCTGGGGCTGGTTCGGGAGGGCCAATTGACGCTCGACCGCCTGTTCGCGCTCGTCGCGCGCAATCCTGCACAGATCCTCGGCATCGACACCGGCACGCTCGCGCCGGGAATGCCGGCCGATCTGGTGCTGGTCGATCCCGAAGCGCCGTGGCAGATCGTCGCCGACACGATGCCGGGCAAGGCGGGCAACACCCCGTTCGATGGTCTACCGGTTCAGGGCAAGGCGCTCCGCCTGTTCAAGGGCGGCAGCGAGGTCCGCTGACTCAAAAAGGGCCGGGAGTGACCCCGGCCCTTGCTCATTCGGTCTGTTGGTTCAGCGCGACGCGCTGCGCACCCATCCCGCCGGCTTGTCGCCCGCAGCGGTGCGCACGAAGCACTTGCCACCGTCGCCGCGCACTTCGCGGCACAGCGCGTCCGCGTCCGCGCGCGACAGCCCACCGACCGACAGCCGCTGGAACGCGCCTGCCTTGGTCGAGATGCTGGCATTGGCCGGGGTCAGGCTCTTGAGCTGTGGCGTGCGACGAACCATCCGGCCCCACGCGTCGCGCGCCACGCCGACGCTGTCATAGGCGCCGAGCTGGACATACCAGCTGCCCTTGGAGAAACGCTGCGTCGTGGGGAGGTCGATGCGCACCGGCTTCAGCGCGCCCGCGCGCGCCGCCGCGACCTCAGTCCGCACGGCGCGTGCCGGGATCGCCTGCACGATCTCCTGACGCGGCGCGAACACGATCTGCTGGCCGCTCGGCGCAGTGATCGACGGACCCTGCGCAACCTCGGTCACGCCGGTATCGACTGCGGTCACTTCAACTGCAATCGCCGCCACCGCTTCCGCCGGGGCCGGCGCGGGCATATAGGTTTCGACCGGATCGGCGACCCGGGCAGCAGCGACCGCACTGGTCATCGAATGCGCCAGCGCCAGCCGCTCGGGCTGGCCGTTGTCGGCGATCGGCGTCACGCCAAGCAGCGATGCGACCTGATCATAGGCGTTTTGCGGGCGCGCAAAGCTTGCCCACTGCATGATCCGCCCATCGACCTGATCGGGTGCCAGATCGAGCGACGCGATCGCGCGCGCCTGCTGCCACTGCCCGGCCAGGGCAAGGCTGAGCGCCAGGTTCTGGCGCGTCTTGGCGTCCGCGCCCGGCTGGCGTGCGGTGTCCATCAGCAGCGCGACCGCGCCCGCAGGATCACCCGCCAGCGCCATGGCGAGGCCACGGTCGCTCGCCGGGATCGACGCGCTGTGCGTCGCCAGCGTCTGGCGCGCGACATCCCACTCGCCGGTCGCAATCTGCGCCAGCGCGAGGTTCAGCGCCGTACGGCCATTGGCCGGATCCAGCGACAGCGCTTCGTTCAGCGCCTGTGCCGCCGAGATAAAGCGGCCGGTGAACAGATAGGTTTCGCCAAGCAGCTTGCGATATTCGCCGTTGCGCGGATCGAGCGTGACTGCGGCCTCGGCATGGGTCACCGCCTTCTGCCCCTCACCCTTTTTCAGGGCCTTGGTGGCAGCGGCGGCTTCCTTGGCGGCGCGGCGCAGGTCGGCGGTTTCGACACCACCGCTGGCGACGGCAAGGCCGCCGATCAGCGTCGGGCCACCGACGATCGGTGCGCTCAGCACCAGTGCGGAGACCGATACGGTCAGGATGCGACGAAGGTTCATGGCTCTCATTTCCCCCTAGATCAGCGAGCCTTGCCCGCGGGGAGCCGGTCGACCAGCGCCCCCAGTTCGGGCAGCGATTCGAGATATGCGTCGAGCGCCTCGGTCACGATCACCTGCGCCGAACGCCCGGTAACCGCCGAAGCGAGGCGCAGCTTGAGATGTCGGTCGTGATCGAGCCGCAGCGTGAATGCGGCCTTGCCCTTGCGCGCGCCGACCTCGCGCCCGATCCGGGCGGCCGTCGCGGTCGATACCGGGCGGACCGGTGCTTCGGGTTCAGGCGCACGCGCGACTGGTGCGGCAACCGGCTCGGGAGCAGGCTGCGGCGGCAGCGGCGGCGGCGGCGCGAATTCCTCGACCAGCGTCTGGCGCTGGGCCAGCACCGGCGGCACCGGCTCGAACACCGGCGCGGGCGCAGGTGCGGACATCTCGCCGCCCATGTCGTTCCAGCCGAGATCGTCGAGCGAGGTGCCCGGATCAAGGCCGATATATCCCTGGGGACGCATCGCGGGGCGCGCCTGGCCCTTGCGGGCGAGCAGGCCCGAGGATAGCGACGCGGCGGGCTTGGCGGAACCGAACATCAGCTCACCACCCGGCGGCCAAAGCCGCCCTGCGGCCGCCCGGCAAAGGCGGCGTGCGGCGCCGCCGAAACGGCAGGCGCGCTGAATACGGTGCGGCGGAAATTCTTTTCGAGCCGGTCGTTGATATAGGCCCAGAGCGCGGTGACCTCGGCGGCGGACTTGCCGTTCGGGTCCACCTCCATCACGGTGCGACCGTCGATCATCGATGCGGCGAAATCGGTGCGGTGGTGCAGCGTGACCGGGGCAACGGTGCCGTGCTGCGACAGCGCGACGGCGGCTTCGCTGGTGATCTTTGCCTTGGGCGTCGCGGCGTTGACCACGAAGATCAGCGGCTTGCCTGCGCGGTCGCACAGATCGACCGTGGCACCGACGGCGCGCAGGTCGTGCGGCGACGGGCGGGTCGGGATCACGATCAGCTCGGCGACTTGGATCACACTCTGGATCGCCATGGTGATCGCCGGCGGGGTATCGATCACTGCAAGGCGGAAGCCCTGCTGGCGCAAGACTTCGAGATCGGCGGCGAGCCGGGCGACCGTGGTCTGCGCAAAAGCCGGAAAATCGGTCTCGCGCTCGTTCCACCAATCCGACAGCGACCCCTGCGGATCGATGTCGATCAGGACGACGGGGCCATGGCCAGCCCGCTGCGCCTGCACCGCCAGGTGCCCGCTCAGCGTGGTCTTGCCTGAACCACCTTTCTGTGATGCCATCGCAAGTACGCGCATCTACCCCTCGAAAATAACCCGGTTGCCCAGCGTCGGGGATGCCATCGGGAAGCTAAGAAGGTGTTAATACGGTAGTGGGACGCGCAATTGTCCCATGCCGGGCTTAACCGAAGCGCAAGCATTGCTTGGCCATGATATGGTTAACTGGCATTATCCATGCGCGGGTGGATCGGGGACTTGACCGAATGAAGCACAGATATTGGACGGCCGCGCTGGCCGCGACGCTGCTGGCTGGCCCGGCGCTGGCGCAGTCGGATGTGAAGGCGGGGGTCGAGGCGTGGCAGCGCGGCGATTATCGTGCCGCGGTCGCGCAATGGCGCGGCCCGGCCGTCGCGGGCGACGCCGACGCGCAGTTCAACATGGGTCAGGCGTACAAGTTCGGGCGCGGCGTCCCCGCCGACCTAGCCCAGGCCGAGGAATGGTACCGCAAGGCCGCGCTGCAAGGACATCCGCAGGCGGAGGAAAACTACGGCCTCGCGCTGTTCGAAAACGGCAAAAGGCTGCAAGCGGTCGAGTGGCTGGAAAAGGCCGCCGGTCGCGGCGCGCCGCGTGCGCAGTACGTGCTGGGCACGATGCTGTTCAACGGCGATGCGGTGACCAAGGACTGGGTCCGCGCCTATGCCCTGATCGCGCGCGCATCGGCACAGGGGCTGCCCCAGGCGTCGAGTTCCCAGGCGCAGATGGACAGCTATATCTCGCTTCAGGATCGGCAAAAGGGGCTGGAACTGGCGCGCATCTATGAACGCGATGCCGGCCGCCCGAGTATCGCTGCAATTCAGCCGTCGCGCGGCACCCAGGCGCCGTCGACGATCGGTCGGACCCAGCTGCCGCCATCGACCGCCTATCAACCGCGCGATCCGATTCCGGCGCCGACACAAAGCGCCGAGGTGCGCCCCACCCCGCCCATCGTCCGTCCCGCGCCCAAGCCGACGCCAAAGCCGGTACCCGCATCCCCCGCGACGGCGACCGCCGCGATCCGCGACGGCGGATGGAAGCTCCAGCTCGGCGCGTTCGGCGAAGCAGGCAATGCGCAGAAGCTGTGGTCGCAGGTCGGCGGCCGCTTCCCCGGCCGCAAGGTCAGCTATGTGAAGTCCGGCCGCCTGACCAAGGTTCTGGTCGGCCCCTTCTCGTCCAGCGCCGAAGCCAGTGCCGCCTGTCGCGGGCTCAGCCCGTGCGTGCCGGTGCGGGAGTGACTGTGCTCCCGCCTTACGGTCAGCCTTCCACCCACTCGCTCCGCGCGATCCCCTGCGCATAGAGCAACGCCGTCAGATCCCCATGATCGATCCGCGCGCCCGCCGCAGCGGCAACGATTGGCTTGGCATGATAGGCGACGCCCAGTCCCGCCTTGCGGATCATCGCCAAGTCATTGGCCCCGTCGCCGACCGCCAGCGTGGCCGATGCGTCCAGCCCGAGCTCCGCCATCGCGCCGAGCAGCGTTGTTTCCTTAGTCGATGAATCGACGATCGGTTTGGTCACCGCGCCGGTCAGCACGTCGTCAGCGATCAGCAATTCATTGGCGATCACACGGTCAAAGCCGATCTGCGCCCCCACCGGCTCGGCAAAGCGCGTGAAGCCGCCCGACACCAGGATCGCCGTCGCGCCGCGCGCCTTCATCGTCTGCACCAGCGTCCGCGCGCCCGGCATCAGCCGCACCCGCTCGGCGAGGCAGCGGTCGATCGCGTCCGCGGCGAGCCCCTTGAGCAGCGCCACCCGGGCATCCAGCGCTTCGGCGAAGTCCAGCTCGCCGCGCATCGCCGCTTCGGTCACTTCGGCGATCTGCGGCTTGATCCCGGCATAATCGGCCAGTTCGTCGATGCACTCGACGGTGATCATGGTCGAATCCATGTCGGCGACGATCAACGCCTTCTCGCGACCTTCTGCAGGCTGGACGACCACATCGACCCGATGGAAGGCCCCTTCCAGCGCCGCACGCGCCGCCGCTGGATCGGCATCGAAGAACAGGTCGACGGCCTTGTCGTCATCCAGCGTCTCGACCCCGCGCGGCCCGCACCCGGCATCGCTCAGCTTGTCGAGTGCAGAGGAAATATCCGCCGCTTCGAGCCGATCCGCTGCTATCAGCGTCGCGATGAACATGCCGCACTCCTCCAGACCAAGGGTCGCGCTCATTGCAGGACCGACCGCCAGCGGCAAGTCCGCATTGGCGATCGCGCTCGCACAGGCGACCGGCGGGACGGTGATCAATGCGGATTCAGCGCAGGTCTATGCCGAGCTGCGCGTGCTGAGCGCGCGGCCTTCGGTAGAAGAGGAAGCGCAAGCCCCGCACCGGCTATTCGGCCATGTCACCGGCACCGACGATTACTCCGCCGCGCGCTGGGCGGAAGAAGCGAAAGCGGAGATCGCGGCGGCGCAGGCGCGCGGCAGCCTGCCGATCCTGGTCGGTGGCACCGGCATGTATATCCGCACTCTGCTCGACGGCATCGCCCCGGTGCCGGGTATCGACCCGGCGATCCGCGCCGAGGTGCGCGCACTGCCGGTGGCCGAAGCCCATGCGCTGTTGAGTGAGCGCGATCCCGAGGCCGCCGCGCGGCTCGCCCCCGCCGACACCAGCCGCGTCGCGCGCGCGCTGGAAGTGGTGACCGCCACCGGGCGCACGCTCGCCGATTGGCAGCGCGCAAAGGTCGGCGGCATCGGCGATCAGATCGACCTTGCGCCGCTGATCCTCCTGCCGGAACGCGCCTGGCTCACCGAACGCTGCGACCGCCGCCTCGCCGCGATGTTCGACGAAGGCGCGATCGATGAGGTCGCGGCCCTGCTCACCCGCGACGACATTCCGCCCGAGGCCCCAGTGCGCAAGGCGATCGGCGTGCCGGAGATCGCGGCGATGCTTGGCGGGGAGATCGGGCGTAGCGAGGCGCTTGAGCGGGCCCGAGCCGCGACCCGCCAATATGCCAAGCGGCAATATACCTGGCTGCGCCATCAGCCGCCGGCCGACTGGCCACGCACTGACGCGACAGATATTATCAATCGAATGTCGTATTTTGCACGAATCGTATAAAAACAATACTTGACACGCATCTTTCATACGAATAGCAGCGCCCTTCCCCAATCGCATTGCACTGCGGCAAACAAGGAGAACGACCGTGACCGAGAAAAGCGGAGCAGACATTCTGATCGAGGCGCTGGTCGACCTCGGTGTGGAGGTCGTGTTCGGCTATCCGGGCGGTGCGGTGCTCCCGATTTACGACGCGATCTTCAAGCAGAAGAAGATCCGCCACATCCTCGTCCGCCATGAACAGGCGGCGACCCACGCGGCAGAGGGCTATGCCCGCTCGACCGGCAAGCCCGGCGTCGTGCTCGTCACCTCTGGCCCCGGCGCGACCAATGCGGTCACCGGCATCACCGATGCGCTGATGGATTCGATCCCGATGGTGGTCATCACCGGGCAGGTGCCGACGCATCTGATCGGCAGCGACGCGTTCCAGGAAGCGGACACCGTCGGCATCACCCGCCACTGCACCAAGCACAACTATCTGGTGAAGGACCCCGCCCAGCTCGGCGCGGTGGTGCATGAGGCGTTCCACATCGCGACCTCGGGCCGTCCCGGTCCGGTCGTGATCGACATCCCCAAGGACGTCCAGATCGCGACCGCGCGCTACAGCAAGCCCGGCCCGATCCAGCACAAGACCTATCGCCCGCAGGTCAAGGCCGACAAACCGTTGATCGAGTCAGCGGTCGAGATGCTGGCGGCGGCGGAACGGCCGATCTTCTACACCGGCGGTGGCGTCATCAACTCCGGCCCCGGCGCGTCGCAATTGCTGCGCGAGTTGGCAAAGATCACCGGCGCGCCGGTGACGTCGACGCTGATGGGCCTCGGCGCCTTCCCGGCATCGTCGGACCAGTGGCTCGGCATGCTCGGCATGCACGGCACCTATGAAGCCAATTACGCGATGAACCAGGCCGACCTGATCATCGCGGTCGGCGCGCGCTTCGACGATCGCGTGACCGGACGGCTCGACGCCTTCGCGCCGCATGCGAAGAAGATCCATATCGATATCGACCGCTCGTCGATGAACAAGACGGTGCGTGTCGACCTGCCGATCGTCGCCGATGTCGGCCACGCGCTCGAGGATATGGTCCGCATCTGGAAGGCGCGCCAGCATCCCAAGCCCGATCTGTCCGAATGGTGGCGGCGGATCGAAGGGTGGCGCGCGGTCAAGTGCCTCGACTATCCGGAGGAAGGTCCCGGCATCGAGGCCAGCACGATCATGCCGCAGCGCGCGATCCAGGCGCTGTGGGAGGCGACGCGCGATCAGGCCCCGATCATCACGACCGAGGTCGGCCAGCACCAGATGTGGGCTGCGCAGCACTTTTATTTCGAAGCACCGAACAAGTGGTTGACCAGCGGTGGCCTCGGCACGATGGGCTATGGTCTGCCCGCCGCGATCGGTGCGCAGCTGGGCAACCCCAATGCGCTGGTGATCGACATCGCCGGCGAAGCGTCGATTCAGATGAACATTCAGGAGCTGGCAACCGCGACCCAGTATCGCCTGCCGGTCAAGATCTTCATCTTGAACAACGAATATATGGGCATGGTCCGCCAGTGGCAGGAGCTGACCTATTCCAGCCGCTATTCGGAGAGTTACAGCGACTCGCTGCCTGATTTCGTGAAGCTTGCCGAGGCCTATGGCTGGAAGGGGATCCTGATCGAGCACCGCAGCGATCTGGAAAGCGGCATTAAGGACATGCTGGCCTATGACGGTCCGGTGATCGTCGACTGCCGCGTGGCCAAGCTCGCCAACTGCTTCCCGATGATCCCATCGGGCGCCGCCCATACCGACATGCTCCTCCAGGCCGCCGAAGTCTCCGGCGAAATGGACGACGAAGCCAAGGCGCTGGTCTAAGCTCATGCACATCAAGGAAGAAAAGGCCGAGCGGCATACGCTCGCCATCATCGTCGACAACGAACCGGGCATCCTTGCCCGGATCGCCGGGCTGTTCACCGCGCGCGGCTATAATATCGAGAGCCTGACGGTGAGCGAGATTACCGACGACAAGTCGGTCAGCCGCATCACCATCGTCACCAGCGCTAGCCCCCACGTGCTGGAGCAGATCGTGTCGCAGCTCGACCGCCTCGTGCCGGTGCACAAGGTGCGCGACCTCACCGCCGAGGGCGATCATGTCGAGCGCGAGCTGGCGCTGGTCAAGGTCGCCGGCACCGGCGACCACCGGATCGAGGCGCTGCGCCTCGCCGATGTCTATCGCGCCCGCGTCGTCGATGCGACGACCTCCAGCTTCGTGTTCGAAGTCACGGGCAGCACGGAAAAGATCGACAAGTTCATCGAACTGATGAGCGAGGTCGGCCTGATCGAAGTCGCCCGCACCGGCATCGTCGCCATCGCGCGGGGGCGTGAGGCGGCCTAAATCAATCCGTCACCCTGGCGAAAGTCAGGGTCTTGCGCGGCAAGCGCACGGCATAACCACGGGAGACCCCGGCTTTCGCCGGGGTGACGAGCCCGGACCAAAGGGAAGAAGAACATGCGTGTCTATTACGATCGTGACGCCGACCTGAACCTGATCACCGGCAAGAAGATCGCCATTGTCGGCTATGGTTCGCAGGGCCATGCCCATGCTCAGAACCTCCGCGACAGCGGCGTGGCCGAGGTGGCGATCGCGCTACGTGCCGGCTCCGCGACCGCCAAGAAGGCCGAAGGCGCAGGCTTCAAGGTCATGTCGACGACCGAGGCTGCGCAATGGGCCGACATCGTCATGATCCTCGCCCCCGACGAGCATCAGGCCGCGATCTGGGAAAACGACATCAAGGGTCACATGAAGCCGGGCGCCGCGCTCGCCTTCGCCCATGGCCTCAACGTCCATTTCGGCCTGATCGAACCGCCGGCGGACATCGACGTGATCATGATCGCGCCCAAGGGCCCGGGCCACACCGTGCGCAGCGAATATGTCCGCGGCGGCGGCGTCCCCTGTCTGATCGCGATCCATCAGGATGCGACCGGCAACGCGCATGACGTCGCGCTTGCCTATGCCAGCGGCGTTGGCGGTGGCCGCTCGGGGATCATCGAAACCAACTTCAAGGAAGAATGCGAAACCGACCTGTTCGGCGAGCAGGCCGTGCTTTGTGGCGGCATCACCCACCTGATCCAGGCCGGGTTCGAGACGTTGGTCGAGGCGGGCTACGCCCCCGAAATGGCGTATTTCGAGTGCCTGCACGAGACCAAGCTGATCGTCGACCTGCTCTATGAAGGCGGCATCGCCAACATGCGCTATTCGATCAGCAACACCGCCGAATATGGTGACATCAAGACCGGCCCGCGCATCATCACCGACGAGACGAAGGCGGAGATGAAGCGCGTGCTCGCCGACATCCAGTCGGGCCGCTTCGTCAAGGATTTCGTCCTCGACAATCGCGCCGGTCAGCCCGAGCTGAAGGCGAGCCGCAAGGCCGCCGCCGCGCATCCGATCGAAAAGGTCGGCAGCGAACTGCGCGCGATGATGCCCTGGATCGGCGCGAACAAGCTGGTCGACAAGGAAAAGAACTGACCGAACGCCGGGGCGGGGTTGGATTCCCCGCCCCGCCTCCATAAAGCTGGAGCCATGCGCTCCCCTGCCCTGCCCCTCGCCGTCGCGCTCGCGCTGATCGCGGGCGGCTGTCAGGAGCGGCGACCCGACGATGTGCCGGTGGTCGTCAGCGCGATCGGCGGCGCGCCCGAACTGATCGACCCCGCCACCACCACGCTCGACCTGCCCGAACGCGTCCTGCTCGGCGCGACCGCACAGGGGCTGGTCCGCTTCGACGCCAATGGCGGGATCGAGCCCGGCATCGCCGAACGCTGGATCGTCACCGATGGCGGACGCAGCTATATCTTCCGCCTGCGTGAGGCGGAGTGGAGCGACGGCGCGCCGGTCACCGCGCGCGAGGTCGTCGCCAGCCTGCGCACCGCCATCGCCCCGCGGGCTCGCACCCCGCTCTCACCCTTTGTCGCGGTGATCGACGAAATCGTCGAAATGACGCCGCAAGTGATCGAGGTGCGGTTGAAGCACCCGCGCCCGGACCTGCTCAAGCTCTTCGCCCAGCCCGAATTTGCGATCCTGCGCCGCACCGACCTGGCCGGGACCGGCCCGTTCCGCGCCAATGCGTCCGCAGCGCCGCTGCTGCGCCCGGCGTTCGATCCGACCCGGCTGGACGATCCGGCGGAGGAACCCGACCCGGCCGATAACATCCGTCTGCATGGCGAGCGCGCGGCGGTGGCTCTGGCGCGCTTTTCCGCCCGCGAATCCGACCTGATCCTGGGCGGCAGTTTTCATGACTGGCCGCTGCTCGCGCAAGCCGGGATCGCGCCGGCCAATCTGCGCATCGACCCGGCCGTGGGCCTGTTCGGCTTCGCGATCGTGTCGGATACCGGCTTCACCGCCGACCCCGCCAATCGGGAGGCGCTGGCGATGGCGATCGACCGAGCGTCGCTCACCGCACGCTTCCGCCCCGAATGGACACCGGTCGAAACGCTGCTGCCCACGCAGCTCGACTCCGCCGCGCCGCCCGCGACTCCCGCCTGGGTCTCCCAGTCGCTGGACGCACGCCGGATCCTCGCGCGCAACCGCGTCGCTGCCTGGCGCGCCGCCAACCCCGGCGCATCCCCGGTCATCCGCATCGCGATGCCGCGCAGCCTGGGGTCGAAGCTGGTCTGGTACGCGCTGCGCCGCGACCTGCGCGCGATCGGCCTTGAACCCGCTTGGGTGGCAGAGCGCGAGGACGCCGATCTGCGCCTGATCGACGCGGTTGCGCCCTATGACAGCGCCCGCTGGTATCTGGTCACCGCCTGTCGCGCCTGCCCCGCCGACCTCGCGACGGTGATCGACGCCGCGCGCGACGCCCCGACCCTGCCCTTCCGCGCACAGCGCATTGCGGAGGCGGACCTCGCACTCACCGCTGCGCATCGCTATATCCCGATCGCACAACCGCTGCGCTGGTCGGTCGCGGCACTCAGGCTCAGGGCGTTCCAGACGAACCCGCGCGCCTGGCACCCGCTGACCCATCTGCGTGAGCCTTAGGAGAAACACGACCGTGGCCAAGGCGACCCGCATGCAACACACTCCCGGCGCCTTTCCGGTCGGCCGCGACCCGCATTCGGTACGCCAGCGGGTCGTGGCGATGGAGAAGCTGCTCGAACGCGGCTTTACCATTCCCGGCACGCGCCAGACCGTCGGCCTTGACGCGCTGATCGGCCTGATCCCCGTCGGCGGCGACATCATCTCCGCCGGCATGGGGCTCTACATGGTATGGGAGGCACGCAACCTCGGCATGTCGCGCGGCGCCATGGTGCGCATGGTCGGCAATGTCGGCTTCGACTGGCTGATCGGGCTGATCCCGGGCGTCGGTGACGTCGCCGACTTCTTCTACCGCTCCAACTCGCGCAACCTGCGCATCATCAAGCGGCACCTCGACAAGCACCACCCGGCAACCGCCGTCATCGACAGCTGAACGCGCTCAGGCGAGCGGCGGCGGCGTGTCCCCGTCGCTCGCCCGGAACCATGCGGCCGCATCGGGGCGGAACAGCATCCACACCGCGACGGCGTTCAACGCGAAGACGACGACGTTCAGCACCGCCGGAATAATTCCGGTCTTCTCGAACCCGGCCAGCGAGAACGGCAGGCCAACGGCCGACAGCCCGAAGAATGCGACGATGATCCACTTCGTCACCTCGCTCGCCTTGCGCGCGGTGAAGAACCACAGCAGCAGCGAGACGAACAGCGCGAACAGCGTGAAACCGATCAGCATCGCCCGACCCGCCGGGATCATCTCAGGCATCGCCGCGAACGATTGTTCGACGGTCGCCATCTGCGTTCCCCAGCCTAGCGCCGTGTTGATCCCCCAAACGACGATCGACGCCAGATAGGCCTGTTCGAAACGGATGATCGATTGCGGTCGCATGGAAATACCCCTCCTGAATTGACCAGACGCTAGGCGTCAGGCGGGGGCGAAGTCCAGCCCGATATCCGCCGCCGGGGCCGATTGAGTCAGCCGCCCGACGCTGACATAAGTCACGCCCGTCGCCGCGATCGCCGCGATGGTGTCGAGCCGCACGCCGCCGGAAGCCTCGGTCGGCACACGCCCGGCCACCAGCGCCACCGCTTCGCGCAGCAGCTCCGGCCCCATATTGTCGAGCAACAGATGCGTCGCCCCCGCCGCCAGTGCCGGTGCGATCTGATCGATCCGGTCCACCTCGACGATGATCGCGCCGATGCCCGCGCGCACCGCCCGCGCCACCGCCTCCTCGACCGATCCAGCGACCGCGACATGATTGTCCTTGATCATCGCAGCGTCCCACAGGCCCATGCGATGATTCTGCGCCCCGCCCATCCGCGTCGCATATTTCTCCAGCCGACGCAGACCCGGGATGGTCTTCCGCGTGTCGAGCAACGTCGCCCCGCTCCCTGCCATTGCGTCGACATAGGCGCGCGTCATCGTCGCGATGCCCGACAAATGCTGGACCGTGTTGAGCGCCGAGCGCTCCGCGGTGAGCAGCGCGCGCGCATTGCCGCGCAGCCGCATCAGGTCACTCCTCGCAGCGACGGCCTCGCCCTCCGCCGCCAGAATCTCGATCTCCACGTCCGGGTCGAGCGCGCAGAAAAAGGCCGCAGCGATCGGCAACCCGGCAACGACCACCGCATCGCGACTGTCCATCACCCCGTCGAACACCGCATCCGGCGGGATCACAGCCTCTGCCGTGACATCGCCCGACCCCACATCCTCGGCCAGCGTGGCTGCAACGAATGCATCAAGATCGAACCCATCGAGCTGGAAAACGGACATGGCAACTCCTGAACCTTGCGCCGCGCCTACCGCCCCCGCCCGACCGGAGCAATGTCGATCGGGAATGCTACGCCCGTTGCCATGCGCGCGGGCCGCCCCTATTTCCATGACGACACTGTTTTAGGGGTATTGCAGCATGACCACCTTCGACGATCGCGAGCGCGCGTTCGAAGCCAAATATGTCCGTGACGAGGAAATGGCGTTCCGCGTCACCGCGCGGCGCAACCGGCTGCTCGGCCAGTGGGCGGCGGAAAAGATGGCGCTGACCCCCGAAGAGACCGACGCCTATGCCAAGGCCGTGGTGCAGGCCGATTTCGAGGAGTCGGGTGACGAAGACGTCGTGCGCAAGCTGCTGGGCGACCTGACTGCCGCCGGAGTCGAGATCGACGATGCCGCCGTCCGCGCAGCGGTCGAGACAATGACGGTCGAGGCTCGCCGCCAGCTGATCGAGGCGCAGTAATCATGCCGATGGCGGCGAGCGAGATCGAGGCACTGATCCGCGCCGGCATCCCCGATGCGGCGGTGGAGATCACCGACCTTGCCGGCGATGGCGATCATTATGCCGCGCGCGTGACCAGCGAGAGTTTCCGGGGCATGCCGCGCGTGCGGCAGCACCAGGCAGTATATGCCGCACTTGGCGGTCGGATGGGGGGCGTGCTGCACGCGCTTCAGCTGACCACCGCCGTGCCGGCTGGGAGTGAATGACCATGACCGACGATACCAATGCCCGCATCCAGACCCTTGTCGATTCGAACGACGTGCTGCTGTTCATGAAGGGCACGCCGCTGTTCCCGCAGTGCGGCTTTTCCAACCGCGCCGTTTCGATCCTCAACCATCTCGGCGTCGAATTCGAAAGCGTCGACGTGCTGCAGGATCAGGAAGTCCGTCAGGGCATCAAGGCGTTTTCCGACTGGCCGACCATCCCGCAGCTCTATGTGAAGGGTGAGTTTGTCGGCGGCTCCGACATCATGATGGAAATGTACGAGAGCGGCGAGCTGGCCCAGCTGCTCGAGGACAAGGGCGTCGCTGCGGCCTAATCGGCGGCGATCCTGATTGCGCGGGTCGCCAGCGTGCGACCCGCCGCGTCGGCGTTCGATGCCGACCAACGCACTGCATAGCGTCCAGAACGGGAAAGGGCGGATGGCCCGAAAGCCACCCGCCCCTGAAGCGTCGCACCTGACGGTGAACACATATGCCCGAAGTGTTGCACCGCGCGTGCCAGATCGGGCGAACCACGCAGTTCCGCGGATGACGCTGGTTAACGAAATCTGCCGATCGCCCAAGCTGTCAGTTTTTCCGACACTTTCCCCCCTCGCCCGATCCTGAACATCATTCATCGCGCGTTCAGCCCATTGACTACAGATGTGATCGAAGCGATTACACCCGTAGTCAAAGAGGGATGCGATGACCGAGCGAATCAGCGAAGCCGAGCATGCGGTGATGGAGGTGCTGTGGGACGAGTCGCCGCTCGCCGCGCAGGATGTGGTCGAACGCGTGGCACCGGCGCGCGGCTGGAGCGCGAACACGGTCAAGACTCTGCTCGGCCGTCTGCTCGCCAAGAACGTCATCGCCGCCGATGAGGATGGCCGCCGCTATCAGTACCGCCCGCTGGTCGAACGCGGTGACTATGTCGAGGGTGAATCGCGCCGCCTGATCGACCGGCTGTTCGGGGGCAAGCTCACCCCGCTGGTCGCGCACCTCGCCGAGCGCGATGCTCTGACCGATCAGGACATTGCCGAGATCGAGGCTCTGCTCAAGGAGCTCAAGCAATGATCGCCTGGATGATCGAAACCTGCATCGCCACCACGCTGCTGATGCTGCTGGTCCTCGCGCTGCGCAAACCCGTCCGCGACCAGTTCGGCCCCAACATCGCCTATGCGCTGTGGCTGTTGCCGGTGCTGCGGCTCGTGATGCCGCCCTTGCCTGGCGCGTGGAGCTTCACCGAACTGCTCGGCAGCCTCACCCAGTCGGCGGAGGCTCCCGCCGCCACCACCACCACCACTCAGGCGATCATCGACCAGGCGGTGCTTCAGGCGCATGCCGACATGGCCGCCCACGCGACGACCACGGTCGCGGAGACCAGCGTCACCGCGTCGAGTGGGCCGAGTCTGTTGCTGATCCTCGGCGCTATCTGGGCGGCTGGTGCACTCGGCTTCCTGCTTTGGCATATCGTGTCGCACAGCCGCTTCTGCGCCAATCTGATGCGCAAGGCCGAAGTCCGTCGCACCGTTGCCGACGGGCGTGTCCATGTCATCGAAACCGATGCAGCGACCGGCCCGCTCGCCTTCGGCATCTGGCGCAAATATGTCGCGTTTCCGCGGGATTTCGCGGAGCGTTATGACCCGGTCGAGCGCAACCTCGCGCTTGCCCATGAACTCGGGCACCACCTTCGGGGGGACCTGATCGCCAACTGGATCGCGCTGGTCGTGCTCGCGCTCCATTGGTTCAACCCGGTCGCATGGCGGGCGTTCCGCGCCTTCCGCGCCGACCAGGAACTGGCCTGCGACGCCCTTGTGCTCTCAGGCCGCGCACCGGCGCTGCGCCATGCCTATGGCCGCGCCATCGTCAAGTCCGCGCATGGGGGTGCGGTCTCGGCGGCATGCCACCTACACACCGTCAACGAACTGAAAGGGAGGCTCAAAATGCTCTCGAAACACAATCCCAAGTCGCGTGCCCGTGTCACCACCGGGATCGCCGGTGCCGCGGCGCTGACCCTTGCCGGCCTTGCGCTCACCGCGTCCGGTGCCGGTGCTGCGGTTACTCGCGATGCACCGACCCCGCCGCCCCTGCCCGCCGCGCCGCCGGTTCCGGCCGCCGCCTGGATGCCCGACCTGCCGCAAGTTCCCGAAGCACCCGAGGCGCCCGACGCGCCGGGTGCGCCCGACGGCGCGAAGGAAAAGCGCGTCCACCGCGTCGTGGTGATCGAACGCTCCAGCGACAGCAAGGACAAGGACGCCAAGGGCAAGGCCGAAACCCGCGTCTTCCGCTTCAAGGGCGACGGCAGGGACATGGCGATGATCGGCGAACTGGACGTCGATCTCAAGTCAATGAAGTGCGGCGGATCGAAGGACGATGCGGTCAAGATCGAGAAGCGTGAGGGCGACAAGCGCGTCATCGTGCTGTGCACCGATCGCATCGACATGCGCGCCGAAGCCGCCGCCTCGCAGGCCAAGGGCGCAGAGGCGCTCGCCCGCCGCGCCGAGGTGTTCGCACTCGCGAGCGCCGACATGGGCAAGCGTCACGCCATGATGGGCCTCAAGATGGCCCGCCGTTCGATCGAGGCGCAGACCGAGCTCAGCGCCGAGCAGAAGGCCGCCGCACTCAAGGGCATCGACGACGCGATGCGCGAGCTCGAGGCCGCCGACAAGGACTGACCGCAAAGCCGACCACTGCGCGGCAGCCCATCGCCGCGCAGTGGCTGGACCAGGGCCGGCCGCGTCCCCTTCACGCGGCCGGCCCGTTCGCGTGCGTGCAAATCAAATCAATGACGCATTGATGGCAGCGACGCTTAGCCGCCTTCGGCCACCCGCTTCCTGAACTGCGCGGCGATCAACCGGTCTTCGAGGATGCGCCCGACGACGAACAATATGGCGAAGATCGCGGCGAAAACATAGGCGGGGGTCGGCGATGGCTTCTTCTTGTCGCCGTCCGCGCCGGGCTTGTCGGGCTTTGGCAGTTCCGGGGCCGGCGCGCCCAGCGCCTTG
>VYKS01000123.1_pt1 | contig 48224 bp, 44 predicted proteins | sample 5114511 | NCBI WGS metagenome assembly VYKS01 (sample SAMN12291795, study PRJNA351875) | freshwater metagenome | isolation source: freshwater lake | place: USA: Michigan, Gull Lake | collected 2011-07-05 | reverse complement strand
CCGGGGCCGGCGTAGTCGGCACCAGCACCGTCGGCGGAGTCACCGTTTCCTGTGCCAGCGCGGTTGCGGGGAGAGCGGCGGCGGCAAAAAGCAGCGCCACTGCTCGGCGAAGCGCGGGTCGCGCATGATGTGCTGTGTGGGTCATAACGGGGGGTCAACAAGTGGAACCCGCGATTCGTCGCAACCATGGCTCAAAATTGCGGCGAGTTGTGATCGCTCATCGACCAATCGATGATTCAGCTTTACTCCAAAACAAACGGGGACGACTTGCGCCGCCCCCGTGATTAGTTCGCACATTATCTGAACAGTTGTTCAGGGAACGGTCACCGTCTTGAATTCGATGCCCTTTAGTTCCGGCAGTGCCTGAAGCTGTGGCGTAACAACCTTGAGGTCTCCGACGACAACCAATGTCAGCTTGTCGAGCGGGAAGCGCTTGGCCGCCTCGCTGATCTGCGCATTGGTGACGCCCAGCGTCGACGGCACATAGTTATCGAGCCAGTCGCGCGGCAGGCCGAGCGCGTCGCGCGTCGCCAGCGTGTTGACCAGCGCGCCCGGCGTCGAGTTCTGGATCGCGAACAGCCCGGCCATATATTGGCGCATCCCGTTCGCTTCCTCGTCGCCCGGCGGGGTCGCCTGGAGCTCGCGGATTTCCTTGAACACCTCGGTCAGCGACGGGCCGGTCGCGGTGGTCGTGACATCGGCGTTGAACGTCCACAGCGCGTTGGTCGGCAGCAACGACACGCCCGAACCCGGCGAGTAGGTATAGCCCTTGTTCTCACGGATGTTACGCGTGATGCGCGAGCTGAACGATCCACCCAGCAGCGCATTCATCACCCGCGTCGGGATATCGCCCGGCGTCCCGGCGTCCGGCGCGGGGAAGACCAGGTTGATCGTCGATTGCGGTGCACCCGGACGGTCGATCAGCAGCACCTGCGGACCCTGCTTGGGATTGACCGGGATCAGCGCCCGCTCCGGCCCCGCGGCCCAGCTACCGAACGCCTTCTCCACCGCCGCCTTCACCGCCGCCGCGTCGAAGCGCCCGGCAATGTAGAGGTGCGACCGCTTCGCCCCGAAATTCGCCGCATGCCACGCCTTCAGCTTGGCGGCGTCGTAGGCGTTGAACTGCGCGGGCGTCGGCAGCACGCGGCCATAGGGATGGTCGGTGCCGTAATAGGCGCGCGTCACCGCCGCATTGGCCAGCGTCCCCGGCTGGGTCAGCGCAATCGCCAGGCGACGGTTCCAGTTCGCCTTGACCCGCGCCAGCTCGGCCTCGGGAAAGCTCGGCCGCTGCGCGACATCGGCGACCAGTCCGATGGCATCGGTGATCCGTTCCGACAGCACGTTGATCGACACGCCGGACGTCGTGGCACTCGCCCCGGTCGCGACGCCGCCGCCCATCTCGGCAGCCTTTTGCGCGATCTGCGCTGCGGTCATGCCGCCGGCGCCCTCGCGCATCATGTCGAGCGTCAGCCCGGCGAGCCAGGTGTCCGGCCCCTCGTTGATCGAGCCGGTATAGGTCTGCAGAGACACCACCGCCTTGGGCACGACGCCATAGGGGATCAGCGTCACCTTCATCCCGTTGGCCAGGACATAGGTCTCGCTCGCCGGCACCTTGAACGGCTTGGGCGCGGGGATCGGCGGCGGGGTCGCGGGAAGCTCCTGCGCGGCGACGCTCATCGGCGCGGCGAGCAGGGCGGCAGCCGTCAGGCTGGCGATCATGCGGCGCATCTCACTTGCCTCCTTGCTGAGCGGCGGGCGCGGCCGGCTGGGCCGCACCGGGATCGATGACATAGATCGACCGGTTGGTCGGGCGCAGATATTCCTGCGCCGTCTTCTGGATCAGCTCGGGCGTCACCTTGGCGAACCCGTCCTCCAGCGTGTTGACCTTGTTCGGGTCATTGTCGAACAGCGCATAGACGGCGAGCAGGTCGATCAGGCCGATCCGCCCGGTGCCGTCGATCGTCGAATAGAGCGACGAGCGCATCTTGGTCCGTGCCCGCGCCAGCTCCTCCGGCGTCACCTTCTTGGTGCGCAGCTCCTCGATCACCGCGTCGACCGCCGCCTTGATCTCGTCGCGGCTGCGGTTGGCGTCATGCGTGAAGTTGAAGCTCCACAGCATCGGCCCCTGATAGTTGAACATGTTGCCCAGCGGGTTGTTGATCCCCCCGCTCACCTCGCCCGCAATCCCGGTCTCGGCAACCAGCTTGCGGTACAGGCGGCTGTCATTGCCCTTGACCAGCATCTGGTCGATCAGGCCCATGGCGAACCATTCGGGCGTGCCCCGTGCGGGCACGTGATAGCCGGCTGCCCAGCCGGGCTTCGGGGCGAGCCTGTCGGTACGCGCGCGGAACTTCTCCGCCGTCTGGCGCGGCTCGCTGATGTCGGGCAGCTTGACCGGCGGCGCCTTGGGCATCCAGCCATAATATTTCTCGACCATCGCCTTGGTCGCGGCATAGTCGATGTCGCCTGCGACCACGAGCACGGCGTTGGACGGCTTGTAGAAGCTGTCGAAGAACTGCTTGGCGTCGGCCACCGTCGCCGCCTCGATCTCCTTCAGCTCGCCGTAGAAGTTATGGCTGTTGTACCAGTTGGTATTGGCCAGCATCGGCAGGTCGATCCACGGCCAGGTGCTGTAGGGCTGGTTGAGGACGTTGACCTTGACCTCGTTCCCGACAACGCCCTGCTGGTTCTTCAGCACCTCGTCATTGATCACCGGCGCGGACATGCGATCCGCCTCCAGCCACAGCATCCGCTCCAGCGCGTTCGACGGCACCACCTCGAAATAGTTGGTGAAGTCGTAGCGCGTCGACCCGTTCAGGATGCCGCCGGCATTGCTGATCGTGCTGATATGCACGCCCTTCGGCGCGTTCTTCGATCCCTGGAACAGCAGATGTTCGAACAGATGCGCAAAACCGGTGCGCTCGCGCGGTTCGATGCGAAAGCCGATGCCGTAATAGACGCCGACCGTCACCGTTGGGCTCAGCGTATCCTTGGCCAGCACCACGCGCAGCCCGTTGGGCAGCGTGAAATACTGCATGTCGATCTGCAGCTTGGCCGGCGCGGTCTGCGCTGCGGCGGGCGTCGCGGCGAGCCCGAGCGGCAGTGCCGCCCCGGCCAGCGCAAGCGCGGTCATCCATCGTTTCACTGTCATGGCGATCCCCTCGATTGACCGTAGGTGTATGATGCTACCAGCACAGGCCGCAGAGTCGAGCGGGGATTTGACCTGCACCTTGGTACAGGGTCACAGATCCGGGAGAGTGACCCCCAGTGGCGCCAGCGCGGCCGCCGCGCGGCTCTTCACCTTGAAGAACCCCGCAGTCGCCAGCGGCCACAATGCCGCATCATAGGGGTTGCGCAGCTGCGCCATCGGATAGTCGTCGGGCAGGCTGTCGCGCAGCGGCCCGACCGTCAGCCACGGCGCGACCAGCGGCAGGTCGCCCGGCTCCGGCCAGTCCGCGACCAGTTCGACCGGACAGCCAAAGGCCGCCCCCGCCCGCGCCGCCGCATCGGCCACCGCTCCCTCGGCAAAGGCGCGCGCGGCGTCACTCGCCCCCGCCAACCCATGCGCGGTCACCCCGATCACCCGCATCGGCGGCGGCAGGCCCAGCGCGTCGAATCCGGTATCGTCGGCATGGATGATCAGCGCATAGGGGCCGGCCGGCATCGCATCGCCGCGCGCTGGCGGGGTCATCGGCGCATCGCCGTCATAGGGCAGCGGCTCGGCTTCCTCATCCAGCCCGTGCGGATCGAACCGCCCTTCGGTATAGCGGCCGATATTCTCCGCCCGCGCCACATAATGTTTCCCGCGTGTGTGCAGCCCGGCGACCCAGCGCCACGACAGCGTGTTCGACGCCGCATCGCCATCGACCAGTTCGCGCAGGAACAGGTCGGCCCCCAGCTCCCACGGCAGCCGCAAGGTGAAGATCCAGATGCTCGCAAACCACATGCGCGCGTGATTATGCAGCCAGCCATGCGCGTGCAGCTGCGCGATCCACGCATCGAAACAATCGATGCCGGTGCGCCCCTCCACCGCAACGGCCAGCCGCTGCGCCAGTGCACGGTCGCGCGCTACCGCGTTCCGCGCCGCATCCAGCCCGGCGACATAGCGCTCCCAGACTTCCGGGCGCTGCTCCAGCCAGCCTTTGAAATAGCCGCGCCACAGCACTTCGCTGACGAACTTGGCGGCATCGGGTCCGTGCCCCGTCGTCGCCATCTCCAGCAATTCGCGCTCGCTGATCAGCCGGCGGCGCACCCAGGGGGACAGCGCCGATACCGTGTCCGGCTGCGCCCCGGTGTCGTAATTGCGCCGGGCGGCATAGGCGCGGCCCATCTTCGGCGCGAACGCTTCGGCACGTGCCAGTCCGGCAGAGCGAGTCGCTTCCAACGCCGCCATGGCAGGATCAGATCCCGCCCTGCGTCACGTCGCGCCCGCTCGCCTCCAGCTGCGCGGTCAGATCGGCCAGGCACGCCGCGACCACCGCATCATCGGTCGCGCGGGCAACGAAGTTCGCCCCCACCCGACCCTCGCGGAAAAAGGGATAGCTCCCGATCGCCACGCCTTCATGCGCCTTTTCGGTCGCGCGCAGGATCTCGGCGACCTCGCTCTCGGCGACCCAGCACCCGATCGTCCCGCTCACCACCGGCTTGCCGCCTTCCAGCGTGCCGGTCAGCGCGTCGAGCATCCCTGCGGTGATGTGCGGGACCCCGGCCATGATGAAGATATTGCCGAAGCGAATGCCCGGCGCGCCCGACATGCGGTTGGGGATCAGGTCCGCCCCTTCCGGCACCCGCGCCATCCGCAGCCGCGCCTCGGTCAGCCCGCCGCGCGTCTCGTAATAGCGCTCCAGCACCGCGCGCGCCTCCGGGTGGATAACCACCGGCACGCCCAGCGCCGCCGCAATCGCATCGACCGTGATGTCGTCATGCGTCGGCCCGATCCCGCCGGTGGTGAAGCAATAATCATATCCGGTGCGGATCGCGTTCACTGCCTCGATGATCCGCTCCTCTACGTCCGGCACCACGCGCACTTCGGAAAGGCGGATGCCCTGCACGTTCAGCCAGATCGCGATCTGCGCGACATTCTTGTCCTGGGTGCGACCCGACAGGATCTCGTCCCCGATGATGACCAGCCCGGCGGTCCAGATGCGCTCGCTCATAAACCCGCCATAGCGCGCGCTTCCCTCCTCGCAAAGTTGCCCTTTAGGCCCTATATGGCGCGCATGACCGAATATGTTGCCGTAACCGCCGACACCAATTTCGCCCGCGACGGGGCGATCAAGCTCTATGGGCCCGACGGCTTCGCCGGGATGCGCGCCGCTGGCCGCCTCGCCGCCGAGATTCTCGACGCGCTCGTCCCGCATGTCGTGCCTGGCGTCACGACTGCAGAGCTGGACGATATCGTCCGCCGCATGACGCTCGACGGCGGCGCGGTCCCCGCGACGCTCGGCTATCGTGGCTATACACACAGCTGCTGCATCAGCATCAACCATGTCGTCTGCCACGGCATTCCGGGCAACAAGACGCTGAAGGACGGCGACATCGTCAATATCGACGTGACGCCTTTGCTCGACGGCTGGCACGGCGACACCAGCCGCATGTACCTCGTCGGCGACGTGCCGTTGAAGGCGAAGCGCCTTGTAGACGTCACCTATGAATGCCTGATGATCGGCATCGAAATGGCCAAGCCCGGCAACACGATGGGCGATATCGGCCACGCGATTCAGCGCCATGCGGAAAAGCACCGCTATGGCGTGGTCCGCGACTTCTGTGGCCATGGCCTGGGCCGCGTGTTCCACGACGCGCCCGAAGTCGTCCATGTCGGCCGCCCCGGCACCGGGCCTGAGCTCAAGCCCGGCATGTTCTTCACGATCGAACCGATGATCAACATCGGCCGCCCGGACGTGAAGCTGCTAGACGATGGTTGGACGGCGGTGACGCGCGACCGCTCGCTCTCGGCCCAGTTCGAACATTCGATCGGGATTACCGAGACCGGCTGCGAAATCTTCACCCAGTCGCCTACCGGCCGCCACAACCCGCCCTATGCGTAATGGCTGACGGCAAGTTCGAACGCCACCGCCAACCCTGGCGGCAGGACGAGATCCAGAAGCTGCACACGCTGGCGAAGAAGGGCATGGCGCTCAAGGCCATCGCCAAGGCGCTGACCCGCAGCGAGGAATCGGTCAAGGACCGCGCCAAGCAGGACGGCCTGACGATCGCGAAGCTGCGGTAACCCACCCCCGCTCGTGCTGAGCCTGTCGAAGCACCGTTCTTCTTTCCGCGCGGTCCAGTAGAAGGACTGCCCTTCGACAAGCTCAGGGTGAACGGTGAATCAGGGTTCCACCTCCTACGACGCCATCATCCTCGGCGCAGGCGCCGCCGGCCTGATGTGTGCACTCACCGCCGGCCAGCGCGGCCGCCGCGTGCTGCTGATCGACCATGCCGACAGCCCCGGAAAAAAGATCCTGATCTCCGGCGGCGGGCGGTGCAACTTCACCAATCTCGGCATCGCGCCCGACCGCTACCTCTCCGCCAACCCGCATTTCGCCAAGTCCGCGCTGCGCCGCTATACCCAGCATGACTTCGTCGAACTGGTCGACCGGCACGGCATCGCCTGGCACGAAAAGACACTCGGCCAGCTCTTCTGCGACGGCAGCGCGAAGCAGATCGTCGCGATGCTGCTCGAGGAATGCGACAAGGGCGGCGTCGAAATCGCGCTCGGCCACGCCATCCGCGACGTCACCCATGCCGATGGCAGCTACACCGTCGCCTGGGGCGACCGCACCGCCACCGCCCCCGCCCTTGTCATCGCCACCGGCGGGCCGTCGATCCCGAAAATGGGCGCGACCGGCTTCGCCTATGACCTCGCCCGCAAATTCGGCCTCAAGGTGGTCGAACCCCGCCCCGCGCTCGTCCCGCTCACGCTCGGCGGCGACGAAGTGCTGTTCCGCGAACTCTCCGGCGTCGCCGCCCCGGTCGCCGCGCGCGCCGGGAAAACGACGTTCCGCGAAGCCGCGCTCTTCACCCATCGTGGCCTGTCCGGCCCCGCGATCCTCCAGATCAGCTCCTATTGGCGGCACGGCCAGCCGGTCGAGATCGACTTCCTCCCCGATCGCGCCCCCGGCTGGCTGACCGAGGCGAAGCGCGCCGCCCCGCGCACCACGCTGCGCAAACTGCTCGGTGACGCCCTTCCCAACCGTCTCGCCGACACGCTCGCCGACCAGCTCGGCCTCGACACCGAACTCCACAACATCGCCGACAAGCGCCTCGCCGAAGCTGAGCGCACCCTCGCCGCCTGGACCTTCCACCCCAATGGCAGCGAAGGCTATGCCAAGGCCGAAGTGACGATCGGCGGCATCAGCACCGCCGATCTCTCCTCCCAAACCATGGAAGCGCGCACCGCCCCCGGCCTCTACGCGATCGGCGAAGCGGTCGACGTCACCGGCTGGCTCGGCGGCTATAATTTCCAATGGGCCTGGTCGAGCGGCTGGGCCGCCGGCCAGGCCCTTTGAGGCTTATTTCGACGCTGCGATCCAGTCGTCGATCTTCTTCTCAAGCACCGGCATCGGCAGCGCGCCGGTATCCAGCACTGCCGCATGGAAACCGCGCGGATCGAACTTCGCGCCCAGCGCCGCCTTCGCCTTGGCCTTCGCCTTCAGGATCGTCAGCTGGCCGATCTTGTACGACAGTGCCTGACCCGGCATCGCGATATAGCGCTCGACCTCGGCAATCGCGTCGGTTTTCGACATCGGCGAGTTGGTGACCATGTAATCGATCGCCTTGTCACGGCTCCACCCCTTGGCGTGCAGCCCGCTATCGACCACCAGCCGCATCGCGCGCAGCATTTCGTCGTTCAGGCCGCCCATGCGCTGATACGGCTCGACCCCGACTTCCAGTTCGTCGTGCAGCGTTTCGGCATAGAGCGCCCAGCCCTCGACATAGGCGGTATTACCACCAAAGCGCATGAAGGCGGGCAGCGCGGCATTCTCCTGTGCCAGGCTGATCTGGAAATGATGCCCCGGCGCGCCTTCGTGCAGGTACAACGTCTCCATGCCCCAGGTGTAGCGCGTCGGCAGGTCATAGGTGTTGAAATAGAACACGCCCGGCCGCGATCCGTCCGGCGTGCCCTGCGAATAGCTGCCCGCCGCATCGGTCTTCTCGCGATAGGCCGGCACCGGCCGGATCTCGAGCGGGGTCTTGGGCATGAGCGAGAATTGCTCGGCAATCCGCGCGTCCACGCGCTTGCCGATCGCCTCATATCCGATGCGCAGTGCATCGGCGCTTTCGGGCTGGAAGCGCTTCTCGGTGCGCAGGTGCGTGAAGAACTCCTGCAGCGTCCCCTTGAACCCGACCTTGGCCTTCTGCGCCTCCATCTCGGACAGGATGCGCTTGACCTCCGACAGGCCGAGCGTGTGGACATAATCCGCCGTCAGCGGCAGCGTCGTGTTGCTCTCGATCGCATAGGCATAGAGCGCGGCCCCGCCGGGCAGTGCCGATGTGCCCACGCTGTCGCGCGCCGCGGGCAGATATTCATTGGCCAGGAAGTCGCGGATCTTCTTGTGCGCGGGCAGGATCACGTCGCGGACCTGTGCGGCGTACGCCGCTTTGAGCCGCGCCTGATCCGCCGCCGAAATGCCGTCGGGGAATTTGGTGACGGGCGCGTAGAAGACCGACTCCTCCACCCCCTGCCCGATCAGATTGTCGAACTGGCCGATCATGTTGGTGACGACCAGCTTGGGCTGCACGATCTTGCGCTTCATCCCCTCGCGGAACAGGCCGATCACCCGGTCATAGGTTTCGGCATATTGCGCGTTGCGCTTCAGGTTGTTCTCGTAATCCGCCACCGTCTTGAACGGCGCGGCCCCCTGCCCCGACGCAAAATCGGGGTAGAAGGACTGGAAGCCGGTGAAATGGTCGATCGGCAGATATTTGGTCACCGCCAGCAGCTTGTCGTCGAACCCCTTCTGCGCGCGCAGCTGATCGGCCTCGAACACGTCGTACGCGATTTGGTTGACCTTGGTCAGCTTCGCCCGGTCGATCGTGCGCAGCGCCGCCAGATCCGCCGCATTCGCCGCCTTCTCCGCCGCGATGAACGCGTCGGTGTAATAGGTGCCGAGCTGGTCGGCATAGCGCATGTCCCCGCGGAACAGCGCCATCAGCGGCTGGCGCTTCAGCGACGCCTCGTCGCTGGCATGGAACAGCGCCTTGAGCTTCGCATCCTCCGCCCCCTCGCCCGGCTGCGCCGCCGGGGCCGGTTGCTGCTGCGCGGCGGCGGGCATGGCGGAGACGCCGGCAAGCAGGGCGGCGAGGAGAAGCGTAACGCGCATGGGAAATCCTTGGACTTGGTGTGATAGGCGGACATTACACCCGGCGGACGGTCACGCAAGGCTGCACCGCAATCGCGCATCCGACGCGCCCAGCTGCCCATTTGTTAGGCAGTTGTTAACCCGTGCGCCGCCTCGTCCGCGGAATTGCGCGGCCCCCGAAACTGGCACGCCCCATGCAAAGTCGCGCGACAGGGGCGTTCCGCTTGATCGTGATCCAATCCGCCGTCAGCTTGGCTGCGGAACCGGGCCGGTCGGGACTCGCACCGGCGTCACGAAGGGAAAGAACCGTGAAAAAGATCGAAGCCATCATCAAGCCGTTCAAGCTGGATGAGGTGAAGGAGGCGCTTCACGAAGTGGGGGTGTCGGGCATCACCGTGACCGAGGCCAAGGGCTTTGGCCGCCAGAAGGGGCATACCGAGCTGTATCGCGGCGCGGAATATGTCGTCGACTTCCTGCCCAAGGTGAAGCTGGAAGTGGTGGTCGAGGACGCGCTGGCCGACCGCGTGGTCGAGGCGATCGCCAATGCCGCGCAGACCGGACGCATCGGCGACGGCAAGATCTTCGTCACCGCGATCGAGACCGCACTGCGCATCCGCACCGGCGAGCGCGACGAGAACGCGATCTGACCGACCGCAGCGCGCCGAATTGACGCACTGCAAAAATTTCACGAAGCTGCATTGCAGCGCAAGATGATTCTCCGCACCCGGATGTCAACCGGGGCGGATCGGGACAAAACAGAAAGGGCTTGGTTCCATGGCTAATACCGCCGCCGACATTCTGAAGATGGTCAAGGATCAGGAGATCGAATGGATCGACCTGCGCTTCACCGACCCCAAGGGCAAGTGGCAGCACCTCACCATGGTCGCATCCGTGCTGGGCGAAGATGAGCTGACCGACGGCCTGATGTTCGACGGTTCGTCGATCGAAGGGTGGAAGGCGATCAACGAATCCGACATGATCCTGAAGCCCGATCTGGACGCAGTCTGGACCGACCCGTTCTCGGCCACCCCGATGCTGATCCTGGTGTGCGACATCGTCGAACCCTCGACCGGTGAGCTCTATGCCCGCGACCCGCGCTCGACCGCGAAGCGTTCGGAGGCCTATCTCCAGTCGCTCGGCATCGGCGACACCGTCTATGTCGGCCCGGAAGCCGAATTCTTCATGTTCGACGACGTCCGCTTCGAAAACAGCTATTCGACCAGCTATTACGCGATCGACGACATCGAACTGCCCGGCAATTCGGGCAAGGAATATGAAAGCGGCAACCTCGGCCACCGTCCGCGTGCCAAGGGCGGCTATTTCCCCGTCGCGCCGGTCGACAGCGCCGTCGACATCCGTGGCGAGATGGTTTCGACCATGCTCGAAATGGGCCTGCCCTGCGACAAGCATCACCATGAAGTCGCTGCAGCACAGCATGAGCTGGGCCTGACCTTCGGCACGCTGGTGCAGACCGCCGATCGCATGCAGATTTACAAGTATGTCGTGCATCAGGTCGCCCATGCCTATGGCAAGACCGCGACCTTCATGCCGAAGCCGATCAAGGAAGATAACGGCTCGGGCATGCACACCCACATATCGATCTGGGACAAGGGCACGCCGCTGTTCGCGGGCAATGGCTATGCCGGCCTGTCGGAAATGTGCCTGTATTTCATCGGTGGCGTGATCAAGCATGCCAAGGCGCTCAACGCCTTCACCAACCCGACCACCAACAGCTACAAGCGCCTGGTTCCGGGTTACGAAGCCCCGGTGCTGCTCGCCTATTCGAGCCGCAACCGCTCGGCCTCGTGCCGCATCCCGTACGGCGCGGGTGCGAAGGCGAAGCGCGTCGAATTCCGCTTCCCGGACGCGCTGGCCAACCCGTATCTCTGCTACGCCGCGCTGCTGATGGCCGGCCTCGACGGCATCCAGAACAAGATCCATCCGGGCGACCCGATGGACAAGAACCTCTATGACCTGCCGCCGGAAGAGCTGAGCCAGGTCCCGACCGTGTGCGGCTCGCTGCGCGAAGCGCTCGACAGCCTCGAGGCGGACATGGACTTCCTGCTCAAGGGCGACGTGTTCAGCAAGGATCAGATCGAAGCCTATATCGAACTGAAGCGCGCCGACGTCGCCCGCTGGGAAATGACGCCGTCGCCGGTCGAATACGATATGTACTACTCGGCCTGATCAGCCGAACCTTCGTCGCCGCTTCGGGGGAGGCGGCGTCGGACAGCAACGCCCGGGTCGAAAGGCCCGGGCGTTCTTTCGTGGCCGGATCGGTCGACCGCCGCAAATATCGTTTCGGGCAGCGACTCTTTGAGGCATGATCACCAACGAACCGGATCGCGCCCGGTCCAGCAGAAGGATGACAGATGCCCGGTCCCAAACCGCCAAGCCCGTCCATCGCGGACGCGATTGCCGCGCTGAATACCCAAATTTCGGTCGACATCCCCGGGCTCCCGACCAACCCGATGACCGACCTCGCCGCTCAGAACATCGCCAACCAGATGCAACGGGATCGCGCTCAAGCGCTTGCAGAGGCTGCGGGTGCGACCCGCGCTGCCATAGATCCCACGTCCCCTGAGAACCCACCGTCCGAGTACTAAAAGGGACTCATCCGCCGATCGCACGCGCATCGTTCAGGGGCAGTCCGCCCCCGAACGCGACATCGCCCGCCGCAACCGTGCCTCCGCCGCAACGTCACGAAAGAGTCATCGTTGCGCAACCGTTCTGACACGCAAATCGCGCGGAACTGACACGCACGTCACCTAGGCGCGCCCTCGACTCATCTCGGGGGATAATATGCTGCACCGTTCGATTCGCCGTGCGCTTGCCGGCGCAAGCCTGGTTCCGTTGACGCTCGCATTCATCGCGCCGGCCCATGCCCGCGACGAAGAGCCCACCGCGACGGACAAGGACGAAATCGTCATCCTCGGCTCGCGCCCGATCGCCGAGTCCGAAGCAGCCGCGCTCGAAACCCAGAAGAATTCGGACTCGCTGGTCGCGGTCGCTGCCGCCGACGGCGTCGGTCGCCTGCCCGACCAGAACATCGCCCAGGCCGCCAGCCGCCTGCCCGGTCTCGCGATCGAGCGCGATCAGGGTCAGGCCCGCTATGTCTCGATCCGTGGCGCACCGAATTACTGGACCACGCTCTCGTTCGACGGCATCAACGTCGTCAGCCCGGAAGGGCGCGATGCGCGCTTCGATTCAATCCCGTCGGCGATCGCCAGCAAGATCATCGTGTCGAAGGCGGTGACGCCCGACATGCCCGGCGAAACCGTCGCGGGCAATGTGAACGTCGTGACCCGCTCGGCGTTCGACTATTCGGGGTTCCACCTCGCCGGCAAGCTCGGCACCGGCTATGCTACGCTCGGCGAGCGCCGCGAGTATGAAGCGTCGGCAGTCCTCTCCGACCGCTTCGATACCGGACTCGGCGAAATCGGTCTGCTGTTCTCTGGCAGCTTCTACCAGCGCGACATGATCACCGACAATTTCGAGACCGACTATGAGCGCGTGTCGCAGGATCAGCGTCCCGGTGCCACCACGCGCTTCTGGGCGGCTGAGGCTGAGAACAAGCTGTATCGCCTGACGCGCAAGAACTGGTCGGTTTCGGGCCGCGCCGACTGGCGCCTGGACGACAGCAACGAAATTTCGATCCGCTCGGTCTACACGATCTTCACCGATGACGAGATGCGCGACAATTACCGCTTCGACCTCGACGACCGTCAGGGCGATCTCGTCGCCAACACCGCCGCCTGCTCGACCGCGTTCAACCCGCAGCCGACCACCACCGGCTATGCCGATATCTGCATCGGCAACACCCCGGCGTTCGGCACCATTTACGGCATCGACATACGCCAGCGCTCGACGCTGCGCGCGTTCCGCCAGTCGATCTTCACCAACACGCTGGAGGGCACGCACGAGTTCGGCGACGGGTGGAAGCTTAACTGGCTCGGCAACTACACCGAATCGAAGGATGACCGCTCGGTCGTCGGCGAAGCGACTTGGGACAGCCCGAGCACCCGCACGCTCCGCCCGACGGTGATCTACGATTTCCGCGATCCCAACATCAGCACGCTGCTGCTCTACAACACGGTGCAGCTCAGCGGGCCGACCCGCTACGAGGCCGGCGCGCGCGTCCGCACGGTCGACAGCTTCACCAAGCCGCTCTCGTCGCTCACCATCCTCGATGCGGTCGACACGACCAAGGCCTATACCGGTCGCCTGATCCTCAGCCGCGAAACCGAGTTCCTTGGCGCTGACGCGACCTTCAAGCTCGGCTTCCAGTTCGACCAGCGGACCAAGGTGGCGGACGAGAAGAACCTCGTGCTCAACACCGCGGCTCAGTTCACCGCGATCGGCATTGCCACCGACTATAACGCCTTCTCGCTCAGCACCCCGTTCCAGGGCGCGCTGTCGATGGGCTATGACTTCCGCTATTTCGATGCGGGCCAGATGCGCTCGGCCAGCGCCAATGCGCGGAACCTCTACGCCTTTAACCCGGTCACGGCGAACAACTATGACGTGCGCGAGCAGGTCTATGCCGGCTTCGCCATGGGCACGCTGCGCTATGACTGGGGTTCGATCGTCGGCGGTGCGCGGATCGAACACGTCACCAACCGCGGTATCGCGGTGGCCACGGTCGGCGCGACCACCGGCTTGGTCACGGCGAAGGCCGACAGCACGCTGGTCTTCCCCAGCCTGCACGTGAACTACAATCTCGACGACTCGAAGAAGGTGCGCCTGTCGTTCAACAGCGGCGCGGCCCGTGCCGACTATGATCAGCTGCGGCCGAACGTCGTCGTCAACGACACCAATGCGACGATCTCGGGCGGCAACCCGGCGGTGAAGCCGGAACGCGCCTATGGCGTGGACGCCTATTTCGAATGGTATGTCCGTCCGCAGGGCTATCTGTCCGTCGGCCTGTTCTACAAGCGGATCGAGGATGTGCTGTATCGCCAGACCCGCACTTTCGGTTCGGACGCGCTGAACAGCGGCGGCATCGATCGCTCGGCCTATGTCTTCACGGGCATCACCAATGGCGGTGACGGCCGCGTGTTCGGTGCCGAGGCGGCAGCGCAGCTCCAGATCGAACCATGGACCGAGCAGCTCGGCCTGCCGGAATGGATGGGCGGCTTCGGCATCTCGGCCAACGTCACGGTGAACGACAGCGAAGTGACCAAACCGGCGATCGGCGCGGTCCCGGCCCGCAAGGTCCGCCTGCCCGGCACGTCGGACGTGGTGTTCAACGTCGGCGGCTATTATGAGAAATACGGCCTGTCGATCCGCGTCCAGTTCCAAAAGCGCAGCACCTGGCTTGACGGCATCGCCGATGATCTGACCGATGCCGGCGACACCTATTGGGCGGCTGACGACGAACTCGACATCTCGGCGCGCTATGCGCTGAACAAGAATGTCGAGCTGTATGTCGACGGGTCGAACCTGCTCAACAATCCGGGCCGTCGCTACTCGGAGCCGGGTAACCTGCTCACCGCGCTCGGCACGCCGACGCCGACGACCACCAATCAGACGATCGAGTGGGAGCGCTTCGGCAGCCGCTTCAGCGGCGGCATCCGCATCAACTTCTAATCGGTTTCCGCTGCCGCCTGATCCCCGGGCGGCAGCGGGACCATCGCTGGCGCTGCCCTCTTTGTGCGGGTCAGGATGGATCGGACAGAGCTGCGCGAACCCTCTGGCAGTCACATCGGGATCGTGGCACGGGCGAAACAATTATGATCAAGCACCTCACCCTCGCCCTGCTGCCCCTCGTGGCAGCAGGCTGTGCGACCACCGGGCGTCCTGTCCCGGTGGTCCCCACCACCCCCGCCGCCAGCGTGCAGGCGCGTGGTGAGACCGATGCGGTCGGCACCGCCAATGCCGATGCGGCGGACGATCCCGCGATCTGGCGCAACCCGGCGGACCCCGCCGCCAGCCTGATCGTCGGCACCGACAAAAAGGCTGGCCTGCACGTCTATGACCTCGCCGGCAAGGACCGCTTCTTCATCGACGCGGGACAGGTCAACAATGTCGACCTCAAGGACATGGGTCCGCTCGGCATCATCGTCGCCGCGAGCGACCGCAACGACCGCAAGAATGCCAAGCTCGCGCTGTTCCGGCTCGACACCGCGACCGCCAGGCTGATCCCGCTCGGCATCGTGCCGGTCGGCGCGGGCGAGGCCTATGGCGTCTGCCTGATGGCAGCCGGCGGCACGCTGCATGCGTTCAACGTGATCAAGGACGGCACGATTCGTCAGGTCGCGCTCGACCTGTCGGGCGCGGCTCCCACCGGCACGATCGTCCGCACGATGAAGCTCGCAACGCAATCGGAAGGCTGCGCCGCCGACGCGCGCACCCAGCGCCTCTATGTCGGCGAGGAAAATGTCGGCCTGTGGCGCTTCGACGCCCGCGCCGACGGTCCGGTCGCCGGCACGCTGATCGCGCCCGCCGATGGTCAGAAACTGGTGATCGATGTCGAGGGCGTGGCCCTCGCCCCCGAAGGCACCGGCAATGGCGGCTATGTGATCGTCTCCAGCCAGGGCGACCACGCCTACACCGTCTATCGCCTGTCCGACGACAGCTATGTCGGCCGCTTCCGCATCGCCGCGGGCAGCACGATCGGCGCGACCGAGGAAACCGACGGGATCGACTTCATCCCCGGCGATTTCGGCCCTTCCTACCCTGGCGGGCTGTTTGTCGCGCAGGACGGCTACAACCCGCCCAAGGCCCAGAACTTCAAGTTCGTCGCCTGGGCGGACATCAAGGCGGCATTGGGGATCGACTGACGGATCCGGGCGGCAGAGCGCGATGCGATCCGCCGCCCGCTTTGTCTGCGCAATTTGGGTGGCGGGCGCACAACGGATTTGGCAGGATCTGGCTTTAACCTACGGAGTCCTTCATGCTTCTTGCCGCACTTGCACTGGCCGCATCACCGACTCCGTCCTTGCAGTCCGCTCCAGATGCCGCGTTTTCCGCGTGTCTCGTGCGCAACATCGCGAGCGAGGATCGCATCACCCTGGTGCGCTGGACCTTTGCGATGTACTCGGCGCATGATCGGGTCAAGGACCTCTCCACGGTAACGCCGGCGCAGCGCGATGCACTGTCCAAGGAGGCAGGCGCGATCATGAACCGTCTGCTCCTGCAGGACTGTCGTGCTGAAGCGGTTACCGCGCTGGCACGTCCCGATTCGTCTCCCGACGCCGTCCTTGAAAAGGCATTCGGCGAACTCGGCGAATCCGCCGCGGGCGGACTTATGGAAGATCCCAAGGTCCAGCGCGCCATGCTGGGCCTGCTGGAAGGCGTCAACATCCGCGGCTGGAGCGAAATGATGCTGGACGCGGGCGTCGATCCGACAACGGGCAAGCGAAAAGCGCGAAAGTAGCGGCGCACTTTCGAACGGGGGGATTGCCGCCCGTATCCGCCACATGTGCGGACAGGACCGACATGATCCGCATCTTCCGGTTTGCCAGCATCGCCTGGACAGGCTTTAACGGTGCCATGTTTCGCGCCCTCGCCCCGCTCGCCCTGCTCGCCGCGCTCCCCGCCGCGGCGCAGACCCCCGTCGAAAGCAAGATGGCAGCGACCATCACCGCCGAAAGCGACCGCCACGTCGCACTGCTGGAGAAGCTGGTCAACCAGAACTCCGGCTCGCTCAACATCGATGGCGTGACCAAGGTCGGCGCGATGGTGCGCGCCGAGCTGGAACCGCTCGGCTTTGCGGTCGAGTGGATCGACATGAAGGAAACCGGCCGCGCCGGGCATCTGGTCGCGACGCACAAGGGCAATGGCAAGGGCAAGCGCATCCTGCTGATCGCGCATCTCGACACCGTGTTTGAGCCGGAATCCCCCTTCCAGAAATTCGTCCGCACGGACGACCGCGCGACCGGCCCCGGCATCGGCGACGACAAGGGCGGGATCGTCGTGATCATCGCCGCGATGCGCGCGATGCAGGCGGCGGGGACTCTGAAGAACGCCGATATCAAGATCGTGCTGACCGGCGATGAAGAGCGCACCGGCGCGCCGATGGAGATTGCGCGCCGCGACCTGATCGCCGCCGGCAAATGGGCCGATGTCGCGCTGGAATATGAAAATCTCGCGCGCGAGGATGGCAAGGATCTGGGCACGGTCGCGCGGCGCAGCTCGGTCAACTGGACGCTGCGCACCACCGGCAAGACCGGGCATAGCAGCGGCGTCTTCGGCGCCTCGCTCGGCTATGGCGCGGCTTATGAACTCGCCCGCATCCTCGACGAATTCCGCCGTACGTTGCCCGAGCAAAATCTGACCTTCAACGTCGGCGTCATGGCCGCCGGCACCCCAGCGACGCTGGCCGACAACAATTATCAGGTCAGTGCGGGCGGGAAGACCAACATCGTCGCCGCCGAAGCCGTCGCCCGTGGCGACCTGCGCGCGCTCACGCCGGAACAGGAAGCCAAGACCCGCGCGGCGATGACCGCGATCGTGGCCAGGAACCTGCCCGGCACCACCGCAACCATCGACTTTCAGGAGGGCTATCCGCCAATGGCCCCCACCGACGGCAACCGCGCGCTGCTGGCCAAGCTCAACGCGGTCAACCGCGACCTGAAGCTCCCCGAAATGACCGAGATCGACCCCGCCCGCCGCGGCGCCGCCGACAGCGCCTTCGTCGCGGCGGATGTCGACACGCTCGCCGGCCTCGGCGTCGCGGGCGGCGGCGCGCATGCCGAAGGCGAATGGATCGACCTCACCTCGATCCCGCTTCAGGCGCTGCGCAGCGCCGTCTTCATCTCTCGCCTCAGCCGCGAAAAGCGCGACTGACGGAACGCTTCGGCATCCCCGCGCGTCGTGCGGGGATGCTGAACGCCCTAGCCCTAAACTGCACGCTCAAGGCCGATGAGTCCGAGCGCTCCTCCACCGATGCGATGATCGCGGTCCTTGCCGACGCCTTCGCCAAGCACGACGTCACCATCACCGACACCGTCCGCGTCGCCGCGTTGGACATCAAGCCCGGCGTGTCGTCGGACGAGGGTGGTGGCGACGCATGGCCCGCACTGCGCGAAAAGATCCTCACCGCCGATATCCTGATCTTCGGCGGCCCGATCTGGATGGGCCAGATTTCGAGCATCGCCAAGCGCGTGCTCGAGCGCATGGACGCCTTCATCTCCGAAACCGACGATCAGGGCCGGATGCCGAGCTATTCCAAGGTCGCCGTCGCCGCGATCGTCGGTAACGAGGATGGCGCACATTTCAGCTCGGCGCAGCTGTTTCAGGCACTGAACGATGTCGGCTACACCATCCCCGCCGTCGCCGCCTGTTACTGGGTTGGCGAAGCGATGGGCTCGACCGACTTTCAGGACCTCGACAAGACGCCCAAGAAGGTCAAGGAAACCGCCGCGATGGTCGCCGGTAACGCCGCACACCTCGCCGGATTGCTCAAGGCCAAGCCCTACCCCGGCGAAGGCTGACGCTCACGGGATCAGCAACGTCGCGCCCATCGTCTCCCCGGCGGCGATGGCGCGATGCGCTTCCGCCGCGTCTTCCAGGGCATAGCGCCGCCCGATCTCGACCTGCAGCACGCCGCGCGCGACCAGGTCGAACACCCGTGCGACACCCGCCGCGCGCTCGTCCGGCGTCGCGTAGTAATGGTAGAGCGTCGGGCGCGTCACGAACAGCGAGCCATGCTGGCTCAGCGTCCCCAGATTGACCCCCGTGACCGGCCCGCCGGCATTGCCGAAGCTGACGATCATCCCCCGCCGCGCGGCGGACTTGAGCGACGCCTCCCAGGTCGATCCGCCGACCCCGTCCAGCACCACCGGCACGCCTTCGCCCCCGGTAATATCGCGCACCCGCGCGGCAATGTCCTCGCGCTTGTACTCGATGACATGATCTGCGCCGATCGCCCGCGCACACTCGGCCTTGCCCGCCGATCCGACCGTGCCGATCACGGTTGCGCCGATATGCTTCAGCCACTGGACGATCAGCTGCCCGGTCGCACCTGCCGCAGCATGGACCAGCACCGTCTGACCCGGCTGCACCCGCGCGCAGCGTTCGATCAGATATTCGGCGGTGCACCCCTTCAGCGTCACCGCCGCCGCAACGTCGAAGCCGATGCCATCGGGGATCGGCAACAGCGCATCCGCCGCGACGTTGCGCGCGCTGGCATAGGCGCCAAGCGCGGGGCCATAGGTCGTCACCCGATCGCCGACCGCGAAGGCGGTGACGCCCTCCCCCACCGCCTCGACGACGCCAGCCGCCTCGCTGCCAAGGCCGCTCGGCATCGGCACCGGATACAGGCCCGACCGGTGATAGGTGTCGATGAAGTTCAGCCCGACCGCCTCGTGTCGCACGCGCGCCTCCCCGGGGCCAGGCGGCGGCAGATCGACCTCGACCCACTCGATCACTTCCGGTCCGCCGGTCGTACGGATCACTGCCTGCCGCGCCATCGCCTCATCTCCAGTTTCAGGTTGCAACCCGTGCCCCCGCTCGCCACATAAGCCTCCATACCCGAACCTCAAATTTTTCGGAGAACAGGATGCGCAGCTATCTCAAACACTATATCGGCGGCCATTGGATCGAAAGCGAGGGCGGCACCCGCCATGAAGTGATCGATCCCGCCACCGAAGCTGCCACCACCGAAATCACTTTGGGATCGCAGGCCGATGTCGACAAGGCGGTCGCCGCCGCCAAGGCTGCGTTCGAGACCTTCAGCCGCACCAGCGTCGAGGATCGCCTCGCGCTGATCGACCGCGTCATCGCCGAATACAAGGCGCGCATGGACGACATGGCGCAGGCAATCAGTGCTGAGATGGGCGCACCGCTCAGCCTCGCGAAGACCGCGCAGGTCGGCTCGGGCATCGGCCATTTGATGTCCGCCGCCCGCGCGCTCAAGGAGTTCGAGTTCGAGGAGCAGGTCGGCAACAGCCTCGTCGTCCATGAACCGATCGGCGTCGTTGCGATGATCACGCCGTGGAACTGGCCGCTCAACCAGATCGTGTCGAAGGTCGCGCCCGCGCTCGCCGCCGGCTGCACCATGATCCTGAAACCCAGCGAGGAAGCGCCGAGCTGCGCCGCGATCTTTGCCGAAGTGATGGACGCCGCGGGTGTGCCTGCGGGCGTATTCAACCTCGTCAATGGCGACGGCCCCGGCGTCGGCACCGCGCTCAGCAAGCACAAGGACGTCGACATGGTGAGCTTCACCGGGTCGACCCGCGCCGGCATCGCGGTCGCCAAGAACGCTGCCGACACGGTCAAGCGCGTGCATCAGGAACTGGGCGGCAAGTCGCCCTCGCTGATGCTGGAGGGCGCGGATGTCGCGGCTGCGGTCAAGGGCACGTTGTTCAGCGTGCTGCTCAATTCGGGCCAGAGCTGCATCGCCCCCGCCCGCTTGCTCGTCCCCGCCGCGCTAGAAAAGGAGGCCGCCGCTGCCGCCGCCGAGGTGATGAAGTCGACGACCTGCGGCAATCCCGCTGACGAGGGACGCCATATCGGCCCGGTCGTCAACAAGACGCAGTGGGAGAAGATCCAGGGCCTGATCCGCAAGGGGCTGGAGGAAGGCGCGACGCTGGAGACCGGCGGCCCGGGCCGTCCCGACGGCATCGACACCGGCTATTTCGTCAAGCCGACGCTGTTTTCGGGCGTGCGCAACGACATGACGATCGCGCGTGAGGAAATCTTTGGCCCGGTGGTCACGATCATCCCCTATGACAGCGAGGAAGACGCCGTCCGCATCGCCAACGACACCGATTACGGCCTGTCTGCGGTGGTGTTCGGCAGCCCCGAAGCGGTCAAGCGCGTCGCCCCACGCCTGCGCGCCGGCATGGTTTACATCAATGGCGGCCAGCCCAACCCCGACCTGCCCTTTGGCGGCTACAAGCAGAGCGGCAATGGCCGCGAACACGGCAAATACGGCCTCGCCGAATTCATGGAAGTGAAGGCAATGGTGGGCGCGCTGGCGTGACCAAATTCCTCTCCTGAGCCTGCTCAGGGGAGGTGGCAGCGCGAAGCGCTGACGGAGGGGGCGCCCTCGCAGAGGGCCGAGTTTTGACGAGCGGGCCACTGCCGTCTACGCGGCCGCCCCTCCACCACTCGCTGCGCGAGCGGTCCCCCTCCCCCAGCGAGCTGGGGGAGGAATTGCTTCAGTCGAACAGCTCTTCCAGAAAGCTCTTCTTGCGCTTGTGCTTGTAATAGCGCGGGTCGTGGCCCTGATGGCCATATCCGCCGCCATAGCCCGGCTGGGCATAGCCGCCGCCCGGCTGCTGCCACGGGCTGCCCTGCGGCGGCATCGGCGGCTGGGGCGGCATAGGGGGTTGCGGCGCCTGCGGAGCGGCGGGCGCTTCGGCGACACCGCTACGCTCGATGATCTTGTCCAACTCGCCGCGGTCCAGCCAGATGCCCCGGCATTGCGGGCAGTAATCGATCTCGATCCCCTGCCGGTCGCTCATATGGAGGCCCACCTTGCACACGGGGCACAGCATGCCGGCAACGGCTTCGGGGGTACGCATGATCTCTCCTCTCGTTGGTTCTCGGCACAGCTAGGAACGCCGGGCACCGGCTGCAACTAGGCGACCGGCCAGACCCACAGGATCAGTGGCGTGCCGACCACCAGCACGATCACCGACAAGGGCGCACCCAGCCGGGCATAGTCGCTGAAGCGATAGCCCCCCGGCCCCATCACCAGCGTGTTGCACTGGTGCCCGATCGGGGTCAGGAAATCGCATCCCGCGCCGACTGCCGTTGCCATCAGGAACGCCTCGGGCCGCAGCCCCAGATCGCCCGCAAAGGTGGCGGCAATCGGCGCCATCACCAGCACCGTCGCGGCGTTGTTGAGGAACGGCGTCACCGCCATCGCCGCCGCCATGATCAGCGCCACCGCGCCCCAGGGTGGCAGGCCTGACGCCGTCGCCGACAGCCCGGTGCCGATAATCTCCGTCACCCCGGTGCTGCGCAGCGTGTCGCTGACCGGGATCAGCGCGCCGAGCATGATCAGGATCGGCCATTCGACATGGTCATAGGCTTCGCGCAGCGGCAGCGCGCCCAGCAGCACCACCGCCGCCGCAGCAGCAAAGAAGGCGATGGTCACCGGCACCGCGCCGGTTGCAGTCGCCGCCATCGCCACCGCCAGCACCGCGATCGGCAACAGCCCCTTGCGCACGCTGCCCAGCCGCAGCTCGCGCTCGGCCAGTGGCAGCGCGCCCAGCTCCGTCAGCGTGCCCGGAAGCGCGCCCAGCGGCCCCTGCAGCACGATCACATCGCCCGCGCGGAACACGACATTGGGCATGCGCCGCACGATCCGCTCCCCCCGCCGCGACACCGCGATCAGGTTGATGCCATAGCGCTGGCGCAGCATCAGCGATCCCGCCGTTCCGCCGACCAGCGGGGAGCCGGGGCCAACCACCGCCTCGATCACCCCGATCTCGTCGCCCTCGCCCGAGTCCGGTGCTTCGCTGGTACCGACGAAATCCAGCCGGTCACGCGCAATCGCCCGCTCCAGGCTGTCGGGGGTGCCGCCCAGGATCAGGATGTCGCCCTCGCGCAGCAGCATGTCGGGCCACGGCGTCGCGCGCACGCCGTTGCGCAGGAACATGGTGATCGCGACCTCATGGTCGTGCCGTTCGAGAAAATCGGACACGCGCTCGTCCTTCGCCGCCGATTGCGCGACGATCTTGGCCTCGGTCGCATAGTCATGGATGTCGAGCGCCTCGCCCATGGTCGGCGCCGCGCGGCGATCCGCCGGCAACAGGCGATAGCCGAAGCGCAGAAAGATCAGCCCCACCAGCGTCAGCCCCAGCCCGACCGGCGCATAATCGAACATGCCGAATGGCTGCCCCGTCATCTCCTCGCGCACCCGGCTGACGATGATGTTGGGCGAGGTGCCGATCAGCGTGGTCAGCCCGCCCAGCAGCGACGCGAACGCCATCGGCATCAGGAACACGCTGGGCGAACTGTTCGATTTCTTCGCCATCTGGAACGCGGCCGGCATCATCATCGCCAGCGCGCCGATATTCTTGACCAGCGCCGAACCCAGTCCAACGCTGGCGGAGAGCAACAACAGCTGCGATCGCACCCGCGTCACGCGCTTCTGCAACAGGCGCATCAGCTGCTCGATCACGCCCGATCGCTGCACCGCGCCCGACAGCACCAGCGCCGATCCGACGATGATCACGATGTCGTCGGAAAAGCCCGAAAACGCGTCGTCCGGCGCGACGATGCCTGCGGCCACTGCCGTCAGCAACGCCATGACCGCCACCACGTCATAGCGGAAGCGCCCCCACAGAAAGAGCGCCATCATGCCCACCAGCACGGCGATCGACAGGATTTGCGGTAATGTCATCTGGCCCCCATCCGCGCACAACGCGGCCGGGGCGGGCAGGTTGCGTCACAGCGTGACGCAGGGGACCATCAGCTCAATGGATGGTGCCGACCGCTCGGTTGACGCTCATCAGCACGATCAGCCGCTCGATCTGGCGCCAGCGGCAGAAATTGATGTGGTTGCCCAGGTCGCGGAACTTGTCCGCGCGCGCCGCCGCCTCCAGCCCCGCATCGGCGCCGAATGCACGGATCAGGTCCGCGGCGTCGAACACATGGGCACGGTCGGCGAGATAGGGGATGGGCGACATCGAAATTCCTTGCACAGTCTCACGCGCCAGCACGCACCGCGCGTGCCAGCTTGCGCGGAGTCGCGCCAGGCTGCGGGATGCGAGGGTAAATTGCTGGAAACCATAGGGGTTTTGCGCGTGCCGCGCGTTCCGTGACGGGACAGTGGCGTCCCGGCACGGGACGTGGCATTGCGGGTCCATGAACCGCTCATCCAAACCCGCCCCGATCGCCGGCGGCGCGCTTCTCGCTTTGTCGCTCGTGGTCGGCACCGTCGTCGGCGTGCGCCAGGGACAACCGTCGATCGGTTTCCTCGCCGGCCTTGGCGTCGGCATCGCACTGCTCATCATCGTCGCGCTGATCGACCGGGTGCGCGGCAGCCGCTGAGTCTTGCAGGCGTAACCGTTACGTGCGACGCTGGAAGAATGCTCAATGCTTTGACGATGTTAGCGGCGATTGCGTCGCCGGTTCAGGCCGATGCGCCGCTCAAGCCGCTGGGGAAATGGCGGGTCGATTGGGGCGATACCGCGTGCCTTGCCGTTCAGAGCTATGGCGATGCGCAAGCGCCGACCACCTTCGCGTTCAAGCCTTCACTGAATGGTGACGTCATCCGCGTGATGATCACGCGCAAGGGGCCGTATCAGGCTGCCGCTCATTTTCCGGTGACACTGGGCGATGTGAAGACGACCGCACTCGGCTTTCGCCCCGCGAAGTCCGACCGGGAAATGTTCTGGATCAACGTCCCTCGCGCGGATTTCGACCGGCTCGCAGCCCTTTCGGCAGTCGCGATCAAGGGCCGTCGGCTCGATTTGAATCTGTCGACATCAGGGTTTGCTGCCGCGATCCGAGCCCTGGACACCTGCAACACGAATTTGCGCGCGCACTGGAACGCGGATGAGGCCGGCTTGGCGCGGATCGGCACCATGTCCGCCCCGCTCGTGGCACCCGCGCGGGTGGTATCATCGCAAGACTATCCCGGCCAGGCAATCTTTGAGGGGCGCGACGGGACGACCGGCGTCTCGCTGCTGATCGATGAACAAGGCGCGCTCAAGGACTGCATGGTCGAACAGGCGAGCGGCGTTGCGACCCTGGATGCGCAAACCTGCATCCTGTTCCAGACGCGCGGCAAGTTTGCCGCCGCCAAGGACAAGGACGGCAAGCCCGTCAAGAGCCGCCTCACCTACCGCTTTCGCTGGAAGACCGGCTGACCTTGGATCACACAAGCGCGCGGTGCATCCACACCACGCGGCCCACCACCTCGATCGCGCGCGCGGACACGATCTCCCGCCCGTAATCCGGGTTGTCGCTGGCCAGTTCGACCTCGCTGCCCATGACCCGCAGCCGCTTGACCGCCAGCAATCCGTCGCGGCGGAACACATGGATCGCCGGGCGTGGTCCCGGCACCCGCCGCGCGCCATCGACCAGGATCTCGTCCCCATCGCATAAAGTCGGCTCCATCGACGCGCCCTCGACGCGGATCGTCGAAGCCATGTCCGCGCGTACGCCCAGCCGCCGCAGCAACGCCGGGTCGAGCAGCAACGGGCTGGCCCGCTCGCTCTCCACCACCCGGCCGCGCCCCGCCGCCGCGCCGGCATCGACCCGCGCCACCGCCACCAGCCCCTCGACCGCCGGCCCGCCCAGCGCCGCATCGCTCAAGCCCAGATAGCGCGCCAGCCGCCGCCGATCCCCCTCCGCCAGCAAACGCGGGCTACCCCGCGTCACGAATTGCTGCAAATAGGCCGCGTTGCGCCCGATCAGCCGCGACAGCTCCGCCAGCGACGCCCCGCGCGCCGCCGCCGCCTGCGCCAATGCGCGCCGCTGCTCGTCCGATTCCATGGTCCATCCATAGTCGCAGGATTTCTCCTAGACAAGTTGGAAATGAGAACATTTAATGAACACATGAGTCGGGGGCGGCCCCGTAGCGTGAGGAAGGGCGATGGCGATTCTGGGAAAAATTGAGCGATATCTGCGGCAAACGGGCATGCCGCGCACCAAATTCGGGCGGCTGGCGGTCAATGATCCGCGACTGGTGGACGATCTGCGCAACGGCCGCGATCCCGGGCCGGAACTGTGCGCGCGGATCGAGGCGCAGCTGGCGCGCGCGCCCGCCGCAGCACCGCAGGAGGCAGGCCGATGAGCTGCGGTCCCGATGCCGGCGTGCTGCTCGAACGCGCCTTGCCCCGCCATGCCGCTCAGCGCGGCATCGACCTGTCGATCGTGTCGGCAAGCTGGACCCGCTGGGCCAGTGCGACCTTTGCCGGGGCGCGGCATGAGCTGCTGCTCACTGCCCCGCCTTCACCCGCGCTGGACGCGTGGATCGCCGAGCTGCCCGAAGCCGAGTTCGCGCTGCGCGGACATCTGGTCGCGGACCTGACAGTCGACTCGCGCACCCGCGTCGGCGACCGCGTCGAGCTCAAGATCGGTGTGCTGACGGTGGAGGAGCGCTAACTCAATCCTCCCCCGCCAGGGGGAGGTGGCGCCGAAGGCGACGGAGGGGGAGGACGGCTGTGTGCTGCCGCCTTGAGCGCCTCGGTTCCTCCCCCTCCGTCAGCTACGCTGACACCTCCCCCTTGCGGGGGAGGATTAGAGGGCCACTAAGCCCGCATCGCCATCCGGCGCAGTTCGGACAGCGTGTCCTCCAGCTTGCGCTTGGGATCGGGAGCAGGCTCAGGCGGCGGTGGCGCGAACTTGGTCAGCCCGCGCTCCAGCCGGTCGAGCAACGCCTGCACGCTCGCCTCGGTCTGCGGCGCGGCGATCGGCGGCGCCGTCTCCGCCACCGGTTCGGACACGGCAACAGGCTCCGGCGCCGGGCGCACCGGCGGCGTCAGCTCGAACGTCTCGAACCGCTCGGTCTCGTCAAAGATCGGCGCGCGCGCGGCACGGCGGCGCAGCGGGCGCACCGGCGGCGGCGGCACCATCGGCACCGCGGGAATGGCATAGGGGTCGAACGCCGCGAGCGGCTGGTCGAGGTCGACCGGCAACTCCTGCACCTCGGGCAGCGGCGCATGGAGCGGCCGCCCCTCGGACGGCGGCCCCATCGCGATCACCGGCTCCTCAGGCAGCGCCGCGTCGGACAGGTCGAGAATATCGGCCACGCTGACCTCCGGCTCTGCCACCGGGACCGGATCGAGCGCCGGCATGTCGAGGTCGCTTGCCCGCAGCGGCACCCGCGGGCGCGCGTCGGGATGCGCGTCGGCACGGCGCACGGTCGGGCGCGCCTCGCCCGCGTCATCTGCCGCAGCGCCTCGCGAATCGATCCAGGCGATGAGGGCCGACAGCCCCATCCACGCGATCAGCGCGATCAGTCCGCCGCTGAACAGCCCGATGCACAGCCGCGCCGTCATGCCCAGCGGCGGCTCGGCGGCCGGCACGAACGCGGCAATGCCGCTGGCCAGCACCGCATCCTCGAGCAGCGCGCCGGGCAGCACCAGGCTCGCCAGCACCGCGCACGCGCCCGCGCCACCGGCGAGCGCAAGCGCCACATTGGGGGTCAGACGTTGAACGAGGGCGTACGCAACCATTTGGATTCCCGTGATCGGGCGTCGATCAATCTTTGGTAAACAGGTTCGTAGCGTGAAATGTTTGACGACCAGTTACGCTCGGTCTCGACCCAGCGCCGCGCCCGCATTTTTTGCGCGTCCCAGCCGGAGCGGTCGGCGAACACCCCCGCCACCGCATCCGCCAGCGCCGCCGGGTCGTCCGGCGGGAACAACGTCCCGGTATCGCCATGGCGGATCAGCTCGCGATGCCCGCCGACATCGGACGCCGCGACCAGCCGGTGCTGCGCCATCGCCTCGATCGGCTTCAACGGCGTCACCAGATCGGTCAGCCGCATATGCTTGCGAGGATACACCAGCAGGTCGATCAGCGAATAATAGCGCTCGACCTGCTCGTGCGGCACGCGCCCGACGAAGTGGATCGCGTGGCTCCCGCTCGACGCCGCCGCCTGTGCGCGCAACGCCTGTTCCATCGGCCCGCCGCCGACCATCACCAGCCGCGCCCTGGGCCGCTGCGCCAGCAATGCCGGCATCGCCGCGATCAGATCGTCCAGCCCCTCATAGTCATAGAAGCTGCCGATGAACCCGATCGTATCGGCATCCTCCAGCCCCAGCTGCGCCGCCAGCGCCGCATCGCGCGGCACCGGATCGCCGAACAGATGCAGGTCGACACCATTGGGCGACACCATGATCTTGCCCGCATCGATCCCGCGCGCAATCAGGTCGCGCTTCAGCCCTTCGCAGATCACCGCGACCGCATCGACGCGCCGCGCCGCCCAGGTCTCCAGCCCGCGGATCGCGCGATACTTGGCCGACCCCTCGGTCCCGGTCCCGTTGCCGACCGCCGCATCTTCCCAAAAGGCGCGGATTTCGTAGAGCAGCGGCAAGCCATAGCGTTTCGACGCGCGCATTGCCGCCAGCGGGTCGATCACCGGCGAATGCGCGTGGAGGATGTCGGGCCGAAACCGCTCGACCACCTCCCCGATCCGCCGCGCAAACGCTGCAATCTCGGCCAGCTCGCCCACGACCGGCGGCAACCGCCGCATCTGTTTGGTGCGATGGAAATCGATCCCGTCCAGCGTCTCAAACGGTGAATCGCCAGTGTGATAGCGCGGCCCGGTCACCCCCGCGACCGTCCAGCCGCGCTCCATCTGCGCCTTCAAAATCGCGCGCGTGCGAAAGGTGTAGCCGCTGTGCAACGGCAGCGAATGATCAAGGACGTGCAGGATCCGCATGCCATCCCTCTGCCACGCGATCACTTAACGGCCCGTCAACCGGAAGCGGATAAGCCTGTGTGCGGCACCGGCCCGCTCCCCCACCCGGCCACCCATAGGATAGTGTCGCTGGGTGGCCGGGTGGGGGAGCGGGCCGGTGCCGTAACTCAACAGGAACGCCCCGTCCCCGCGATGATCGACACGCTGGTTCTTGCTCTCACCCACGGGCTGTTGCTCGTCGTCGCCTGGCGTCTGGTGAACAGCCCGGCGGTCGATGACGACAGCCTCGACGGCAAGCCGCCGCCGCCCAAGCGCGGCTGGAAACGCCCCGGTGCGTGATCTCGCCTTCATCGCATTTCTGGGAGCCATCTTCGCGCTCGGCCTGCGCCGGCCGTTCCTGTTCGTGCTCGCCTATGTCTATATCGACATCGTCTCGCCCCAGCGGATGAGCTATTTCCTGCTCAACGCCTTCCCGATTTCGGCGATGGCGGTGGGCTTTGCGGTGCTGTCGTGGCTGGCGATGGACGACAAGCGCGACGTGCGCGTCGCCCCGCGCCAGGGGCTGATGCTCGCCCTGCTCGGCTGGTGTTATTACACAACGATCAACGCCGATTTCCCGATCGACGCGGCGTATAAATGGGATTGGGTGTGGAAGGCGCTGGCCTTTGCGATCTTCCTCCCCCTCACCCTGCGCACAAGGCTGCGGATCGAGGCGCTCCTCCTGTTCATGCTGCTCTCGGTCGCGACGATCATCATCGCGGGCGGGGTCAAGACCGCACTCGGCGGCGGCGGCTATGGCCAGCTCAAGCTGATCGTCGACAATAATAGCGGCCTGTTCGAAGGCAGCATCATCTCCGCCGTGTCGATCTGCCTGATCCCGCTGATCCTGTGGTTCACGAAGTACGGCACGATCTTCCCACCCGACTGGCGCGTGAAGACGTTCGGCTATGCGCTGATCTTTGCCTGCCTGCTGATGCCGGTGGGGACACAGGCGCGCACCGGGCTGCTCTGCATCGGCTTGCTCGCGGTGTTGATGCTGCGCGACGTCAAGCGACGCATCCTCTACATCGCGGGCGCCGGCTTCCTCGCCGTCGCCTCGGTCCCGTTCCTCCCCGCAAGCTTTACCGAGCGGATGGGAACGATCTCGACCTATCAGTCCGACGCCAGCGCCTCGACCCGGATCGAGGTTTGGAAATGGACCTGGGAATACGTCAAGACCCACCCGATGGGCGGCGGTTTCGAAGCCTATCGCCAGAACGAGATCAAATACGACAAGGTCGAGATTATCGGCGAAGGCGCCAGCCGCACCGTTGTGCGCACGCCCGAAATCGACAAGTCGCGCGCCTATCACTCGGCCTTTTTCGAAATGCTCGGCGAACAGGGCTGGCCCGGCTTCATCCTGTGGCTGATGATCCATTTGGGCGGCATTTTGCGGATGGAGGTGCTGCGCCGCCGCTATCGCGATGTTGCACCCGACAAGGCGTGGATCGCCCCGCTCGCCACCGCGCTTCAGCATGGGCACATCATCTACCTGTTCGGGTCGCTGTTCGTCGGCATCGCGCTCAACCCGTTCGTCTACATGCTGGTCGGCGCGCAGATTGGCCTCGACACCTATCTCGCGCGCAAACGGGCGGAGGAAGGCATCCGCCCGATGGGCAAACGGCGCACATCGCCCGCGCCGGCAGCGGCATGATCGGGTAGAGCGCAGCCATGGCCAGCCTGTTTCTTGTCCGGAACGACGACCCGCGCTTCGCCGAAGCAGCGCTGGCCGAGGCGCGCGCGGTGTTCTCCGAACAGGGATTCCCCGAGCCTTCGGAACTGTCCCTGCCCGGCTGGAGCCTGCTCCACACGGCGCACATCATCGCCGGGCCGCGGTCGCTGCTCCAGCGCGGCGATGATGTGGTCGCTGTCGCGGGCACACTGGTCGCCGACGGCAAGATGGGCGAACCCGCCCTCGCCGCGCTGCTCGCGATGGACCCGCTCGCGCTCGACTGGGACCGGCTCGGCGGCCAGTTCGTCGCGTTGGTCCGCCGCAATGGCCGCACCTTCCTGTTCGGCGACTATTTCTCGGCGTTCCAGCTGTTCCACGACACACAGGATCGCGTCTTCGCCACCACCTTCCTCGCCGCCGCGCGCGCCCTCCCCCGGCTCAGCTTCGACGCGCAGGGCGTGTATGAACTCGCCTTCAACGTCATGCCGGTCGGCGACGACACGGTGTTCGATCAGCTCAAGACCCTGTCCCCCAACAGCGTCGTCGAGCTGACCGCGACCGGCACCGTCCGCCACAGCGTCGCCAAGCCGCTGCCCGCGGCGCCGAGCGACGCGCCGCTCTCCAACCGCATCGCCCGCCACCGCGAACGGCTGCTCGCCATTGTCGGCGCGCATGTCGATGCGCTGGGCGGCAATGTCCGCGCACCGCTGTCGGGCGGACTCGACTCGCGCCTCGTCCTCGCCGCGTTGCGCGCGCAGGGCTGCGACCCGCATCTCTATGTCTATGGCGTGCCGGGGGACGAGGATGTCGTCATCGCCCAGCATATCGGCGCCGCGCTAGGCTTCCCGATCGAATGGCTCGACAAGGAACATGGCACGGTCCCGCCCGACGCCTTTCCCGAACTGGTCGAGCGCAATTTTCGCCAGTTCGACGGCTTGCCGACCTTCGGCAATATCTTCGACAATGGCAGCAACGGCGCCGCCCAGCGCGCTCGCCATGCCGATGGCGCGCTCGCCGTGTCGGGCGGGTGCGGGGAGATCTACCGCAACTTCTTCTACCTCCCCGACCGCCGCTTCACCGCGCACGACATCGCGCAGACCTTCTTCGCCCGCTTCACCCCGGCAGACGCGACCGCAGGCTTCGACCCGCGCGGCTTCATCGACGCGATCGCGGACAAGATCGCCGCATCGCTCGCCCCGCCCGACGCGACCGGCAAGCTTGCGCGCAACCGGGTCGAGCAGATCTACCCCCGCATCCGCTGCCGCGCGCTGTTCGGGCGCGAGATCAGCCTGGAGGCGCGCTTCAGCCCCTATCTCATGCCCTTCCTCGACCATCGCGTGGTGGCCGAAGCAATGACGCTGCCCATGCCGCTCAAATATGCCGGGCGGTTCGAGGCGGCGTTGCTCAACGCGATCGACCCCGTCCTCGCCGCCCAGCCCTCAGCCTATGGGCATGACTTCGCCGGGCCACCCAATCTCGCGCATCGCCGCACCGAATGGCTGACGCGCATCCGCCCGGTCTGGCTGCGCCGCCACAGCTACGCGCTGCGCCGCCGCCTCGGCCCGATGGGCGACGAGCATGGCGGCACGCTGACCCCCGACTATATGGGCCGCGTCATCGACCTCGATTTCCCCGCGATGCGCCGCTTCTTCAACCTGTCCGCAATCAACGATAGCGCCGTGTGGCGCCGCATCGCCAACCTCGAATATCTCGCAGCGAAACTGGGTTCGCGACTGGTGGGGTGATTCCCATAAACCTCCCCCAGCTTGCTGGGGGAGGAATTGGATCACCCCGCCGCCGCTCCCGCCATCAGCGCATCGTCCAGCGCGTTGGCCCGCTGCGCCGCTTCCCGCGCCTGCACGCGCGCGACGAACGCTGCGAAGGAATCGCGCTTCGGAATCGAACCGAACTGCAGGCCCCAGCTCAGATGCGCGCCGACATACAGGTCCGCCGCCGTGAAATGGTCCGCCGCCAGCCAGCCGTCACCCGCCGCGCTCACCGCCGCATCCAGCGTGTCGATCGTGCGGTCATAATTGCCGAAGCCGACCATCCCCTGTTTCTGCGGATCGTCGCCGACGTCCCAGCCCATCGACCGGCTCGTCACCGCCTGCTCCAGCGGGCCCGCCGCAAAGAACAGCCAGCGATAATAGGCCCCCCGCGAATCGACCGGCGGGGCCAGTCTGGCCGCCGGAAACGCGTCGGCGAGATAGGCACAAATTGCGGCGCACTCGGTCACCACCACGCTGTCATGGACGATCGTCGGCACCTTCCCCATCGCGTTCACCGCCAGAAACTCGGGCGAGCGCGGGCCGTAATCGATCACCACCGTGTCGTACGCGGCCCCCGCTTCCTCGAGCGCCCAGCGCGCGATCCGCCCGCGCGACATCGGGTTGGTATAAAGCGTCAGCGTCATGGTCGTCCCTCCGAGTCCATTGAGAACGAAATAGGAACGAAATCGAGGCGCGGGTCAAGCGCGCTCAATCCTCCCCTTGCGGGGGAGGATCGACACATCACAGCGTCTGGAACGTCGCCAGCAGCCGCGTCCACGCCTTTTCCGCCTGCGCCTGGTCGTAAACCTGGCTGTCCGGCGGGCACCAGCCATGATTGGCCGGATAGACTTCGATCTCCGCCTTCAGCCTGGCGTCGGCAAAGGCCTTGCGCACCAGTTCCTTCTCACCCGGATTGCGCTTGTCGTCATTCTCGGCGACCGCGAACAGGAACTGCGCCTGCATCTGCGGGACCAGCAGATGCGGGCTGTCCGGCTTGTCGGTGCCGATGCCGCCGCCATGGAAGGACGCGCCCGCGCGCACCCGCTTGGGCAGCGCCGCCGCGGTGCGCATCGTGAACGGACCGCCCATGCAATAGCCGGTGGTGCCGACACCGCGCGTGGTGTTGACCTCCTTCTGCTGGTCCAGCCACGCGACATAGGCGGCGGCATCGCGCACCACCGCGTCGGGGGTCAGCAGCGCGCGCCACGGGCCGATCTTCGCCCGTACCGCCGGGTCGGCATAGCTTTCGCCCGGCTGCAGGAACTGGCCCTTCACCGAGCGGTAGAAGGGGTTGACCGTCAGCACCGCAAAGCCGGACTGCGCCAGCCGCTCGCCCATCTGGCGGAAGGCGGGGCGCATCCCCATCACGTCCGGCCACACCAGCACGGCCGGATGCCGCCCGCTGGTCGGCGCGACGAAATATCCGTCGGCGGTGCCGTCCGGCGTGGTGAAGGTCACGTCGCGCCCCTTCACCTCCTTGGCATTGGCCGGGGCCGGCAGCAAAGCGGCCAGGCTCGCCGCGCCCGCCATTACCCCGAAATCACGCCGGCTGATGCCCTTGAGCAGCTTTTCATTATCGGCGTTGGTCAGATCGTCGCACATCGCATCGCTCTCCAGATTCGCAGTCCCCGGCGATGCGACGCTAGCGCAGTGCTGGTTTCAGTTACACCGAAACGTTCGGTACCGGCCCGCTCCCCCACCCGGCCACCCAACGGCAGTATCATATGGGTGGCCGGGTGGGGGAGCGGGCCGGTGCCGGTTCGGCGCAGCCGAACCTAAACCAGCTTGCTATACCACCACGCGCCATCGCGCACCTCGCGCACCGCGCGTCCCTCGACCTCCAGCCGCCGCAGATGCGCCAGCGTCTCGCCGGTGGCGAGGCCCAGCATGTCGCCGGTAATCGTCCGCCGGAACATCCGCCCGAAGCAATCGACCGCGCGGCGCGGTTCGGCCAGATGCTCGGCGAGGATGTCGAGCCGCTTGCGATGCTCGTCGCGCAGCGCCGCCAGCCGCACGTGCAGCCCGGTAAACGGCGCGCCATGCGCCGGCAGCACCAGCAGATCGTCGGGCAGTTCCAGCAGCTTGTCGATCGATGCCAGCCACTCGCCCAGCGGATCGGCCTCGGGCTCGCTCACGCCCAGCGAGACGTTGGAGCTGATCCGCGGCAGCACCTGGTCGCCCGCGATCAGCACGCCGTCACGTGCATTCCACAGGCACGCATGCTCCGGGCAATGCCCCGATCCGACCACGACCCGCCACGTCGCATCGCCGATCGCAATCGCCTCGCCATCGACGATCCGGCGATAGCCGAGCGGCAGCGGCGCGACCATGCGCCTGAACTGGCCATAGCCCTTGGCGCTCGCGGCCGCGATCTGGTCGTCGTCCCATCCCGCCGCGCGCCAGAAGGCGATCTGCTCGTCGGGCACCGCGTCGCGCACATCGGCGATCAGCAGCCGCCCCATCAGCCACTCGCCGCGCGTCATCCACACCGGCGCATCGAATTTGCGCCCCAGCCATCCGGCAAGGCCGATATGATCGGGATGGAAATGCGTACAGATCACGCGCGCAGGCGGCGCCGACGCCAGCGGCGCCGCATCGAACAGCGCGCGCCACGCCTCCACCGACGGATCGACGTTGAGCCCCGTATCGACGATTGTGGTCGCATCGCCATCGGCGACCAGCCAGCAATTGATATGGTCGAGCGGCCCGGCCATCGGAATGCGCACCCAGTGCACGCCGCGCGCCACCGCAATCGCCTCGCCCACCGCCGGAACGCGCTCGCCAAAGGGATAGGTGAGCCCACGATGACTGGTCGCGACGAAACTCTCGTCATGCGTCAGCGACATGTCGGGCGAATGCGCGGGTTCAGCCATACCGCAAACAGTGACGGCGCGGGACCCGCTTGTCGAGTCCGCGCGCCGTCACGATACCGGAAAACCGAAAACGGGGTCAATCAGCTCTTGAACAGCGTATCCCGATCCAGCTCGACGCCGCTGGTCGTCTCACGCGATGCCGCCTCGCGCTCGGCGCGCAGCTGCTCGAGCAGCGCTTCGCGGTCGCCTTCCAGACGGGTGTCGACCGGGGCCTCGATGCCCGCCGCCTTCGCCGCCTTGCCGACCGCTGCGTCCAGCTCGCGCTGGCTGGTCAGGCCCAACGTCACCGGGTCCTTGGGCACGATGTTGGCGATGTTCCAGTGGGTACGGTCGCGGATCGCGGCGATGGTCGTGCGGGTGGTGCCGATCAGCTTGCCGATCGCGCCGTCCGAAATCTCCGGATGGTTGCGGATGATCCAGGCGATGCCGTCGGGCTTGTCCTGACGCTTGCTCACCGGGGTGTAGCGCGGGCCCTTGGTGCGGCGGACCTGGTCCGGGCCCTTGCTCATCTTCAGGCGGTAATCGGGGTCGGCCTGACCCTTTTCGATTTCCTCCATGGTCAGCTCGTGCGCGCGCACCGGGTCGCGGCCGGTCAGCTTGGTCGCGGCGGTGTCGTCGGCGATCGCCTGCACCTCCAGGATGTGGAGGCCGCAAAAGTCGGCGATCTGCTCGAAGCTGAGCGCGGTATTGTCGACCAGCCAGGAAGCGGTCGCATGCGGCATGAGCGGCTGGGCCACGTCAAAGTCTCCAGAAACAATAAGGGCCGCCCTCCACGGGCGGCCGACTACAGGCTCGATCTATTCAAATGGGCTGCCCGAGGCAAGCGTTTTGGCCCCCATTTTGCCGCCGATTGCCCTCGTCTGAAACGGAACCTAGTGTCGATTCAGGCGTCCTGCCCCGAACAAGCTTTGTTCCAGAGAGGAAATCAGATGAAAAAGGCCCTTCTTCCGCTCGCCGCCCCAATGCTGGCTGCAGCCGCGCTCGGCCTCGCCGCGTGCAGCGACAAGGCGCAGAACGAAACGGCAGAAGCCGCGGAAGCGATCGGCGCCGACGTCAACGCCACGATGGGCGAAGCCGCCGACGATGTCGAAGCCGCGACCGACGGCGCGCTCAGCACCGCCGAAAACGCCGCCGACCGTGCGGGTGCCGCGATCAGCGAAGGCGCGGACCGGGTCGGCAACGCTGCGGATGCCGCCGAAGACGAGCTCGACAAGAACAACTAAGATTAGTCCGGGGCCGTCGCGCTGACGGCCCCGCGCACGTCCGGGGGGACTCATGCGCGTCATCATCCTGCTGCCGCTCGCACTGCTAGTAGCCTGCAACGGTACCGACGACACCACCGGCGTCTCGCCCGACGAAGCGGCCCAGCTCAATGCCGCCGCCGACATGCTCGACGCCAACGCCACCGAACCCGATCCGCAGGCGGCCCAACCGGCGGGTTGACGCCACTCCAATGGGATGAAAGCCTCGCACGCGTAACGCGTGTGCGGAGGCCGCTATGGATCATGTCGCCGAGTATCGCGAGCGCGGCTATGCCGTTGTTCGTGGCGTCTTTTCACCCGAAGAGGTCGCCCGGATCGCCACCGCCATCGACGCGGTGCATGCCGAGGGGGTCGCGCACGGCCGCAGCTTCCGCCACGGCAATCTGTTCTACAATGTCCGCCCCGACGACAGCGGCGCTCCGCTCGTCCCGATGGTGCAATGGCCATCCTACCATAATGAGATCCTCAACGCCGTTCGGCTTGATCCGCGCTGGGTGGAGCTGCTCTCCCCGCTGATCGGCAGCGACCTCAAGCAGATCATCAACCAGCTCCACTGGAAGGCGCCGGGGTCGAAGGGCGACTTCGCCTGGCACCAGGATTCGCGCTTCCGCAAGCCCGACAAAGCCTATCGCAACCTTGGCAGTTCCTACATCCAGACCGGCCTCGCCATCGACCCGCACACCCGCGCCAGCGGCGCGATGCGGATGATCCCGAACAGCCACCGCAATGGCCCGCTCGCGCTCGACACCGAAACCGAGGTTCTGGGCAACGAGATGACCGACGACGCGCTGCGCGCCGCCGGGATCGACCCCGCCAGCGTCATCGATCTGGAGCTTGAACCCGGCGATGTCGCGATGTGGAGCCCCTATCTGGTCCACGGATCGGGCCGCAACACCGCCGATCACCAGCGCCGCTTCTACATCAACGGCTATGTCCGCGCGCAGGATTGCGACCGCGGCGAATGGGCGTTCCGCAACAGCCAGCCCGTCCCGCTCGGCCCCGAACCCGTGCTGGTGCATTACGAGGCGCTGCACGAGCACCCCGAACCCCATTATGTCTGAGCCCGCCTGATGCGCCTGCGCCAGCTTGAGATCGTCCACGCCGTCTATCAGCACGGCTCGATCAGCGCCGCCGCGCGCGCGCTCGGCGTGTCGCAGCCGTCGGTGTCAAAGACGCTGCACCATGCCGAGGACAATCTCGGCTTTCGCCTGTTCCAGCTGTCGCGCGGCCGCCTGATCCCGACCGATGAGGCGCATGCGCTGATGCGTGAGGCCGGCGACCTGTTCGACCGGCTCGGCACGCTTCAGCTCACCGCACGCAACCTCTCCCATTCCGGCGGCGGGCATATCCGGCTCGGCATCGTGCCCAGCCTCGCGCTCGACATGGTGCCCCAGGCGATGGCGCTGTTCCGCCGCGACTGGCCGCGCGTCACCTTCGAAGTCCACACCCACCACCACGACGACCTGCTCCGCTCGCTGATCGAGCGCGAGGTGGACGTCGCCATTGCCTATACCCCGCCCCCGCATCCCCGCTTGGCGCGCGAGGCGATGGCCGAGGGGGAGCTGGTGGTGCAGTTTCCCGAGGGCATGTTCCCCGAGGCGGACGCGCGCTTCCCGCTCGATCAGCTCGCCGACCGCGACGTGATCGGCGTTGCCGCGGCTGGCCCGATCGGCGCGGTGCTGACCGAAGCCGCCCGCGCGCGCGGCATCGCGTTTCGCGAAACCGTGTCGGTGCAGACCTTCTTCATCGCCGCCCGCCTCGCCCAGCTCGAGCGCGGCGTGACGGTGATCGACGAATTCACCGCCCGTGCCTGGCGCGCGCCGGGCTTTACCTGGCTGCCGACCGATCCGCCGCTGCGCTTTACCATCTCGTGGGTCACGCTGGAGGAGCGCCAGCCATCGCGCGCCGCCCGCGCTTTTCTGCGTACCTTCCAGCAGGTTCTTGAGGAAAACCAGGCCAAGCCATAACCCGGGTTTATACCCTGCGCAGCAAATGGGCGGTTTTCGTGTCACCCGCGCACTTTAATGTCGCAACCCGGCCCGCGATTGCAATCCGATCGCGGCGGGGGGAGACAAAAGCTGACTATCCGTCATCCGGGACGCACGACCGCATGACCGCCGCGCGCGACGTGATCGTGCTGGGCGCGGGCGTTGTCGGCATGGCGACCGCGCTGACGCTGGCGGAGCGCGGCCATCGCGTGACCGTGATCGATGGCGCCAAGGGGCCGGGGCTCGGCACCTCATTCGCCAATGGTGCGCAGCTCAGCTATGGCTACACCGACGCGCTGGCGAGCCCGTCGACGCTCGGGCAGATCCCGCGCGTCCTGCTCGGCCTCGATCGCGCGCTGCGCTTCCATCTGCGGCTCGATCCCGATTTCATCGCCTGGGCCTTTGCCTTTCTGCGCAACGGCAGCGCCACGCGCTTCCGTGAGAACACCGTCGCCGGGCTGGCGTTAGCCGCCCGCTCGCGCACCGCGCTCGCCGGCCTCGCTGCGCGGCACCAGCTCGATTTCGGCCACGGCGCGCCGGGCAAGATCCATATCTATCGCAGCCAGACCTCATTCGACGCAGCGCAGGAGATGGCGGCGCTCAAGGCGCAACACGGCGTCGCGCAGGAGATCCTCGATCCCGATGGCGCGGTGGCCGCCGAACCGATGCTCGCGCCAATCCGGGGCGAGATCGTCGGCGCGCTGCACACGCGCGACGAAGAGGTCGGCGATCCGCACCGCTTCTGCGTCAGCGCGCATGATGCGCTGCTGCGTGCTGGGGGCAGTTCGATGATGGGGGTCGACATCGCCCGGCTCGTCGCCAATGGCTCCGGCCCTGCCTTGGTCACGACCGAAGGGGTCCGGGTCGGCGCCGATCAGATCATCCTCGCCGCCGGCACCGGTTCGGTCGCGCTCGCCCGCCAGCTTGGGGTGCGCCTGCCGATTCAGCCGATGAAGGGCTATTCGATCACCCTGCCCCCCGGCCCCGCCGCACCGAGCGCCAGCATCACCGACGTTGCCAACCGCGTCGTCTTCGCCCGCATCGGCAACCGCATGCGCATCGCGGGGCTGGCCGAACTCGGCAAGCGCGACACGCGCGTCGAACCCGCGCGGCTGCGCGTGCTGGTCGACAGTGCGCGTGCGGCGTTGCCTCAGGCTGCCGATTATGAACAAATGGAGTCGAGCTGGGCCGGCCTGCGACCGATGACCCCGAGCTCGCTGCCGATCACACGGACCATCGCGCCGGGCGTGATCGCGGCGACCGGGCATGGCGCCTTGGGCTGGACCTATGCCGCCGGCAGCGCAGAACGCGTCGCGGAGATTATCGCAGAGGGGAGCTGAAGGCGCACCAGACGCCACGGCAAGAACATAACTGGGAACAGGGAAACACGACCATGAAGACGATCCGGATCGCCAGCCTTTTGGGAAGCATCTCGCTCCTCGCCACCGCCACCGCGGCGATGGCGCAGGACGCACCGCAGACCGCCGCCGACATTCAGGACGAGACGACCGAGGAAGTCGTCGTCATCGGCTCGCAGATCAAGGGCGCGGACGTCGCCGGTGCGCTGCCCGTCACCGTGCTGAACGAGGACGACATTGCCGCCGCCGCGCCGACCAATGGCGACGACCTGTTCCGCGCGATCCCGCAGTCGGGCGACGTCGCGTTCAACGAGAGCCGCGATGCGGGCGGCATCAACGATGCGCGTGGCGACACCGCATCGATCAACCTGCGCGCGCTTGGCACCGGCAACACATTGGTCCTGCTCAACGGCCGCCGTATGGTCCTCCACCCCGGCACGCAGAGCGAAAACCTGGTGCCGGTGCAGAGCGTCAACACCAACACCATCCCCGTGCTCGGCGTGCGCCGCGTCGAAGTGCTGCTGGACGGTGCTGCGGCGATCTATGGCTCGGACGCGGTCGCGGGCGTGATCAACACCGTGCTCAAGGACAATTTCCGCGGCCTGCGCACCACCGCCGAACTCGGCTTCACCGAGGATTCGGGTCAGGTCGAGGCGGAATTCGCCTTTGAATTCGGCCACCGCTTCAACGGCGGCAAGTCGAACATCTCGGTCTTCGGCTCCTACAACCATCGCGACCCGCTCTACGCGCGCGACCGCCGCAATTCGCAATCGGCCGATCTGCGTCCGCTGGTCGCCGGGACGCCGTTCGCCGGCGACAGTGATTTCGACAACACCTCGGTCGACAGCATCTGGGGCGAGTTCCAGCGGCTGACCACCAGCTTCGCCGCCTCGACGACCTCCGCCACGATCAACGGCACGCCGCTGACCACCAGCGGCATCTTCCACATTCAGCCGAACACCAATGAAGGCTGTATCGCCGCCACCCAATATGCCGGCACCTGCTGGGACAACAGCTCGCTGTCGACCGCCTCGACCGACAACAATCTGAAGTATGACATCAACGATGTCCGCACGATCATGGGGCGCAACGACCGCATCAACCTGTTCGGCTTCTTCAACCATGAATTCGACAGCGGTCTGGAGTTCTTCGCCGAAGCCGGCTGGTACCGCGCCGATTTCCAGTCGCAGCGCGAACAGGATACCTCGCTCGCCAGCCAGCGGCTGATCATCCCGATCAACGGCTATTACAACCCGTTCGGCCCGACCGGCAGCGCGTTCCGCATCCCGGGTCTGGGCGGCGTCGCCACCACCGGCGCGCCGATCGAGCTGATCGACTATCGCCCGGTCGACGCCGGCCCGCTGGTCGTCAACGTCCGCAACGACACCACCCGCTTCCTCGCCGGGTTCCGGGGCGAGGTGTTCGGCTTCGACTTCGACACCGCCGCACTCTATTCGCGCGCCCGCACCGCCGACAGCATGCGCACGGTCAGCCTGACCAAGTTCCAGGAAGCATTGAGCCGCACCGACGCCAGCGCGTACAACCCGTTCAACGGCGGCGATCCGCTCAACCCGGGTCGCTATGACAGCTCGCCCAACCCGCAGAGCGTGATCGACAGCTTCATGGTCGATATCGGCCGCGTCAGCACGACCGAGCTGGCGATGGCCGATTTCAAGGTGAGCAAGAACGACCTGTTCACCCTGCCCGGCGGCCGCGTCGGCATGGCGGCAGGCGTCGAGTTCCGCCACGAAACCTTCGCCGACGACCGCGACGACCGGCTCGACGGCACGATCCGCTTCGTCGCGCTCGACGGCAGCTCGAACGGCAGCGACACGATGGGCGCCAGCCCGACCCCGGACAGCCGCGGCGCGCGCGACACCATCTCCGGCTTCCTCGAATTCGCGGTGCCCTTGGTCGCGCCCGACATGAACGTGCCGCTGATCCATTCGCTCGACCTGCAGCTCGCCGGTCGCGTCGAATCCTATCAGGGGTTCAATACCGTCGCGAAGCCCAAGGTCGCGGCATCCTGGTATCCCTTCGCCAACTTCCAGCTGCGCGGCAGCTGGTCGCAGGGCTTCCGCGCGCCGAACCTGCCGCAGCTGTTCGAAAACGGCATCCAGCGCTCGAACACCCGCACCGACTGGGTGAAGTGCGAGGCGGATTTCCGTGCCGGACGCATCGCCAATTTCGACGCCTGCACGCGCAGCCAGGGCGTGGTCAGCAACCGCTCGGGCAGCCAGAGCCTGACGCCGGAGGAATCCGACAACCTTTCGCTCGGCGGCACCTTTCAGTTCAAGATGGGCAAGCTGGGTCGCCTGACCCTGACCGCCGATTACTGGGAAATCCGGCAGGACAATGTGATCGGCCTGTTCGGCGACGGTAATGCGCTGATCCTCGACTATCTGCTGCGGTTGCAGGGGTCGTCGAACCCGAATGTCCAGCGCGCCGATCCGACGCCGCAGGAGATCCTCGATTTCGCCGGGACCGGCATCGCGCCGGTCGGCCGCGTGATCCAGGTGATCGACAACTACACCAACCTCGCCCCGCGTGCGGTGCGCGGCTATGACCTTGGCGTCTATTATCAGGTCAAGGACACCGGCATCGGCGATTTCAGCGTTCGCGTGAACGCCGCGCGCCTGCTCGAATTCTATCAGACGCCCACCCCTGCGGCACAGGCGCTGATCGATGCACAGGCAGCCGGCACGATCAACCGCACCATCGCGATCGCCGGGGCACAGGACATCGTCGAACAGAATGGCCGCCCGAAATGGCGCGCCTCGGCCAGCGTCACCTGGCGCTATAACGGCTTCGGCATCGGCTATTATGGCAGCTATGTCGGCGAGGTGGACGATACCTCCGCCTCGCTCGCGGACGGCACCCGCTTCCGCGTCGACGATTACATGACCCACAGCCTGTATGCGCAATATGAGGTCGATGGCGGACCGATGGACAGCCTGCGCCTGCGCGTCGGTGCACGCAACCTGTTCAACACGCTCGCCCCGATCGCCGATAACAGCAACGGCTATATGGGCGAACTCTACGGCAACCGCGGTCGCCAGATCTATTTCTCGATCAGCAAGCGGTTCTGATGCGACGCGCCGTCCGCGTCCTCGCGGCCCCGCTCCTGCTCCTGCCCCTCGGGGCGGGACAGGACCGGGTTCCCGCACTCCGCACGATCGACCTGGTCATCACCAATGGCCAGGTCATCGACGGCACCGGCACCCCGGCGCGGGTGGCGGAGATCGGCGTGGATGGCGACCGCATCCTGTATATCGGACAGCGCCCGCGCGGCATCACCGCGCGGCGCAGCATCGACGCGACGGGCCTCACCGTCACCCCGGGCTTCATCGACCCGCACACGCATAGCGGCCCCGACGCCCGCGCGCCCGACGCCGCCAGGCGCCAGCTCGCCAACCATCTGCTGCAGGGCGTCACCAGCATTGTCATCGGCAATGACGGCGGCGGCGACAGCGACATCGCTGGGCTGTTCGCGCGCCTCTCGGCCAATCCCACCGGCCCCAATGTCGCCAGCTTCACCGGCTTCGGCACGATCCGGCTGCAAGTCGTCGGCAACCGCGACCGCGCGCCCACCCCCGCCGAGCTTGCCACGATGCAGGCCCAGGTCGCCCGCGCGATGTGCGACGGCGCGCTCGGTCTGTCCGCCGGCCTTTACTACGCCCCGCAAAGCTTCGCGCAGACCGGCGAAGTCGCCGCGCTCGCCAGCGTCGCGGGCCGCTTCAACGGCATCTACGAAACCCATCTGCGCGACGAGGGTAGCGCGAGCATCGGCCTGATCCCCGCGATCGACGAAGCCGTCGCCATCGCCCGCGATGGCCGCCTGCCCCTCCACATCGCCCATATCAAGGCGCTGGGCGCCGACGTTCAGGGCATGGCCCCCAGGGTCGTCGCCCATATCGCGACCGCACGGAAATCCGGCATCACCATCACCGCCGACCAATATCCGTGGGAAGCCTCCAGCACATCGCTCGCCGCCGCGCTCGTCCCCCGCCGCGCACAGGATGGCGGCGCGCCCGCGATGGTCGCCAACCTCAAGGCGCTCGATCCCCAGCTCCGCACGGAGATGGCCGAACAACTCCGCGTCCGGGGCGGCCCCAACGCCATCCTGATGGTCAGCGGCCCGCATCAGGGCCAGCGCCTCGACGCGCTCGCCACCGCGTGGAAGCTCGACCCGCTCGACGCCGCCGCCCGCATCCTGACCGCCGATCCCGGCACCAGCATCGCCAGCTTCAACATGACGCAGCCCGACATCGACGCCTTCTCGCGCCAGAGCTGGGTCGTCACCTCCTCCGACGCCACCAACGGCCACCCGCGCCGCATGGGCAGCTTCGCGCGTGGCTGGCGGATGTTCGTGCGCGAGAAAAAGCTGATGACGCCCGAACGCTTCGTCCAGCGCTCCTCCGCGCAAACCGCGCAGATCCTCGGCCTGCCCGATCGCGGCATCCTCGCGCCGGGCAAGTTCGCCGACATCGCGATCCTCGACGCGCGCATTTATGCCGAGGGCGCGACCTATGACCGGCCCGACCTGCCCAGCACGGGCGTCCGCTATGTGCTCGTCAACGGCCAGTTCGCGGTGGACAAGGGCAAGCTGACCGATAGGCTCGCCGGACGTCCGTTACCCAAACCGCGCCAACCGAATTGGAATTGCCCCGCATGACCGACACCACCCTGTCCGATCCCCCCGCACGACGCGGCCCCATCGGTCGCGCCTTTGCCTGGTGGTTCGGAATCGACCTGTGGAAACGTATCCTCGCCGCGCTCGTGCTCGGCGCAGCGGTCGGCTATGCCTGGGGTGAGGGCGCGACCGCGATCGGCTGGATCGGCACCCTGTTCGTCCGCCTGATCCGCATGCTCGTCGTGCCGCTGGTGTTCCTCACGATTGCATCGGGGGTAGCCGCGCTCGCCGACCCCAAGCGGCTCGGCAGCATCGGCGTCAAGACACTGGCGATGTACGTCTTCACCACCGCGCTCGCGGTCACCACCGGCCTGGTCGTCGCCACCCTCATCGCCCCGGGCCTCGGCGCAAGCTTTGCCGGCGCGGTGCCCAAGGCGATGGGCACCCCGCCCGACACCGCGCAGATGTTCATGGAGATCATCCCCGATAACCCGATCGGCGCGATGGCCGATGGCAAGACGCTCGCGGTCATCTTCTTCGCCATCCTCGTCGGCGCGGGCGTGATCGCGGCGGGCAAGGGCGCGGAGCCGGTGCGCCAACTGCTCAACGCCGGCTCCGAAGTGATGCTCAAGATCGTCGGCTTCGTGATGGAGACCGCGCCGTTCGGCGTGTTCGCGCTCATCGCCGTCGTCATGGGCACCACCGGCCCGTCCAGCTTCCTCGCGGTGCTCAAGCTCGGCCTGTGCGTCGTGGTCGGCTCCGCCATCGTCACATTGCTGATCCACGGCCTGATCGTCGTGCGGCTGATGGCGTGGCTCTCGCCCTTGCCCTTCTTCCGCGGCATCGCCGACGCGATCATGGTCGGCTTCTCGACCTCGTCGAGCAGCGCCACCCTCCCCGTCGCGATCCGCGTGGCCGAGCGTAACCTTGGCGTGTCCAAGCCGGTCGCCTCGACCGTCCTCCCGCTCGGCGCCACCATCGGCATGGACGGCGCGGCGATGTATATCGCGATGCTGACGCTGTTCTCGGCCCAGGCATTCGGCGTCGATCTGACGATGGGCGACTATCTGCTGATCGCCGCGACCACCACCATCGCCGCGATGGGCGTCGCGCCGGTCCCGTCGGGATCGCTGTTCGTCCTCGCCGCCGTGCTCCACGCGATCGGCATCACGCCCGAGCAGACCGCGATCGTCGTCGGCTTCATCCTGCCGTTCGACCGCATCCTCGACATGACCCGCACCGTGCCCAACGTCACGTCCGACCTCGCCATCGCCACCGCCGTCGCGCGCTGGGAGGGGGAGATGGACGTGGATCGTTACAATTCGAAAGACGATGTTTGAGACCGATTACCGTCACCCCCGCGAAAGCGGGGGCCCATCTCCCGAACTTTCCACGATCGCACCGGCGCAGTTGCCGATCGCGCAGGAGATGGGTCCCCGCTTTCGCGGGGATGACGAAAGGATAATTGCCGCTCGATGAAACGGACCCCAGCCATGTTCCTGCGTAACCTCACCCTCGCCCTTTCCGCCTTCGCGCTCGCCCTCCCCGTTCCGGTCGCGGCGCAGAGCCGCCACCTCCTCGAATACCCCTCGATCCACTCGCCCGTCGTCGGCACACGCGGGATGGTGGTCAGCCAGAATGAGATGGCGAGCAGCGTCGGCGCCCAGATCCTGCGCGATGGCGGTAACGCGGTGGACGCCGCCGTCGCGGTCGCCTTCGCCCTCGCAGTCACCCTGCCGCGCGCGGGCAATGTCGGCGGCGACGGCTTCATCACCGTCTATGACGCCAAGTCGAAACAGGTCCGCGTGATCGATTTCCGCGGCGTCGCCCCGCGCGCCGCCACCGCCGCGATGTTCGTCGACAACAAGGGCAAGGAACGCGGCATCGCCTCCTATGGCTATCTCGCCCCCTCGGTCCCGGGCAGCGTCGCGGGCCTCGAACTCGCGCACAAGAAATGGGGCAAGCTCCCCTGGGCCAAGGTCGTCGAACCCGCGCTCCGCCTCGCCCGCGACGGCGTCAGGCTCACCGCCGACGAAGCCTTCGTCTTCGGCTGGGGCCGTGAGCGGCTGAGCAACAGCGTTTCGGGCAAGGCGACCTTCTACAAGCCCGATGGCAGCCTCTATGCCAAGGACGATGTGCTGAAACAGCCCGACCTCGCCTGGACATTGGGTGAGATCCAGAAGGGCGGTGCCAAAGCCTTCTACACCGGCGAAATCGCCCGCCGCATCGTCGCGGACATGAAGTCGAATGGCGGCCTGATCACGATGGCCGACCTCGCCGCCTACAAGCCGGTCGAGCGCGATCCCTTGGTCGGCACCTATCGCGGCTACACCATCTACACCCCGCCCCCGGCCAGCGCGGGTGGCGCGACCCTGCTCAACATGCTCAACATCCTCGAGCAGTTCGACCTCAAGGCCGCGGGGCAAGGCAGCGCCGCCTCGCTCCACCTTCTCGCCGAGACGATGAAGCTCGCTTATGCCGATCGCTACCGCGTGCTCGGCGACCCGGCCTTCGTCACCGCCCCGGTCAAGGGCTTCACCTCAAAGGCCTATGCCGCCGAACGCGCGAAGCTGATCTCGACCGACAAGGTGATCCCCGGTGCCGACGCCCCGGTCGGCGATCCGCTCAAGTTCGAAAGCCCCTCGACCACCCATTTCTCGGTCGCGGATGCCGATGGTAACGCCGTCTCGCTCACCACCACGCTCGGCTCGGACTTCGGCTCCGGCGTGATGATCGCGCGCACCGGCATCCTGCTCAACAACCAGATGAACAATTTCAGCCATGAACAGGCGTGGGAGGCACAGCGCACCGGCACCCCGCCCCCGCTCAACGCGATGGCACCGGGCAAGCGCATGCTGTCCACGATGATGCCGACGATCATCTTCAAGGGCGACAAGCCGTGGCTCGTCACCGGCACGCCCGGCGGCAGCACCATCCCGACCACCGTGGTTCAGGTCGTCGTCAACGCGATCGACTATGGCCTGAACGTCGATGAGGCGACGCACCGCCCGCGCATCTATCAGGGCAATAATGCCACGCTGCGCGTTGAACCCGGCTTCAACCCCGACACGGTTGCGGCGCTCAAGGCAAAGGGCCATCGCATCACCTCGGACGAAACCATGGGAAGCGCGCACTCGATCATGATCACCGACAATCTCTTCCTCGGCGCCGCCGACCCCCGCCGCCCCGGCGCAAAGGCCATCGAACCATGAAGCTGACCCGCGCCCACTTCCTGCTCGCGCTGGCCGCGACGGGCCTCACCGCCTGTGCCCCGCGCGGCGCGGTCGAGACCGCTGCTCCCGCGCCCGTCGCCGCACCCGAACGTCAGGCCTTCGTCGCCGCCGCGCACCCGCTCGCGGTCGAGGCTGGCCTGAATGTCCTGCGCAAGGGCGGCAGCGCGGTCGACGCCGCCGTCGCGGTGCAAGCGATGCTCAGCCTGGTCGAACCGCAGAGCAGTGGCCTTGGCGGCGGTGCATTCATGGTCCGCTACGACGCCAGGACCAAAGTCGTCACCGTCTATGACGGCCGCGAAACCGCCCCGGCGGGTGCCACCCCCGACATGCTGATGGGCCCGGACGGCAAGCCGCTGTCCTTCCGCACTGCCGTCCTCTCGGGCCGCGCGACCGGTGTCCCCGGCGTCGTGCGCATGATGGCGCTGGCGCAGGGCCAGCACGGCAAGTTCAAATGGCGCGAGCTGTTCACCGATGCGGAGCAGACCGCCGCCAACGGCTTCACCGTCACCGCCCGGCTCGGCCGCTTCATCAACTCGGGCGGCCCGCAGGCGAACACCCCGGACTCGCTCGCCTATTTCCGCAACGCCGATGGCAGCAGGATCAAGGCAGGCGACACACTCCGCAACCCGGCCTATGCCGCCTTCCTCCGCCGCCTCGCCGCGCAGGGGCCGGACGCGATGTATCGGGGCGAAACCGCCCGCCGCATCGTCGCCAAGGTGCGCGAAGGCGATCTCGCCAGCAGCATGACCGAGGCGGACCTCGCCGCCTACAAGCCCGTCGTGCGCGAAGGCCTGTGCAACCCCTATCGCAGCTACATCC
>VYKS01000121.1_pt1 | contig 48796 bp, 44 predicted proteins | sample 5114511 | NCBI WGS metagenome assembly VYKS01 (sample SAMN12291795, study PRJNA351875) | freshwater metagenome | isolation source: freshwater lake | place: USA: Michigan, Gull Lake | collected 2011-07-05 | reverse complement strand
TGCGCCGGTCATCTGAGGACGGCCCCGACGCTCCGCCACCACGCGGGGCCCGTCGGCGTGGGCGGCCGTCCCGCCGGCGCGGCGCCTTGGTCCCGCCGGCATCGCCCCCCCACCGTCACCGCCGTTCCCACGGCCCTCGAGGCGCACGAACACGTCAGAGGGCACGCCGCCGCCCGCCAATCGGTGCGTACGCGGTCGGTGATCGCGCCCTAGACTCGACCGATAGTCGACCCGCCCCGATTGAAATTCCTATCCCCAGCGGGAATTGTCGGCGCAGCAGCTGCACATACAGGCACGACTGCCCATGCGATTGCAAGCAGCAACAGACGAAATCCTCGTCGCAGCGTAGCCCGCGAAGAGCCGGGTTGTTGACAGAGCGTTTTCCTCGAGGAACAGCGCGCATGCGTGCTTTCTGAGGCCCTAACGAATGAGGTAAGGCGAGACCGACAGCGTGACGCGGCGACTGCTTGGGGTAAAGTGCGAAGCACCCCAAGCAGACGGCGTAGCACGCTGTTGGGGCGTCGCCCTTCACCGAAGGGTTAGAGGCAGCGCTTGCATGTGGCTTGCATCACGTGTAGTTCACTCTCCACTATCTTGTTCGATCAATTCTTTGGAGTCACCACGTCTCCCCAACTGTTCAAAGTGCTTGCCGTCGATTGGAATTGCCTTGTGCGACTTAGAGAGCGCTGAGAACTTTGACGAAACTCCTTCATAGCCACGTATGTCGCACCAAGTGTCCACGACGATGAAGTCCCATCCTTCGCTGGCGTCTCTAGCAGCGGATTCCCACAGTGCATACGACTTCATGAGGCCTGCGCGGACTGCCTTGGCGTCAATGGCAAACCAATTCTTGTGTATGTATCGCCTGAGGTTTTCGCGCTGACCAGGCGATGCGTGGAGGTAGGTCAGGTTCACGGCACGCGTAGAGGAACTACAGCGGACGGGCTCTTGCTGAGTCTGTGCGATTGGGCTTTGTGCAATCGCTGAAAGGTGACTACAGCAAGCGAAGCTGAAGATCAAAGCCGCCGAGATTCGTTGAAATCGACTCATGGAACGGAAGGTGTTCTTGGGTTGAGGGGACCGCACGGGAAACATCAGTGTTGCACTGCCTAACGTTGCCGCTGAGCCGCGAGCGGCGCCAGAAGTGTACCGTCCTCGCCGGACGGGTGAACGCCGCTCGTCCGCTGCAGGGGAATGTCCCGAGGCTAGCTGAAACTCGGGTGAGTGCCTCAACGATGCTGCTCACGCGGCAGCGAGTGGTGATGAGAGTTTCCCACCCAGCGCGGCCTGGAGCAAGGCGAGATGTGGGTGGCCCTTCACTTTGCGGAATTGCTTCTCGATTTCCAGCAGCGTGGCGGCACACCAGCGCTGCTTCTGATCACTCGTCCGCCAGCGCGTGATGCGATGGGTCTTTGCTTCCACGCGGGCCATGACACGCTCGATCCGGTTCGTGGTCTTGAAGCGGATACCGAGTTTCGTGAACATCTCCAAGCGATGCAGGGTCAAGGTTTCGTCGAGTCCTTCTTCAAGACTCCGCGCGGCGGACGCGTTGTGCGACTCGAGTTCCGTGACGAGCTGCCGGAGGGCGTGCCGCGCTTCCCCATAGGTGGCCTTCGCATAGGCCGCCTGCCGCTTACGCCGCCACCGTGCGTGGTGGGTCTTGGGCAGGTAGCTCAGCACGTTCTCCCGCTTGTGCCACTGGCAGCGCTGGATCGGCACGCGCTCGCCGAACACGTCGCGCACGGCGGCGCTCAGGCCCTTGGCGCCGTCCAGGACCACCAGCAGGCCGGATGGCGTCTGGAAGCCGCGCTCCACCAACTCCCGCAGGAAGGCGGCGCACACCCGCTTGTTCTCCGTGGCGGTCTGCACGAGGCCCAGGATGCGCTTTTCGCCCGTCGTGGTGACGCCGAGCGCGATGACCACCTGATCGTCGGCGAACGATTTCCCGTCGAGTAGGAGCACCAGCCAGTCCTCATCTTCATGGCGTCGCTCGTGGAGCGTCTGCAGCGCCTTCGCGCTGGCGCGCACGAAGCGGCGCGACACACTCGATTTGGCCAAGCCGAACGCCTCCGGCACGGCTTCCGCGGCGGCTTCGTAATCGCGACAGGACAGCCCACCCAGCACGCGCCGGAACAGGCCGACATCCTGGCCCCGTGGCGTCTGCAAGTGGGCGTACGTGGCCAAGGGCACCTCCGTGTTCGTGGCGCGGTTGCGCACGCGCGGGACCTGGATCGGCACCTGCTGGTCCGCGAGAAACACGGAGCCGGCCTGCGAGCCCCAGCGGGCGAGGGCCGGGCGGCCATCGGCGTGCGCGTAGCGCAGGCCTGCGAGGGCGAGGACTTCCTGCTGCAAGGCGTCTTCCACCGCCTGCAGGCCCAACGGGATCAGCGCCTGAATCATGGACACCGCCAGGCTGTTGGCCTCGACGGGCGCCGGCGTCGTGCTGGGGGTGGGCGTCGGCGACTGGTGGACGGGCGACTTCGTTCGTACTCTTGGCATGGGGGTGTCTCCTATTGCGGCGCGAATCCTGGCAGGGACCAACGCTGCAGTATGGAGGCACCACCCAACTTTCAACTAGACTCGGGACAGACCCGAAGACGGGAGCAGAGGCTTGGCTTTATGCTGAAATTTCTGCCCTCATCTGATCTGGAGCGTTATGAGCAAAAGCCTACACATCAAGAGGGAGTTCTGGCCTGACGTTACGGATAGGCCGCATTTCGTCGTCTCCATAAATTACGAGGGCTGCTTCCTTAAACTCGACGATATCTATTTCGATAATGAGTTGGTTCTTGTTTCCGATCTGCAGCAGTTAGAAGAAACAAGGTCCGGTCAAGTAATTCTCGACGGTGGTTTCAGGTTTTCCCTACTGATGGAGGCGACGCCGACAGGCGGTCTGTCCCTAAAAGTCAAAGCGTCTTCCGACATAACGTTTCCCGGTAGGCTCGACTTAGAGGGCTACTTTCAGATAGCGGGTGAGTATACGGCGGGCACGGTTAATTCGTTAATCGGGTTGTTAATGAACGGTGATGAGTTCGTCATATAACAAGCTGGCATCCCCTGCAGTGGGGTAATTCCCCGGGCACCCCCACCCCGGCGTAGCCGGGGTGGACCGCACACCTCAGGCAATCGGCTCCACACCTGACGTTGCAAGGGGTGGGCAGGTCCGTTTCCCTGGTTCGAGTACCACCTCAACCAGACAGACCATGCCCAAGACCCACTGTGCCGCACCTGAGCTGGCCTCGCTACTCGATGGCAGCAGCGCCGGGGAACTGATCCCGGAGCTGGCACGCCATGGCCTGCAGCAGCTGATCGAGCTGGAGGGTGCCGCCTTCCTCGGTGCCGACTGGCACGAGCGCACCACGGAGCGGCTCGGCCATCGCCACGGCTACCGGCCCCGCACCCTGACCACCCAGGTGGGCGATCTGGCGCTGCACATCCCCAAACTGCGGGCCGGCAGCTTTATCCCCTCGATCCTCGAGCCACGCCGCCGGGTCGATCAGGCCCTCTATGGCGTGATCATGGGCGCCTGCATCGGTGGGGTGTCGACCCGCAAGGTCGACGCCCTGGTGGGGGCGCTGGGCTCCCAGAGCGGTATCTCCAAGTCGCAGGTGAGTCACAGGGGCACCCCAGAGATTCCCGTGGAATGATCCTCGGGAATCTCTGGGGACCCCGCATCTGTCAGGCACGATGTCTCTCTTGACATATGTCCGAGATGACATATCCTCCCCATGTGACCACGGCAAGACGACCGTTGGTGTGGCTCCGTGGGGCGGTGAAAACGCCGCCGTTCTCGGCCGCCGCTCGACTCGAGGCCGGCGTGCTGCTACGTCGTTTGCAGCGTGGCGACTTGCTCGGCATGCCGCACGCACGACCCATGCCCGCGCTCGGTGCACGTTGCGGAGAGCTTCGCGTTCCCGATGCCGCACTGACGTGACGCATTTTGTATCGGCTCGATCCGGACGCAGTGGTGATCATCGACGTGTTCGCCAAGAAGACCCAGGCCACGCCCGCCAAGGTCTTGGCGACAGGACGGGAGCGGCTACAACGGTACGATCGCGTGACCCAATCGGAGGGAGGAACTGTGCGGAAGGCAAAGCAGTCGGCGTTGGAGGCGCAGGGGTGGGTCGTCGGATCGGTGGACGACTTTCTCGAACTGACACCCGAAGAATCGGCGCTGGTCGATCTCAAACTGCGGCTCAGTGATGCGCTACGCGCCCGTCGGGCGAAGCTCGGCCTCTCGCAGGAGGCCGTCGCCAAGCGCCTACGTTCGAGCCAGTCGCGCGTCGCAAAAATGGAAGCGGGCGAAGCCTCGGTCTCATTCGACCTGCTGGTGCGTGCACTGGTTGGCCTCGGGGCGACAAGCGCCGATCTTGCGAAAGCCATCCAGACGAAGAAGCGTCGGCGAGCCGCATAACGCTCGTTCGTCCTCGCGGCAGTGCTGCTCCCCACGTCGCTTGCGGCACAAGCAACGACCATGCACACGGCGCTCGTTTCGTGGGTCAGCTTCGATGCGCCGGTGGGGCACGAGGCGCGCACCACCGTCGCACTGGGGCGGGTGCTCAGCGCGACGTCCGGAGCAACCTGGAAAGTCGACGCATGGGGTAATCTCGTGCTGCGCAAAGGGAGCGGCCTGCCGCGACGTGTTGTCGCCGGCGCCATCGATCGCGCCGGCTTTGCCGTCACGCAGATCACCGCCAACGGCATGGTGCGCCTGCACCGCGTGGGCAACGTCGCGCATCCGCTGTGGGAGCAGAGTCACGAGGGGCAGCAGCTCGAAGTGCTCACCGATCGCGGTGCGGTGCCGGCCGTCTCGGCCATCGCCAATGGGCACTTTGCACCACAGCACCGGAAGTGAGGTCATCGGCGCCCAGGCAGGGCTCCGCGCCGGGTGCGCCGCGCTCGTGGCAGCATCACGTGGGACAGTGACCGACGGCGAAACGATGTTCGTCATCTCCACGCAGGGGGCCTTCGGCTGGCCCGGACTTGGCGGCGCGGTGGGGCGCCGTGCGTTTGCCGGCAGTGACATCACGCTACTCGTGAACGGGCGAAGCGAGCGCAGTCAGCGCTGGTCGCGTGCTTCGCAGCTGCCGGCCGTGAATGCCGGGACGTTCCGCGCCATGCGCGTCGACTCGGTGCGTACGCTTGCGCCCGAGGTGCGGTATGCCGGCACCCTGGTATAGAGCATGCGTGGCAGCGAAGCCGAGTGGCTGCTGAGCGCGGCGACGGCGGCGGCGGGGGTAGTTGGGCCAGTTGCCGACAGCTCGGTGAGTATTCCGGTGCGGGCACGGCAGAGTGCCGCGAACGACACACCGGCGGCCAACGCCCCCCATGCCTCGACGATGTCATTGCTCGCAAAGCTCGCCGATTTGCCCGGCGTGCCCATGCACGAGTGGCGCGTGCGCGAGGCCATTCTCACGGAGCTGCCGTCGTGGGCACGCAGTCGCGCCATGGTGGACAGTGCGGGGAACCTCATCGTCAGCGTTGGTCCAGCGCGCAACACGGTGGTGTTCATGCGCACATGGACGAAGTGGCGTATCACGTGTCGTCCATTGCGCGCGACGGCACCGTGTCACTGCGCGAACGTGGTGGCGTCATCAACAGTGCGTGGGAGGGGCAGCCGGCCATCCTGCATCTTCCCGAACCGGCCACAGGCGCACCAGATACCCTGCTCGGGGTCTTCGTGCCGCGCGACAGTGCGCGCGTGAAGCATCCGCGCAACATGACCGCATATTGCAGCATGGACGATCGGGCAGGCTCGACCGCGCTCATCATGGCCGTGCGCCGAATCGACCCTGTCACCCTCGACCACGCAGTGCTCTTTGTCCGGTCGGTGCAGGAAGAAGGCGGACTGGTGGAGGCGCAGTACGTTGCGGAACGTCACGGCGTGAGTACCACGCGCATCTACAGCATCGACACGTTCGTGAGTTCGAAAACGCCGCTCGAATCGCCGCATTTTGCGTACGTGTCGCTCGGCGGCGGCCCCGTGCTTCGGGCCGTCGAATACGGCAGTATCTCCCCGCCCGCCGAGGTGTTGGATTTGCGTGACGTGGAGCGACTGGCCACGCTCATCACGGCGGTGGCGAAGCTGCGGCCATGACGTACACGCTCGATGGACCGATGCGCGTCACCGGCACGCATCGGTCCGTCGTGGTGGGCACTACAGGTATGCCGTGAAGCGATAGCGCTTCGACGCGCGCAGCTGCGCATACCTGACCGCAGCCGGATACAGCAGCAGAACCGTGATGGCCACGATGGGAAATGTCTGCCAGAGTGGAAACCCGAAGCCGGCCGGCAGTCCGGTGATCTTCGCACGGAAGTCAAAGGCCGATGTTGGGTAGCCCTGCAACAGCGCCCACAGCAGCATCGCGCCGTGCAGCAGATACAGGTGCCCGATGTACATGAACATCGGGACCTGCCCCATGCGGCGCAGTGGCGCACTCCACGACGGCGTAGTGTCGTTCCACAGGGACAGCAGCACGAGCGCCGGACCGATCGTCATGCAGAGGAACGACAGCGACATCGGATACTTCGTCACGTTCAACAGCTGCAGCATGTCGCTCATGGCGTCGCCCGCGTAGCTCGCCGGGGTCGGATCGCCGTAGAGGTTGCCGACACGCAGGACCAGAAAGAGCGCCATGAGCAGCACGCCACCGCGGAGCAGCCATGCCTGACGCGCGGCCGACGTGGCGCTACGCAGCCAACGCCCGAGGCCATCACCCAGCAGCACGAGTCCGATCATGGGCAGTACCGGGTACGACGTGCGTACCGTGAGCTTCCCCCAAAGGGGCATGATCTGGCGGTCGTGCAGAATGGCCCAGCTCCAGTGCAGCCACGCCGGTGATACCGGATGCCAGCCGTCGAGCGCGTTGTGCCCGCACACGATGACCGCCCCGAGCGCGACGCGCGCCAGCAGCGGTACACGCTGAAGGAGCCCGAGCACCATCAGGCTCACACCAATGCCCCAGATCACCTGCGCGTAACGCATCGGCCATACCAGCGAGAACGTCCACGCAAGGTGAATGACCGTGAACTCGAGCAGCACCAGCACCGCGCCGCGCGTGATCAGGTGCCACGACCAGCCACGGGGTTCGGCGGTGGTGGTGGTCTGCACCCCCGCCGACACGCCGGCCAGCAGCGTGAACACCGGGGCGCAGAAGTGCGTGAGCCAGCGCATCCAGAAGAGCAGCGGTGACACCGTGTCGAGCTGCATGGGGTCGGTCACCCCCACACCACCAGCGTACTCCCGTGCGTGATCGATGATCATGATGACAATCACCACCCCCCGCAGCGCATCGATGCCGTCGAAGCGCTGACGGACTGACGTCGCCGTCACTTACCGGTCGAGCGTCAGTGTGAGGAAGAGCGCGCGTCCCGAGGCGGGCGAGTGCAACGTCTGCGCACCGTCCCACCACACGTACTCCATGTAGCGGTTGAACAGATTGGTCACCCCCAATCCCACGGCGGCCGCGCGCCAGCGCCACGACACGTCGGTGTTGACGGTGTGCATGTCGCCCCACGTCCCGCGGTTGTTCTGCGGCGTGATCTGATAGCGCCCCTGCGCGTACGCCCATCCCGATAGCGTCAGCCCGACCTTGGGCGACCACTCGGCGCCGTACTTCGCCGTCCATCCCGGCACGTGGTTGAGCAGGTTGCCCGCGATGGCGCTGTTGGTACGACCGGGCTCCACGAGCACCGCGCGCTGCGACGTGGCCGCCATCCAGAGCTGCACCGAACGCGGCAGCCGCAACGTGCTTTCGACGTCGACACCGGTCCGTCTGGTGCGTCCAACATTCTCGGAGTCACCCGAATTGTCGAAGCGCAGTCGTACTTCGTCGGACGCACGCTGCTCCCAGTAGCCGGCACGCAGCGTCCAACCGCGCAGCGGCTCGCTCACGATTCCCAACTCGCCACCGTTGTTCACCGACGCACGCAGCGGCGTACGGCCGTAGGCCGCGATACCAGTACCAATCTGGAACCCGCGACCGTAGTTCGCGTAGGCGCTGAGGCGCTCATGCAACCGGACTCCAGCGCTCACCTTGGGCTGCGTGATGGTGCCGTAGTCGAGTACCGGTGTCGTGGTGGCCGTCGGCAGATTGTTGACGAAGTCACCATCGAAGCGATCGGCGCGAACACCCACCGTGAGCGTGAGCCACGAGGTGGGCGCTGCACTGGCCTGCACGAAGGCCCCGCTGTTGTCGAGCGAGAAGTCCTGGTCACGCAGCGTCAGTGTCCGGGTGCGCTCCGTCGTGCGGAAGCGGAACTGCTCGTTCTGTTGCTGCTGGATGTCGGCGCCGCCCGTAAACACGAGCTGCTGCGCCGCGAAGCGCGTGGGGCGCCACGTGACGTTGGCAATCGCGCCCGTCTGTCGCTCATCTTCGATGCGCTCCTGCTGCGCACCGGCGGCAGTGAAGCGCACGAAGCGGATGCGATCGAAGCGCTGCGTGTACGCCTTCAGCGACCAGGCCAGTGTCGACGTCTGTCGGACATCGAGGTGCACGCTGCCGTGATCACTGTCGACACGGCCGCCGTCACTGTTCGAGAAGTCGGGGGAGAACGTCGGGGTCGCCCGCGATTGCGCCTCGGTAAGGTAGCCCGGTGCGTCGGTGTTCAGGCGATGCATGCGCGCGATGAGCCCCACGCGCACACGCGCGCTGTCGCTGGTGTAGAACCACTTCCCCGACGCAGTCCACTTGTCGGACACGGAGTTGTCGCGATAGCCATCGCTGCGGCGTGCACCGGCAAAGATCGTCTGCGAAAAGCCCCCGCGCTCCACACCACCAAGCACCTGTGCTTCCTGCGTACCGAACGAACCGCCCTGCAAGCGCGACGTCACGAAGGTGCCACGCGGCTGCGCCGTTTCGATGGAGACGTTGCCCGCGAGGTTGAACAACCCGAAGCGCGGATCGTTGGTGCCGCGCACAATGTCCATGCGCGCGATCTCGAGCGGAAAGATCGCGTTTATTTCGCTCACGCCACTGTTCAGATTGGACGGAATGCCGTCGATCAGCAGCTTCGTACTGGCAATCTCGCTCTCCGTGTTGAAACCGCGAATGCCGATATCGCCGGACACGATGCCCTGATTGAACTCGGCACGGTACACACCCGGCACTTTGCGCAGCAGCTCCTGCGAGAAGGCCACGTTTTCGCGTGCGATCTGGGGGCCGGCGAGTACGGATACCGCGCCAAGCAACGCGTCGGCGCCGGGGTGCAACGAGTTCGCGGTACCGGTCGCGCCGAGCACCTGCACGGGGGCGAGTTGGCGCTGCGCTTTCAAGGAAAGTCGCAGGTCAGCGGCGCCGGCCCGGGCCACGAGTTCGACGGTCACGGGAGTGAAGCCCACCGCCCGCACTTGTGCGGTGTAGCGACCGGCACCCGGGACGGCGATGCTGAAGCGGCCGTCGGTGCCAGTCACCCCCGTTTCCGTACGCCCATTGGGGTCGCTCAGGGTGATCGAGGCATTGGCGATGCCGTTTCCCTCCACGCCGACCACCTGGCCGCGCACGACGAGCTGCCCGGGCGTGGGCGACGCAGCGACCGGAGCCTGTGCCGTTGCCCGCGTGGGCGTGATTGGCGCGAGGGCGACTGCCGCTGCGAGGGCGATCGGCCCAAGTCGGCGGGACGAAGAGAGTACGAGCGACGACGAATCGGACACGGTCATGATGGGCTGTGGTGTTTGATACTGCGAGGATCGTATCAACTCCTGTCCCAACTGTCCAATCCAATAACTGGAATACTTACGCTTCAACGGCAGCTTACCGATGCTGTCGGGTCAGCGTCAGGCGCTGGATCGCCCGCGTTCGCATCGACACCACCCCTGCCGCGGCCGGTTCATCGTCGATCGTGACGATTTCCTCTTCGAGCGTATCGCCGCGAACCCGGAGGTGAGACACCAGCAGCAGCTTCCCTACCTTGAAAGACGACATCAGGACATCCCCGAGCAGCGACGTCTTCAGTACGACACCACCGCCCTCGTCGACGTACAGCGATTCGGGCCCGCGGCCCCGACAGAGTCGGTAGTCCTTGACGCCCCGCACCGTATCGCGCTCAGTGTCGGTGGTCTTCCACGGCACGCAGCTGCTATCGGCCACCGGGATCCCTCCCAGCTCCATCGTGACCCGCACCGTCGGGGCATTGGGGCGGAGCGGCAGGTTGATGAGGGTGCCCATCCACGAGCCGGCCATCTGTTGGGGCTGTGGCGGTCGCTGCGCTGCGGCGAGGCGGGCACCGGACAGCGCCAGCACCAGCGCCGCCCCCTGCAACAATCGTCGACGCATCGCGTAGGTTTGTTCGACTATGGCCATACCAGAAGATACCACCGCAGGCGCGGTCCCGGCGTTCCGCGCCGCCCTGCGCGGCCAATACGACATTCAACGGGAATTGGGCCGCGGCGGCATGGGCATCGTGCTTCTCGCCCGCGACGAGCGCCTCGACCGGCCGGTCGCGCTCAAGGTGCTCCCGCCGCATCTCGCCGACATCGCCGACACGCGCGAACGGTTCCTGCGCGAAGCCCGCATGGCCGCGCAGCTGTCGCACCCCAACATCGTACCGATCTACCGCGCCGACGACATTGGCGGCTGCGCGTTCTTCGCCATGGGCTATGTCGACGGCGACACCCTCGGCGATCGCATTCGCGACCGCGGGACGCTCTCACCTGCCGACACCGTGCGCATTCTGCGCGAGGTCGCCTGGGCACTCGCCTACGCGCACGCGCGCGGCATCGTGCATCGCGATGTGAAGCCCGACAACATTCTGCTCGAACGGCAGAGCAATCGCGCCATCGTCACCGACTTCGGCATCGCGCGCGCCGATTTCAATCCGGCGCTCACGCAAGACGGGCTCGTGCTCGGCACCGTGCACTACATGAGCCCCGAACAGGCCAGTGGTGAAGCACTCGACGGACGCAGCGACCTCTACGCGCTCGGCTGTATTGGCTTTCTCGCCCTGAGTGGCCGTCTCCCATTCGACGGAACGACGCCGCAAAGCATACTCGTGGCGCACGCCACCAAGGAGCCACCTGCGTTGCGCACAGTGGCGCCGAACATTTCTCCGGCGCTGGCCGCGGTCATCGACCGTTGTTTGCGCAAGCACCCCGACGAGCGCTTCGCCACCGGTGAAGCCCTCGCCGATGCACTCGGGAAAGCGCTCGAGACCATCGAGCACGATGCGCGCAGCCAGGCCGGTGCCGTCGTGCTGTCGAGTGAATCGGCGATGGCCGTGTGGCGTCGCGCCGCCGAGTTGCAGGCCGAAGCCGCGTCGCGTCTCGAAACGCGCATTCGCACCAACGACACGCGCGCGCTCGCCGCCGCCAACGATGGCACGACCTCCGCGAACGATGCGCCCACGGACGCGTTCAGTCTCAAGGACGTCGAGGCCGCCGCCGTGGAAGCGGGGATTTCGCAGCGCTATGTCGCGCTCGCAGTCGACGAATTGCGCAGCAAGCCCGTGGGGCAAATGGCAGCAGGCGAGTTGTCGCCCTTTGCCGAGCGGCTCAGCACGCGCGTATTCGGCACCGCGCAGCGCACCATTTCCGTGTCGCGCATTTTCCGATCGCCCCCACGCTCGGTACTGCCGGCGCTGGGGCGATCGCTGCAGGCCGCGCCGTGGCTCTTGTCGCTCAAGGAGACGTTGGGAGGTCATCCGCTCGACGGAGGCGTGCTCGTGTTCGGTATCGCCGACATGGTGGGCGGCAACTACAAGTGGACGTGGACGCGCTACGGGATCTACGTCCCGGAGATTCGCGTGACCCTCGGGGCGGTGCCCGGTGATTCGCGCGCCTGCGAGGTGACCATGACCGTCGACCTGCGGAAAGGGCTCAAGCCCAACCTGTGGGGCTATGGCATCATCGCCGGAACGTTCGGCGCAGGAGGCGCCGCCATCGGCGCTGCGGTCGGTAAGGTCGCCATGGCGCTCGCCGGCGCCGCGCTGGGGGGGCCGGCGCTTGCGGGCGCCGTGGTCGTTGGCGTTGGGGTGATGGCGAGCGCGGGCCCGTTGTATCGCTGGGAGATTCGCAAGGCGATCAAGGAAATGGAGGACGCGCTCACCGCCATCGACGCCTCCATGCGGGCCTTTGACATCTTCGGCGAAGCGCCACCGCCGCCGCCGCCCGCCCCGGCGCACGGCGGAGACGTTTTCTACTAGCCACGGATAGATAGTATCTCAGTGGTGAGTTATAATACAGTGACTCCAACCTGAGGTTTGTATGTCCATTCGTCCGGTCAAACGCATCGTCACCGCCCAACCCACCATGGAAGGGGCCGGTGTGCACCTGCATCGCGGCTTCGGCTTTGGCGACACCGCCGAGACCGACCCGTTCCTGCTCTTCGACGATTTCCGCGGTGACACGCCGGCGCAGTATCAGAACGGCTTCCCGTGGCATCCGCATCGCGGCATCGAGACGATCACCTACGTGCTGGCCGGCAACGTCGAGCACGCCGACTCACTGGGCAATCGCGGCATGCTCGGCGCCGGCGACGTGCAGTGGATGACCGCCGGCAGCGGCATCATTCACCACGAAATGCCGCACGGCGATCCGCAGGGGCGCATGCACGGCTTCCAGCTGTGGGCCAACCTGCCCTCGTCGCAAAAGATGGTCGCGCCGCGCTACCAGGATGTGCAGTCCAAGGCCATTGCGGAAATCATTGACGACGACGGCACCACGGTGCGCGTGATCTGCGGAGAGTTCTGGGGCAAGCGCGGTCCGGTGGACGGCATCGCCGCCGATCCCTGTTATCTCGATGTCTTCGTCCCCGCCGGGGTCGAGAAGGCGCTGCCGGTGGACGCGTATCGCAGCACTTTCGCGTACATCTTCGAGGGGAGCGGCAACTTCCGCCACGCCTCCGATCCCATGGGCGTGCTCACGGAGCGCACCGCGGGCAACGATGATGACTTGGTGCGCACCATGTCGGGCAATCGGTCGCTTGTCTTTTTCGATACCGGTGACGAGGTGGTCGTGCGCGCCGGTGAGCAGGGCATTCGCTTCCTGCTGGTGAGTGGCGCCCCGATCAAGGAACCGGTGGCGTGGTATGGCCCCATCGTGATGAACACCCAAGCCGAGTTGCAGACGGCGGTGCGCGAACTGCGCGAGGGGACGTTCATCAAGCATTGACCGTTCGTCGCAGATGAACATGACGGCTGGCAAGACGACCGGGCCGATGATAACGATGTGGGGGCGGGGTACACGGTGCCTCGCCCTCGTACCCTGTGTCCTGGTGGCGCAATCTGCACAGACGGTCCTCGTCTGACGTGCGCGCCTCGTGAGGCGTGTGCGAGGCAAGCGGACCGGAGTTGGGTGCGGTACATTTTCGCCCCTGTGCTCTGCCTCTCACGCTGTCATCTCACGGAAGGCGATATGGGGAAGGAAGCTGGCGATCACGCGGGTCCGGAGCGTCCCGCGTCGCCGAGTCGTCGGGCGCTGGTGCAATCGGGCGGGCTGTTGGCCGGTGCCGCGCTCACGGCGCCGTTGGTGCGCGCGTTTGCGCACCAGGCGGCATTGCCTGATCCCACGCGGGTTCCGGGCGCGCCGAGTGACTCGTTGGGGACACGCTCGCCCTTCGAGCATCCGCGCCTTTCACCCGTTGGCGTGGTGCAAGGTTCCTCGTGGACACCGCATCATCAGTTGCATGGCACCGTCACGCCATCGGAGCTGCACTTTCAGCGGCACCACAATGGCATCCCCGCAATTGATCCCGCCACGTTCACGCTCACCCTGCACGGACTGGTGGAGCGACCGCTCACGTTCACGCTCGACGAACTCAAGCGCTTTCCGTCGGTGACGCGCACGTACTTCATCGAGTGCTCGGGAAACGGTGGGCGTGCATGGAACAATCCCAAACCTGAGATGTCGCCGCAGGTGGTGGACGGGCTCACCAGCAACACGGAGTGGACCGGTGTGCCCGTATCCACACTGCTTCGCGCGGTGGGCGCGAAGTCCAGCGGCAGGTGGGTGCTCGCCGAGGGCGGCGATGCCGCGGTCATGACGCGCAGTGTGCCCATCGAGAAGATGTGGCGCGATGCGTTGATCGTGTACGCGCAGAACGGCGAAGCACTGCGCCCCGGCAATGGCTATCCCGCGCGCCTACTGCTGCCCGGGTGGGAGGGGAACATGTGCGTGAAGTGGCTGCGTCGTCTCGAGGTCATCGACGAACCGGTCATGTCGCGCGAAGAAACCTCCAAGTACACAGACCCGCTTCCCGACGGGACGTCGCGACAGTTCAGCTTCGTCATGGACGTCAAGTCGGTCATCACATCGCCCTCGTATCCCGGTGTGCTGGCCGAACGTGGCTGGCACGCCATTCGCGGGATTGCATGGAGTGGCCGTGGCACCGTCTCGCGTGTCGATGTCAGCACCGATGGCGGCCGTACCTGGCACCCGGCGTCATTGCCGGCGGGCGCTACACCACTCGCACACACGCGCTTCGAGTACATGTGGCACTGGAACGGCAAACCCGCGCGACTCCTCAGCCGCGCGATGGATCAGAGCGGCGCGGTGCAACCCACCGTCGACGAGTTTCGCAACGTGCGCGGTGATGCCCCGGGTTACCACTTCACGGCCATCCGCTCCTGGGATGTGGCCGCGGATGGTACCGTTACCTTTGGAGGCTGAGCATGACATACGCATCGATCGGTCGGGCCCGTCAGTGCGCGCGCCTTGCGGTGCTGCTGACGCTCGCCGCGTGTGCACCAGCGGACACTCCCCCCGACGCCGCCTACGGCATGGGGCGCACGCCAGACGCAGCAACGCTGGCCGCAATGGACCGCGATGTCGATCCGCGCGGACACGGCCTGCCGGACGGCGAAGGAAATGTGCAACAAGGCGCCGCTGTATACGCGGCGCAGTGTGCCTCATGTCATGGGCAGCGCGGTGAAGGGATCTCGCCATCGCCCGCACTGGTTGGCACCACGCCTGCGGCCGGCCATGTGTTTGCGCGCGACAACAAGGCGCCACGCACCATCGGCAACTACTGGCCCTACGCCACAACCGTGTTCGACTACGTGCAGCGCGCCATGCCGCTCACGGCGCCCGGCACGCTGTCGGCGAATGACACCTACAGCGTGGTGGCGTATCTGCTGCACGCAAACGGCATCATTCCCACCGCAGCCGTCATGAACGCCACCACACTGCCCGCGGTCCGTATGCCCGCCACGCGCTTCTTCGTACGCGATGATCGCACCGGCGGGAGGGTGTTCCGGTGAGATGACGGGGAGAAAGGCAGAGCGGCGTTGAACGACGGGTGTCTGGTCCGTCGACCTACTGGCCGACGGAACAGCCACCCGGCAGGTTGCCGCACCAGACACCCGGTGTTTCAATGGAACTGTCACCGCCGTCCGGTATTCTATTGGCATGCTCCTGCGCACTACCGACCGCGGGCTCTATTGCGAGACCGGCGACTTCTATATCGACCCCTGGTCGCCGGTCCCCCGTGCCGTCGTCACGCATGCGCACGGTGACCACCTCACGTGGGGCTGCGACGCGTACCTCGTAAGCCACGAGGGGGCCGCCGTCTCACGCGAGCGGCTCGGCAGCTGGGCCGCCGGAGTCGAGTCGGTCGCCTACGGCGAAACACGCGTCATCAACGGCGTCTCCGTCTCCCTGCACCCCGCCGGCCATATTCTGGGCTCGGCGCAGGTCCGCCTCGAGTACCGCGGCGAGGTGTGGGTCGTCTCCGGCGATTACAAAACCGATCCCGATCCTACCTGCACCGCGTGGGAACCGGTGCGCTGCCACACGTTCATTACCGAAAGTACCTTCGGGTTGCCCATTTACCGGTGGCCGTCACAGCACGACGTGTTTGCCGACATCAACGCCTGGTGGCGCACCAACGCCACCAACGGGCAGGTGTCGTTACTCTGCGCCTATGCACTCGGCAAAGCACAGCGACTCATCGCCGGCCTCGACGACAGCACCGGACCCATCCTCACACACGGCGCCGTCGAGCGCATGACGATGCGCTACCGCGAGGCGGGCATCGTACTGCCGCCCACCCGCCACGCCAGCGATGCGCTGCGCGACAGGTCCACCGCTGGTGCCATCCTCGTCGCGCCGCCCAGTGTGACCGGCTCCATTTGGCTACGCCGCTTTGGCGAAGTGCGCACCGCCTTCGCCAGCGGCTGGATGCGCGTGCGCGGCGCGCGACGTCGACGCGGGGTCGATGCGGGCTTCACGCTCAGCGATCACGTAGACTGGCCACAGCTGCTGAGCGCGGTCCGTGCAACCGGCGCCGAACGCGTATGGGTTACGCACGGCTTCACCGGCCCCGTCGTACGCTGGCTCACGGAACGTGGACTCGACGCGCGAGCCATCGCGACCCGTTGGGAAGGTGAGCGCGATGACGCCGCAGTCGACGCGACCGACGCCGACGCCGACGCCGCGAGCGACGGCGCCGTGGTCGACGACGGCGCGCCAGGCGATCGGCCATGAAGCACTTCGCCGCCTTGTACGATGCCGTCGACGCGAGCACCGCCACGAGCAGTAAGGTTGCCGCACTCGTGGACTACTTCGCGCACGCGACGCCGGCGGACGCGGCGTGGAGTATCGCGTTTCTTCTCGGGCGACGCCCGAAGCGCTTGCTCAAATTGGCCGACTTGCGTGCGTGGGCCGCTGAAGCGGCGCAGGTTCCCGACTGGTTGTTCGAAGAGAGCTACGCGCAGGCCGGCGATCTGGCCGAAACCATCTCGCTGCTGGTGCCCGAGCAGGCCACACAGCAGACGTCAGAGGAGACTACGCGCGATGTCGCGTGGTGGGTCGAAGAGCGCCTGTTGCCACTCTCGCGCATGGAACCCGCACTGCAACGCCAGCTGCTGCACGATAGCTGGCACACGCTCGGCGGCACGCAGCGCTTCGTGTTCAACAAACTGCTTACCGGCGCCTTTCGCGTGGGCGTGTCCGACGGGCTCGTAGTCCGCGCGCTCGCGCAAGTCAGTGGCCTGACGGCCGAAACCATCGCGCACCGGCTCATGGGACAATGGGAGCCCACCGCGCCGTGGTACACGCAGCTCGTGGGCACACAAACGACCGACGCCGACTGGAGTCGTCCATATCCGTTTTTCCTTGCGTATCCGCTCGAGCAACCGCCTGCGTCGCTGGGCGATGCCGGCAATTGGCAGGTGGAGTGGAAGTGGGATGGCATTCGCTGCCAGCTGGTGCGACGCCGCGGTCGCACCTTTTTGTGGAGCCGGGGCGAAGAACTGCTGGCCGGACGCTTCCCCGAGGTCGAGGCGTGCGCCGAGTGGCTTCCCGACGGCACGGTACTCGACGGAGAGTTGCTCGCGTGGCGGGACGACGTACCCCTGCCGTTCAGTGAGCTGCAAAAACGTATCAATCGCAAAACGGTGGGCAAGAAGTTGCTGGCCGATGTGCCCTGCCGTCTGCTCGTCTACGATTGCCTCGAGCACCACGGTCACGATGTGCGTAGCGAGCCCATGACATCGAGACGTACACACGCCGAGGCTTTAGTGACGCAACTTCCCGGTGGTGCCACCATTGGGCTGTCGCCCGTGGTACACGCCGATAGCTGGGAGACGGTGGCCGCTGCCCGCGACACGGCGCGCGAAACCCGCAGCGAAGGGCTCATGCTCAAGCGCCGTAGCTCGCCGTATGGGGTGGGGCGCAAAGTGGGCGACTGGTACAAGTGGAAGGTCCACCCACTCACCGTCGATGCCGTACTCGTCTACGCTCAAGCCGGTCACGGCCGGCGCGCGGGGTTGTATACCGACTACACCTTCGCCGTCTGGGATGGCGACGCTCTGGTCCCGTTTGCCAAGGCCTACAGCGGCCTCACCGACGCGGAAATTCGTCAGGTGGATCGGTTCATTCGTGCCAACACCCTCGAGAAGTTCGGCCCGGTGCGCACGGTCAAGCCCGAGCTGGTGTTCGAGCTGGCGTTCGAAGGCCTTCAGCAGAGTACGCGGCACAAGAGCGGTATTGCCGTGCGCTTCCCCCGCATAGCACGATGGCGGCAAGACAAACCGGCACGCGAGGCAGACAGTCTCGAAACGGTGCGGGCGCTGCTGCATGCGTGAGCGCATCGAGCAATGGTTTGCATCACGTGGATGGTCACCGTTCGACTTTCAGCGCGAAGTATGGGACGCCTACGCACACGGTGAGTCGGGACTCATTCACGCCGCCACCGGTACGGGCAAGACATACGCGGCGTGGATGGGGCCCATTATCGAATCGCTCAGGGAACACCCCGACGGCCGCAAAGCGCGTCGTCGGGCCGATGCGCTCCCTTTGCGTGTGCTCTGGATTACGCCGCTGCGGGCGCTCGCCGCCGATACAGAACAGGCGCTCAAGCTCCCCATCGAGGAGCTGGCGCTGCCGTGGTCGGTCGAGTCGCGCACCGGCGACACCTCCGCATCGCGCCGTGCGCGGCAACGTGAGCAACTGCCCACGGCACTGGTCACCACGCCGGAGTCACTCTCGCTGCTGCTCTGTCGAAAAGACAGCGCTGAGATCTTCCGCGATCTGCGATGCGTCATTGTCGATGAGTGGCACGAGCTGCTGTCCACCAAGCGCGGTGCGCAGGTGGAGCTCGCGTTGGCGCGACTTCGGCGACTGTGCCCCGCATTGCGCACGTGGGGCGTATCGGCCACGCTGGGCAATCTCGAGGTCGCGGCGCAAACGCTGCTTGGGTACGACGATCGTGGCGCCGAGAACCCGCGCTGCCTCGTGCGTGGCATCGTGCCCAAGGAGGTCGAGGTCGAAGCGATGGTCCCCGAGACGATGGATCGCTTTCCGTGGGCCGGCCACCTCAATACCAAGCTACTGCCACAGGTCATGGCGCGACTCGAGCAGGCGGAAAGCGCCATCGTGTTCACCAACACGCGCTCCCAATGCGAGATCTGGTTCCAAAGCATCATCGCCGCCAACCCGGCGTGGTTCGAGTTCACCGCCATTCACCACGGCTCGCTGTCGCGGGCGCAACGCGAAGATGTCGAAGATGGGCTCAAGACGGGCCGGTATCGAATTGTCGTGGCCACGAGTTCGCTCGACCTAGGCGTCGACTTCGCACCGGTCGACGTGGTCATGCAGGTGGGAAGCCCCAAAGGCGTCGCCCGTCTGCTGCAGCGCGCCGGCCGGTCGGGGCACTCGCCCGGGCGTGTCTCACGCATCGTGTGCGTTCCTACGCACGCCTTCGAGCTGGTGGAAGTCGCTGCAGCTCGTGATGCCATGCGCGCCGGCGCCATTGAAAGCCGTGACCCGCTTGACCGACCGCTCGATCTGCTCGCGCAGCATCTGGTGACGTTGGCATTGGGGGGTGGCTTCACGCGAGATGCCGTCCTGGCAGAGCTGCGCACCACCCGCGCCTACCGACTCATTACCGACGATGAACTCGATTGGGTCATCGACTTCGTCACCCGCGGCGGCGAAGCCTTGCGAGCGTATCCGGAGTATGCGCGCGTCGTGTTCGAAGACGGCCAGTACGTGGTGAACGACCGCCGTGTTGCACTGCGGCACATGCTCAACATCGGCACCATCGTAAGCGATGCCGCCATTGCCGTGCGCTACCTCAAGGGCGGGCGACTCGGCACCGTCGAAGAGTCCTTCGTTTCGCGCCTGTCACCAGGCGACACGTTCATCTTCGCGGGCACACCACTGGAGTTCGTACGACTGCGCGATCTCACCGCGTGGGTGCGCAAGGCGAAGGGCATGAGCGGCGCCATTCCACGCTGGATGGGGGCGCGCATGCCGCTTTCCACCGAGCTCGCAGCGGCGGTACGCAACAAGCTCGAAGAAGCGCGGCGCGGCGAGTACCTCTCGCCGGAGATGCAGTCGGTCAAGCCCGTGCTCACCATGCAGGCCGAACGCAGCGTCATCCCGCGCCCCGATGAACTGCTCATCGAACGCACCGAGACACGCGACGGGCATCACCTGTTCGTGTATCCCTTCGAAGGACGGCTCGTACACGAAGGGCTAGCCGCGCTGTGCGCGTACCGCATGGCGCAGCTGCAACCGTTGTCGTTCTCCTTCAGCTGCAACGACTACGGCTTGGAGTTGCTCAGCCCCGACCCGGCGCCGCTGGAAGAAGCGCTCGACGCCGGTCTGTTCAGCACCGCGCATCTGCTCCACGATGTCACTAGCAGTCTCAACGCAGCCGAACTCGCGCGCCGGCAGTTCCGTGAAATTGCGCGCGTAGCCGGGCTCATTTTCTCGGGCTATCCGGGACAGTCCAAAAGCGTGAAGCAGTTGCAGGCCTCCAGCAGCCTGCTGTACGATGTCTTCGTGAACTACGATCCTGACAACCTGCTGGTCGCACAGGCACGCCGCGAAGTCCTCGAGAGTCAACTCGAAGCGAGCCGTCTCGGACGTGTGCTCGAGCGCCTGTCGCGCGCCACGGTGCGCGTCGTGGACGTCGAACGCCCCACGCCTCTCGCGTTCCCGCTCATGGTCGATATGACGCGCGCCAAGCTGAGCACCGAAAAGCTCGCCGATCGCGTGAAGCGCATGACCGTTGCCGCAGAAAAACCCACCAAGTCCGGGATCATGTCGGTGTTCCGCATTGGCGACACCGTGCAGCGGTTACTCGACGAGTGATGCCCGCCGGCGCCTTCGAAATCGAGGTAGCGGGCGAGCAGGTCGCGTTGCTCCCCGAGCGCGCCCTGTGGCTCCCGGCGCACGACACGCTGCTCGTGGCCGACCTGCACTGGGGCAAAGCGGCCGCCTTTCGCGCCGCGCACATTCCGGTGCCCATGGGCACGACCTCCAGTGATCTCGCGAGGCTTTCGAGTGCGCTCGAAGTGACCGGCGCGAACAGGCTGGTGGTATTGGGTGACCTGCTGCACGCGCGCGCTGGCCGTCACGACGAAACGTTTCGCACCATTGCATCGTGGCGGGCCACGCATGCGGATTTGCGCATCACCCTCGTGCGCGGCAATCATGATCAGCATGCTGGCGACCCACCGGCTGAGCTGAACATCGACTGTACCGATAACCCTTTACGACTCGGCGCCTTCGTGGGCGTACACGAGCCAACGGTGAATCTCGATGGCTACGTGCTCTGCGGCCACCTGCATCCGTGCGTCACGGTGCGCGGCCGCGGGCGTCAGTCGCTGCGACTCCCCAGCTTCGTCTTCGGGCCTTCGCGTGGTGTGCTCCCCGCCTTTTCCAGCTTCACCGGCGGCGGCATGTACGAGCAGGAACCAGAAGATCGCCTCTTCGGCATTGCGGCCGATGCGGTGGTTCCGCTGAACTGACGTGAACTGCTCTCACGGAGACATCCGAGGATCGGAGGCCACGGAGCGGCCAACGCTCGCCTCGCGTGGCCACACGGACTCCGGGTCCTCCGTCCCTCCGATGCCTCCGTGAGAGCAGTTCAACCCAAGCCAGCTCCACGCACCAAAGTCAGTGCTTGCCGCGGGCCTTCTGCACACCGGTGTACACCGCCACCAAGGCCGCGCCACATATCACGCCAAGCAGCGCGTTGAGCACCGGCTTCGTCACCACCGCCAAGGAACCCGTCGCGTGGGCCCACCCCTCGAGCACCACCTCGGCCGCATGCCACCCATGTGCAATGATGCCGCCACCCACGGTGAACATGGCGGCGGTGCCCAGCACCGACAAGGCGCGCATGAGGAGTGGTGCGGCCTTGAGCAGCACGCCACCAATCGCGCGTCCCCGGTTGTGCAGGGCGAGTCCGAGGTCATCGATCTTCACGATGCCCGCGACCAATCCGTACACGAACACCGTGGCGGCAATACTCACGAGACTCAACGCCAAGACCTGCTCGCCAATCGGGGCGGTGCTCATCGTGCCCAGTGAAATCACAATGATCTCCGCCGAGAGCACGAAGTCGGTGCGAATGGCTCCCTTGATCTTGCCCTGCTCCGCCGCCAGCAACTCGTCTTCACTCAAGTCCGGACTGGTAATCACCGGCGAGTGCGCGGCGGCCTCCTCTTGGTGGAGATACTTGTGCACCAGCTTCTCCACGCCCTCGAAACACAGAAACAGACCGCCGATCATCATGAGTGGCATGACCGCCCACGGGGCAAAGGCGCTGATCAGCAGCGCGACCGGCACCAGTATGACCTTGTTCCACAGCGAGCCCTTGGCCACCGCCCACACCACGGGGAGCTCACGCTCCACCCGTACCCCACTCGCCTGCTCTGCGTTCAAGGCGAGGTCGTCACCCATGACCCCGCTCGTCTTGGTTGCTGCCACTTTGGTCAGCACCGCGACATCGTCCATCATGGACGTGATGTCGTCGAGGAGTACGAGCAGACTGGTCGCCATGTATGCTGGAAAAAAGAGAAAAGGCGCCGCGCGTGATCAACGCGTGAGCGCAGCCGCCGGTGCCGAGTAGAAGAGCACGGCAAAGTAATGACAGAGGCTGCCACCGAGCACGAACAGGTGCCACACCGGGTGCGTCCAGCTGCGACGCTTGTCCACGTAGAACACCACGCCGCCCGTGTAGAACAGCCCACCGCCCACCAGCAGCATCAACCCAGCCGACTCCATGTTGGCCATGAGCGGCTTGGCGGCAATAATGGCGACCCACCCCATGGCGACGTACACAATAGTGGAAAGCTTCGACATGGCGCCGCTGCCGAAGACCACCTTGAACAACACGCCCAGCGCCGCGAGTGTCCACACGATGCCAAAGAGCGTCCAGCCCCAGCGACCGCGCAGCACGCCCAGTGTGAATGGCGTGTACGTGCCCGCGATGAGCAGATAGATGGCCGCGTGATCGAGCACGCGCATTTTCTGCTTGAGCGTGGGGTGCGACACGGCGTGATACAGCGTGCTGGCCGCGTAAAGCGCGACCAGCGCCGCCCCGAATACGCTGGCCCCAACGAGCGCGGCGCGTTCCCCGCGGGTGGCCGCCGAGAGCACTAGGAAGGGCAAGCCGATGAGACTTGCGACAAAGCCGGCCCCGTGGCTGATGGCGTTGGCCAACTCTTCCCGGGGACTGGCGACACGACTGGTTGACATTGCGGAGAATATAATCGGGTGGAGGAGAACCCGTTGCTCAGTGCATCGCGCCGAGGAGTTTCTCCACGAAGCGATTGAGGCTCGCCGTCGTATCCATCCAGCGCACGACCGCCACCACATCATTGATCGGGTCGACGTAAATGAAGTTGTTGCCGGCGCCCACATGCACGAACGCCTCCGGCGGTGCCGCGGCGAGATACGAACGGTCCGGATTCACGAACCAGTTCATGTAGCCATAGCTCTTCTGCGCCGGCGTGGGGGTGAGCGCCTGCGTGACCCACGCGTCGCTCAGGAGCCGCTTGTCGCCCCACACCCCACGCCGCTGCGTGAGCAGCCCGAAGCGGGCCATATCCCACGCGTTGAGCACCATGCCACCGCCCCAGTGGCCGCCGCCGCTCACGCTCTGCACTTCGCGGCCGTCGAGCACGATCCACGAGTTGTCGTAGCCGTACCAGCGCCAGGTGTTCGACGCGCCAATCGGGTCCATGATCCGCTCGCGCAACACGTCGGGCAACGGACGGCGCCACACCTGCAACGCCGCCAGCGCGAGCACGTTCACGCGCACGTCGTTGTACTCGTACGTACTGCCGGGCTCCACGCGAGCGCGCGTGGTCCACGTCGCCGCGTTCTGCGCCGGCCGGTCGGCCCACTCCGGCTTGCCCCAGAGCGTGCCTTCCCAGTCGCTCACCTGCCGCAGCAAATGATCCCACGTGAGCCGCCTGTTGTGCGGCGTATCGAAGGGCGTGAGCAGCTTGTCGGTGCCGGGCCAATCACGGGCGTACGCCGTGCCATTGGCACGAGCGCGCACGATGGGTGGCATGTACTTCGCCACGGTGTCGTGCACGCTGCGAATACGCCCGTCATCCACCGCCAACCCCACCACGGTGCTCACGAAGCTCTTGGTGACGCTGTTCGTGGTTTCCTCGGCGTCGGGGTCACCCCAGGTGGCCACCACGTAGCCTTTGCGCACGATGATGCCGGTGGCGTCACCACGCGGCGGCAGCGGCCCGATGGCATCGCCCAATGGTTCGCGCCCGAACGTCTGCAGGTGATTGAGTTCGAGATCGCGCGGACTCTTGCTCTCTTTACTCACCGCAAACGCAATGGCATCGGCGAGCTTCACCGAGTCCATCCCCAGCGACGCTGGCGAGCGACGTTCCCACGACCCTGCGGGGGGCACATACGGCGCGGCTGACGCACTCTTCTTCTGCGCCAACGCCGGTGACGTAAGCCCCACCACCAGCGTCGTCGCACTCACGACCCGACACCCAATACGCATAACCGTGGTCATGCGATCGGTCCCTTGCCCTTCGCCTTCCCGATCACGCCGGGCACGTTGTTCGCCTTGAGCAGCGCGTTGAACGCCGGCACATCCACGTTTTCGATCTGCTCCACTTCGGCGCGGATACCCTGCCACAGCTTCTCGAGCTCGACGAGGCGGTCCTTCACAGGTTGCGTCACGGTGGTGTTCCCCTCCACCTGCCCCATGAGAAACCCGTACTGCCCGTTGATGCCGTTCGCGTAGTTGATGATGTCCTGTCCGTTCGATGCCTTGGTCGTCAAACGCGGATCCATCTTCTCGAGCTTGCCGCTGAGCGAGCGGCCAGCCTTGGCAATGGTATCGGCTGCGCTGGTTTCCTTGGCGCGCGTCACGTACCCCTGCACCTGGCTCCTCACATCACGCAGGCGCAACACCGACTCGTGAATCTCGGCAATACGCGACGCCAGCACGTTGGCCAGCGAGTCACGCTCCGCGATGGCCGCGAGCGGCGCATCGATGCGCGGGTCCATCGTCACGACCAACGGCTGCGTGAGCACCGTGCTCCCGATCGTCAGCCGCACCGTGTAATTGCCGGGTGACACCCGCGCACCACCGTCGCCTGGAGCGCCAAAGAGCATCACGTTGCCTACGCGCGTGGGCATGGCGCGACGCAGGTTCCACGTGAGCGTGTTGAGCCCGGGCTTCACCGTGAGCCGGCTCAGCGAATCACGACTGGCAAAGGCACGCACCACGGTGTTCTTCGCGTCGAGGAATTCGAGCGACACCGACGTGGCGCTGTCCGGCGCCGCAGCCATGCGGAAGTACACGGTGGCGCCATTGGGCGGGTTCTTCCCCGCGTTCTGCGGCGTACCAAAGCCGCCGCTCCCGGCAAAGAGGATGGCTGCACGCGGCGCATACAAATGCGCGGCAGCTTTCTCCACGGCCTCGGCGCGCTGACGCAGCACCGACACATCATCGAGGATCCAGAACGCACGTCCTTCGGTGGCCGCAATGAGATCCCCGTGCTTCACCTGCAGGTCCGTCACCGGCACCACCGGGAAGTTCCCGCGGAAGGGGAGCCACTGTGCACCCGCATCGTACGACACGTACACGCCCGTTTCGGTGCCGGCGTACAGCAGTCCCTTCCGCACGGGATCTTCGCGCACCACACGCACCGGCTCACCGTCGCGCAGGCCGTTCGCAATGCGCGTGAAGGTGGCGCCGTAGTCGCGCGACACGAAAATGTGCGGCGTGGGATCGCCAAGACGATCCTTGCGGAACGACACATAGAGGGTCCCGGCGTCGTGCGGTGATACCGCGATCTCGTTCACCAGTCCGTCGCCCCACGATGACGGCGTGATGTTCGTCCACGTCGTGCCGCCGTCACGCGTGCGCTGAACGAGTCCGTCGTCGGTCCCCACGTACAGCGTCTGCGCATCGTGCGGCGATTCCTCGATCACCACGATCGTGGCGTACACTTCGCCGCCGGCACCTTCGTTGGTAATGGGACCACCGCCCCACCCCTGACGCGTCTTGTCGTTGCGCGTGAGGTCCCCGGAAACCGGCGTCCACGACTGCCCACGCGTGGTCGTGCGGAAGAGGACGTTGCCGCCGTGATACACCACCTTGTCGTCGTACTGCGACACCTCGATGGGCGCCGTCCAGTTGAAGCGATACTTCGTCTTGTCGGTCGGCTCGGTGAGATTCATCTCCGGCCACGGCATGATCGTGCGCGTCAGTCCGGTCTGCGCATCCATCTCGTCGATGAGCCCCTGATAGCAGCCGCCATACACGTAGCGCGGATTCTTCGCGCTCACGCCCATGTTCGCGCTTTCGCACCCCGGGCCTTCCGTCCAGTCGCGAATACCAATCGCTCCGCCGTCACTGCGCGACGCGATGATTACCGAGCTGTTGTCCTGCTGGCCACCGTACAGCTTGTACGGGAAATCGTCGTCGACGGCCACATGATAGAACTGCGACGTCGGCTGATTGTCCTGCGTGCTCCAGCTCTTGCCACCGTTCAGCGAAATGCTCGCGCCGCCATCGTTGGCGTTGATGAGATAGCGTGAGTCACGAGGGTTCACCCACAGCTGGTGGTTGTCACCGTGCGTGGCCGGCAGCGGCGCAAACGTACGCCCGCCATCGATGCTCTTGAGCAGCGGCGCGTTGTTGATGTACACCACGTCCGCGTTGGTTGGATCGGCGGTGATGTTCATGTAGTACCACGACCGCGTCTGAATGAGGCGATCCCCACTCAGCAGTCGCCACGTCTTGCCGGCATCGTCGCTGCGATACAGGCCGCCGCTCTCGGCTTCGACGATCGCGTACACGCGATCGGGATTGGCCGGCGACACCGACACACCGATCTTCCCCATCAGCTTGGGCAGCCCTTCCGTCAGGCGCGTCCAGCTGTCGCCACCATCGGTGCTCTTCCACATACCGCTGCCGTCGCCGCCGGAGCGTACGGTCCATGGCATACGCTGATGATCCCAGAACGCCGCATACAGAATGCGCGGATTGGTGGGGTCCATGGAGAGATCACTCGCGCCGCTGGTGGCGTTCTGCCCCGTGAGCAACTGCGTCCACGTCTTGCCGCCATCGGTCGTGCGATAGATGCCGCGATCGCTCGTGCCCTTCCAGCGGTCGCCCTGCACCGCCACGTACACGACGTCGGGATTGTTGGGGTGCACGCGCACTGCCGAGATCTGCCGTGAGCTCTCGAGCCCCGTGCGCGTCCATGTGCGCCCCTGGTCGGTGCTCTTGTACATGCCGTCGCCGTAGGTGCTCGACTGTCCGCGAATGGCGTGTTCACCCGACCCCACATAAATGACGTTCTCATCGCTCGGCGCCACCGCAATGGCGCCAATCGAGCTCGACGTGAAGAACCCGTCGGAGATGTTGCGCCAGTTGATGCCGGCGTCGTCGGTGCGCCACAACCCACCGCCGGTGTAGCCGGCGAAGTAGGTCATGGGGTTCGACGGCACTCCCGCCACCGCGACCGACCGGCCGCCGCGAAACGGCCCCACATTGCGCCACGAGAGCGCCGTGAAGGTGGTCGAGTCGAAGGCCGAAAGGCCGGGGCGCGCGGCGGCGGGCCGCGCCCCCGACTTGGCAGCCGGTGCCTGCGCGTCGAGCGACAGCGGCAGCAGCGGGAGGAACACACCGAGGGCGAGGGCCGCCTGGCGTGGCGACACGAGGCGGGGGGTCTGACGAGGACGACGACGGGACATCGGGCCGTGGCTCCTGAAAGGCGAAAGGGCGGGTCGAACCCCTAACCTATCACCCCGGCGGAGACTTCGGACGCCGCAGCGTTTCCGCCTCGCGACGATCCCGTCTGCCTCATCGCGCCGTCGGTCGGCTGGTCCGGCGTACGCATCACCTCCGGGCTCAGGCACCGACGTCGGCGTCCACCTCGATCTCGACGAGATACTCGTCGCCAATGAGCTTGGCCTGGACCATGGTGTTCGCGGGGAGAATGTGCCCGAAGCGCTCGCCGTGCGCACGCGCGACCGCCTCCCAGTCGCGGTCCACGTTGCTGACGAACACGCGCGTTCGCACGACATCGTCCAGACGTCCGCCGAGTGACTGCAGCGCCCCGCTGATTTTGTCGATGCAGAAGTGCGTCTGTGCGGCCGCGTCGTCGCCACCAATGGCGTGACTGCCGTGCGTCGCGGTGGTTCCCGACACATGAATGCGCGACCCCTTGCGCACCGCACGACTGTAGCCGGCCATTGGCTCCCATACGGTGCCGCTCAACGCCAGTGTGCGGCCGTCAGCGCCCGGCCGCGTCGTGAACGGCGCGGGGAAGCTCGACAGATGGTGGGACAGGTCACCACTCGCCGTGAGATACGGCGGCGTGCGATACTCGTCGCCGCAATCTCCGGGAATGGGGAGCAACGCCGCCTGCGCCGCCGCGAGTGCCTGCCGGTCACGGTCATCGAGCGTGAAGGCAAAGAGTCTCGCCGTTTCTGCCACATGCTGCGAATGACTGAGCCGGGCTCCGACGATGACACCGGCCACACCGGGCTGATCGAGCACCCACCGGCTGGCCACCGTGGCAATGGATACACCGTGCTTCTGCGCCACCGCGTACACCGTACGCAGGAGCTGCTGAAAGACGTCCCAGCCACCCGCCGTGCGAATGAAGCGACCATACTTCATGTGCGACCACGTCTCGAGCGCGTCCCACGCGGGCTCGGGTGCGCCGAGCCACCGCTCACTCAAGAAGCCGCCCAGCACGGTGCCATAGCAGAGCAATCCAACGCCGTGCGCGGCGGCGTACGGTGCGAGTTTGGCCGTGAAACGCGTATCGACCAAGCTGCCACTCACCTGATTGCTCACCACACGCATGCCGCTCGAGACGGCAATGCGCAGGTGCGCCGTATCGAAGTTCGTAAGCCCGATTGCCGTCACGCGCCCGGCGTCACGCTCCGCTTCCAACATCCAGAGCGCATCGAGCCACCGCGGATCAGCGAACGTCCACGCATGAAACTGCAGCAGGTCGATCGTCTCGGTCTGCAGGCGCGTCCGCGCCCGGTCCACTGCGGCACGCACCTGCTCGACCGTCACTGGCCCAGGCTCGGGAACCCATTTGGTGAGGCACTGCACCGACGAGGTCGCGGCGCGCGCCGCACGATAGCGGCCCGCCACGATCTCTGCCGACCCGTAGTGATCGGCCATGTCGAAGGTCGAGAGTCCGGCGTCGACATAGGGCTGCATGGCGTTGGCCGCCACGTCGAGATCGAGCGTCCGCCCGTCGCGCTCCATGTCGGCGAGCTGCCAAAGGCCCGTGAGCACACGGGAGATCTCGAGACCGGGCGCCAGGGCAGTGCGTGGGATCGACATGGGCAAACACGGGTGGAAGACAGAGTGATTATTCGGGAGGCAGCACACGCGTAATCGCGCGGAGATCACCACCACGCAGCGCCAACGCGCGCGTTTCACGCCAGTACACGAGAGTGCCAAGCGCCATCACGACCAGCCACACGATCGTGGAGTGTGCGTACCACCCCGGCACCGTTGCCGTGAGATCGCGGTAACACTGCACGATCAACAGCGCCGTCAGCGAGACCAGAGCACACCCTGCCACGACTATCTGGAGCGGACGGGCGCGCAGCACGCGCACCTCATGCGCGAGTAACGGGTTGAAGCTGGGGAGTCGCAAGACGGACAGGGCCATGATGACGAAGTTCACGAGCATGGCCGTGACGAGAATATCCACGCCAAGAAAGAAGTCGCCGGCAAAGTGCCCGCCGAGAATCCCGAGCGTGGAGAGCGTCGCCGAGGTGAACAGAGCCAGTCGCGGCGTGCCCGTCGCCGCGTCGACGGTGGCCATGGCGCGCGGAACGACGCCGTCTTCCGCCCAGGCGAAGCAGAGTCGCGATACGCCCAGCAGCATGCCGGGAAGATCCTTGATGAGCGCCAGCGCCGCCCCCGACATCATGAGCACGCCCACCGCCGGTGATACCAGCGGCGTCAGCAATCCGGGGGCGGTCACGTCGCCTTTGGCGCTCGCCGCCGCGATGTATTCCCACGGGACGGCTCGGTACACCGCTCCCGTGAAGGCAAAGTAGAACACGCCGACCACGCCGATGGCGAGGAAGATGGCCATGGGCAGCGTGCGCGACGGGTTCCGCGCCTCACCACCCGCTTGCGCGATCACATCAAAGCCGATGAAGCTGGAGAAGAGCACTGCGGCGGCGGGTGGCACCACGGTCCAGAAGTCGCCGGCGGTACCCACGAGCATCGCCGATTCCCCGCGCTGCTGCACCAACGCGACGTAGTCGGCGGGGGACTGGGTAAAGCCAGTCACGACCACCAGCCCACTACACAAAAAGACCAGCGCCACCAGCGGCACGAGCGTGCGCGAGACCGCCCTTACCCCCCGCAAGTTGACCAGCACGAACACCCAGAGAAACCCGAGGGCCAGTGCCAGGCGAACGCCGCGCTGGTCGAGGAGCGCCGCCACGCCTGTCCAGTGGGCGGCGAGCGCCGTGTCGCGCAGGAAGGGCGGAATGACGTATGACACCACGCCAATGGCGATGCACAGCCCGAACCACTGGGAAAAGCTGGCCAGGAAGCCCGTATACGGGCCGATGGACCGACTGGCGTACACGTACGAACCGCCGGCCCTGGGCATGGCGCTGCCCAACATGGCGTAGCAGAGCGCCGCGAGCACCGCCGGCACCGCCGCCAGGAAGTACGCCGGCAGCACGTGGTCGGCGATCCCCGGCACTGACCGCTGCAGCGCGAACGGCACGATGTTGATGCCGGCACCAACCATGGAACCAACGCCGGTGGCCGCCAACCCCACCAATCCGAGCTCCCGCCGGAGCCCCTTCCCGGAGCCGGCAGGGACCATGGTCCTCCTTTCGTCAGGCTGCACCATCGGTATGCTTGTGGGTTAATGTCAGGGAATGCCACAATCTCGATGGCTATCGGGATAAGCTGCAATGCCCTCCGCCTCAATCACCAGCGTCCGTGTCAGCCTCTCAGGATTCCATCGCCCCCCCCGCCGGCGCCAGACTGCTCGTCGTGGACGACGATCCCACGACGCTCGCCCTGTTGCGGCAAGTGCTGCAGGGTGACGGCTACAATGTGGCGGTGGCCCACTCCGGGGAGGAAGCGCTCCTGTACTTTCAAGCCGGCCTCCCTGATCTGGTACTCCTCGACGTCATGATGCCCGGGATCGATGGATATACGACGTGCGAGCGCATGCGGCAGCTCGATCCCCATCACGATGTCGCCATCGTGATGCTCACCGGCGCCGACGATTACGACGCCATCGACCGGGCCTTTGCGGCGCGTGCCACCGATTTCATCACCAAGCCGTTCCAGTGGCGCCTGCTGTTGCAGCGCGTGCGCTACGCATTGCGCACCGGGCGTGCGAATCGCGAACTCCGGCTCATCCGCACGCGGCAGGCCACCGCACGACGGCTCGCTCGACTGATTTTCTTCCACTATCAGCTCGATGACGATGCGCTCGTGTGGTCGGACACCAACCTGCCGCTCGTCGACGCCACGGTACGCGCGCCCGCGCACTTTCACGCGTTGGTCGAGCTGGTACCCACCAGCGATCGCCACCGCGTGGATGCGGCCATCCGGCGGTCGCGTGTATACGGCGAACCGCTCGATATCGAAATCCCCATCGCGGTGTCGGAACAATCGTTCCTGCTCCGTCTGGTAGGGCAGCTCGGGCACATCGGTTCGGATCAACGCGTCCTGTCGGGCGCGCTGCAGGACATTACCGTGCAACGCCGCAACGAAGAGATCGTCGCCGCATCGCAGAGACCGCTCGCAGACCGTACGGGATCCAGCGCCACATGATCGTCGAAATCGATCGCTCCGGAACCCTTGAGGGCTTCCGTGATCTCCTGGAGCGCACGGCCGCTCATCCGGACGTGTCGTCCCTCATTGTGCTCGCCGGCGACGCCAGCGATCTGGATCCCGAGCTCGTCAACCCGATCCTCGGTTCCATTCCCAAGCCGCTGTATGGTGGGGTGTTTCCCGCTTTGGTGGCCGGCCGCGAGCACTTCACCCGCGGCGCGATCGTCATCGGGTCGCGGCGTCCGGCGCATGCCACGGTGGTTCGCGATCTGAGCGATGCGGGCGTCCCTATTGTGCCGCAGATCGAGCACGCCGTTGCGCCGGACGCCACCAATGCCTTGCTGCTGGTGTTCGTCGATGGCTTCGCGACGCGCATCGGCGCGCTCGTCCGGGCGCTCTTCGAGGAGTTCGGGGTCGAGAACAACTACATCGGCGGTGGCGCCGGCTCGCTCTCCATGCAGCAGAAGCCCTGCCTCTTCACCAACGGCGGGATGCTGCAGGATGCGGCCATCCTGTTGCAGCTCGAGTGGCCGAGTGGCATCGGTGTTTCGCACGGCTGGGACGTGATCTCCGAGCCGCTGATCGTCACGAGTGCGCAGCACACGACCATCAAGCGCCTCAACTACGAGCTGGCGATCGACGTCTATCGTCGCATCGTCGAGCCGGCCGCCGGGGAGCCGGTACGGGACGACGCGTTCTTCGACGTCGCCAAGGCGCACCCCTTCGGCATTCGCCGCCTCGACAGCGATGTCATCGTCCGCGACCCCCTCGTGCTGACGCCTGAGGGTCACCTGGTGTGCGTCGGCGAAGTCCCGGAAGGCGCGTTCGTCCATATCCTGCGCGGAGACGCCGAGTCGCTCATCGCGGCCGCGCGACGGGCCGGCGACCTGGCGCAGCAATCGTTCCCGGCGGGGCATACCCCCGGCTTTCGGTTCGTCGTCGATTGCATTTCACGCTCGCTCTTCCTCGGCGATCACTTCACAAAGGAGCTCGCGGCCATCGACGAAGGGCTGCCCATGGTCGGCGCCCTCACCATCGGAGAGATTGCCAACAGCGGCCGAGAGTTCCTCGAGTTCTACAACAAGACGGCGGTGGTCGGCCTCATCGCCACGAGCTGATCCCGCCGCGTGATGCAACTCGACATCGAAACACAGGTGCTCTATGAACTCGCCCTGAGTATCGGCGAGAGCACTGATCTGTACCCGATGCTGCGTCATACGGTCTCGGAGCTGTTGCGATTGACCAATGCCAGCGGCGCCTGTGTCATTCAGATGGGAGCAGGGAACGAGGTCGGTGATGCCAAGGGGCACCCGGACTACGTCTGCACGTTACCCCGGAATCTCCATCGGCATGCGTCGCACCGTGCATTCAGCACACGGTGGCAACTCGCGCCCCTGTACCACACGCTGCTCGAACGTCCGGAGCAGCTGCCGCTGACCGTGCAGCTCGCCGATGCCAGCGTCCACGCCTTCCTGCTGCCCCACTTCGGTGTGCTGTTGCTGTTCCGCAAGCAGGGACCCCTCGCCGAAAACTTCCTGCGCGCGTTCGGTCCACTGGCACGCAAACTGGGAAGCGCCGCGCGATCCTGTGTCCTCGAAGAAGAGTTGCGCCGGCAGTCGTGGCGCCTTGAAATGGCGACGAGCACGGCGAACATCGGGGTGTGGCAGCTGGATATGGCCAGCGGTGCACTGACGTGGGACGCCGCCATGCATCGCATGTTCGGCATCGACGTCGAGGTCTTTCATGGTCACATGGACCAGTTTCTTGCGGCGGTGCACCCCGACGATCGAGAGCGCGTGGCCACCGAGTTGCCGTTGCTCATGACCGGTGATCGCTTCGAGATCGAATTCTCCATCATCCGCGGCGACGGGGTCCGTCGGCAGCTCTATGGCTGCGGACGCATGCAGCGGGATGCCACCGGCGCTCCCGTGACGCTCCTTGGCATCAATACCGACATCACCTCGCGGAAAGAGGCAGAAGCCGAGCTGCGCCGCGCCCGCGATTTGGCCGAAGCCACGAATCAGGCCAAGAGCCATTTCATCGCCAACATGAGCCACGAGCTCCGTACCCCGCTCAACGGCATCATCGGCATGACGGAGCTGGCGCTCGAAAGTGGCGTGAACGACACGCAGCGCGAATATCTGCGCGTGGCACGGTCATCGGCGGACAGCCTGCTCACCATTCTCAACGATATTCTCGACTTCTCGAAGATCGACGCCGGCGAGATGCTCGTGGAGACCATTCCCTTCAGCCTCCCGGTGGTCGTCGCGGAATCGCTCAAGAGTCTCACGACCCGCGCCGCGCAGAAGCAGCTCGAGCTCGTGCTGGACTTGCCAACCGATTTCCCGCCCTTCAGTCTCGGTGACCCCGGTCGACTGCGGCAGATTCTCGTGAACCTGTGCGACAACGCCATCAAGTTCACGAAACACGGCGACATCGTGGTTCGGGTACGAGCGATCGCGGACGGTCCAGTCGATCAGATCACGCTGATGGTGAAGGACAGCGGCATCGGCATCGCCCCCGATAAGCTCGAACAGATCTTCGACGCGTTTCAGCAGGTCGATGCGTCCATTACCCGTCGCTTCGGGGGTACCGGCCTGGGGCTGAGTATCTCGCGCCGACTCGCGCAGCTCATGGGCGGCACACTCAGCGCAGCCAGTACGCTTGGCGAAGGCAGCGAGTTCACGCTTACCTTGTCGTTACCACGCACGGAAACGCCGGCGGGCGTGTCGTTGCCGGCGCGCTCGCGGTGGGACGGTCGTCGCGCGTTGCTCATCGACGATCATGCCTTGGGGCGCACCACGCTGTCCCTCTGGCTCCGCCAGTGGGGGTTCGACGTCGAAGAGGCACCCGACGGTGCATCCGGGCTTGCCGCCCTCCACGCCGCCCACCACGCGGGGCGCCCCATCGATGTCGTCATTACCGACGCCATCATGCCCGGGCTCGACGGGTTCGAGGTGGCCGCCGCCATTGCGTCCGAGCAGCTTCTCTCCCCCGGTCGCGTGCTCATGCTCTCCTCCGGCGGACGCCGGGGCGACGCCGCCCGCTGTCGCGAACTCGGCATCGCCGGCTTTCTCACCAAGCCGGCCACGCCCATCGAGCTGCGCGAAGTGCTGTCGCGGGTACTCGATGCTCCGGACGGTGGTGAGCCAAACGGCGAGCTCATTACACGACACCTGCTCAAGGAGCGCCCCCGCGCACGACGCGTCCTGCTGGTCGAAGACAACATCGTCAATCAGGCGGTCGCCGAAGGGATGCTCGTCAAGCTTGGCTACGAGGTCACCATCGCCGAGAACGGGGAGGAGGCGCTCGCGCGCACGGACGCCGAGTCGTTCGACCTCGTCTTCATGGACATGCAGATGCCCGTCCTCGATGGGGTGGCAGCGACACGTGAGATCCGTCGCCGCGAAGGGGCGGCGCGTCACACGCCCATCGTGGCGATGACCGCCAACGCCATGGCCGACGAGCGCGAGCAGTGCCTGGCGGCAGGCATGGATGATCACCTGGCGAAGCCGGTGCGCCTGGCCGTGCTGCAGGAAGTACTGCAGCGGTACGCGCCGCGGTAGCGGTAGCCGCAGTACAGGGATCGGCGGCGGCGGGGTCAGGGCGGCAAACCGACGGACGCCATCGCCGCCTGCGTGGCCGCCGCCACTGACGGTACCTGCGCGGCCGCGTGCGCGGCAGCCACGCCATCGCCCTGCTCGACGCCACGCTCCACCTGTGCGGCCAAAGCGGCCAGCCGCGCGGCACCAACCGATCCGGCGGCGCTCTTGAGTTGATGTGCCGTGCTGCGGACCGAGGCCAGATTGCCGGCGGCCAGGTGCGCCTCGAGCGCGGCGGCGAGCTCACCCGCCTGCACGCGGAACGTGGCCAGCACGGCATCCAACTGGGGACCGAGGATCTCGCGTAGCTCCCGCAAGACGGCCAAGTCGAGCACGTCAGCTTCGGTTGACATACCCGTACGATGAAGGCGTTCGGGCGACTTCGCCACTGGCGAGGTGACCGCGCGCGCCACAGCTTCGGGAGATGACTGCCTTTTCCGCCCTCGCCCTCAGCGCCGCTGCGCTCCTGGCGGTAACGCCCGCCACGACAACGGCCGCCGCGCCTCTGCCCCACCCGCGCGCGGTGGCGATCGCCAACCGCCCCGCCGACAGCTACGCCGATCTGCTCGCGCTGTTCGCGCGCTGGCGCACGTTCGAGGACGCGCCGCGCGTCAACGGCGTGCCCGACTACACGGCCCCCACCCGAGCACGTCGCCTCGACGAGTTGAAGGCGCTGCAACAACGCCTCGCCGCCATTGATACCACCGGGTGGCCAGTGCCGAGACAGGTCGACTGGCACATCGTGCGCGCCGAAATGAACGGCATGCTCTATCACCTCACCGTCCTGCAGCCGTTCGCGCGCGATCCCGCCTACTACGCGTCGGTCCGCACCGAAGAGAGCGACACACCGGCCGAAGAGGGGCCCACGATTCACGGCGCCATTCGGCTCTGGCAATTTGGCATCTGGCCACGAACCGCCCTCGATACCGTACGGCCACTCGATGCCGACGAACGGACCCGCCTCACGGCCGCGCTGCGCACGGTGTCTCCGCTGCTCGCGCAGGCGCGGACCAATCTCGCCGGCGCCAACGCCAAGGACCTGTGGATCGGGGGAGTGCGCGCGTTCGAAGAACAGCACGAGGCGCTGGACGTGCTCGCAGGGCGCGTGAAGACCTTGCATCCCACCGATCGCGCGCTCCAAGCCGCTATCCTCGAGGCCAGCAGCGCCACCGGGCTGTTCATCACCTGGCTGCGCGCCGAGACGCCGTCGCGGACCGGTCCGTCGGGTATCGGCAAGGCGCAATACACCTGGTATCTGCGCAACGTGCTCCTCATGCCACTCACGTGGGATGAAGAGGTGACGATCCTGCGCCGGGAGCTGGCGCGTGCGCATACGTCGCTGCGCTTCGAAGAAGCCCGCAATGCCGCACTGCCGCCCATGCCCGTGGTTGGCAGCGCCGCCGAGTTCGCCGCCCTGCAGGAACGGCTCCTCCCGCCGTATCTGCAGTTCTGGAAGGACAAGCAGATCATGACGGTGGAACCGTGGATGGATCGCGCGCTGCGCGAACGCTTCTCTGGTTTCTCCCCCGAACCCACGCGCAATTTCTTCGCGCAAGCGACACACCGCGATCCGCGGACCTTGTGGACACACCAGGTCCACTGGTGGGACAACATGCGTATCCGCGTGGCGCCGCACGCGAATCCCATTCGCCGTGAACCGTTGCGCTACAACGTGTGGATGAGTCGCGCTGAGGGGATGGCGACGGTCATGGAAGAGTGGACGATGAACGCCGGACTCTACGACGACAGCCCGCGCTCGCGCGAGATCGTATGGGCCATGTTGGCGGCGCGCGCAGCCCGCGGGTTGGGCAATCTGTACGCGCACGCCAATGATCTCGACATGGCCGGCGCCGGCGAAGTGCACGTAGCATGGACACCGCGCGGCTGGATGCGCCGCGATCCGCTGCTCGGCTTCGAGCAGCATCTGTATCTGCGCCAGCCGGGCTACGGTGCGACATACGTGAGCGGTGGCCGCTTGCTCGAAGAAGCGATCGCCGAGCGCGCGCGTCAGTTGGGTCCGCAGTTCACCATGCGCGGCTTCTTCGATGAACTCAACGCGGCAGGGATGATTCCCGTGTCGCTCATTTATTGGGAGCTCACCGGCGACGACCGCATGATCCGTGAACTGCGCGATGGGCAGGGACCGCTGCCGTTCCGGAAGGACTGAGCCTGTACGACCGTCAGGACGGGCGCGGAACTGTATAGCGGAGCTGTGCGAAGACGCCCCCGACCTGCCGGACGTCGATCAGTACGAACGGCGGGGTCACGATTCGGCGTGGCAACAGCGGCATGCCACGACCGAGCGTGACCGGCGCAATGGTTATGATGAGCTCGTCGAGCAACCCGACGTCGCTGAATTGCCCCGCCAACTCACCACCGCCCATGATCCAGATGTTCTGCGTTCCGGCGACCACCTGCATGGCACGGTGCACGGGACGGACATCGCCGCGCACGAAGGTCACCTGAGCGCCCTCCAGCCGCGGCAACGCGCGCGATGTGAAGACCCACGTGGGTTGCGCATAAGGCCACGCCATCGGTTGCGGAGCATCCGGCGCAAAGTGATGGCGCCACAGCCACTCGTACGTGTGGGAGGCCATCGCGCTAATGACCATCCGCTCAACGAGTCCAGCTGTGTGATCGTTGGCTGCGCGACGTCATGGATGTGGGTGGAACGGGCAATGGTTTCGCGCGCTTTTGCAAACTCGCCCATGTCGACGTAGAGCGCCCCAAGGCTGTTGAGGGCATAGCCCAGCGTGGTCTTGCTGGGTGACCGCAACCCGTACGGCACCGCCTCCAGCACCACCTTTTCCGCCAGCAGGAGAGCATCACCTTGCTGGTCTGTGCCGTTACAGGGAGCGATTGTACCGGAACGGCCGCGCGCCGGAAGGCGGCGAGCGACACTTCGATCCGCCCTTCGCTAATGTGCGCCTCCGTGAGCCCTTGGAGCGCCCTGAGCAGCGCCGCCTTGTCCCCGCGGGCGTGCAGGCTGTCCACGCCTACGCGCCACTCGTTCGCCGGACGAGTGGTTTCCTGCGCGTGAGATCGAGCAGGAGGTGTGAGCATCCCGCCGAGCCGCGGCAATTGGCAACTCCGGCGACGATGAACCACGAAGGGAATCAGAGGGCATCCGAGCTAATTGGGGATAGCTGGCAACCGGGACTGCACCGGAGAGGTACACCAACCGATATTTGAAGGAGTTGCTTCCGTTTGACTCCTGCTGTTCACCACCTCCGTATCCGATATTCATGTTCAAAGACCTTTGCGATGATGCGCACGAAGCGCACTCGCTGAAGCTGATCAATCGCGTCGTGATGGTCATCGGCGTGGTGTTCCTGTCGTTCGGCGCCATCGCCATCTCCACGCGGCTCGGCGCGTCACATCCGCCGGCTTCGACGGCGTATGGTACCAAGCAGGCGCAGCCAGACGCCGCCGTCTTCGGCGACTGAGGGCGAGTGGTTCGGCGCCGCTCACCGCTCCTGCTCAGATCTGAGTGGGAGCGGTGAAAACAAGAGTTGAGCGCGGGCCTCGGACAGGGGTGAGAGTTCAGTCACACAGCAGTGGGAAGCGAGGACCGGCGGTTCGTGGTCTGACCGCTCGCCGCTGCGTGACTGGACTCTCACTGCTATCGAAGACTCGACTCTCGATTCTCGACTCTGAGATCTCAGTTCCCGAATCTCACGTCTCCGGTCTGAGCAGATGATCATGGATGAACGCGACCGGTTGTCTGCCTCCGAGCGTGAGCGCTACGGCCGACATCTGATGCTCCCGGGCGTTGGCCCGGAGGGCCAGACGACGCTCAAGCGCGCGCGGGTGCTCATTGTGGGCGCCGGCGGGCTCGGCTCCCCAGTCGCGCTTTATCTCGCGGCCGCCGGTGTGGGGACCATCGGGCTCGTCGACAACGACGTCGTCGACGCCAGCAACCTGCAGCGGCAACTGCTGCATGGGACGGGCGATGTCGGACGACACAAGCTCGACTCCGCCCGCGACCGACTGCGTGATGTGAATCCGCAGGTGGAGGTCGTCACGCATTACGCATGGCTGACATCCGCGAACGCCCTCGACCTCGTGCGCCAGTACGATGTCGTCGTCGATGGGACCGACAATTTCGCCACGCGCTACCTGGTGAACGACGCGTGTGTGCTGCTCGGCGTACCGAATGTGTACGGATCGGTATTCCGATTCGACGGACAGGCGTCGGTATTCGCGACCGTCGACGGCCCCTGCTACCGCTGCTTGTACCCTGAGCCGCCACTGCCGGAATCGGTGCCGAATTGTGCCGAAGGCGGTGTACTGGGCGTGCTGCCCGGATTGATCGGCACCATTCAGGCCACCGAAACGATCAAGCTGCTCCTGGGCCTCGGCGACTCACTTGCCGGGCGATTGCTCCTGGTCGATGCCCTCAGCATGGAGTTCCGGTCGCTGCGGTGTGCGCGCAACCCCGAGTGCCCGGCCTGCGGGACGCGCACCATCACGCAGCTCATCGACTACGATGCGTTCTGCGGCACGCCGGGGCTGCACAGCAATACCGACGTCACCGTGCACGAGATTTCGCCGGCCATGCTGCGCGAGTGGCTGCAGCGTGACGAGCCTGTGCAGCTGATCGATGTGCGAGAGCCAGTCGAAACGGCCACCGGCACAATCCCGGAAGCGCGCTGCATCCCGCTGGGCACACTCGAGCACGCCCGCACGGAGCTGTCACCCAAGGCGCTGACCGTGGTGGTGTGCAAGAGCGGCGCACGCAGTGTGCGCGCCGCTCGTCAGCTCACGGCCGCCGGCTTTACGCGTGTACACTCACTGGGCGGCGGCATGCTGCGCTGGACCGACACGCAGCACGACGCCGACTAGTCGTCGTCAGGCAGTTCGCGCGGTGAGGCCAGAATGGCGCGAGCCTCCTCGAGGCGCGACAGCGGTACGAGCACCGTCACCCCACGCGCCGTTGCACCTTGAAAGCCCGGGCCGAAAATGCCCACGGTGTCGTTACCATCGCGCTCCGCCGGCACATCGTGCGCTTCGAGTAACGCGACCGTAATGTCCGCCTCGAAACCTGAGGCCAGGGTAACGAGCGGTGTCCAATCGTCGTCGAGGTTATTGTCGTTCATAAATGGTCACGTTGATCAGGGGTGAGCCGCCGGGAGAGAACTGCACCAGCGGTTTGCCACGGATTACACGGGAACTACGGAAACACCACGGATTTTGTTTTTTGCGTTATCCGTTCCAATCCGCCTTTTCCGCTCAAATTCGTGGTAGACTGTTTCGGCAGTTATCCGCCAATAGTGGCCTGCAGTTCGGGGTGATGTTGAGCATGCTCGTGCACCGGCACGCCTTCCGCGATCGCATCCCACGCCTGCCGCAGACTCGCGGCACCCGCACGCGGGCCCATGGGGTGCCCGAACACGGCGCGCCCGGGGACGAACCCGAAATCCACGGTATTGACGCGGCGGTACACCCCTTCGAGCGTGGCGGCCGAGTCGGATCCGCCTGGCACCGGCAGACTCGGCTTGAGTGATCCCATGGGTTCGAGGCAGGCGCGCACATTGTCCAGCACCTCCTGCTCCGGCGTCATCATGCGGTCGCCGAACCCCGGCATGATGACGACATCGGCACCGGCCAGACGCTGCAAGCGCGTGAACACCCGCGAGTGCACGCCGTGCGCCGGAATGCGACTGAACGCCGCGATGAACGGGAAGTGCGTGACAATCGGCACACGGGCATGCCGGCGCAGCGCGCGCACCCCACTCACCCCCGTGGGCAGCGCGTTCACCATGACGAGCGTCGCGCCGGCATTCACCGCCGTGTCGTGCAGCGCATTCAATGCCGTGACTTCGTCGGTGATGTTGGCGAGGTATCCCTTGGGCACACCCGTTGCCAGTTCCGCCCGACGTCGCGCGTCACCCAACAGCGGTGCGCGCACGGCCATCGGCGAGTACGGCGCATCGGCCAGCATCTCGTCGTCTTTCGCGATATCGAGCCCGCCCAGCCACGCTTCGTAGCCCAGCGCGGCGAACGGTTCGGGGGGCAGTCCGATGTTCGGCTTGATGACGCCGAAAAAAATGGGGCGGTCGTACACCGCGAGCTGAGTACGCACACCCGCCACCCCGAACTGCGGCCCCTCGAAGGCGGCGAGATATGACGTCGGAAATCTGAGGTCCTCGAGGCGGATGAGCGGAATGCCCGGTGCGAAATACACCCCTTCGCCCAGCACTGCTGAAATCAGGTTGGGAAGTCGCGGACCGAAGTTGCCGTGCGGATGCGCAATGACTGCACGGCACGCGTGTACCGGCCCCGGTGGCGCCGCCGGCACCGGCACAGAGAAGCCGGCGGGGCGCGGCGCGGCGTCGAGCTCGAGCACCTTGGCGCCGAAGTGCACCCGGAAGTCTTCGTCGACGCCGACGCGGTGCCACTGCGCCGTCGACTGCTCGCTGGCCAAGTGCGCTGCGGCCAAGCGCGGATCGCCCGCGCACTCGAATGTGAACTCCAGTTCGAGGTACGCTTCGGGGTCGAGCATCGCCCGCGTGGCGAAGAAGCCGGCAACGTCGCTGGGGTGCACGCGCCTAGTCCGTGCGCAACAGGTGCAAGTGGACTTCGCGCTCCGCACGCGGCCCGTCGAGTTCCACGAAGAAGAGCGATTGCCAGCTGCCGAGCTCCAAGGCGCCGTGGCTCACGGGAATGGACTCGCTCGCATTGAGGAACAATCCCAACAGGTGCGCGTGGGCGTTGAGACGATCGTCGACCGGCGCGTTGTTGTGGCCGTACGGATTGCCCGCCGGCGCCAGCTGTTCGAGCCACGCAATCATGTCGCGCTGCAGCCCGGCTTCCCGCTCGTTGAGGGTGATGCGCGCGGTCGTGTGCGGCGACATGACCGTGAGTAGTCCGGAGACCGCCCCGGTATGCCGTACCCACTCACGAACCATGTCGGTGATATCGACCATCTCGATGGGCTGCGTCGTGGCGATCGTCAGGCGGTGGCGGAGCGGCGGCATACCCCGAAGCTAGACGCGAGCGAAGACACTCGCCACTTTTCACTCATGACCGTTACCGCATATCCTGACCTGTTCGACGCGTCGCAGGTCGAAGCCGCAATTGCCCGCCTGCACGCGCTCACTCCGGAGTCTACGCCACGGTGGGGGCGCATGATCGTCAGCGAGATGCTCGCGCATGTGAATGTGGCGTACGAAATGGTCTACGAGCAGAAGCACCCACGCCCCAACCCCATCATGCGCTTCGTGCTCAAGCGCTTCGTGAAGGCGGGCGTGGTGGGCCCGGCGCCGTACCCGCGCAACGCGCTCACGGCTCCGGCCTTTCGCATCAGGGAGGCGCGCGACTTCATCGTCGAACGCGACCGCCTCATCGCGTATCTGCACCGGGTGCAGCGCGAGGGGCGATCGCAGTTCGAGGGTCGTGAATCGTTGTCGTTTGGCCCGCTCACTGCCACAGAATGGAACGGGCTGTTTTCCAAACACCTCGACCATCACCTGCAGCAGTTCGGGGTGTGAGCCAATGATCGGTGTATCAGGCGAACGCTGCGCGGTAATCCTGCGCGTACGCCCGAAAGCGGCGCGGTGACCGCCCCGTAATGCGCTCCACGGCGTCGGTGACGCGCGCCGAGTAGCCCAACTTGAAGTAGTGCAGAATCGTGAGCAGGAACTCGGTGTAGGCCGCCGGCAAACCGGCCGCCAGCAGCCCGGGGCGCATTTCGTCCGGCGTGACCTCCTGGTAGCGGATCGTGTGGCCTGCGACCTCAGAGAGGATCGCCGCGACCTCGTGATGATCGAGCAGTTCGCTCCCCGTCAAATCGAACGCCTGTCCGTCGAGGTCACGGCGCTGCAGCAACGACGCGGCCACATCGGCGATGTCCCGCGCATCGATGAAGCTCCCCTTGGCATCGCCCGTAGGCAGCTGAATCGCGTGGTCGTGCGTGATGCCGTGAATCCAGAAGCTGTTGAAGTTCTGCATGAACCAGTTGGGGCGGATCACGTTCCACGCGAGGCCGGAGGCTTCCAGATGCAGCTCGGCTTTGCGCATCGGCGCCGTGGGGTCGGCGTCGGCGCCCATCGCGGTCATGAGCACCGCCTTTTTCACCCCGCGCGCCACGGCTTCGTCGATCACCCGCCCCAGCATGACGTCCTGATTCACGTGGCCCGGCGGCGTCAGCAGAAACACCGCGTCGGCGCCGTCGAGCGCCGCCCCAACGCCCGCGCCGGACACCAGGTCCACCTGCACCTGCCCCGCGCCGGCCGGGCGACTGGTGGCGCGGCGTACGGTGTGCCCGGCCTGCTCCAAGGTCGTGCTGAGTGCGCTCCCCACGTTGCCGCTGGCGCAAAGAATCAAGAAAGTCGACATCTTCGGTTCCTCGTGTGTTGGGTTGAAGCCGGAACATGACCGGGGTATGCGGGACGTGAAATGGCTTTCCGTCCGTTTTTCATGTCTTTTCGTCCGACCCGGTGTACGTTTCAGCATGGATATTCTGGCTGATCTCTTCCGCGAAGCAGGGCTGCATCGCCGCCTGCTGGACATGCGCCACCTCTCGAGCGGCCGTGCGCTCCGCTTTCCCTGTATCCGGAGTCTGGGCTTTCACGTCGTGCTCGAAGGCACCGCGTGGGTGCACGCGTCGTGTTTGGCCGAGCCGCTCGAGCTGCACGCCGGCGACATTGCCGTCATGGGTCGCGGGTGCGACCACCTGCTGGCCGCCAGTGCCGACATCGCAACACTGCCGGCCGATGCAGTTACGCTCGTGCACGACGGCTTCGCGGGAGGCAGCGGGGACACCACCGTCGTGAGCGGGGCGTACCAGCTCTGGAATACGCCGTTGCATCCGCTCTTTGCGGAACTCCCCGAGTGGCATGTGGTGCGCGTCGAACGCACCACGCGAATCGAGCCGTTGGGGCTCGCGCTCTCGATGCTCGCGGCCGAAGTGCAGCAGGACGCACTCGGCCGCGACAGCGTCGTGCACGGATTGGTCGACGTGCTCTTCACCTACCTTGTGCGCGATATCGTGGCGCGCCGCGGGAGCGAAGCCAGCCCCGGCTGGAGCCATGCCGTCGCGGATGCGAACATACGCCGTGCCGTGGCCGCGCTGCACGACGACTGCGCGCGCGCGTGGACCCTCGAATCACTCGCGCAAACCGTAAACCTGTCGCGCAGTGTGCTCGCCGAACGGTTCCGCGAGGCCATGGGCGACACGCCGCTCTCGTATCTCCGCACCGTGCGCTTGCAACGCGCCATGCGCCTGCTCGCCGAAGGCAACCAGACGATCGAACAGGTGGCGCTCGCCGTCGGCTATCACGACGCCTTCGGATTCTCCAAGGCCTTCAAGCGAGCCGTTGGCGTATCTCCCGGCGAGTATCGCAAGCGCAATGACGCCGAGCGAAACATTCCGTGGCGCTTCTCCGCACGGGACGCCGGCGGCGCCCGCTAGCGCGTCTCCCGCTCTCGGATGGTCGTCATGCTCGCGACGTACAACGTGTGCCATGGTCCCGAGGTCGCGTGCGCGCGCACGCTGTGCGATTCCACGGTAAGCCCGACGCGCTGCAGCGCCCCCACGAACGACGGATCGGCGCTAACCGACCAGTAGGCAATCACCCCACCGGGACGTAGGGCCGTGATCGTTGCCGCCAACCCCTTGGTGGCGTACAGGCGCGAGTTCTCCTTCATGATCATGCCATCGGGACCGTTGTCGGTATCGAGCATGATGGCCTCGAACCGGCCCGGATTGTCCTTGAGCACCTGCACGACATCCTGATGCACGATGCGCACGCGCGGGTCGGCCATGGCCTCCGCAGACAGCGCATACTCCGGGTTGGCGTTCCACTCGATCACTTCCGCAACGAGTTCGGCCACCCACACTTCGGCATCCGCGCCGAGATGGCGCAACGCTTCTCGCAACGTGAAGCCCAGCCCGAGACCGCCAATGAGCACGCGCACCTTGGGCTTGGCCGCCAGCGGCGCACACGCGAACTCGGCGAGCTTGTCTTCCGATAGGTGCCGGCGCGTGGACATGAGCTCGACGCCGTCGGCGCGAATGAGATAGGCGCCGTCATGACGATAGAGCTGCAACACGGATCCATTCGGGGTCCGCGCTTCCCCCAGGCGTTCGAGAGGCTTCATGCGGTCAATGTAGCAGCCCGCTCAAGGGATCAGTGCGTGAGCCCGTACACCACGTAATTCGTCGCGAACTTGTATGCATCGTTGGAGAGATTCACCGGGTACCACCCCTCACCCGACCACTCCATGTAATCGCCGATATCGTTGTTGAAGTTGATCACCACCTGCAACCGTTTCGCGGGATCATTGTCTTCGTGAATGCCCAGATACACCGCCTTCGCCGCCGGCGTCGCGGGGTGCGTCATTCCCTCGAGCGTCTTGATGCTGAAGAACGAGTGGAAGACCGGATGCGACACCGTGAGCGGGTCGATGCGCGCCTCCGGCAGCACCTTGCGCATCCCCGCTTCGAACACGGCCCATTGCCGGTCGAAGTAGAAGTCATCGACAATGAGAAAGCCCCCTTTGAGAATCCATCGGCGCAGCGCCGCCGCCTCGTCGTCGGTGGGATACCAGTAGCCCGGTTCCGTGAGATAGGCCACCGGATAACGCCCCAGCTCGGGATCGTCGAGCACATGTACGTTGCTGCTGTACCGGTGCACGCGCATCACCGACAAGTCACCAAGGATGGCCATGAAGTTGCGCTCCATAGCCGGGTAGTCGGCGCTCCACGCCATGCGATACCCCTGCGTGTAGCGCAGGCGCACGAAGGTGAAGCGCCCATCGTACGGGACGTTGGGCTCCACGAACGCGCGCCGCTGCGACCATGCGAACGGCGCCGATACGACGGCGAGCACGCAGCCCAGCAGCACCAGGTGGCGTGTTCGTCGGCGCATCGTGGCGTGCCTCGCCCGTTATCCGACCGAATCGCAAATCTTGACGCTCGCCCAGAGCGGCTTGCATTCTGCCACGAACTGCTGGTGCACCGGATCCACCTGATACGCATCGTGCTGCGCTTCGTCGATGAACACCAGCACCAGCGCGTAGCTGTAGGTCCGGTCGATCACGGGACGATCGGTGGCGGCGGGTACGCCCACATAGCACTGCTCCGCGCTGGTGATCGTCTTGAGACGCTCCAATCCGGCGACAAACTGCGCCCGCTCGTGAACGGAAAGGTCGGGACGAAGCCAGAAGTACACTGCGTGAACGAACATGAGTCGTGACTGAGGGGGAGAAGGTATGACGGGTCCGGCACCACCGGACCTCGCTAATCCTCGCCCTTCTCACGCGCGCCGGCCAGTGCGAACGCCGCCGCCAGGAACTTCCCGCCTGTTCCGCTGCTACTGTCAGCGGGGTCCGTTCTACTCGCCTTCACCAACCTGACCATGCGCCTGCCCGCCCGTGCCGCTCTCTTCGCCTCGCTGACCACCGCGCTCGTTGGCCCCCCCGCCGCGCTTCCCGCCGCTTTCCCCGCGCCGGCCACCGCGCCCCGCCTCGAGACCGCCGTCTTTGCCGGCGGCTGCTTTTGGGGGGTCGAGGCGGTCTTCGAACACATTCGCGGCGTCACCCGCGTTGTCTCCGGCTACAGCGGGGGCACCGTCGTCAATCCGGGCTACGACGACGTGAGCAGCGGACGCACCGGACACGCGGAAGCCGTTCGCGTCACCTTCGACCCGTCGGTAGTGAGCTACGAAACACTGCTCACGGTGTTCTTTACGGTGGCGCACGATCCCACCGAGCTCAATCGCCAGGGACCCGACGTCGGCACACAATACCGGTCGGCCATATTCTTCTCGTCGCCCGAGCAGCAGCAGAAGGCAGCGGCGGCCATTGCCCACCTGGCCGCCGCGAAAACCTATCGTAAGCCCATCGTGACGCAGGTGGCGGCACTCGGCCCGTTCTACGACGCCGAACGCTACCACCAGAACTACCTGTACACGCACACCGATCAGCCATACATCGTGTACAACGACCTCCCCAAGCTGGACGCGCTGCGCAAGCAATTTCCGGCGCTGTGGGAAGACACCAAGGGGAAGTAAGCTGTTGCGCAACCGCTGCCGACCGCGCAGCGGTTGAGCCGCCCGACTAGAACATGAAGAACGAGAAGCGCCCCCCGCTCGAACCGAGACTGCTGAAGCGCTGGTTCACGATGGTGTTGTAGATGGAGCCGAACGTGTAGCGGATACCGATGTTCGTCGTGATGCGGAAGCCCGTCTGCAGCGCCTGACGCTGCAGCAGGATTTCCTCTTCGGTGTTGCCGGCGCGCGGCAGATAGATCTGGTCGTTGATGCGCGCCGCCGAGCCGCCCACGTTGAGGGAGAACCCGCGACCGATCCGCAGGTCGACGTTACCGCTCAGCGTAAGCGCGTGCCGATTGAAGTCGTGGAGGTAGTTGAGCCAATCCAGCGAGATATTGCTCGAGCCCCACGACTGCCGCGCCACGTATGACGCCGTTGCCTGCTGACTGAAGCGCGTCTCGCGATCCCGATTGTACACCGTGGTGCGCTGGTAGTCGTACAGGTTCGGGCCCACGTTGTACAAGAAGGTCAGCTGGCGGCGCGTCTGTTCGCTCCAGTCGAACACGTTGTACTCGATGGCCGGCTGGAAGCGCAGCGCGAGATTCTGATTGAGGAAGTCCGAGTACCCGGCGCCAAATTTCATTCCTGCCGACCAATGCGACGACAGCGTGCGCACGATGAGCGAATTGGCGTTGTACGTGCGCTGTTCATTTCTCACGGTAAACGCGGGACGTCCCGCCGCTTCGCCGATCTCGAACTGCTGCCTGTTCACATTGCCGCTGGCCGACACATTGATTTTCCAGTTGGCCGTCGCACGATTGGCGGCCATCGACAACGAGCCGTTGACCGACTGCTGACGATCCTCGGCGCGGATGAACGCGTTGAAGTTGGTCGTGTACGTCCAGAGGTTCCACTTGTCCTTCAGATTGGCCGCCGACACCTGCTGCTGTTGCCCGAACGGGGCGATGTACGCCATTTGCAGCCGCGAGGCGATGGGCGACTTGGCCACATAGCGTGCGAGTCCCAGCTTGAACATGCGCGACAGTTCACGACGGATGCGGTCGTCGGGATCGTTGGGCAACGTGTTGAGCACGAGCGTATCGGCCATCCCCTCGAACTTCCGGCGGCCGATGAAGGTGATGGTGTTCTCCGATCCACCGCCGCCATTGGTGAGTCCCGACACGAGGATCTGCACGTCGGCATCGAACCGGTCGCGCATCCAGTTCACGAAATTCACGTCGGTGACGATGAAGTCGCGGTCGCAGCCGCGCACGCGGCCTTGGCAATCGAGGAAGACGCGGATGGCCTGCGACTGCAGGGTCGCGGAGTCGGGCTTGCCCATTGGCGGACCGCCTGGGGGCATGCCGGCCGGACGGCCAGTCGGCGGGCCGGTTGGCGGGCCGGCCTGGGCCGCAAGGGAAACGGGAGCGACGAGGGTGGCCGCGATACAAAGAGAAAGGCTCAGGCGAGCCAGTCGGAGCGTCATAAATCAGGGAAGGGGGTTAGCGCTTCCGACCTCCTCGTCGGTACCGCTAGGGGTTCGAACGACTGACGGTCCCGTTTGGTTGCAGCCGCCCCTACAGTCCAGACCGCGGGTTCCCTGATCCCGTAGTCCCCCTCCCGCTGTTCCCCTCCCGTAGTTCCCCTCCCGTAGTTCCCTTCCCGTAGTTCCCCTCCCGTAGTT
>VYKS01000120.1_pt1 | contig 49102 bp, 38 predicted proteins | sample 5114511 | NCBI WGS metagenome assembly VYKS01 (sample SAMN12291795, study PRJNA351875) | freshwater metagenome | isolation source: freshwater lake | place: USA: Michigan, Gull Lake | collected 2011-07-05 | reverse complement strand
GGCGGCGCGCCCCTCGGCGATCAGCGCCCGAGCCAGGACCGGCGCGGCCTCTGCGCCCATATAGACGGCCACGGTGGCCTCCGGATCACCGCCCATCCGCCAGTCGCCAGCCATGGCGCCATCCTCGACGCGCGCCGTGGTGAAGACGACGCGCCGCGCTTCGCCGCGATGAGTCAGCGGGAAGCCAAACTGGGCGGCTGCCGCGCAGGCGGCGGTGACTCCGGGCACCACCTCGGTCTCGACGCCGAAGCGTTTCAGGAAGGCGGCTTCCTCTCCGACGCGACCGAAGATCGACGGGTCTCCGCCCTTCAGGCGCACGACCTGCAGACCTCGGCGCGCCAGGCGCAGCATCAGGCGATTGATCTCATCCTGCTTCATGCTGGGCTTGCCCGCGCGCTTGCCGGTCTGGATCCGGACGCAGCCCGGCGGCGCCAGCGCGACGGCCTCTTCGGAGCACAGCGCGTCATAGAGTAAGGCCCCCGCGCTCTCGACCGCGCGCACGGCTCGAACCGTCATGAGATCCACCGGACCAGGGCCCGCGCCGACCAGCAGCACCTTGCCGAGTTTGCTTTCAACCAGCATGGACGGGTTCCTTTGGCGTTACGACGAAGGCATTGATCATGCGCGTGATTTCTGGACGGCAGGATCCGCAGTTGGTCCCCGCCCCTGTCGCCGCGCCGACGGCGTCGGCCGTGTCCGCGCCCGTGGCGATCGCGGCCGTGACAGCCTTTGCGCCAACCTTTAGGCAGGCGCAGACCATGGGTCCTTTATCGACCGGCGCGCCGGGCGGACGCCCGAACAGCAGGGCCGAGCGTGCTTCGGCCGTCAGATCCGCCTGGAACAGATCGACCAACCAGTCGCGAGGCGGGAGGCGACCGGTCGTCGTCATGTAAAGAACGGCGACCAGCTGGTCGCCTTCGACCCACGCCTCTCGGCGCGCGCCGGTCGCGGCGTCCTCATAGGTGACGAGTTCGCCGGCCAGCCTCTTGGTCAGGGCCTTGCGGAGGGCGTCGCGCTCGACAGCGTCGCCCCGGCCGGCGAACTCGTGCTGCTGGCAGGCGTCTTGGGGAATACGCCGCCAGACAAGATCCGCCCCCAGCGGGGACATCAGGGCGGATCGACTCAAGAAGAAGCCCTTCCAGGTCTCGCGATACGGTCGCACGCGAGCGGGGGTGTGCTTGAACTCCGGCTGGCCCGACGTCGGATCGACGTTCGGCGCCACTAGGCTGTTGGCGCGCCCCGACGGGGCGAAGGCGTCGGTCCAGTGCATGGGCATGAACAGCGACCCGCGGCGCTGCCGATCGCTGACCTTGGCGATGGCCACCGCCTCGGCCCGCGCGGTCGCCACCCTGGCCAAGGCGCCGTCCTTCAGCCCCAGGGCCTCGGCGTCCTCCGGATGGATTTCAACATAGGGCTCGGGCGCGTGGCGACACAGGTCCGGCGCCAGACCCGTTCGGGTCATGGTGTGCCACTGGTCGCGAATGCGGCCGGTGTTAAGCGACATCGGGAAGGCCGTGCTAATCGCTTCGGCCGGCCCTCTCGGCTTGACCGGAACAATGCGGGCGCGGCCGTCCGGCGTCTGGAAACGACCATCGGCGAACAGGCGAGGTGTTCCCTCCCCGCCCTCCCCGACGGGCCACTGGATGGGTGTAAGTTCGTCGTAAGCGCTTGGCGTCAAAGCGGATAAGCCCGCCAGGTTCAGGAAACGATCGCGGTTCTCATAGGCGGTCAGGCGCGCCCACTCGCGAAACACCGCCGCGTTGCTGGCCCAGCCGAAGCCGTCGAAGCCCATCGTGGTCGCGACGTCGGCCATGATCTTCCAATCGGCGCGGGCTTGACCCGGCGGTGGGAACAGGGCGCGCTGACGTGAGATGCGGCGCTCTGAATTGGTGACAGTGCCGTCCTTCTCGCCCCAGGCCAGGACCGGCAGCTTCACGTGGGCGAAGGCCGTGGTGTCGGTCTCGACGCAGTCCGAAACCACGACGAAGGGGCATGCCGCCAGGGCGTCGCGGACCGCGCCGCTGGCCGGTAGGCTGACCGCCGGATTGGTGGCCATCACCCAGATCGCCTTGATCCGTCCGTCCCTGACGGCCTCGAACATCTCGACGGCCTTCAGCCCTGGGGCGCGGGCGGTGTCAGGCGCGCCCCAGAAACGGGCGACGCGGTCACGATCCTTGGGCGAAAAGTCCATGTGGCCGGCCAGGGTGTTGGCCATGCCGCCCGTCTCGCGCCCGCCCATGGCGTTGGGCTGGCCGGTGATCGAGAACGGGCACGCGCCCGGCTTGCCGATCCGGCCGGTGGCGAGGTGGGCGTTGATGATGGCGAGCCCCTTGGCCACGCCCTGGGCGGACTGGTTGGCGCCCATGGAGAAAAGGCTGACCGTCCGCGCGTTCGCGGCGAACACGTCATAGAAGGTCCGCAGGTCTTCGATCGTGACGCCGCAGTCAGCGGCGACCGCGCTGAGCGACTGGTCATTTTCCGCAAGCGCGGCGGCGACTTGCTCGAAGCCGTTCACGTGATTGGCGATGTAGTCGCGGTCGATCGCGCCGCGCTGGATGAGGTCGGCAAGCAAGCCATTCCAGAGCCGCACGTCGCTCTGCGGGGCGATGGCCAGATGCAGGTCCGCGCCCTCGGCCGTATCGGTTCGGCGCGGATCGATCACCACATGCTTCTGGCCGCGCGCCCTCGCCTGTTCCATCCGCCGGAAGAGCACCGGGTGGGTCCAGGCGGCGTTATGGCCGCTGAAGACGACCAGATCCGCCAGGTCCAGATCCTCGTAGCAACCGGGCACGAGGTCCGCGCCGAAGGCCTGCTTGTGGGCGGCGACGGCCGAGGCCATGCAGAGGCGGCTGTTGGTGTCGATATTGCCCGAGCCGATAAAGCCCTTCATCAGCTTGTTGGCGACGTAGTAGTCCTCGGTCAGCAACTGTCCGGAGACGTAGAAGGCCACGCTGTCGGGACCGTGGCGCGCGATCGTCTCCTTGAAGCGCCGCGCCACCAGCGCCGTGGCCTCGCTCCAGCTCGCGCTCTTGCCGTTGATCGTCGGCTCCAGCAGCCGGCCTTCCAGGCCGACCGTGGCCCCAAGGGCCGAACCCTTGGAGCACAGCCGTCCCGAGTTCGCCGGATGCGCCCCGTCGCCGGTGATCAGGACCGAGCGCCCCTCCCCCACCGCGCCCGCGACGCCGCATCCGACGCCGCAATAGGCGCAGGTCGTCTTGACGTTTCGCAGGGCGGCGGAGCCGTCGGCCATCGGTCAGCTCGCCGCGACCGGCTGAGCCAGCAGGACACGGCCTTCCTTCACAAGGACCGGAACGATGGGCGTGCAACCCTTGCCGGCGTCGGCGCCGGTCGGCTGGCCCGTGGCCAAGTCGATGACCCAGCTATGCAGCGGGCAGGTCACGCCGTGGCCATGGACGATGCCCTGGCTCAGGGGGCCATGCTTGTGCGGACAACGGTCGACCAGCGCGAAAACCTGGCCGTCGCCGGTGCGGAACACGGCGACGTCGCCCTGGGCGGTGGCCACGCGTCGCGCGCCGCGTTCGGGGATGTCGGTCACGGAGCCGACGTCGCGCCAGTCCGGGTCGATATGGGCTTGCAGGGTCATTCGGCCGCCATCTCCATCGGAAGGGTCGCCATCGGCGCAAACTCGCCGGCCGCCACGCCGCCGGTGGCGCGCTCGGCCCAGGGGTCGATCTGAGCGGTTTCCTGCGACTTGACGAAGCGGGCGAAGAGCGCGGCGCGGCTATCAAGATCGTCCACGGTCGCCGCGCGGATGGTGTCGAGACCGATCCGGGCCATCCACTTGTAGATCCGCTCTAGGTACCAGCCGCCTTCGCGGTACATCTGCATGACCGCGGCGATGACCTGGATCGCCTCCTCTTCGGTGGCGACCTTGGTCAGCACCTCGGTTCCCTGGATGTGCAAGCCCGCAGCGCCGCCGACGTGGATCTCGTAGCCGCTGTCCACGCAGATGACGCCGATGTCCTTGCAGGTCGACTCCGCACAGTTGCGGGGGCAACCCGAGACGGCCAGCTTGACCTTGGCCGGGGCCCACGAGCCCCACATGAACTTCTCGAGCTTGATCCCGAGACCGGTGGAGTCCTGGGTGCCGAACCGGCACCAGTCGCTGCCGACGCAGGTTTTCACCGTGCGCAGCCCCTTGGCGTAGGCGTGACCGCTGACCATGCCCGCCGCGCTGAGATCGGCCCACACGGCTGGCAGGTCGTCCTTCTTGACGCCCAAAAGGTCGATGCGCTGACCGCCCGTCACCTTCACCGCCGGAATGGCGTACTTGTCGGCGACGTCGGCGATGGCGCGGAGCTCGGCGGGACTTGTCATGCCGCCCCACATGCGCGGCACGACCGAATAGGTGCCGTCCTTCTGGATGTTGGCGTGGACGCGCTCGTTGATGTAGCGCGACTGGCTGTCATCCACGTACTCGCCCGGCCAGGCGCACAGCAGGTAGTAGTTCAGGGCCGGTCGGCACGAGGCGCAGCCGTCGGGCGTGGTCCATTCCAGGGCCTGAAAGACGGCGGGCATGGACTTCAGCTCGAGCTCGACGATCGCCCTGCGCACCTCGCCGTGCGGGTGATGCGTGCACTTGCACATCGGCTTGGGGCCGGTCTGGGCCTTGAAGCCGTCGCCGAGCGTCAAGCGGATCACCTGCTCGACCAACGGCGTGCACGAGCCGCACGAGGCCGAGGCCTTGGTCACCGCGCGGACGTCGTCCAGCGTGGTCAGGCCCTGGGCCGTGATGGCACCCGTGATCGCACCCTTGCAGACGCCGTTGCAGCCGCAGATTTCCTGCGTGTCGGGCATGGCCGCAACGGCCGCGCTAGGGTCCAGGCCCGAGAGGCCCTCCGTGATCGCTTGCCCGAAGATCAGGGTCTCGCGGATTTCCGCGACATCCGTCCCCGCCCGCATCAGGTCGAAATACCAGCCGCCGTCGGCCGCGTCCCCGAACAGCACCGCCCCGGCGACCTTGCCGTCCTCGATCACCACCCGCTTGTAGACGCCGCGGGCGGCGTCGCGGAACACGATGTCCTCACAGCCGTCGCCGCCGGCGAACTTGCCCGCCGAGAAGACGTCGACGCCCGAGACCTTCAAGCGGGTCGAGAGGACCGAGCCCTGATACGCCCCCTGCCCCTCCGTGAGCGCCTCGGCCAGGGCCCGGCACATGTCCCAGATGGGCGCGACCAGGCCGTAGCAGTTCCCGCGATGCTCGACGCACTCGCCCACGGCGAACACGGCCGGATCGGACGCGCGCATGGCGTCGTCGACGATGACCCCGCGATTGACCTGCAGACCGGCGGCTTTGGCCAGCGAAGCATTCGGACGGATGCCGACGGCCATCACCAGCAGGTCGCACGGCAGGACACGGCCGTCCTTGAGCTTCAGCCCAGCGACCTTGCCGTCGTCGCCGACGATCTCCTCGGAGTGGGCGCCCAGCACCGTCTCGACGCCGCGTTCGGCCAGCGCCTCGCGCAGCAGGTAGCCGGCGCTCTCGTCCAGCTGGCGCTCCATCAGGACATCCATCAAGTGGACGACCGTGGCGCCCATGCCGCGTCGGGCCAGGCCATAGGCGGCTTCGAGGCCCAGCAGGCCGCCGCCGATGACCACGGCGCGGGCGCCCGGCTTGCCGGAAGCCTCGACCATCGCCTCGACGTCGTCGAGGTCGCGGAAGGTGACCACTCCCTTCAGATCCGAGCCCGGCAGCGGCAGGCGGAACGGGTCCGAGCCGGTCGCAAGGATCAGCTTGTCATAGCCGACCTCCAGGCCGCCCTCGGCGACCACCTTGCGTCCTTCGAGATCGACCGCCGTGACGGCCCGGCCGGCGTGCAGAGTGATGGCGTTGTCGCGGTACCAGGCCTCGTCATTGATGACGATGTCGTCGAAGGTCTTTTCGCCCGCCAGCACCGGCGAGAGCATGATCCGGTTGTAGTTCACCCGCGGCTCGGCGCCGAAGATGGTGATGTCATAGCGGGAAGGATCGCGCTTGAGCACTTCCTCGACCGCCCGGCAGCCGGCCATGCCGTTGCCGATGACGACCAGACGTTCCTTGGTCATGGCTATCTCGCTTGTCGGAGGAACGGGATCAGACGCGGACGGCGGCGGTGTCGCCGTGCAGCGTCGGCCAGACGGCGCGCCAGCGAGCCTTGAGGCTGTGCAGCGCGACCAGGGCGAACAGGGCCAACAGGGCGAAGCCGACGAAGCCGGACTGGTAAGAACCGGTCATCTTCTTGGCGAGGCCCAGCGTCGAGGCCAGGTAGAAGCCCCCGATGCCGCCCGTCATGCCGATCAGGCCGGTCATGACGCCGATCTCCTTGCGGAAGCGCTGGGGCGCCAGCTGGAAGACCGCGCCATTGCCGGCGCCGAGAGCCAGCATCGAGAACATCAGCACCGCCAGGGCGATGGAGGCCGTGGGCAGCTGAAAGCTCGCCACCGTCAGGCCCAAAGCCGCCAGGGCATATACAAAGCTCAAGGTCCGCACCCCGCCGAAGCGGTCGGCCAGGGCGCCGCCGACCGGCCGGATGAACGAGCCGGCGAACACGCAGGCGGCCGTGAAGAAGCCGGCGATGACCGGGTCCAGGGCGTATTCGGAGTTGAAGTACATGGTCAGCGATGACGCTAGGCCGACGAAGCCGCCGAAGGTGACCGCGTACAGCAGCATCAGCCACCAGGCGTCCGGGACCTTCAGGACGTCGAGGTATTCGCTCAGCTTCTTCGGCGCGGGCTGCTCGGGCGCGTCCTTGGCCAGCAGCATGTAGACGACGAAGGCGATCGCCAGCGGGATGGCGGCGAGGCCGATCACGGTCTGCCAGCCGAAGGTCTTGGCCAGCGCCGGCGCGAACAGCGCCGCCAAGGCCGTGCCGGAGTTGCCAGCGCCGGCGATGCCGAGCGCCAAACCTTGGTGCTCTTGGGGATACCAACGCGATGCCAGCGGCAGAGCAACGGCGAACGACGCGCCCGCCACGCCCAGGACGATGCCGAGAGCCAGGACCTGATGGTAGTTGTGGATGCCGACCGCCCAGGCCAAGACCAAGCCCGCCAGCACGATCAGCTGGCCGATCATTCCCGTCTTCTTGGGGCCGACGCGGTCGACCAGCACGCCGTTGACCAGGCGCAGCAAGGCTCCGGCGAGAACGGGAACGGCGACCATCAGGCCCTTTTGGGCAGGGTCGAGATGGAAGTCCTTGGCGATGGCGACGCCCAGCGGTCCCAGGATCACCCAGACCATGAAGCTGAGGTCGAAGTAGAGGAAGGCGGCGAACAGGGTCGGCGCATGGCCGGCCTTCAGAAAATCGCGGGAGATCATGACGGCCTCGAACGTTTACGTGTCTGCGAGAGCGGAGCGTCATCGCCCCGTGCGGGTGACCGCATCCGAGCGGTCCTCTGGCAGCCGTGAACGCCGTTGTTCGTTGGCCTGAACATTAGGGAAAACGAAGTCGGACTGTCTGTCACGACAGGTTGGCCGCTAACCCCGTCGTCAGCGCCCAGCGCACGTTTGCGCGCCAGCCACTTCACGCTGGCGCCCGCAAAACAGGCGGATCAGTCTAGGAGCGACCGATGGCGAAGCGTTCGGCATAGGCCCGCGCCGCGGCGGGATCGAACGTGACCCCGTCGAACAGACGGGTCTCGATCGGCTCGACGGCGTCAGGGAAGACCAACGCCGGCTCCAGCACAGGGCCAAGCGACAGAGCCGCGTCTCGATAGAGATCCGGCCGATAGACTTGATCGGCGATCGCCTCCAAGTCCCGGTCCGCGTCGATCTGCCCCCAACGGATCATCTGGGACAGGAACCACAGCCCATGCTCGCGCCGCGGCAGCCCAGCGGCGTCGCGGTGGAACACCAGCTCATGCTCCAGGGCCCTGGCGATCGCCATCGGCGTCGCCTCGATACGATCAGGCCTCGCGAGATGCGCGATGAGCGCTTCGCGATTTTCGGGGGCGTCAGTCCAAGCCGCGCCGCGAATGATCGCGCGTAGCAGCGCTCGCAACTCGTCGGGCTTCTGGCCGGCCAGCGAACCGCTGACCCCAAGGACCTTGTCCGGACCGCCGGGCCAAAGCTGCGACGAAGCCGCCAGAATACGACCTACCCCCTCCAGCTCGGCGACCGCGTTCCAGGGCGCGCCCACGCAGAAGCCGTCGACCTCCCCCGCCCGCATCCGCTCCACCATGCGCGGCGGCGGGATGACGACCAGTCGAACGTCGCGGTCTGGGTCGATGCCCCCCTCCGCCAGCCAGTAGCGCAGCAGATAGTTGTGCATCGAGTAGGGAAAGACGACGGCGAAGGTCAGCGGCCCATCGCCTCGAGCGCGCCGCTCGGCGATCACCGCCTGGAGGCGCGCGGCGGACGGCGGCGAACCGGCGAAGTCGGCGGTCACGCCGCCTAGCGCCTCGGAAAGCGCCGTGGAGACCGTGATCGCGCTGCCGTTGCGGTTCAAGGCCAGCGGCGCCAGAACGGCCCTTCTCGGATCCTCAGCGGCGGTGGCTAGGGCCATCGGCGCCAGCATATGGGCGCCGTCCAGAGCGCCGACGGCGACCTTGTCACGGACAGTCGCCCAAGAGGCCTCCCGGACCAATTCGACGGCCAGGCCCTCGTCCTCGAAGAAGCCTTGGGCCTGGGCCGCGATCAGCGGCGCGCAATCGGTCAGCGGAATGAAGCCGAGGCGCAGTTCCGACAAGCCGCTCACGACGCATCCCCCTTCAGCACGCCCGCGAACGCCAGGAGGTCGGCGGCGATCACGCCGATCGGCTTGCCGCGATCCATGGCCAACTTGCGCAACAGGCGATAGGCCCCGTCCTCGTCCAGGCCTCGTTCCTTCATCAGCAGGCCCTTGGCTCGATCCACGACCTTGCGCGACTCCAGGTCAGCCTTCGCCCGGGCCAGATCGCTCCGCAGCTGGCGCGTCAGGGCGAACCGGCTCATCGCCACATCGAGGATGGAGCGAATGCGGTTGGGCGCCAGGCCATCGACCACATAGGCGGCGACCCCGGCGCGCACCGCCTGTTCGGCGAGGCCTGGTTCGGATCGATCGACGAACATCACCACCGGATGGCCGTGGCTCGACTCCTTGAGGCTATCGAGCGTATCGCGATCGGGGCTCTCGGCGGCGATGACCACGACGTCCGGCGCGAACGCCAGGACCTCGGCTTCGTCATAGAGGGCCGAGTGACGGACTTCGAGCGGTTCGATCCCCTCTAGCCCTTCGGCCACCAGTTCGGCCCGGACCTGATCGGGGTCTATGACGAGGACGCGCATGAGACTGACCTAGGCGTTGTCGGACAGGTTTGTGGAGCGGTGCCGCGCTGTTGATCTTTGCAAAGTCCGAACTGCCTAAATCAAGGGCGCCGTCCAGTTCGGCGCGGGAAGCCGGTTCAGGCCGCCCGCCGTGCGTACAAGAACTCGATCACCGCCGCGCGCGCGTGGATGTAGGTCGGATGTTCGGCCACGGCGAGGCGGTTTCGCGGACGCGCCAACGGGACGTCCATGACTTGGCCGACAGAGGCTCGCGGTCCGTTGGTCATCATCACGATGCGGTCCGACAGCAGAGTCGCCTCGTCCACGTCGTGGGTGATCATCAGGACCGTATTCTTCAGCGCCGCGTGAATCTCCATGACGCTGTCTTGCAGGTGGGCGCGGGTCAGGGCGTCCAGCGCGCCGAACGGTTCGTCCAGCAGCAGCACCTTGGGCTCCATCGACAACGCTCTGGCGATACCGACCCGCTGCTTCATGCCGCCCGAGATTTCCGACGGCCGCTTGTCCAGAGCGTGGGTCATCTTGACCAGCTCCAGATTATGCAGCGTCCAGTCGCGCCGCTCCGCCGCCGATTTCGTTCTCCCGAACACCTTGTCGACCGCCAAGGCGACGTTCTCGCGCACGGAGAGCCACGGCAGCAGCGAGTGGTTCTGGAAGACGACGGCGCGATCGGGGCCTGGGGCGTTGACCTCCTGTCGGTCCAGGATCACCGCTCCGGTCGTAACCGGAGTCAGGCCCGCCACGACGTTCAGCAAGGTGGACTTGCCGCAACCCGAGTGACCGATGATCGAGACGAACTCGCCTTTCTCGATCTTGAGGTCGATCCCGTTCAGCACCTCGCTGCGGACGGCGCCCTTGGCGAAGGTGACGCCAACGTTCTCGATGGAAAGATAGGCCTTGGCCATGGTCCGCGCTCCTAGCTGACGGCGTTGCCGCGTGAGACGAAGTGGCCGACCAGGGCCACCAGGCGATCCAGGAAGAAGCCCGTCATGCCGACCCAGGCCAGGGCCACGATGATGTCGGCGATGCGCGAAGCGTTGTACTGATCCCAGATGAAAAAGCCGATGCCGACGCCGCCCAACAGCATCTCCGAGGCGACGATGGCCAGCCAGCTCATGCCGATGCCGATGCGCAGTCCCGTGAAGATGTAGGGCGTCGTGGCGGGCAGCAGGATCTTGAAGAAGTACTCGATGGGCGACAGCCGCAGCACCCGCGCGACGTTGACGTAGTCGCTGGGGATGTTCCGCACCCCGACAGCGGTGTTGATGATAATCGGCCAGATGGCGGTGATGAAGATCACGAACAGCGCCGAGGGCTGGGCTTGATGGAAGGCGGCCAAAGAGATCGGCAGCCACGCCGGGGCGGCACCGTCCTCAGGACCTGGAAGATCGGATCCAGACCCCGGTGCGCCCAGCGGTTGGAGCCAACGAAAACGCCCAGTAGGATCCCGCATACCGCCGAGATCGAGAAGCCGATTCCGACCCGCTTGAGGCTCGTGAACACGTGCCAGAACAGACCCTTATCGACCCCGCCGTTGTCGTAGAACGGATGCAGGATCAGGTCCTTGGACTCGAGCCAGACCTGCTTGGGCGACGGCAGGCCCGTATAGGAGTCGCCGACCAAAGCCTGCCAGAGACCCAGCACGACCAGCAGGGTCAGGACTGGCGGGAGGCCGACCTCCGCGACGATCCTGGCGCGCCGCGCCAACTCGGGCGGTGCGGAGGTCTTGGCCGGCGTCGGCGCCACCGGGGCGACCGGTGTCGCCGCGGTGAAGGAGGGCTTGGGATAGGTCATAGCGCGCCCTCCCCTCAGACCAGCTTCTTGATCGGCTGGCTGGCCAGGTAGGCCGCTGGATTGGCCGGATCGAACACCTTGCCGTCGAAGAACCGCTCCACGCCCCGGCTATCGCTCGCCGGCCCGGACTGGCCGATCGTCTTGGCTGCGGCGCGCCAGATGTCCAAGCGGTTGACCTTGTCGACGAGAGCCTTGGTGTTGGTCTTCTGGGGCAGCACGCCCCAGCGGATGTCCTCCGTTAGGAACCACAGATCGTGGGACTTGAAGGGGAAGCTGGCGTTGTCGGCCCAGAACTTCATGCGATGCGGCGAGTTCTTCAGTGTTCGGCCGTCGCCATAGTCCACAGTCCCTTGTAGGCGGGGCAGGATGTCGCCCATCGGCACGTTCACGTACTGGCGGCCCGACACGATCGAGCACATCGCCGGCAGGTTCGCGGCCTTGTCGCACCACAGTTGCGCTTCCTGCACGGCGGCCGTGATCGCTTCGGCCGCGCGCGGATATTTGTCGACCCACGCAGCCCGCATGCCGAGCGCCTTTTCCGGGTGGTTCATCCAGAGCTCGGAGGTCAGGCAGGCGGTATAGCCGACCTTCTGGTTGACCAACTGGCCGTTCCACGGCTCGCCCACGCAGAAGGCGTCCTGGGTGCCGGCCTTCATGTTGGCGACCATCTGCGGCGGCGGGATCACGATGGTCGCGACGTCGACGTCCGGATTGATCCCGCCTGCCGCTAGCCAGTAGCGGACCCACAGGTCGTGCGTCCCGCCTCGGAAAGTCATGGCGACCTTGGCGATGTTGCCGGCTGCCTTGAGCTGCTGAAACTTGCCCTTCGCGCCGGCGCTGTTCAGCCCGACCTGGACGCTCTTGAGGTCGTTGCCGACCGAGATCGCCTGCCCGTTCGTGTTGAGGCGGGCCAGGATGTACATCGGCGTCGGCGCGCCGTTGGTGATCGCGCCCGTCGTCATCAGGTACGGCATCGGCGAGAGGATGTGCGCGCCGTCGATGCCGCCCCGCTCCGAGCCCAGCACCAGGTTGTCGCGCGTGGCGGCCCAGGAGGCCTGCTTAACGACTTCGATGTCCGGCAGGCCGTGCTTGGCGAACAGGCCGCGCTCCTTGGCGATGATGACCGGCGAGCTGTCGGTCAGCGCGATGAAGCCGAGGCGCGCCTTGGCGATCTCGGGTCCCGCGCCGGCGGCATGGGCTCCGGCCGGGAACGCGGCCTTGGCGGCGGCGACCGTGGCGGCGGCGCCCATCAGGGCGTGGCGACGGGTCAGGCCGGACTTGATGTTGTCGGTCTTGCTCATGGTCAGGCGTCCTGGGGGCTAGAACTTGTATTCGAGGGTGAGCCAGGTCTTGGTCCGCGAGGCCGGCGGGGCGGCCGTGCCGACCGGCACGGTCTTCACCCGCTTGAAGTCGGCGTATTTCAGCTGAACCGAGAGCTTGGTCGTGATGACGGCGGTGAACTGCAGATCCCACTCGTGACCCAGGTTCGCGCCTGTGCGCTGGTCATCGAAGTCGTGGTAGCGCGCCACCAGATCGGTGTTGAAGAAGTAGGTCGCGCGGAACCGCGGCTTGACGTTCAACGAGACGTTCAGATCCTCGAGGCCATCGACGAAGCTCTTGTTGCCGCCCGGCGAGACGAACGCGTCGGACCAACCGTTGAAGGCATGGACCGTCGCCAGCGGCGTGGTGAAGCCGCGCGTCCCATCACCTTCCAGCGACTCGTAGGAGACCTTGGCGGTGTAGATGTCGAAGGTCGCGGCGAGATCGGCGCCGAAATAGTCGAGGCTGAAGTCGGGCGTGTTGTGATGGTAGTCCGACTGCCGGGCCCAGGTGGCGTTGTAGGCCAGCTGATACAGCCCAAGCCACGTCTTGCCCGCCGCCTTCACGCCCTTGGTGATGGACGAGTTGATGGCGGAGTTGCCGAAGTCGAGGGCGTAGACGAAGCCCTGCAGACGCAGCGCCTCGGCCGGCGACCACGTGGCGTTGAACAGGTGGCTGTCGCTGTCCCAGTCGCGCAGTTCGCCCAGGATGCGGTTGATGTGGGTGACATAGGCGTAGGTCGCCTTGAAGCGCCCCAGCGCCACGTCGGCGCGGACGGCGTCGAAGGTCTGCTCGTCCTGGCGCCAGCCGACGTTGCCGACGAAGCGTTGGTCGTCCAGCAGGATGCGTTGGCGTCCCGCCGTAACCTGCAAGGCCGCGCTGGGCGTCCACGTCAGTTGGGCGCGGTTCAGCTCGGTTACGTCCGGATCGTTGACGATCGGATAGCGCGCCTTGTCGGCGCCGTTCAGGGGCGGCGTTGTCGCGCCAGGCACGTTGACGGCGTAGTGCTCAGGACCAGCTTGGCGAACATCCTCGAACTCGATCAGGCCTTTGAAGCCGTTCCACTCGGCGGTTTCCCAACCAAGGCGCGTGCGGACCGTGAACGCGTTGGCCTTGTCCAGCAGCGTGGCCGTATGGGTCTGGTCGACCGTCTCGTAACGCGCCCTGACTTCAAGGATCAGCTTACCCGCTCCGATCTGGTCGCTGATCGTCGGCGGCGGCGCTGGAGGCGGCGGCGGTTCTGGCGTCGCCTCGACGGCCGGCTCCTCGGCCGGCTTTGCTTGATCGGATGTCGTCTGCGCCCAAGCCGCGGTGCTACAGGCGAGCGTCAGCACGGCCGCACCGCAGTGCAGCCCAAGTCGCATGGGTTTCATGCCTTCATCCCCTAAGGCCAAAACAAAAAGACGCCCGGCGAGACCGCGCGCAGCGATCTCTCCGGACGTCGTTGTCCAAGCTTACCGAGCGGCTACATCGCCACTGGCGGCCCTCTCAGGCCAACGAGAAACTTCGTTGTTTCCCGTATCGCGATCAGGAAGCGACGGGGTGGAGATAGGAACAACCGCAAAACGCCATTCTGAGCTCTAAATGGCGAGCGAAGACGGTTTTGCACAGCAACAAAGCACTCCTGATCAGAGGCTTGCCCGCTATTGTTGCGCTTCGAGCAATATGGCTCGCCACACAGGCTGAATAGCCCGGCTTCTCTCATGCGTAGTTTCGATCATCGCCGCTAAGAGCGAGGCGCGGCCGCCCCCCTCGTGACACATGGATCTCGATCTCCCAGCGGTAGTCGCAGCTGTCAAACCCGCCGATCACCTGTCCTTGTAAGCCACAGTACGATGCAGCCATGACCCCGCTTTACACATTCCGGCAACCGACTTTCCTACGGATCACGAGGCTCTGAGAAGGCGCATGCGGCCATCTACGGGCTCGAGATGCAGGGCCGCTTGCTTCAGCTTCTGTTGCTGCCGATCATTTTGGGGATTCAGTCGGTGTTGTTCGGCGGCGTGATAGTTCTGGGCCTTTGGCTGTATCAGAAGCGCAGACCGATCTTGGTGGTAGACGGTGATGGAGCGCCCTAGACCGTTGCGCCGCGCGCCGAGGAGCAGACCGATCTACAGCCCGCAACGGGTCGGCACACGAAGTAAGGTCCCCGCCGATATCCGGACGTTCCCTGCGGAGTGTCAGGCCGCCTGGGCGGGCGCGGCTGCGGCGCGCCAGTTCCACGGCAGGAGCTCGTTGATCTGCTGAGCGGGATGCCCGGCGATGCGAGCCAGGACGTCGGCGAGCCAAGCCTGCGGATCGACGTCATTCATCTTGGCCGTGACGATCAGGCTGTAGAGGATCGCCGCGCGCTGGCCGCCACGATCCGAGCCGCAGAACAGCCAAGACTTGCGGCCCAGGGCGATGCCGCGCAGAGCGCGCTCAGCGGCGTTGTTGCTGAGGCAAATGCGGCCGTCGTCGAGGAAGCGGATGAACGAGGACCAGCGGCGCAGCATGTAATGGATGGCCTTGGCCAGGTCGTGGGCGCGGGTGAGCTTGCCGCGCGTTTCGTGCAGCCAAGCCTCCAATTCGGCGACCAAGGGCTTGCTGCGCGCTTGCCGGACCTCCTTTCGCTCCGCAGGCGAAAGCCCCAAGATCTCGCGCTCGATGGCGAGGCCAGGGCCTCCAGGCGCGCCTTCGAGAGCTTCGTCATCGGCTTATCCCCGCTCGCTCACGATCGGAGCCAAAGGAAGCGCTCCGGTCGGGTTCGGCGGCCGATTAGTCGGCTAGGCGCGGCTTGGCGTGTGAAGACTTGATGTCCGAACGACTACATTTTCACATCAGTGACGGATGCCGTTGTTCTGAAACCAGATTTCAGATGACCAAGAGCATCACTCGCAAGATTGAGATATCTCAATGTTCGTGGCGATTGACTCGATGCCAGGGAGACCGCAAAATTATCGGTCCGGTCTAGAGAATTAAGCCTGATCGACTTCCGATTGCTCGGAAACGCGGCTTGCTACGCCCCCACGAAATCTTGGGGATTTGTATAGATTCGGTCACCGGCCGCCAAGCTGGCGGACCGCATGCTTTGCGCGCGCGGATTCGCCCGTGCGTGGAGACCCTGATGCCCATACCCTATGCTCGTCGCCAGATGTCGACCTCAGCGACGTCGTGAGCGACGGGCTCGACCTCATCGCGGGCGTCATCCGGCGCCACATCGCTTGGGCGCCGGTCTTCGCCTTCGTCATCGCGTTCCTGGAAAGTTTGCCGTTCGTAGGGCTGTTCGTCCCCGGCACCTCTCTGCTGCTAGGCCTGGGCGCGGCTGCGGCGATGCACGGCGCCCCACTGTGGGAGATCCTGGCCGCCGCCGCCCTCGGCGCGACGCTGGGAGCGTGGATCTCCTACGAGACCGGGCGTGCCCAATGCGGCCGCCTCAACCAAAACGCCTTCCTGCTGGCTCGACCCAAAATCCTGGCGGCGGGTCAAGCGCTCTTTCAACGCCACGGGGCGGCTAGCGTCGCCATAGGACGTTTCTTACCCGTCATGCGCCCCATGGTTCCGATGATCGCGGGCGCATTCGGGCTGCAAGCCCGGCGTTTCCACCTCGTCAACATCGCCTCGGTCCTGCTGTGGTCGCCGGCCTTCATCTTGCCTGGCGCGGCGGCCGGCCTGACCGCCCGCTCGGTCGGCGGCGGCGCGGCGATCATCCTTATCCTGGCGATGGCGGCCCTGGTCGCCGCGCTCTTCCTTTTGCGTCGCCTGACGCGGCTCGTCGATCGCCTGGCCGCTCATGCTGGCGCGATGGCCTCCCGCGCGCTCGCCCGCGCCCCTGGCGCGCCGGTTTGGCGAGCGAGGCTGGCGCGCCTGGTCCTCGGGCCGGAGCATGCTTTGGTCCGCTGGCGCTCGGCTGGGGTTTGCGCCTGCATCCTGCTGATCGTCTACGTTTTGAACTTGGGCGCTGACGTTGTCAGCCAGCGCCCGATCGTCCGGGCTGACGTCGCCATCGCCAATCTGCTCTACGGCCTGCGCACCCCATGGCTGGACGCCCTGATGATGACGGCCTCGGCGCTAGGCGACGGCGGCCAGCGCACCGCCGCGACGGTCTTGGCGACGCTCTACCTCCTCTACCAACGCCGCTGGCGCTGGGCGCTCGCGCTGGCGCTGGTCATGACCGGCGCGGCCCTCGCCACGCCCGCCTTCAAGACCGTTTTCCATGTGGCGCGCCCCTCGACGCTCTATTCAGGCGCGGAAGCCTATAGCTTTCCGAGCGGCCATGCCACTTCGGCCGCCGCCTTCTATCTGAGCCTGGCGTGGATGGCGTCCCGCGCCTTCGAACGACGCTGGCGCCCACTCATCTGGCTGCCGGCGCTCGCCGCGATCCTACTGACGGCCGTCTCAAGGGTCTATCTCGGCGCTCATTGGCCCTCGGACGTGATCGCCGGCATGGCGCTCGGTGGCGCGCTGGCGAGCCTGGCCATTGCCCTCGCTGCCAGCGACGCCAAGCCCTCGGCGGACATGCCGCCTTGGCAGGATGGCGTGGCGTTCGTAACCGCGCTGTTCCTGGTCGCCGGCTCTCTTGGACCTCGCGCTTACAACAAGGCCGAGGATCTCTACGCCCCCTATCTACAATTGGGGCCGGCGCCGCGAGGCGCAGCCAATCTGACCGGCGCGGCGATCCCCGCCCGCCGCATCGACCTTCTAGGCCAGCCCGAAGAGCCCTTCGTGGCGCTTTGGCGGGCCCAGCCCGGCGCGCTGGAGGCGCGGCTTCGAGCGAAGGGGTGGCGCACCGCTCCCCGCTGGTCCTGGCGAGGCGGCCTGGCCGCCCTCGACGGCCGCGCCGATCTGCATCGCCTGCCGCCGCCCAACGTCTTGCACGAAGGCCGTCCGGCCATGCTGACGCTCGTCGCCCCAGGCGCGTCGGCGGATGACCGACGCATCCTGCGGCTCTGGCCGTCAGGCCGTCGTTCGGACGTCTATGTCGGCTCGCTCACACGCGAAACCGCCGTCCGTCCGCTGCGCATCGTCACCCTGCTACGCGAAGACGACGCCACCGCCCTCGACGATCCGCTGCTCTCGAGCATCGCCCCATTCGAGATCGCCAAACCCCGATAGATGCTCTTAGGAGAACGTCGCGTTTTCGCCGAGGGGTCGGCGCTGGCCTCACGGCGCGCGGAGGGATCGTTCGTCGCGATTGCTTGGAACCTGGCTGAAGTCGCCCAAGCCGGATGGTCATCACGCTTGAAGACCTCAAACCAGGTCAGAAGGTGCGTGCGACCTTTGTTGATCAGCAGCGTGGATCGCCCTTTTGAACGGCGAATGAGATCCGCTAGCCCGGCGCGCGCTTGGGCTCAGCGCGCGCCGGGTCGCAGCCAGGAGGGAGGAACTGGCTGGGCGGTCAGGCGGGAGCGCCCGACACCGGAGGCCGGCCAAAGCGCCAGATCAGGCTGGGCAGGACGACGAGGCTGGCGATGGTCGAGGTGATCAGACCGCCCAGGATGACAATAGCCATCGGTCCCTGAATCTCGCGGCCTGCCTGCCCGGTCTGGATCGCCAACGGCAGGACGCCCAGGGCGGTGACCAGAGCGGTCATCAGGATCGGCGTCACCCGCTCGCGCGTCGCCCGGGCGATGGCGCCCAGCGACCAGGCCTCGCCCTCGACGAGCACCAGATGGTCCAGGTGCGACACCAGCAGGATGGCGTTACGCGCCGCCACCCCGAACAAGGTCACGAAGCCGACCAGCGAGCCTAGGGACAGGCTAGCGCCTGTCAGAGCTACGGCGACGACCCCGCCGACCAGGGCGAACGGCGCCGAGGCCAGGATCAGGCCAACAGACCGGCCGCTGCGGAAAGTGATCAGCAGCACCGCCACCACGCCGATCACGGCGATGGCGACATTAAACAATAGCTGGCGCTGGGCGTTGGCCGCGCCCTCGGCCGTCCCGGCATAGTCGAGGTAGACGCCGGGCGGCAGCTTCACCGATTTGGCGATGGCGTCCTGCACGGCCTTGGTCACCTTGGCGGCGTCCTTGGGCGCGGGATTGGCCGTCACCACCTGGCGCGGTCGCCCGCCCTCGTGGGCGATGCTGGTGCGGCCATCGGTCAGCCAGACCTTGGCGATGTCCTTCAGCGCCACGACCTGGCCGCCTTGGGCGCGGATCAGCAGCTCGCCCACGGCCTCGGGGTCCTGGCGAACCTCCGGCGGCGTCGTCACGGCGATGTCGAGCGCGCGGCTCTCTTGGTACACCTGAGCCGCCACCGCGCCCTGATAGGCCGTCTGGATCGCGTCCAGAACCTCGGCCGGGGCGAGGCCATAGCGGGCCAGGCTCGGCAGGTGGAGATCGACGCGGACCACGGGCGTGCTGGGCGGAATCTGGATCTTCACATCGGTCGCGCCAGGGACCTTCTCCATCACCGCGGCGATGTCGGCGGCGGTCTTGTCCAGCGTGTCGAGATCGGCGCCGTAGACGCCAACGGCCAGGGACGCAGTCTCGCCCGACAGGGACTCGCCGATGCGATCCCCTAAGAAGGTCAGCACCTCGGTCTCCAGGCCCGGATAGCTGTCGAGGACCTTGTGGATCTCCTCCTGAACACGGTCCTGATCCTTGCCGGAAAGCTTGGGTTTCAGTTCGACGTGGAATTCGCTGCGCTCGGTCCCGAAGGCGTCCTCGCCGCCCGAGGCGCGGCCGATCTGCTGCTCGACACTCTGGACGCCGTCGACGGCCAGGAGGTCACGGGTGATCCCCTCCCCGTACTTGCGCATGACGCCCAGGGAGGTTCCCGGAGGACCGGCGACGCCGAGCACGAAGTGGCCTTCGCGGAAATTGGGCAGCAGCTCGGAATTGAACAGCATAAAGCCGGCGCCGGTGACCGCCGCGGCGGCGATGACCCCGATGACGGCCAGGCCCGGCCGGCCGCTGGCGCGGACCAGGACGCCCTCGTGCCAGACCTTGGCCCGCTCAAGCGCCTGCGGCTCCTCAGGAACATGGGCGTTACCCAGCAACAGCAGGGCCAGCGGCGGGGTGACGACCACGGCCACGGCCAGGGACGCGGCCGTCGCCAGGATGAAGGCCGCCGCGAGGGGCGAGAAGAATGCCCCCTGCAGACCGCCCAGCATCAGCACCGGCGCCAGCACCAAGGCGACCACGACCGTGGCGTAGATGACTGGCGCGCGCACCTCAAGCGAGGCGCCGAGCACGACCTCCACGGCAGGCGCCTCGCCGCGCCCGCGCAGGCGGCGGACGATGTTCTCGACATCGATGACGGCGTCGTCGACGACCACGCCCAGCGCCACGGCCAGGCCGCCCAGGGTCATGGTGTTGATGGTCCAGCCCAGGGCGTCCAGCACGATCACCGCCGTCAGCAGCGACAGCGGTATCGAGATGAACGAGACCAGCACCGCGCGCAGATTGCGCATGAACAGTAGGAGGACCAGCGCGATCAGCACCGCGCCGATCACCAGATCCTCGGTGATGCCGCCGAGCGCGGCGGAGATGAAGTTGGCCGGCCGGTGCAGGTCGGCGAACACCTTGACGCCCTGGCTGTCGAGGGCCGGCTTCAGCTCTTCCATCGCCGCCTCGACGGCGTGGGTGGCGTCCAGGGTGTTGGCCCCGTACTGGCTGGACAGGCTGATCAGCACGCCAGGCTTGCCCATGATCACCGCCTCGCCGACGTCCGGCGCTGGGGCGTCGACCACGTCGGCGACGTCGCTGATACGGACCGGCGCGCCAGCGGCGGAACTCGGGATCGGAGCGGCGCCGATGTCGGCGGGAGTCAGGGCCTGGCCCCGCGCGTCGATAAGGATTCGCTGCTCAGGCGTGTCGATGAAGCCGCCGCCGCTAACGCCGGTCGCCGCCTTGACGGCCGTGACAAGGTCCGACAGCGACAGGTCGCGGGCCGCCAGGTCGTCCGGTCGGGCGCGGACTTCGAAGCGGCGGGCCTCGCCGCCATAGACCGTGGCGCGAGCCACGCCGGCGGCCGCCAGCAGGCGCGGTCGGATCGTCCACTGGACCAGATCGCGAAGTTCCATCGGCGACAAGCGCTCGGAGGTGAAGCCGATCTTCAAGAGGTCCATGGTCGAGGAGGTCAGTGGCGCGACCTTGGGCGCGGCCACGCCCGCCGGCAGGCTGCCGGCGACTTCGCCCAGCGCCTCGGCCACCACCTGGCGGGCCCGGTAAGGATCGGAGCCTTCCTTGAAGACGACACTGACCGAAGACAGGCCCTGCTGGGACTCCGAGCGCACGGTCTCGACGCCCGAGGCGCCGTTGACGGCCTGCTCGACGGGCCGAGTGACCAACTGCTCGACCTGCTGTGCGGTCAAACCGGGCGCCTCGGTCGAGATCTCGGCCTGGGCGGGGACGAACTCGGGGAAGACGTCAAACTTGGCGTGGGTGAGAACCACGCCGCCATAGATCAGCAGCAGGGCCGCGCCGAGCGCGACCAGACGCGGCCTTTCCAGGCACCAACGGACGATGGCGCTGAGCATCGGATCAGTCCTTTGCCTTGGGGGCGTTCTCGGCTGCGAAGATCGCGGCCGCGCCGGACACTGCCACCGGCTCGCCCGCCTTCGCGCCACCGGCGGCGAACAGGCCTTCGGCCTGTGGGACGACGCCGCTCAGGACCCGGCGTTCGAAGTGGGTGGAGTCCTGGCGGACATAGACGAAGACCTTGCCCTGGGCGCGCATCACCGCCGAGCGCGGGGCGAGGACGCCCGTGGTTCCCACCGGTCCGCTCAGCACCGCCGGCGCTGTGAGGCCTGCCGCCAGCCGGCTGGCGGCCGGGCCGCGCACGACTCCGATCAGGCCGCCCGATTGCAGGCGGGTGTCGGCCGTCCGCGCCGAACCGAGTAGGATCACGGCGAGATGCTCACCACCGCTGAGCTCCAGTTGGACGCTCCGGGCCCCTGCCGCACCGGCCGGCGCGTCGATCCGCACCAGGGCCGCGCGACCAGCCGCCAGATCGGCCAGCAACCGCGCCCTGGCGCCGTCGGCCATGAAGGCTGAGCCCCATTCCAGCCCAACCCGACGGCGCAGCAAGGTCAGCTTGGCGGCGTCGGCGTTCGCCTGGGCCTGGGCGGCCTGGGCGGTCTTGACGGAGATGGTGGCGTCGGCAGCCGCCAGGGCCTTGGTCCGCATCGCTTCAGCCGCCGAGGCTCGCACGGCCGCCTGAGCGGCGAGCAGGTCGCTATCGAGGGTCGCGAGCGGCACCGGGTCGAGCACGCGGGCAAAGCCGTTGATCGTCCCGGCGTAGCGCGCCGCCGCCAGCGGAGCGACCGCCACGCCCAGTCGCTTCTGAGTCGCCGCGTCCAGCTCGACACCCGCGAAGGCCTGGCCGGCAAGGGCGGTCGCCATCAGGGCCACCAAGACACTGGTTTTCGCGCCAAGCTTCATTGTCCGTCTCCTAGGGTGCGGGACGTGGTTTCGAGCAGGATGAGTTCGGCCGGGTCGAAGGGCGCGCGCAGGGCGTCCTCCAGATCGATCTCGGCCAAGGCCTGGGCCTTGCGGGCGTCGAGCAGGGTAAGCCGCGTCTCCAGCGCCAGGGCGCGCGCGCCTAGGTCGTCGACGCGGTCGGCGGCGCCGGCCGCAAGGCTGCGCGCGGTCGTCGCCGCCAAGGCGTCGGCATTGGGGATGTCACGCGACTGGACTTGGTTCGCGGCGACGCGGGCCGCCGTCGTGGCCGCCTCGGCGGCGTCGACGGCCGTGAGCGCCGCGGCTTGGACGGCTTCCAGCGATCGGCCAGCTTCGGCCCGCTTGGCCTCGGCCTGAGCGATGGCCGCACGGTTCAAGTCCTGTGGCGGTAAGGTCAGGGCCAGGTTGAACGGCAGCTTGGCCACGCCGTGGTCATAGGTGTAGCCGGGTCCGATCCGGACCTCGGGATACTGCTTGGCGATCTCCAGCCGCAGCGCGCCTTCAGCCAGATCGTAGTCGACCACCGCGCGCAAGACGTCGCGCCGGGTCAAGGCGGCGGCCCGCGCGGCGGCCGGAACGTCGAGCGTGTTCGGCATGGTGGTGGCCGGCGCCAGACGCAGGTCGCGCACCGCCAAGACCGGAACGCCCAGCGCTCCGGCCATGGCCGCATCGGCGGCGGCGCGTCGGCTCTGGGCGTCGCTCACCCGGCGGCGGGCCGTCTCCAGCTCGCCACGAGCGGTCAGAGCCAGGCTGCGGTCGTCCTCGCCGGCGGCGACACGGCGGTCCAGGCGATCGGCGCGGGTCTGGCGCACGACCTCGACCTCGCGAGCCTGGGCGACCTCCGCGTCGGCGAAGGCCCGTTCGGTCCGCGCCTTTGCCAGGGCCGTGCGAATGGTCCAGACCGCCTCGCCGTAGTCGTAGAGCGCCTGCAACGCGGCCAGATCGGCGGCGTCGATCCGCGTCTGGCGGCGGCCGCCGATGTCCAGTGGGATGTCAGACGTCGCGCCGTAAAGCCACTGCTTGGGCTCGGACTTTGCGTATTCGGCCGTCAGGGTCAGGCTCGCCGGAGGCGGCACGTGCGAGACCTTGGCCGCCGCCCGCGCCGTCCGGTATTTCGCCGCCGCCTCGGCGACAGCGGGGTTGTTGCGAAGCGCCTCGGCCAGCAGCTCCGCGCCGGTCCAGTCGTGGCCGTCGGCTGGTGCGGACAATTGCGTCGCCGCGCGACGGTCTGGATAGGCGTCCAGCCTCACCGGCGCGGGCGCATAGGCCACACAGGCCGACAAGGTTAGGGCCGCGCCGGCCAGGGCCAAGACCGGCGTCCACTGCCCGGCGGATCTGCAATGCGGAGGGGTGCTCATCCGGATCTCCTCGATCCCTCCGGCTTAGACTGCGGCCCTTGTCGGTCGCATGGCCGGTAGATTGCGAATTCCCAATCTTGCCGCGACAGGTCACCGCAGGAACACGACCTCGGCCCGCAGCCCCGGCTCGGCGTCGCTCAGCCGGACGCTTGCCTCGTGCAGCTTGGCGACGGCGGCGACCAAGGCCAGGCCCAGGCCGCTGCCCGGCGCGGAGCGGCTGCGCTCCAGCCGGTAGAAGCGGTCGAACAGCCGCGCGTGCTCGCCGGTCGGGACGCCGGGGCCGTTGTCGGCGACCCACAGGACCGGCGCCCGGTCGACCAGGTCGATGCCGACTCGCACCTGAGCGCCCTCGCCTGTATGGCGCAGTGCGTTCTCGACCAGATTGACCAACATCTGGGTCAGCAGCTCAGTGTCGCCCTCAATGACGAGGTCTTCGCCGGCCTCCAGCCGCAGGGATCGCCCCCCCTCCTCGGCCGAGGGCGCGAAGGCGTCGACGACGGTGGCGGCCAGATCGCGCAGCCGCACCTGCCGAAACGCCGCGCGCCGCGCGCCGCCCTCGATCTGCGCGATGCGCAGCAGGGCCGCGAAGGTCTCCAGGATGGAGTCGAGATCGCTCAGGGCCCCGTCTATGGCCTCGGCTTGCTCGGCCGGCGCGCTCTGGGCCGCCTCCAGCCGCTGGCGCAGGCGTGTCAGGGGGGTCCGCAGGTCGTGGGCCACGTCGTTGGAAACCTGGCGCAAGCTCTCCATCAGGGCGCCAATGCGGTCGAGCATGCGGTTAAAGGTATGGGCCAGGCGATCGATGTCGTCGCTGGATCCTCGCGCCGGCACCCGCCGGGTGAGATCCCCGTCAATGATCGCCTCGGCCGTGCCCGAGATCGCCGAGAGCCGCCGATGGACGTCGCGGCTGAAGGCCAGCCCGCCCACGACGCCCAGGATCACCACCCCGATCAGGGCGCCGGCAAACCCCTGCAGCACGACGGTGTCCAGCGCCTCGATGCGCTCTTCGTCGTCGCCGACGATCAGGTGATAGCCGCCGGGCAGCGGCGTGGTGAGCACACGGACCGGCTCGACCTCGCCATCGCGCTGAGGGGCAGCCAGGGTCGCCCAGCCCGGCTTGGCCGCCGAGCTTGGAAAGCGCCCGGCCAGCGGTCGGCCGTCAGGTCCGATCAGGCCATAGTCCAGCGCGCCAGGCGTACGGTCGCGCTCGCGCACCGCCTGGACGACGCCGTCCAGGCCCTCGGTGGCGAACTCCTGGGTCAGGGCGGCGGCTTCCGCGCGGATGCGGGCGTCGAACTGCTCCGACAGGGCCGCACGGGTGCTGTAGAGGGTCAGCGCGCCCAGCAGCACCACCGAGAGCGCGAACCCCAGGGTGTAGAGAACGGCCAGGCGCAGGCTGGTTGAGCGCAGCACCTAGTCGGGCTCGCGCAGACAATAGCCGGCGCCGCGCACCGTGTGGATCAGTTCCTGCGGCTGGCCCCGATCGACCTTGCCGCGCAGCCGGCTCATGTGGGTCTCGACGATGTTGGTCTTGGGGTCGAAGTGGAACTCCCAGATGCTCTCCAGCAGCATGGTGCGGGTGACGACCCGGCCTGCATTGCGCATCAGATATTCCAGGAGCTGGAACTCGCGCGGCTGCAGGTCGATGCGCTGCCCGCCCCGGGTGACCGATCGCTTCAGCAGGTCCAGACGCAGGTCGGCCACCTGCAGGGCCGAGACCATCTCCTGAGGCGGCGGCCGACGCGCCAAGGCGTTCACCCGGGCCAGGAACTCGGCGAAAGCGAACGGCTTGACCAGATAGTCGTCGCCGCCCGCTTCCAGCCCCTCGACGCGGTCGTCGATGCCGCCCAGCGCGGTCAGCAGCAGGACGGGCGTCTTGACGCCCGCCGAGCGGATGGTGCGCAGGATGGCCAGGCCGTCGAGCTGGGGCAGCATGCGATCGAGCACGATGACGTCATAGGGTTCGCCGGCGGCCAGCATCAGGCCCTCGCGACCCGTGGCCGCGTGGTCCATGGTGTGCCCGGCTTCCGACAAGGCGCGCCGCAGATAGGCCGCCGCTTCCTTGTCGTCCTCGACCAGCAATATCTTCATGCCGTCATCGTGCTCCCGGAGGACCGCTTAGTCCTTGTCGTTGTCGAGGCCGTTCTCGAGGATCTTGCCGTCGGCGGCGTCGATACCGACTTCGTACTTCTTGCCGTCGGTTCCGACGAGGTCGAACGTGTAGCGCAGGCCGCTGCCGCCCTTTTCCTTTTCCAGCTCGCGATCCTTGATCGTGCCCGGACGCGCCTTCAGGGCGATGGCCTCGGCCTGCTGCATCGAAACCTTGGCCGACTTGGCCAGCTCGTGACCGGTGAAGGTCTTGGCCGTTTCAGCCAGGACCGGCGTGGCAGCGGCGATCAGGGCCGCGACGATGATCAGCTTCTTCATGGGCGACTTCCTTTTCAAGAGGACCCTTCAAGGATCCGACTGACCCCCACGATGCGCCGGCCCGCATTCGTCCACGATGGCCACGACATTACCGATTCCCAATCGCGCGGTGTCGAGGTTGGGAATTATCAATCTCGTCGTCATGGGCCGGGAAGACGCCGCCGACGATACCCGCTGCAGTTTGGCTGGGCGGGACATTTCAATGCGCAAGACTCTGATGGCGGCCCTGGCGGCCAGCGGCGCCCCCGGCGCGATCGCCCTGGCCCAGCAGACAGTTCCTGCGCCCACGGCGGTCGAGGGCGTGGTGATCACCGCCCAGAAGCCGGCGCAAGCAACCTCCATCGACCGGCGGACCTATTCGGTCGCCCATGACCTGCAGGCCAGCGCCGGCTCGGTCGGCGACGTGTTGCGCAACCTGCCCTCCGTCGAGGTCGACGTGCTGGGCAACCTCTCCCTGCGCGGCGACAGCAACGTTCAGGTGCTGATCGACGGCAAGCCCTCGACCATGATGTCGGCGGCCAATCGCGGGGCCATCCTGCAGCAGATGCCAGCCGACAGCATCGAGTCGATCGAGGTGATCACCAACCCCTCGGCCCAGTTCAAGCCGGACGGCGCGTCGGGCATCATCAACATCGTCACCAAGAAAAATCGCCGTCCTGGGCGCTCTGGTACGGCGCAGGCGAGCCTGGGCACGGAAGGTCGCTACAATCTCGGCGCCTCCGCCGCCTACAAGTCTGGGGCCCTCAACCTCTTCGGCTCGGCCTCACTGCGCCACGAGACCCGCAAGCGCACCACCACCGACCACCGCGTGCGCCGCGACGCCGTCGCCGGCGGCGCGGCCGCCAGCGATCAGACGGTGGTCAGCGACCAGCAGCGCGATTCCAAGATCGTTTCGGCCGGCTTCGACTACGATCTCGACGCCAAGAGCCGGATCAGCGGCTCGGCAAGCTACAACCGGCGCGCTGAAACCCTGACGATCGGCGAACGCAATCGGGCGGCGGATCCCGGCGGGACGGTGCTGAAGGACTACGACCGGCAGGGCCAGGGACGCGGCCACGAGACCAGCACCCAGCTCTCCGCCGGCTATCGCCGCACCCTGGCGAACGACGGCGAGTTCACGCTCGACCTGCAGCGCGGCGAGACCAAGGAAGACCGCCGCCGCACCTATCTCAGCCGCTTCCGCGCGCCCCCCGCGGCAGATCTTCGCGAAGAGTTGATCCCGCGCGCCGACGAGATCACCACCGAACTGTCGGCCGAGTATTCGGGCGCCCTCCCCGGTAGGGCCAAGCTGAAGCTCGGCTATGATTTGCAGCGCGACAACGACGACTACGACAACTACGGCGGAACGATCGTCGGCGCCCTGCACGTCGTCGATCCGTCCCAAACCAACCGCTTCCTCTACAAGCGCACCGTCCACGCTCTCTACGGGACCTATGAGCGACCTCTGGGCGACTGGACGCTGCTGGCAGGCCTTCGGCTAGAAGAGACGCTGATCGACACCAACCAGCTGACGAGCGCCTTGCAGAACAGCACCGACTACTTCCGCGCCTATCCTACCCTGCACCTGGAGAAGGACCTGGGCGAGGATCGCAAGCTTCGCCTCAGCTATAGCAAGCGCGTGGCCCGTCCCGAGCCCGAGGATCTCAATCCCTACTTCGTGGTCATCGACGCCTTCAGCGCCCGGGCCGGCAATCCCAACCTGATGCCCCAGGAGACCCATGCGTTCGAAATCGGCTACGAGACCCGGACGCACGGCGCGACCTTGGCGGCGACGGCCTATGCTCGCCGTAGCCTGAACGGCATGACCGACGTCAGCCGCTACATCAGCCCGACCGTTTTGCTGACCACCAAGGAGAACCTGGGCAAGGCCACATCGGGCGGCGTGGAGCTGTCGGCCAGCGGCAAGATCGCCAGCGCCGTGAGCTACAACCTCAGCACCAACGTCTTCTACAATCAGATCGACGCGGCCAACCTGGGGTTTGCCGCAAAGCGCTCGGCCATCGGCTATACCGGCAAGGCCAGCCTCGACTACGCCGCCACGGCCAAGGACTTCTTCCAGGTCAGCGCCAGCTACAGCGGCAAGCGCCTGACCGCTCAGGGCCGCCGCCTGCCCAGCAGCAGCGTCAATCTCGGCTATCGGCGCAAGCTGACGAGCGATCTGTCGGCCGTGGTCACGGCCTCAGACCTCCTTAACCGGCAGCGCGACCGCACGGTGATCGACACCCCTACCCTTTCCGACCAGTTCGAGCGCCGCCAGCTAGGTCGCACGGCCTTCGTCAGCCTGTCGTGGAAGTTCGGGGCCGGCGGCAAGGCCAAGGACCCTGGCTTCGACTACGGCGCGCCTTAGTTCCGACCCGAACACTTCCCTGGTCTTCTCTGGAGGGAGCGCCGCATTCATCGGCCCTCCCGATACAGAACCGAGCGGCTGCGCGCCGCGACATCGAGCTTACGACGCCACCTCCAACGCGTTCGGCACGTGCCGCCGTGAAACGCGCCGGAGCTTTGACATGACCTGTAGATAGTCTCGGGAAGCGCCCTCGATCGTGAAGCGGTGGGCTTGCGCGAGGGTCTGCGCCAGATCTTGGCAGAACGGCCGCGCTCTGGCGATTGCTCCTGCCAGCGCCCGCTCGTCGCCCACCGGGACGAGTGCGCCCATCCCGCCGTGACCCAGCAAGGTCGCCATGCTGCGGCTGCAGTCGGTGGCGACGATGGCCAGGCCGGCGGCGAGCCCTTCGAGGATGACGGCGGGCACGCCCTCGTAGTCCGAGGATAGGAGCAGGACATCGAACGACGGCAAAAGGTATGCCGGCTCAGGCAGATATCCCCGGAACTTCACCTGCGCGCCAAGGCCACGGTCTTCCACGAGACCTTCGAGCATCGCCCGCTGCGGCCCATCGCCGATCACCGTCAGCGTGTCGCCTCCCCGCGCGCCGCGCGCGAAGGCCCGGAGCATCAGGCCAATGTTCTTCTGCGGCGTCAGCCGGCCTATACTGACGAAACGCCGACCAGCGCCCAGGCCCGGCCGCGCGCCTGTCATACCCCCCGTCCGCAAGGCTTCGATCAGCGGCCTGGACAAGGCGGGATCGGGGATGATGGTGATCCGACCTTCCGAGACGCCGAGGCCGACGCGGATCTCTTCAGCCATCGGCGCTTCCATACCGATGAAGTGATCCAGGCAATGCCCCTGGATTTTGAGCCACAGGCGATAGAAGACGCAAAACCAGGCCGGCATGTCCTGGCGGTCGAGGTCGTTGCTCACCTTCAGCAGGATGGGTGGGCAGCGCCGCCCCAGCAAGACCTTCAGGGCCACCGCCACGATGGCGTAGGTGTTGCCCGCGCAGAACAGGATGTCAGGGCGTAGCCGTCGAACGACCCCAGGAAGCGTCCAGATCATCCAGAGCGTTTCCATCCTCGCCGTCCAAGGACGGGTCCGATGGGGCGAGACGAAGTCTAGGCCTGCCCCGACGTCGCCGCGCATGTCCCCATCGGTTCTCCCCATGAAGAGCGGCGCATCGACACCCATGGCGCGCCACTGCCGCACCAGGCGCAGGGCAATCCGCTCGACGCCGCCAGGCTCGAAGCTGTGCAGGAAGGTCAGGACGCGCAGGGACGGCCTCCGGGATTCGGCAGCGGTCGCGAGGCGCGGTCTGGCGCCCGCCCCGTCTCGGCGATGAAGCCCGGCAGCCGCTGGTAGATCGCCGCGCCGGTGCGGTCGAAGGCGTCTTGCCCGAAGCGTTCCAGCACGCGCGTGCGGGCCGCCGCGCCCATCTGGGCTAAGCGCTCGGGGCGCGACAAGAGGCGGCCCAACGCTTCGGCCAGCGCCCAAGGATCTCCCGGCGGCACGGTTAGGCCGGTCACGCCGTTCTCGATACTGTAGGGCAGCTCGCCAACGCTGGAGGCGATGACTGGAAGCCCCGCCTGCATGGCTTCGTGGGCGGCGATGCAAAGCCCTTCGGACCGTGATGGCTGCAAGTAGAGGTGCAGGTCGGCCAGGAACTCGAGGGGTCGTTCGTTAAAGCCGGTGAACTCGATGAAAGTCAGGCCATGGCGCTCGGCGCGCTCTTCCAGAGCCGCGCGCGCCCTGCCCTCGCCCGCGATACGGACCCGGATCGCGGCCGGGAAACAGCAGCCCTGGGTCTGGAGCCGTAGCAACGCCTCGATCAGGATGTCGTAGCCCTTCACCGGATGCAGCCGCCCCAGGGATCCCAGCTCCAGGGTCTGTCCAGGGCGCCAGGGATAGGCCCGGTACATGTCGGGATTGGCGGCAAAGAGCGGCCAGGCGACCAGGCGCGACGGCGGGACCTCTAGGCGCTCGGCGGTCAGGTCCGTGACGCTGTGGGAGTCGCCGACCCAGAGCCGCGAACGCGCCTGTCTCAGGCGCAGCAGCAGAAGGTTGGCCAGCTTCAGCTTCGCGGCATGCTGCCAGCTGACCACCGGCACGCCAAGACGTTCGCCGACGATCTGTCCCAGCAGCGTGGCCCGGGTCAGGGAGGTCCAGATCACGTCGGGCCGCCAGTCGCGAAGGCGCGCGTCAAGCCAGGCCAGGGTCTTGCGGTGGTCCTTCTCCCCGCCCTGCCGCACGTGGACAGTAAGGCCTGCCGCTTCCATGGCCGCCACCGCCCGCCCATCGCGACGGGTCAGGGCAAAGACCTCCAGGCGAGCGCCCTGGGCGATCAGGGCGCGCGCCACGGCGGGGACCGGCAGGGCGGCGCCGCCGCCCTCGACCGAGTTGATCACATAGGCGATGCGCAGCTCAGCCATGGGCCCGCTCCGCCTCGACAAGCGCCGCCGCCGACCAGTCCAGGGCCGCCAGGCGCGCCACGGCGCGCGCGGCGCGGACGGCCGAAGGCTCCTCGGTGAGATCGAAGCTCTCGGCGAACATCGCCTGCTGAACAGGCCGCCACCGCGCCTCGTGCTCGGCGCGGGCCGAGGCCAGAGCCTCGCCCAGTTGATCGGGCGTCTCGATGACCGGACCGGCCCGCCAGTGGCCGTAGTTGGGATCGTCCCGCCAGGCCTGGCGATGGGTGTTGAGGAAGACGCAAGGGCGTGGGCGCAGCAGAAACTCGTAGACCTGACTGGAAACGTCCCCGAGATAGATGTCGGCGCGCTGGGTATAGACCATGGTCGTTGAGGCTCGGCTGCCCAGGTCGATATGGATGTTGGGCGCGCGCAGATAGCGCTCCTCGATCCGGCCGGCGCGGTCGAGCCGCAGCTTATCGATGGTCACCACGAACGGCCGCTCGAACAGCATCACGTGCGGCGCAAAGATCAGATGGTAGTCATCGCGCGCGGCGAACCAGTCCAGCACCTGCCGGCCCGCCTCGTACCAGGACGACAGGTGCGGCGAGACATGCGGATTATAGAGCACCACCGGCCGCCCGTCGTCGAGCAGCGGATGGGTCGGCCGACCTCGCGCCAACAGATCGAACTTCGGATATCCAACGACGGAAATCCTGTCGGGCTCGACCCCGGCCTCGGCGACCAGGCGGTCGCGGATTTTTCGGCCGGACACCAGCACGTGGTCGAAGCCGGCGCTGGCCTTGTCGAAACCGATGGCGCGGTCGCCGGCCCCGTGCCGGGTATGGATGATCTTCAGGTGGTCGAGGCCGTAGCGGGTCTTGAGGATCAGCGAGGTCTTCTCGGCGACCACCAGCATGTCCAGCGCGCGGAAGAAGTCGAGATTGTCGCTGTAGACCAGGAGCTTGGTCGCCGGCAGCACCGCTTCGGCGGCGGCGGCCAGGACCTGCGACGACCTCCGCTTTAGACCCAGCTCCACCAGGTTGATGCCGTGGCCGATAAGCCCGCCGCCCAGGCGGACCACTTCGGCGGTCATACGCCGGTTGGTGGTCGCCACCACGATCTCCAATCCAAGATCCGCCCGCGCCAGCGCCAGGGCGATGGGCAGGCTGTGGGCCACTTGATGGATCTGGTCGTGATTGAAGAGAAAGCCGATGCGCATGGCCAAACGACGCCATGCCCCCAAGACCCTCTCACCGATTTTACGCCGCCGCCTCGCGGGCGCGTGGCGTCCACAGCGAGCGATCGATACGCTTGACGTCGAACAGGGTGACCGGACCACAGGCCGACAGGGTGTGCAGCCCTTGCGAATAGGCGCCCGCCCCGGGCGGCAGGCTCAGAGGCGCGGCCGCCTCGGCCTCGAAGCGCGTGGTGTCGAGCCTGAGGACGGTCAGCAACCGGATGCCGCCGCCGTAGGTTCGCGTGCAGTCCTGCATCGGCAACCGCGGCAGGCCATGCTCGACCCACGCCGTGCCGCCAGGCCGACTGGAGGACAGATCCTTGCGGACCGGATTGCCAGGGTGCGTGCGCCAGGGGCCGGCCAGGCGCTCGGCGAAGGCGAGGTGCAGGCGTCCCTGCTTCCAGCGCTGCGGCCCGGTTGGCGAATAGGCCAGCCACCACAGGCCATCGTGGCGGAACGGTGTGGCGTCGATGGCTGGGGTGTCGAGCTCCAGCCGGACCACCGGCTCCCAGACGTGCGGGAACGCCGCGGCGCGATAGAGCGTCAGCACGCCGGACTTGTACGCTTCCGGCAGCATCCAGGTCTCGCCCTCGGCCTCAAAGACCTGCGGATAGGACAGGTGCCAGGGCTCGCGGAGAACCACCGAGCGCTGGACAGGCGCAAAGCCTGCGTCCAGTTCGATCACTTCGATGACGCCGTGCCGGGTCTGGTAGTCATAGGCTTCGACGAAGAGGTGCAGGCGCGCCTCGCGCCAGACGCCGAAGGGATCGGCCAGGAACTTCCGCCCGCCCTCCTCCGGAAGCCAGTGAACCGGCGCGTTCGCCGGAAAACCGCGCCGGGCGACGTCCGCGATCGGCGCCTCCACCAAGCCGACACGCCAAATGTCCCGCCCCGGAATCTTCAGGCCCCACCTAGTCATGGACGCTGCTTTCGACAACGACGCGGCCCATCTCGCTCGGCGTTATCGCCGCGCGCCGCAGGCCACGCGCCAGATCGGCCAGGCCGAGCCCGACGATGACCGCCAGGTGCAGACCCAGGGTCATCACGGCCAGCGCCGCCAGCAGCACCGCGACGGCCGAATGCGCGCCAAGCAGCAGCAGCATCAGGCCGCCGAACACGAGATCCTTGTTGGAGATCAGCGGAATCCGAGACACCAGCAGCCGGATCGCCAGCAGGACCACCCACTGCGCCGGCGCGACCAGCGGAAGCGCCAGGCTCCAGACTAGCACCGTCAGCCCCGCCCAGGCCCCCAGGCGCAACCCGCAGACCCCGGCGACATAAAAGAGCTGCCCGAGGCGCAGCGAGAACACGCGGCGCCCGAAGGCAAGGACCCCCAGCGAGATCGCCACTGGAATGAGCCCAGACCACAGGGCCGGCCCTAGCCGACGGGCGAAATCGAGGTCCTGCAGCTGCGTGGCGCTGACCAGCGCTAGGACCAGGGTGAGGACGTTGCCCATCAGCGCCGAAACGATGTTGGCGTCCTTGATCGCGGCGAAGGGCGAGGCCACGGTGCGGGATGCCCGACGCGCCCAGACATAGAGGAAGGCCTCGCCGCTGTAGCCGAGCACCACCTCGTTGATGACGTTCTTGCGCAGCAGCGCTTCGAAACCGGCCATTGGCATGCGCCAGAGTCGCCGGAAGATCGCGTAGTCGAAGAGCGTTTGCGTCAAATAGAGCAACAGGAAGGCCGGCCAGGCGCCGAGCGGCAACTGGCGGATCGCCTTCAGCACCTCGCCACTGGCCCCGCCCAGCTGCGCCGCGATGGCGCCGATCAGCCCGGCGGAAAGGAGACCGCCCAGCCACCCCCACAGGCGCGAGGTCTTGCCCGCGACGTTCGGCGCCGTCTCGTCGATCAAGGTCTTGCGCCTCACGCCCGCGCCCCGGCCGCAACGGCCCCGTAGTGGTCGAAGAGGTCGGCGAAGTGGTCGATGTCGCGACGGACCCTGGCGGCGGCCGTAATGGCCGAGGCCCTCAAGAGGCCAGGATCACGCGCCAGCAGGCGCCGGATGGCGGCGGCGGCCGAGCCGGTGTCGCCAGCCCGATAGATCTCCGAGGTCGCCGGCTGCGCCAGATGCGCGAAACCGCCACGATCGGGGCCGACGACCGGAAGACCGCTGGCCATGGCCTCGGCGGGGATCAGGCCGAAAGTCTCGGACTCGCAGCCGTGGACCAGAAGGTCGGCGCTGGCCAGGTGGGCGGCCAGCAGATCGCGGTCGCGGATCGGCGGCAGAATGCGGACATGAGGATTGCCGGCCGCGGCGCGGGCCACCCGGGCGCGATCGACTCCGTCGCCGATCAGGACGAGAGCGATCGGCGCATCGGCGCGGGCGCGCATGGTCGCCTCGATGACCATCGGCCAACGCTTTTCCGGATGGAACCGTCCGACGCCCAGGACGAGCCTGGCGTCATCGGGACAGGCGCAGGCCGCCAACAGGCGCGATCGCAGCGCCGCGTCCCGTTTGCCGGGAGAAAAGGCGCCGCGGTCGATGCCGAGCGGCACGCTGGCCACCGCGCCCACGCCCTGCCCCGTCAGCCGGTCGGCGAGCCAAGGTCCGCCCGCGACAACGGAGCCAAAGCCGCCCGCGAGCCTGCGCAGATAGCTCCAGAACCAGCCGAAGAGCTGGTCGATCCGCTGAGGCGTGGCGATCGGCGCCAGCCATCGCTGGGGGTAGGACGCCACCGGGTCGGCGTGCATGAACATAGCCCGTGGGACCGGCCCCTCCCAGCTGGCGACGATACCCGCGCCCCGCCAGGGCGACGAGGCCTCGACCAGGTCCGGCGTCAGGAAGTCGAGCTGGCGGTGCACGGGGTCGGCGTCCCAGAACATGTGGTAGTTGGCGTCGAACGGGAGGCGGGGCGCGCGGACCTGGATCACGCCGCCCGCCGCACGCGGCTCGAAACCGTCGCACGGCCCCGGGGCGATCACGAACAGCTCATGGCCCAGCTGCGCGGCGGCCTCGAACTTGCGGTCGATATAGGTCCGCACGCCCCCGCCGGTGGGCGAATAGAACTCGGCGACATCCACAATCCGCATCGTAGTCTTTCAAAAAGCCCCGCACCACCGCGCGTCCGACATCGTCGGCCGTGACGCCGGTGGCCGCCTGCACGCAAGGACGGCGTCGTCGGACGCGGGTCTCACCGATTTTTCGAAATTCCGTGTGGGGGTGGGACCAGCGCGCCGTCTTGGTCGGCTGGGACCGGGGCGTACACGTGGAAGGACCAGCATGGACATCAAGGCGCAGATACACACCCATGGTGCGCGCCCGTTGCGGATCGCGTTGTTCTCGGGGAACTACAACTACACCCTGGACGGGGCCAACAAGTCGCTGAACCGCCTGGTCGGCCACCTGCAGGACACGATCGGCGCGCAGGTACGGGTCTATTCCCCCACCGCCCCCAAGCCCGCCTTCGAGCCGGTCGGCGAACTCATCTCCGTGCCGTCGGTGAAGATCCCGCTCCGGAGCGATTACCGCCTGGCCTTGGGCCTGCCTGGCTTCCTGCGACGAGACATCGAGGCCTTCAAGCCAGACCTCATCCACCTTTCAGCCCCCGACCTCTTGGGCTCGGCGGCCCTAAAATTCGCCCGCAGACTGGAGGTCCCGGTGGTCGCCAGTCTGCACACCCTGTTTGACACCTATCTCGACTACTATGGCCTGGGTCGCCTGCGCCCGCTGGTGCGCGGGCGACTGTGGAAGTTCTACGGCGCCTGCGACTACGTCATGGCCCCCACCGAGGCGATCGGCGACGAGCTTCGCGCCCAAGTCCCCTCCACGCGGGTCCGGACCTGGGCGCGGGGCGTCGATCCGGACCTCTTCCATCCCGGTCGCCGAAGCGAGGCCTGGCGGCTGGACCAGGGCTTTGATCCCGACCGCCCGGTGATCGTGTTCCTGGGCCGGATCGTCATGGAAAAGGGCCTGGCGGCCTTCGCCGAAGCCATCCGTTTGATCGAGGTAGCCGGCCACAGGCCGCAGGTGCTTATCATCGGCGATGGACCTGCTCGCGCCTGGTTCGAAGACCGGCTGCCGGGCGCGGCTTTCACTGGCTTCCTGTCGGGCGAGCCCCTTGCCACGGCGCTGGCCAGCGGCGACATCTTCTTCAATCCCAGCACCACCGAGACCTTCGGCAACGTCAATCTGGAAGCCATGGCCTGCGGCCTGGCCATGGTCTGCGCCGACGCACCCAACACCCGCGCCCTGTTGCGGCACGGCCGCAACGCTCGGCTCTGCTCAGACCAGCCCGCCGCCTATGGCGAGGCGCTGAGCGAACTGATCCGCATTCCCGAAACCCGCCGTCGCCTGGGAGTGGCGGCGCTGGAACGCAGCGCCGCCTATCGCTGGTCTGAGATCCTCGACGAGGTCGTCGAGGTCTATGCCGAAGCCCTGGGCGTGCGGACGACCACGTCGACGCCGAGGATCGCCACCCGTCGTCACGGCGCGATTGTTGACCCGCACGCCGCTGGCCTCGCGTCGCTCTGAAGGCCCGCGCGTGCTCATGATCCTCAAGACGCTCGACCGCTATCTCCTGAGGCGGGCCCTGACGCCGATGGCCGCCGTGCTGATCAGCACGATGGTGGCGTTCCTGATGGAGCGCATCATGCGCTCCTTCCAGCTGCTCTCTCAGACGACTGACGGCTTCAAATACCTGAGCGAGCTGCTGGTTAATCTGGTCCCGCACTATGTGGGCCTGACCCTGCCCGGCGGTTTTTTCATCGGCCTCTTCGTGGTGGTCAACGGCCTCAACAAGAGCTCGGAGATCGACGCGATCCTGGCCAGCGGCATGTCGCTGGGGCGCTTTGCCGCCCCGTTCGTGGGCCTGGGCGCCGCGCTGATGATGTTCAGCGTGCTGCTGTTCGGCTTCATCCAGCCCTACAGCCGCTATGCCTATCACGCCGTACTGTACGCGGCCGAGAAGGCGGGTTGGAACGGCGATGTCCGGCCCAAGGCCCTGCTCTCCACAGGGCCGCTCTTCCTGACCGCCGATCGCACGGACGCCAGCGGCCGCAATCTCCAGCGCGTCTTCATCCGCAAGATCGAGCCCGACGGCCGCGAGGACGTCCTCACGGCGGTGTCGGCGGTGGTGCGCAAGGACGCCGGCGACCAAAGCGTCACGTTGGACCTGCGCGACGGTCGCCAGGTGAGCACGACGCCCGACGCCCAGGTGTATGTCACCGATTTCGCAAGCTTCTCGTTCGACGTGCCATTGTCGCTGTCGGGCAAGCTGTTCCGCGTCCGGGGCGACGACGTCAGCGAGCTCACCCTCATCGAGCTGGCGCAGCGAGGTTTCGGCAAGGCCCAGCCGACCCTGCCCCGGCAGACCTTGCTGGCCGACTTCTACGCCCGCACCTCCCGCGCCCTGATACTGCCCCTGCTGCCGCTCCTGGCGGTGCCATTCGGCCTCAGCGCCAAACGGGCCGGTTCGGGCTCGGCGATGGCGACGGGCGGCATCCTGCTTTTCCTGTTCGAGACCTCCATGATCCTCGGCGAGGCCATGGCCACGAGCGCCGGGCTGCCGGCGGCTCTCACCGTCGGTTTGCCGGCGGTCCTTTTCGCCACGATCTGTATCGCCACCTGGGTCGCCAGCCGCAAGCGCCCCGGCCAGAACCCCGTCAGCTGGGTGACCGAGCGCATCGCCGCGCTCTTCGCCGCCATTGCCGAAGCACTCGGCGCCCGCCGAGCGGCGGCTCTGCCGTGACCATCGCCGGCCTTCGTCACCATCCGGGCAGCTTGCCTTCGTCGCGCCGCCAAGCCATGTCTCTTGGCGTACCAGCGACTCTTTCAGCGGCCCGAACGCCTGGCGATGCAGACCAACGCCGACAGCCAGATTCCGATCTCGCTCCCATACCGTTGCGGCGCTCGCGCGCGATGAAAGACGCCCCTGCCGATCTTTCGCCGCTGGCGGCCGTCTATCTGGAACGGCGCGAGGACATGCGCCGGTTCTTCCTGGCGCGGCTGGGCGGGCGTGGCGAGGTCGAAGACCTAGTCCAGGAACTCTATCTCAAGGTCCAGGCGGTCACCGAAGAACCGATCGAGAACCCCCAGGCCTATCTCTACCGTCTGGCCTCGAACCTGATGCTGGACCGGCTGCGGCAGGCCAAGCGCGCCGGCGCGCGTGACACCGAATGGCGCCGGACCAACCATGCCACGATCGGGGCGCTCGACATCGCCGACACCCCTGACGCCGAAAGCGCGGTGATCGCCCGCCAGCGGTTGGAGAAGCTTTCCAAGGCCTTGGAGACCCTCGCGCCGCTGACCCAGCGCGTCTTCCGGCTGCACAAGTTCGAGGGCCTGACCCATGCCGAGACCGCCGCGCGGATGAGCATCTCGCGCAGCGCCGTCGAAAAGCATGTCAGCCTGGCCCTGAGCCATCTGGTCAAGCGGGTGGGCCGATGACGACTGTTACCTATTGGCATCACCTTACCGGGATGTGGAGAGGCGGTTGGGGTGGCGTGACGTCAATGAGACGGCGCCCGTTTCAGACTTGGCGCGAAGGAAGCGCGAACCGCCTATGACGAAGTCCGTCGACCAAGACCCGATCCAGCAGGCGGCCGCCGACTGGTTCGCCAGGCTGCAGGGCGATCCTGCCCTGGAGGACTGGACGGCGTTCCAGGCCTGGCTGGAAGCTGACCCCGAGCACGCAGCCGCCTATGAAGCGGTCGAGGCGGTGTGGCTCGATCTCGACGACCTGCCGGCCAATGACACCGCGCCCGATCCGGCCGTCGCCGCACCGATGGCGGCCAATGTCACGCCCCTGCGCCGGCCCGCCGGGGCGCCTCGGCGGGGGCTCCTGATCGGACTTGGCGTCGCGGCCGCGGCGGCCATCGTGGGTCTGGTCGCTGTTCCACGTTTCACCCAGCCAGCCTTCACCAACTATTCGACCAGTCGCGGCGAGACGCGCGAGGTCGCCCTCGCCGACGGTTCACGGCTGACCCTGGGGGCGGCCACGACCCTGCGCGTCAGCCTCGGGGCGCGACAGCGCGACGTGACCCTGGTCGATGGCGAGGCCAGCTTCGATGTCGCCCACCTGGAGAAGCGGCCCTTCGTGGTGGCGGTGGGGGAGCGGCAGGTGCGGGTGCTGGGTACGGAGTTCAACATTCTCAACCACGCTGGAAGCCTCGCCGTCTCGGTGCGTCGTGGCCTGGTCTTGGTCTCGGGCGGCCCCGAAGGCGCGGTGCGCCTGGCTCGCGGCCAGCAACTCGCCAAGGGACCAGGCGCGACCGCCAAGGTCGCCACGGTCCAGCCCGACGCCGCCTTCGCCTGGAAGTCCGGCAAGCTCGTCTATAACCACGCGCCGCTGACGAAGGTTGTCGCCGACCTCAACCGCTATGTCGCGACACCGATCCGCGTTGATCCCAACGCCGCCTCGGTGACAGTGTCAGGCGTGCTGCTGGTCGACGAGGAGGCCGCCATGATCCGGCGCCTGGAACTGTTTGCCCCGATCGTCGCTGAGACGACGTCCACGGGGGTCATCCTCAAGGCCAAGCCGGCGCGCCGCTGACCGTGGGGCGCAGGACCTATCGCGGCGGCCGCCTGTGGGCCGCGGCCCTAAGCGCGGGCCTGGCGGGCCTTGCCGGCTCGTCCGAGGCCGCGCCGCGCCTGCTGGCCGGCCGCCTGTCTCCGGTCGTGCGGCTGCAGATCGCCGCCAAGCCGCTGCACGCTGCCCTGATCGATTTCGCCCTGCAGGCCGAGCTTTCTTTGGGCGGCGACCTCGACGCCTGTCGCGGCCAGGCCCCGGCGCTTTCCGGACGCCTGTCAGTCGGGGCGGCGCTCGACCGCCTGCTGGCCGGCAGCGGCTGCAGCTATAGCCAGCCTGATCCGCGCACGATCATCATCCACCGCCTCGCCGCTACGCCGCGGCCGGCCAAACCTGCGCCGGCAGCCACGCCGCTAGGCCTGGGCGAGGTGGTGATCACGGCCCAGCGCTATCCCAACCTGCCCGGCCGCACGCCGTACGCCATCTCGGTGGTGTCAGGCGGCGCGCTGGAACGCGAGGCAGTCACCAGCCTCTACGACCTGACCAGCCAGGTCGCGGGGATGACCGTGACCAACCTGGGACCCGGACGCGACAAGGTGCTGCTGCGCGGCCTATCGGACGGCGCCTTCACCGGCCAGACCCAGTCGATGGTGGCGCTCTATCTGGACGATGTGCCGATCACCTACAGCGCGCCGGACCCGGACCTGCGGCTGGCCGATGTCGAGCGGGTGGAGATCATGCGTGGGCCACAGGGGACGCTCTATGGCGGCGGCTCGCTGGGGGGCGTGATGCGGATCGCCACCCGAAAGCCCGATCTCGACCGCTACCAGGCCAGCGTTCTGGCTGGCCTTGGCTGGACTCAGGGCGGTGGCCGCGGTGACGAGTTGGAGGCGATGGTCAACCTCCCGCTCCTTCACGGCCGCGTGGCGTTAAGAACCGTGGCCTATCGCGAGACGCAGGACGGCTACATCGACAATCGCGCCTTGGGTCTGCGCCGCATTAACGGTTTCGAGCGCGCGGGCGTCCGCGCCAGTCTGCGCGCGGCCCTGACGCCAGGCTGGACATTGACGCTGGGCCTCACCCAGCAATGGATCGACAACGATGACACTCAGTACGGCTTGCAGCGGTTGGGCCCCAAGCAGCGCGACACGTTCGTACGCGAGCCGCACGACAACGATTTCGACCACGTCTCCCTGACCCTGACGGGCGAAGGCGGCTGGGGACGTCTGACCGGCTCGGTGTCGCAATTGGCGCATGACTTCGCCAGCCGCTACGACGCCACCTCGGTCTCGTCGATCTACGGCCTGGGCGATGCGGCCTCGGCGTTCGATGAGAATAAGGGCATCGATCTGACCGTGGCCGAAGTCACCTACGCCACGCCGGGCGAGCACCGTCTGCACGGCCTGGTCGGGGCTTTCGCCTCGACGGGCTCGATCCGGCTGAACACCAGCCTGCACGCCCTGCCCGCCGGCTCGCCCGCCGCCTATGCCGAGCGGCGGCGCGACACTATCCGCGAGATCGCGCTCTACGGCGAGATGACGTTCGACGCCACGCCGCGCCTCTCTGCGACAGCCGGCCTGCGCTGGTTCGATTTCCGATTCGGTACCGACGCGACGATCACCCAGCCTGCCGGCCTACGCCAGACGCGCCCGTCGGCGGAAGCCGCAGGCTTCTCGCCCAAGGTCCTGGTCAGCTACGACGCCAAGCCCGGCCTGCTGCTCTATGCCCAGGCCGCCGAGGGTTATCGGCCCGGCGGCTTCAACACCGCCGGCCGCATCGGCCAAGTCTTCGACGCGCCCGAAACCCCGCCGCGCCGCTACCAGGCCGATGAACTCTGGAACTACGAGCTGGGCGTCAAGCTGCGGGCGTTCGACGATCGTCTGCAGGGCCGCGCGGCGGTGTTCTTCGCCGATTGGGAGTCGGTGCAGAGCGACCAGTACCTGGCCGACGGCGCGGCCTATACCGCCAACATCGGCAACGGCGCCAACCGCGGGATCGAGGCCGAGGCGGCGTTTCGGGTCAACGAGCGACTGGACCTGCGCGCAGCGGCTCTGCTCAACGATCCGGAGGTCACCAAGCTCAACCCCGCCTTCAGCACGCGCAAGGACGCCAGCCTTCCTGGCGTGTCGCGGGCCTCGGCCAGTCTCGGCTTCGACTATCATCGCGAGCTGGCGATCGGCCCGACGCTGCGGCTCCAGGGCCAGGCGTCCTATGTCGGCGGGTCCTACCTGACCTTCGAAGCCGATCCCGCCCACGAGATGGGCGAGTATCTGGGCCTGCGGGGCGTGGCCAGCCTGACCACACCGGGCTGGACGCTGGCGGCGACGCTGGACAATCCCTTGAACAGTCATGCCAACAGCTTCTCGTTCGGCAACCCGTTCCTGATCACTCGCGACCAGATCGTCACCCCGCCGAGGCCCCGGACCCTGAACGTGCGCCTGACGGCCCGCTTCTAAGCGCTGGCTCACGCCTTACCCCGCCGATCACGCAGGAGCCGGACCTTGTAGACCACCTGGCCGTCGAGATCTCGAAACGCCAAGTCCAGCGCCTCGCCCTCCAGCCGGAAGGCCGCGAAGCCAGGTCGAGACAGGCAAAAGCGGGTTCCAGCCACCGCCTCGACCTTATCGCCGGCGTCCGCGCCTGAGCCCGTACAGATGTAGTCGACACGGCCACGGCGGATGTGTTGCAGGCTGTGGTCGTGGCCGTTGATGTAGGCCTGCACGCCGTGGGCCTCGAGCAGCGGCGCGACAGTCTCCACCAGCTCGGGACTGTCGCCATGGCCGCCCGAATAGACGGGGTGATGGCCCATGACGATCTTCCAAGGTGCGGTGGAGGTGGCCAGCGTGCGCTCGAGCCAGGCGATCTGTTCAGCGCCGTCGTGACGCTCGCGATGACCGCGGGCCATCTGCTGCAGCATCTCGTCGTAGTTGCCGCCATCGACCAGCGGGGCGGTGTCGATCACGAAGAGATCGACCAGGTCCGAGCCGAGCGTCTCGCCGCCGATCTTGAAATAGCGGCTGGGCATGCGCCAGCGCGCACTCTGGGCCGAATAGTCAATCTGGGCCTGGGCCGCGCCCCGGTAGTCGTGATTGCCAAGCGCGGCGTACCATGGGGTCTGCAAGGCCGGGGCGTCATAGACCGCCTCAAAGGATTCTCGCCAATGGGGGTCGTCCACCGAAGCGACGCCTGCAGGATAGAAGTTGTCGCCGGCCGCCAGCACGAAGCGACTGGCCAGATCCTGCGCCGCCGCGCCCATGGCCCGAGCGACCTGACGCTGGGAGCGCTTGCCACGACGACCCCAGTCTCCCAGCGCCACGAAGCTGATCGCCTGATCCTCGGCGGCGGCCGGCGCGGTCCACGCCGCGCTGGCGGCAAGGCCAGCCAGAAGCGCGCGACGGTCCAGGGACGATTGGGACACTAGAGGCCTCCGGGACGACCGGGCCCCGACGGCCCGTGCGTTCAAGGACGCCGCCATCGCCGCCGCCTCTCATCGATTTTGGCGGCGCGCTCAGGCTTCGGCGATCTGGTGGGGGGGGCGCCGGGCCGTGGCGTCATTGGCGACATCGACGCCTCGGCGTCCTCTTAGCAACGGGATCGCCCATGAGATCGTCTTGCTCGCCTATCCGCACCGAACGCCCCCTCCCACGACAGGTCATTCGCGGCTGCCGCTGGGCTGGCCTGCTTCTAAGCTGTGCGATCGCGACAAGCGCCGCGGCTCAGACCATCGAACCCGACCCGCCCGTCGTCGAGACGGCCACGGTCGAGACGCCGCCCAAAGACCCGTTGCAGCGCCTGAACCGCGCAAGCTTCGGTCTTGGCATGGCGCTGGACCACACCGTTGTCGGCCCTATCGCCCACGCCTATGTCGCCGTCACTCCGGCGTACGCACGCGCCAGGGTCGACGCCGTCATCACCAATCTCGGCGAACCGCGCACGGTCCTCAACGATCTGGCCCAGGGCCATGCCCGGCGGGCCGAGGCGGCCACGTCGCGCTTCCTGATCAATTCCTCGGCCGGCCTTCTTGGGCTGTTCGATGTCGCGGGCAAGATGGGCATCGCCCATCACCGTAGCGACTTTGGCCAGACGCTGGGCCGATATGGCGCCCGCCCTGGCCCCTACCTCTATGTCCCCTTGCTGGGGCCCCTGACCGTTCGCGACGCCGTCGGCCGGCTGGTCGACGCCGCAGCGGACCCAATCACCCAGATCGGCGGCGGCGGCGGGACGACGTTCGGCGCGGTTCGCAGCAACACCAGCCGGCTGAACACCCGGGTCAAACTCGACGCAGGCCTGCGCGCGCTGGATGATGCGACCGATCCCTATGCCAGCCTGCGGTCGGCCTACCTCCAGCGCCGGGACGCGATCGTCCGTGAAGCGACGGGGGAAGCCGAAGCCCTGCCCGATTTCTGATCTCACCCCTGGGCGCCCGGTTCCGCAATGTTACCGAGGACGCAAGCGGCCCGCCGCCGGGTTTCCCCGACACCGGGCCGCAGGGCCTTCGCAACGATGGCGCAGCGCGAACCGACCTCGCGCCGCGTCGCCGTCAGAAGCGGGCGTTCAGGCTCACCTTCGCCGCCCGACCCGAAGCCGGCGAGATGTTGTTATTGCTATCGGCGTACTGGAAGTAGCGCTTGTCGAAGAGGTTCTCGACATTGAGCTGCAGGTCGTAGGTCTTGTTGATCCGGTAGTAGAGCGCGCCGTCGACGCGGGTGAAGCCGGCCAGCGAGACCGTGTTGTCGGTCGCCGCGAACCGCTTGCCCATGCTGGTCACGCCGATGGCGCCGCCGAAGGTCTTGTTCGGGTCATAGCGCAGCCACACTGCGCCCGACGACTTGGGCACGTGGTTGACGCGGTTGCCGGCCCGTACCGTCGCCGACTGGGAGTCCAGGAACTTGGCGTCGGTATAGGTGTAGGAGGCCACAATGCTGAGCTGGCGGGTGATCTCGCCCTGGGCGCTCAGCTCCACACCCTTGGACCGCTGGCGGCCGATCGGGATCGTCGGCGAGGCGGCGTTGTTGGGGTCGCTCAGCGCCAGCACGTTGTCGCGGTTCAGCTGGAAGATCGCCGCGGCGAGGTTGAAGGTCGGCAGGACGTCCCACTTCGCGCCCAGCTCGTAGTTCTCGTACCTTTCCGGAGCAAGGCTCTGGTTGGAGAGGTTGAGGGCCGAGAGCTGGTCGCCGCCGCGCGGCAGGTAGCTCTTCGAGTAGGAGGCGTAAATCGAAGTGTTGACCGCCGGCTTGAAGATCGCCCCCACCCGCGGCGACCACAGATTGTCGGTGGCGCTGAAGTTGCGCTGCGTGCCGGCGGCCAGGAACGGGTTCCGGTTGGTGACGTCGGTCTGGTAGTGCTCGTAGCGCAGGCCGGCGACCACCTGGACGTTCGGCGACAGCTCGATCTGGTCCTGCACATAGCCGGCCGCCAGCTTGGCGATGCTGAAGTTATGGCCGCTGGTGGCGGCTTCACGCCACTGGACGTCGGGCCGGCTGATCCGCGAGGCGTTGACCGGCACGAAGATGGTCTGCACGCCGCTGGCGCTGGTCGCGGTCGGGAAGAAGCCCTCGGTGCGCAGATTGCTGGTGGTCTGGCGGCCAAACTCGGCGCCGATCAGCAGGGTGTGCTCCACCCCGCCCGTCTGGACCTTGGCGTTGAAGTCCGTCTGGTTGATCAGGTTGCGGCGCTTGGCGCCGTTGTTGTAGGCGCTGATCGCCACGATCGAACCCGGCGCATAGACGCCGGCCGCCAGGCCCGCCGGATTGGTCTGGGCCGTGGTGTTCACCGCGCCGGGGAAGACGTTCTGGTAGAAGCGGTCATAGTAGGCGTAGCGCGTGCGATTGCGGATCGACATGGTGTCGCTAAACCGGTGCTCGACGAAGACCGTGCCGGCGCTGGAGTTGATCCAGTTGGGGCTCTGAGCCGGATCGCCGAAGAACTGGCCGCGCGGCGTCTCCAGCGGCTTGCCCTGATAGGACGACACGCCGCGATCGCCGATGCGCTTATCGTGGAAGCGCTCGTAGCCGATCGACAGGGTGGTGTCGGGATCCAGCTTGAACGTCGCCGTCGGATTGAAGCCCCAGCGCTTGTTCCAGACGCCGTCCCGGAAGCTGCCACTGTCCTGCCAGACGCCGGTCGCGCGCAGCGAGGTCGTCTCGCTGACGGGCGCGCCAAGATCGACCTGGCCGCGATAGTGATCATAGCTGCCGACCTCCAGGCGCGCGCCCAGGTGCTGCTGGCCATCGGCGACCTTGGTCACCCGGTTGATCAGGCCGCCGGTGACGCCGCGACCGAAGATCATGGCGTTGGGGCCCTTGAAGACCTCCAGGCGCTCGATGTTGTAGAGGTCGCGATAGCTTTGGGTGTCGTCGCGCACGCCATCGACGAAGAAGCTGGCGGTCGTCAGGTTGCCCCGGAAGCTCAGGGTGTCGCGGTTGTTCTCGCCTTGCGAGGAGAAGACGCCCGGCACGTAGCGGACGGCGTCGCCGATGCCGTTGGCGGCCTGGTCTTCGATCTGCTTGACCGAGACGACATTGACCGCCTGCGGCACGTCGATCAGCGCCGTCGGCGTCTTGGTGGCCGAGGTGATCGCATTGGTCCTGTAGGAGGTCTGGCCAGTGATCGTGACGCCGCTCACCTCGTTGATGGTCTGCGCCAAGACCGGCGTGGCCAGAAGGGCCGCGGCCGAGGCTAGAAGCAGGGCGCGCGAAGGCGCGCCGCGGAACGTGCGGTTGATCGACATGTGGTTGAAATCCCGGACCTGAAGCTCGCTTAAGTGCGAACGATTTTCATTCGCGCCCTATAGCGCTGCGGTCCGGTCGGCTCAGCCGAAAATTACAAAGCTTGGGAATTTGTATAGCGACTGAAATGAACCCGTAATGTCAGCTGCACATGGCCAGATCGCTCTATTGGAGCGGCCAATCCGATGAACGAACGGAGGCTAACCGTCTTCGATACTACCGAGGTCTAAGGCCAGGGAAGGACGTCTAGCCACCTCTGGTTCGTCGCCCGCGGACAAAGGCGCGGTCGGTGGCCATGAAGCGGGCGAGCATTGGCGCGACGAGCTTGGCCGGCTCCACCGCCTTGCCGCCGGTTTCGGCCGCCAAGACCTTGGCGTAATCCACCAGGTCGCGATGCAGCGCGGCGGGCAGCTCCAAGGCCAGCTTGACCGGCGTGTCGTCCTCGATCGCCCCCAGTTTCAGCTTGCTCATCGGGTCGCTTTCTCTTCGTAGGGTTCAAGGACCAGGTCGCGCGACAGTAGGACCGTCAGCGGGGCGCCGGGTCGCACGGTGAGGACCGGCGGCAAGGCCAGGCTCTTGGACACCGCCTGCTGGCCGACATCCGAAATCGCCCGCGCCCCGCCGCGCCGCACGGCCTCGACGAGGGCGTCGTCGCTGCTGGAGCCGGCCTCTGCCCCCAGGGCCAGGACGGTGCTGAGCGCGGCCGCGCCGAAGACGGCCCGCGCATGGCGTTCGACGCTATCCTGCAGCCCGGCAAAGCCCTGGGCGTCGGCGCCGGGTAGATCATCGAGCACGATCGAGCGCCCGTTGGGCAGGATCAGACGCGTCCACTTAATCCGTAGCCGCGCCGCCCCGGCGGCAACCTCCGTGTCGTATCCGCCGATCAGCCGCGCGCCGGCTGGGATCAACCGGACGCCGCGTCCCAGCCCGTCGAAGACGTCCCGGGTCACTTGCCCGACCGCCAGGCCGGGCGCGTCGGATCGAAGCCCCGTCACCAGAGCGCCGGAAATGCCCGTTCCCGCCAGCACGATGTAGCGAGACGCCGGCGGGGCCAGTCGTTCGGGACTGGTGGTCCTCGCGTCCCCGACCGCGACAGAGGGCGTAGCGGCAGCTTGTTCGACCTGAGGCCTGCGGTCCGACACGGCGGCAAAGAACAGGCCAGACATGGCGCTGGTCGTCCTGGCTGACTTCGGAGCCGAAGGGACCGGCGCCCTCACCGGGATGCTGGTCGGCGCGTCTGCGGTCGAGGCCGCGGCTCCAGAAGTCGTGGTCTCGAAACGTCGCTGCTCGGCCTTGAGGATTGGCCGCCCCAGGTCGCCGGGCAAGGGCGGCCCCAGCTGTGGGGTCGCCGTGGTGCGATAGTCGCGCGGCTGGGAGGTCACGCCTTCCGGCGGGACCATCGGCCCCGGCTCACGCACCGCAGCCGGCGGCGTCTTGTGATGATCGGCAAGCGACCAGAAGAGGGCTCCAGCCAGGGTCGCCGACAGGACGCCTCCACCGATCGCCAGGGCCTTGCGCGACAGCCTTGCGACCGGCGGCGCGTCCCCGCGAAGTTGAAGGGTCTTGGGAGCGTCGGCCGCTCCGGTATGATGATCCTGGTTCATCGCGCCGCCTCCTTGTTCGTGCGGACGATACGAACGATCATGGCCTTGCGCCCCAAGCCCAGGCGCAGCTCCACCCTATCCACGAGACGATCTACGATCAGGGTGCGCGCGATGACGTGGTAGTCGATCAGCTCGCTGGCTTTGCCATCCTCACCGACCTGGTAGAGCGGCGGCAGAGCCGTCAGATCGGCGCTCTGGGCGAAGGCGAGGTAGGTGCGCCGTCCATCGTCGAAGACCCGTGCGGGCCGCCAGGCGACCTGATCGCCCTCCAGTCGATAGGCGAAGGTCGATCCGGCCGGATCGGGAAGCGTGATGTCCGTCGACTCGATCGGCTCGACCAGGACAGGCGTCGGGGCCGGCACGACAGGCGCATAGCGCCAGGCGATCTCGGAGTACCAGGTCCGGGCGCTGGCGCGCAGCTCCAGGTGATAGGTGCGCCGGTCGGACATGATGAGCAGGTTGGTGGCCAGCGGCGCGGCCGTCGGCTTGACCAGGACGTGGACACGCCGGGTCGATCCAGATCCGCTGGCGCTGTCGGCGATGATCCAGCGGGCGGTGTCGCCCGCGGCGATTGGCCCCGTCAGCGTCTCGCCGGGCTCCAGGACGATGTCGGTGATGCGCCCGGGCGTGGCGACCAGCGGATAGACGGTCTGGTCGAGGAAATCGTAGTCACGTGCGCCGCCGGGCGTGGCCAGGCGCGCATCCTGGGCCGCCACGGCCGAGGCCGACAGCCAGGCGACGGAGATGATGGCCATGCTCTTCATGCCCCGAACTCCTTGCTCCAGGCGATGGCCTTGATGCGCACGCCCAAAGGGTTGGCCCTCAGACCTTCGGGCGTGCGCGGGGTCGAGATCGACACGCCCAGCACCGCGACCCAGCGCTCGACACCCACGCGCTCGCCGGCGGTGAAGCGCTGCTCGGTCCAGGTCACCCGAAAGCTGGTCGGCGAGGCGCGCACGACATTGGTCACCTCGACCATCACCTGGGTGCGGGCCGCCTCGCCGAACGGGTCGGCGCGGCGTGCGTAGTCCGACAGCGTGGCGGCCCCGTCGCCCTCGACGAAATCGTAGGCGCGAAGCCAGGCCTGGCGCATCAGCACCGGATCGATCGAGCGGGTGCGCACGTCGGCGATGAACCGCGACAGCGCCCAGGCGATCGCCGCGTCGGCAGGCTTGGCGCCCAGGGCGGCCGGCGCGACGATCCTCGGCTCGCCGAGCTTGTCGACCTGCACCACCCAGGGCGTGATCGATCCCCGCGCGGCCAGCCAAGCCAAGCTTCCCGACAAGGCGGTGTTGGCCAGCAGCAGCCCCAGCGCCGCATAGCGCCAGTTGGCGGCCTGGACACGAGCCGAACCGATGCGCTCGTCCCAGGCCTGGCCGGCCCGCTGATAGGGGGTCTCTGGCGTCGGCGTCGCGCCATAGCGCGCCGATCCCTTGAAGGGGTTCATGATCAGTCCTCCGAGATTTTAGGCGCGGCGCCGCCGCTGTGATTGTCGCCCGCAGCCGTGGCGTGGGCCGCCAGGCTCACCCCGTGCGCCACAGCCTGCTTGGTCTTCAGGTCGCGCGCCCAGTCCGGCTCTGCCCCACCCGAGGGTTGGCCGCCGCCGTCACCGGGATCGCGATTGGCGGCGCGCGGCGTCGGTGAGGGCTGGGGCGCGGCCCCACCGGACGAGGGTCCGCTGGGCGGCGGCGGTGGCGGCGAGCCACCGCTGGGTGCGCCACCGGCTGGGCCACCGCCCAGACCGCCGCCGGCCGCTCCGCCGCCCGCCGCCGCCGCGGCGCT
>VYKS01000119.1_pt1 | contig 49840 bp, 48 predicted proteins | sample 5114511 | NCBI WGS metagenome assembly VYKS01 (sample SAMN12291795, study PRJNA351875) | freshwater metagenome | isolation source: freshwater lake | place: USA: Michigan, Gull Lake | collected 2011-07-05 | reverse complement strand
AACTATGAGGCCGGCTACCTTCCGCATTTCGAGGGGCGGGAGGATTTCGGGGGCACGATCGTCCATCCGCAGCATTGGCCCGAGGGGCTGGACTATGCGGGCAAGCGGGTCGTCGTGATCGGGTCGGGCGCGACGGCGGTGACGCTGGTTCCGGAAATGGCGAAGACGGCGGCGCATGTGACGATGCTGCAGCGATCGCCCACCTATATCGTGTCGCGGCCGAGCGAGGATGGCATCGCCAACTGGCTGCGCCGCAAGCTGCCCGGGCGGATCGCTTATCGCCTGACGCGGACCAAGAACATCGCGCTTGGCCAGTTCTTCTACCGGATCGCGCGCAGGAAACCCGCGAAAACCAAGGAGCGGATCGTGCAGATGGTGCGCGACGAGCTCGGGCCGGATTATGACGTCGCGACGCATTTCACCCCCAGCTATAATCCGTGGGACCAGCGCATCTGCCTCGTCCCCGACGCCGATCTGTTTGCGGCGATCCGCGAAGGCCGCGCGTCGGTCGTCACCGACCATATCGAGCGGTTCGAGAAGGACGGCATCCGGTTGAAATCCGGCGCGCTGCTGCCCGCTGATGTGATCGTCACTGCGACGGGGCTTGACCTGCAGCTGATGGGCGGGGTGCCGTTCACGGTGGACGGGCAGCGGGTCGAGCCGGCCCAGTCGCTTGGCTACAAGGCGATGATGTACTCGGACATTCCGAACCTCGCCTCGTCTTTCGGCTATACCAATGCCAGCTGGACGCTGAAGTCGGATCTGACCTGCGCCTATGTCGCCCGCCTGCTTAACACGATGCAGAAGCGCGGAATGCGGCAGGCGACGCCGCGCGTCGGCGCTGACGTGACGCGCGAGGATTTCCTCAGCTTCACCTCCGGCTATGTCCAGCGCGCGATCGACCGCTTCCCTAAACAGGGCGACAAGCGGCCGTGGCGGGTCCACCAGAATTACACGCTCGACCTGATCGACCTGAAGTTCGGCGGGATTGATGAGGGGATGGAGTTTTCCAACCCCGAACCGGTGCGGGTACGCGAGCCGGCGTAGGGCAAGCTTTCTCCCGCATTGCAGCAGAACTGTCGGAACGATTGCGTTCCGGATGCATTGGCCTGTCGATGCCCGAGCTCATAGAACCGAACACGGCGGCGCTGCTGGCACCGCCTCCCGCCCATCTGGCCGATGGCGCCAGCCTGTTTCTCGACTTCGATGGGACGCTGGTCGAGATCGCGCCGCGCCCCGATGCGGTCGCGGTCGACGATCGCCTGCGCACGCTGATCGCGACCTTGTCGAAGCGCTTCGACGGTCGCGTCGCGATCGTCAGCGGGCGCGGGGCGGCGGAGATCGATGCGCTGTTCGGCGGCCTCGATTGCCCGATCGTCGGCAGCCATGGCGCCGAGCTGCGCGGTGTGGCGGAGGCAGAAATGCCCGAGCGTCCGGCCGCGCTGGATATGGTCGCCGCGCGCTTCCACGCGCTCGCAGCAGCACTTCCCGGCTTGGTGGTCGAGATCAAGCCGCTCGGCGTTGGCCTGCATTATCGCGGCGTACCCGCTGCCGAAGGCGAGGCGCGCGCGATCGCCGAGGAGCTGGCCGCAACGACTGGCCTGACGCTCCAGCGCGGCAAGATGGTGTTCGAACTGCGCGCGCCGGGCGACAAGGGTCGCGCCATCGCCGAGCTGATGGGCGCAATGCCCTTTGCCGGGTCGCGGCCCGTGTTCCTGGGCGACGACCTGACCGACGAGCCCGGCTTTGCCACCGTTGCGCGGCTCGGCGGCGCTGGCGTGCTGGTCGGGCCGGTGCGCGAGACTGACGCCACCTATCGCCTGCCCGATGTGACGTCCGCGCTGCGCTGGCTCGAAACCATCGCGGAGGAGGCGGCATGAAGCCCAATCTCGACCTGTGGCCGATCGGCAATTGCCAGGTGAGTGCGCTGATCGACCGCGCCGGGCGCTTCGTTTGGGCGTGCGCGCCCAAGGTGGACGGCGATCCGCTCTTCTCGTCGCTGCTCGACGGGCGAGATCCGCGTTCTGACGATGCGGTCGGGCTGTGGAGCATCGACCTCGAGGACTGCGCCAGTGTCGAGCAGCAGTATCTGACCAACACCCCGATTCTGGTCACGCGCATGACCGACAGTAACGGCAGCGCGATCGAGATCACCGATTTCTGTCCGCGCTTCGAGCGGCTGGGTCGGATGTATCGCCCGGTCGCCTTCGCGCGGATCGTGCGCCCGGTGGCCGGATCGCCGCGCATCTGCGTCCGCCTGCGCCCGACGCGCAACTGGGGCGATCCGGCGGTACTGACCACGGCGGGGTCGAACCACATCCGCTATCTGCTCGACGGGATGCAGCTGCGGCTGTCGACCAACGCCCCGGTCGGGCTGATGATGGACGAGCGCTGCTTCCGCGTCGAACGCCCGCTGCACTTCTTCCTTGGCCCGGATGAGAGCTTCGCCGGCAACCTCGCGACCACGCTGGAGGAGATGCTCGGCTACACCACCTATCACTGGCAGAATTGGGCGCGCGGCCTCGCCACGCCGTTCGAGTGGCAGGATGTGGTGATCCGCAGCGCGATCACGCTGAAGCTGTGCCAGCACGAGGAAACCGGCGCGATCGTTGCGGCGCTGACCACCTCGATCCCCGAACATGCGAATAGCGGGCGCAACTGGGACTATCGCTACTGCTGGATCCGCGACGCCTATTATACCGTCCAGGCGCTCAACCGCGTCGGCGCGCTCGACGTGCTGGAGGGCTATCTCGCCTATCTGCGCAACATCGTCGATCAGGCCAAGGGCGGGCATATCCAGCCGCTCTATGGCGTGCAGGGTGAGAGCGTGCTGATCGAGAGCGAGGCCCCGCGCCTTGCCGGTTATCGCGGCATGGGGCCGGTGCGGGTCGGCAACCTCGCCTATGAACAGGTGCAGCACGACGCCTATGGCCAGATCGTGCTGTCGAACGTGCAGGCGTTTTTCGACCAGCGGCTGTTCCGAATGGCCGGGCGCGAGGATTTCGAGGCGCTCGCGCGGATCGGCGAGCGCGCGGTCGAGCTGTTCGACAAGCCCGATGCCGGGCTGTGGGAGCTGCGCACCCGGCAGAGTGTTCACACCTACTCCGCCGCGATGTGCTGGGCGGCGTGCGACCGGCTCGCCAATGCCGCCGAGCGGCTGGGGCTCGAGGGCGATCGCGCGCTGTGGCAGGAGCGGGCGGACCGGATGCGCCGCGCGATCGAGGAAGCCGCCTGGCGGCCCGACACCAACCGCATGTCGGCGACATTCAGCGGCGACGATCTCGACGCCAGCCTGATCCAGCTGCTCGACCTGCGCTTCATGTCGCCGGACGATGACCGGTTCCGTGGCACACTCGCGGCGGTCGAGGAAGGATTGCGACGCGGCAGCCACATGCTGCGTTATGCGACCGAGGATGATTTCGGCCTGCCCGAAACCGCGTTCAACGTCTGCACCTTCTGGCTGATCGAAGCGCTCCATTTCACGGGCCGCGACGCCGATGCACGCGCTCTGTTCGCCGAGATGCTCGACCGCCGCACCGCCGCCGGTCTGCTGTCCGAGGATATCGACCCCGTGACCGGGGAATTGTGGGGGAACTACCCCCAGACCTACTCGCTGGTCGGCATGATCAACTGCGCCGTCCTGCTGAGCAAACCGTGGAGCGCCATCCGATGAGCCGCCTGATCATCATCTCGAACCGCGTGTCTGCGCCCAAGGATTCTCATGCCGGGGCGCAGGGCGGCCTTGCCGTCGCATTGCAGGCGGCGATCCGCGAGTTCGGCGGCATCTGGTTCGGCTGGTCGGGCGAGACCGTCGAGGAGTTCAACGGCCAGATCAATTTCCAGCGCGCACAGGGCGTGACCACCGCGACCGTCGACCTCGAAGAGCAGGATATCGAGGAATATTATAACGGCTACGCCAACCGCACCTTGTGGCCGCTCTTCCACTACCGCATCGATCTTGCCGAATATGAGCGCGGCTTTGCCGGGGGCTATCAGCGGGTGAACGACCGGTTCGCCGACACGCTGCGCCCGCTGGTCGAGAGCGAGGACATATTGTGGGTGCAGGATTACCACATGTTCCCGCTCGGCCAGTGTCTGCGCGACCGCGGCGTCAAGAACCGCATCGGCTTCTTCCTCCACATCCCCTGGCCACCGCGCCGCCTGTTGGCGACGATGCCCGAGGCGCAGGAGCTGGTGCGGACGATGTTCGCCTATGACCTGGTCGGGTTCCACACGCAGGAGTGGCTGGAGTCGTTCCGCGACTATGCGACCTATGAACTGGGCGCGACGATCGAGGGCGACACGCTGGTGCTGGGCGACCGCCGGGTCCGCACGATCGTTGCGCCGATCGGGATCGACTGCAAGGAGTTCGTCGCGGGCGCATCGACTGCCGCTGCCAAGCTCGCCTATCGCCGCATGCGCGACAGCGCGGTCGGGCGCGACATGATCGTCGGGGTCGACCGGCTCGACTATTCCAAGGGGCTGGAGGAGCGCTTCGCGGGGTACGAACGCTTCCTCGCCGAGCACCCCGAGGAGCGCAAGGAAGTGTTCCTGCTCCAGATCGCGCCGCCGTCGCGCGGGGCGGTGGAGAGCTACAAGAAGATCCGTACCGCGCTCGAGGGGCTGTCGGGCCGGATCAACGGCGCCTATGCCGATACCGACTGGGTGCCGATCCGCTACGTCAACCAGGGCTATCCGCGCGACGTGCTGGCGGGCATCTACCGCGCGGCGCGGATCGGGCTGGTGACGCCGCTGCGCGACGGGATGAACCTGGTCGCGAAGGAATATGTCGCGGCGCAGGATTCGGAGGATCCGGGCGTGCTCATCCTCTCGCGCTTTGCCGGGGCGGCGGCGCAGCTCAAGGATGCGGTGCTGGTCAATCCGTACAGCGCGGACGAGGTGTCGGACGCGATCATGCAGGCGCTGCGCATGACCCGCGACGAGCGCAAGCGGCGCTGGCGGTCGATGATGGACAATGTCGAGGCTGAGGATGTGGTGTGGTGGCGCGGGCTGTTCACCGATGCACTGATGGGGAAGGACGCACCCGCGCCGCTTCCGGCGGATAACGACGTCGCCGCCGCCTAAGCGGTGTAGATTGCACCGTCGCGGACTTCGAGCGGCCATGCGGTGAGCGCCGCGCCGGTGCAGGGGCCGCCGACGCACACGCCATCTTCGATGCGGAACAGCGCACCGTGCCAGCTACACTGGATCATGCGCTTGTCGCCCGTGAGATAGGCGTCGAGCTGCTGCGCGAGCGGCAGGCCCATATGCGGGCAGCGGTCGACATAGCCGCTCACCGTGTCGCCACTGCGCACCGCGAAGCCATGGAATCGACCCGCCTTCATCTCCAGCACGAAGTTGCGCGCTGCGCCGTCGGCGATCAGGTCGAGCGGGCCCAACCGGACGCCGGGCGGGGTGGCGGTGAGGCGTTCGCTCACCCGGGCAGCTGCGCCTTGGGGAAGCCAACCCACGCCGCGTCGTAATCCGGCTGCGCCGTCGCCATCGCATGCGCGGTCGGGCGGTAGGGCCAGCAGGTTTCGACCATGAACGCCATCGTGCCGTCGATCTTGTGCGGTTTCAGCTCAGCATTGCTCGCACCCTGCCAGCTCGCGACATCGGGGCCGTGTCCGGCCATCAGATTGTGCAGCGACAGGCCGCCCGGGACGAAGCCGTCGGCCTTGGCGTCATAGGCGCCGTGGATCAGCCCCATCGCTTCGCTCATCACATTGCGGTGGAACCAGGGCGGGCGGAACGTGTCCTCCGCCACCATCCAGCGCGGCGGGAAGATCACGAAATCGGCGTTGGCGCGGCCCGGCACGTCGCTGGGCGAGGTGAGGACGGTGAAGATCGAGGGGTCGGGATGGTCGAAGCTGACCGTGTTCATCGTGTTGAAGCGCGCCAGGTCATAGCGCCACGGCGCAAGATTGCCGTGCCACGCGACGACGTCGAGCGGGCTGTGGTCGATGGTCGTGGTCCATAGCCGGCCGAGCGACTTCTGGACGACCTCGAACGGTTCGTCGCGGTCCTCAAACCATGCCGCCGGCGTCTCGAAATCGCGCGGGTTGGCGAGGCCGTTGGCGCCGATCGGGCCGAGGTCGGGCAGGCGGAAGAGCGCGCCGTAATTTTCCGCGACATAGCCGCGCGCGGTGCCGTCCGGCAGCACCGCCCGGAACCGCACGCCGCGCGGGATCAGCGCGATCTGGCCCGGCGCTACGTCAATCCGTCCCAGCTCGGTCAGCAGCGTCAGCCGCCCGGCCTGCGGGATGAACAGCAGTTCGCCATCCGCGTCGAAGAAGACACGGCGGTCCATATCGGCATTGGCGGCGTAAAGATGCACCGCGACGCCCTCGAGATCGGCGGGGTCGCGGGTGACGAGCATGGTCGTCATGCCGTCGATCAGGTCGGTGCCCGGCGCGGGGTCTGCGATCGGCCCCCAGCGCAGGCGGTTCGGTGCGAGCGGAGCCGCATCCGCCTGCGGGACGAAACGCGCGGCGGCCTTATAGGGCGCGAAGCGCGGATGCTCGGCACTCGGGCGCATCCGGTACAGCCAGCTGCGGCGATTTTCATGACGCGGCGCGGTGAAGGCGGTGCCGGAGAGCTGCTCGGCATAGAGGCCATATGCCGGACGCTGGGGCGAATTGCGGCCGACCGGGAGTGCGCCTGCGACCGCCTCGGTCGAGACGTGATTGCCGAAACCCGGGAAATAGTCGGTCATAGGTCAGACCCTAAAGCGCGCTCTGGCGTGTAGTCGGATGAGGGGGCGGTCTGTGGCCGCCTCCCTCATCCTCCTGCGTTCCTTCCCCCTTCGGAAGGTTGAGGCCGGTTGTCCCGGCTCTCCTCTCCAACCTCGTTATGCGTCGACCTTGATCACCCCTCTACGGATTTGATCGAGCTCAATCGACTCAAAAAGTGCCTGGAAGTTGCCGTTGCCGAATCCTTCATTGCCCTTGCGCTGAATGATCTCGAAGAAGATCGGACCAAACATATTTTCGGTAAAGATTTGCAGAAGAATGCCCTCGTCGCCGACATTGCCGTCGATCAGGATGCGGTTCTTGCGCAGCCGCTCCAGGTCTTCGCCATGGCCGGGGACGCGCTTGTCGACCAGCTCGTAATAGGTCTCGATCGTGTCCTGCAGCTTGACGCCGCGCGCGCGCAGCCGCTCGACCGTGTCGTAGATGTCGTCCGTGGTCAGCGCGAGGTGCTGGATGCCCTCACCCTTATACTCGCGGATGAACTCCTCGATCTGGCTCTTGTCGTCCTGGCTCTCGTTCAGCGGGATGCGGATCGCCTTGTCCGGCGCAATCATCGCCTGGCTGAACAGGCCGGTCGCCTGGCCCTTGATGTCGAAATACTTCTGCTCTTCGAAGTTGAAGAGCGTCTTGTAGAACTCCGACCATACCCGCATCTGGCCGCGCCGGACATTGTGGGTGAGGTGGTCGAGCAGGTCGAGCCCGACATTATTGTCCGCCTCCGCCTGCTGCCAGCCGGGGATTTCTTCCCAGTCGGCATAGAGGTCGGTGCCGTCCTGGATGAAATAGAGATACGATCCGCCGATGCCGATGATGCAGGTGTCGTCCTCGGCGGTGCGCTCGGCACCGTTCTTCAGCGCCCACTCCATCGCCGCGACCGGATCGGCGACGCGGAACGCCATCGCGCTGGCCGAGGGGCCGTGCGCCGCACGGAACTCGGCGACGCGGCCGCTTTCGTCGCGGTTGAGCATCAGGTTGATGCGGCCCTGCTTGAAGCGGGTGATGGCCTTGGTCGGGTGGCGGTGCGAGGGGACGAAGCCCAGCTGCTCGAACTGCCGCGCCATCGCGTCGGGATCGGGCGAGGTGAACTCGACGAATTCGAAGCCGTTAAGGCCGAGGGGGTTGGTCGGGTCGGTCATGCGCGCAGCCTCCGTAAGTTGACACAGGCTTTACACCTGACGCCGAATTGGTGTCAAATGTTACTAAATTGCGCGTCGCGGGGGAATGATTGCGCCCGGCGAACGAATCGGGCAGGCTGTCGCCCATCACTGAATGGGGGCAGCAGTGGTAAGGGGATGGGCAATCATCGTGGCGCTTGGAGCGGCGTTGCCGGCAATGCCGGTAGCGGCGCGTGATCGCGTCGCTGTGCGCCCCGCCGCGCCGGTTGCCGGCATCTCGATCCGAGCCGACTCCTACGCCCTGTTGATGGCGGAGACGGCGGTGCATGGCGCGGACCGCGGCGACGCGGCAGCATCGCGTGCATCCATCCCGGTCGAGTCACGCACGATGCTGATGGCGGAAGCCGCCGTGCATGGCGGAGCGCCCGCGCCCGCTGCGTCAAAGCTGCCGGGTTTGCCCGGCTCTACCGCGCGCTTCATGGTCGCATTGCTGCCGCGCGAGTCGGCAACCATGGCGAGCGGCCTCGCGCTTCCACAACTGATGCCTGCGCGCGCCGAGTGGTCGCTCGCGCCTCTGTTCCCGCCGGTGACCCAGCGCGAAGCCCTGTTGCTCGACCGGACGTCGCTCGAAGCAACGGCCGACTATCTGCGCAAGCGCAGAACCGGGCTCGACGCGCGGCTGGAATTGCGGATCGACGGGAACGACGATAGTGCGATGCTGCGCCTCGGGGGGCGTCTGGCCGGGGCGATCCGGTCGCTGGAGCGTCGCTGAACCATGAATTTGCCCGAACGGGATTCGCCGAACAAGGCCCGCTTTGCCGCTGCGCTCGATGCGCTGGTGACAGCAGCCAAGGACGATGCGCGGACGCTCGCCGGGCTGGCCGCAGCGGCGCAGGAGCATGGCCTGAAGATCCGCGCGCTCGAAATTGCGACCAAGGCGCTCAGCCTTGCGCCCAATGATCCCCAGGTGCGCGGGGTTGCCGGGCGCGCGATGGCCGCTGGTGTCCCGTCCTGGCACCACAATATCCTGCGCGATCTGGCCCGCAATTCGGCCTATCGCGCGGCGCTGGAAAAGGTCGTGCGCCCGGGCGACCATGTGCTCGACATCGGGGCCGGCAGCGGCCTGTTGTCGATGATCGCCGCGCGCGCCGGGGCGGCGAAGGTCACGGCGTGCGAGGTCAATCCGGCGGTCGCCGACGCGGCCGTGCGCACGGTCGCGCATAACGGCTTTGCCGACCGCGTCACGATCGTGCCGCACTATTCGACCGAGGTCGAGCTGGAGCGCGATCTGGGCGGGCGGGTCGATGTCATCGTGCAGGAAATCATCGCGCACGACATGCTGTGCGAAGGCGTGCTTCCCGCGCTGGCGGATGCGGTCCCGCGCTTCCTGAAGCCCGGCGGGCGCGTGGTGCCGGAGCGGGCGCAGCTGCGCATCGCGCTGGCGCACTGGCCCCATGCCAAGGCCCGCGAGCTGACCGACGTCGAAGGGTTCGACCTGTCGCCCTTCGCGACCCTGGCGCGCTATCCGCTGGAGGCGGCATCGAACGACCCGACGATCGCGCTGCGCAGCGATCCGATCGATCTGTTCAGCTGGGACCTGGCGAGCGGCGGACCCTATGGCCCCGACCGGACGAGCACCACGCTGACCGTGCGCGATGGCGAGGCCAATGGTGTGGTCCAGTGGATCCATATCGACCTGACCGAGGGCGTTACCTACGAAAATGCACCGGCACGGGGTCCGAATTCGTCCTGGGCATGCCTCTTCTATCCTTTCGCCTGCGGGCCGGTGCCGGCCGGGACGGAAATGCGGATTCATGGGGCGCATAGCCTGATCGCCATGCGCATCTGGGCAGAGCCGGAGCATCCCTAGGCCCGTCAGCGTCGTTGAATCCAACTCCGACGGGCGCGACCGATCGCAATATGGCGTCGCACGCAGCGCGCGACCCTTCCTCTAGCGGGTGCCGCTATACCGCGTCGTCCCCGCGCTCGACACCAGTTGCAAGCTGATGTGCGCCTGGGCCGGGCAGATCACGGTGACCCAGCCGGCGCAGATGACCGTCACCGTGCCGTGATGCAGACCGAATTCTCCGACAAAAACTAGTTGGCCAGCGCAGCTGTTAGCGCTACCAAATAGGTGAGGCTTCACTGAGAAGGCGGCCCACAGGAGAGTGAGATGAAGCGAAGCGTGACCCTGTCCGTTCTGATGTTGGGCGCATGCCTGGCCGGGTGCAGCACTGCCGCTGCCGACGATCGGGCCGATCCGACCAGCAGCGCGACCGTCGCGCGCGCGCCGGACGGCCGGGCCTATCGCGCGCAGCCGCTGGTGAGCGAGATCTTCGTCGCCGACCCGTCGGCGCATGTCTTCGACGGCAAGCTCTATGTCTATGGCAGCCACGATATCGATGCGGGCATTCCCGACGACGATCTGGGCAACCAATATGCGATGCGCGACTATCGCGTGCTGAGCATGGACAAGATCGGCGGTCCGGTGACCATCGGCCCCGTCGCGCTGGACGTGAAGGACGTGCCCTGGGCATCGCAGCAGATGTGGGCGCCCGATGCCGCGTACAAGGACGGCACCTATTATCTCTATTTCCCGGCGCGCGATAAGACCAAGGACAAGAACGGCCTGGGCGCTTTCCGCATCGGCGTGGCGACGTCGAAGAACCCGAAGGGGCCGTTCGTGCCTGAGCCGAATTACATCCCGGGAAGCTTCTCGATCGATCCGGCTGTCTTCACCGACTCGGACGGCAGCAGCTACATGTATTTTGGCGGCATCTGGGGCGGGCAGCTGCAGCGCTGGAAGGACGGCGTCTATGATCCCAATGGCTCCGACACCGACCTGAAGCAGGACGACAAGCCGGCGCTGTCGGGCAAGGTGGTCAAGCTGAACCCGGACATGAAGACCTTTGCCGAGCCGGTGCGCGACGCGGTGATCCTGGACGAACAGGGCAAGCCGGTGCTGGGCGGCGACCATGACCGCCGCTTTTTCGAGGCGGCCTGGGTCTTCAAGCGCGGCGGGAAATATTATTACACCTATTCCACCGGCGACACGCATTTCCTGAACTATGCGATCGGCGACAATCCCTATGGCCCCTTCACCTTCAAGGGGCATATCCTGAAACCCGTGCAGGGGTGGACGTCGCATCATTCCATCGTCGAATGGGGCGGGAAATGGTGGCTGTTCTACCATGACACCCAGCTGAGCGGGAAAAACCATTTGCGGAGTGCGAAGGTGACCGAATTGAAGTTCAACGCCGACGGGACCATCCCCCCCATCGACCCGTTCCTGCCCTGATGTTCTTAGGGATAGATATCGGCACGTCGGGCGTGAAGGCGGTGGCGCTGGATGAAACCGGCGCCGTCGCGGGGCAGGGGACTGCCGCGCTCACCGTTCAACGGCCCCAGCCGGGCTGGTCGGAACAGGATCCGGCCGCCTGGTGGCTGGCGACCACTGCAGCCGTGCAGGCGATCGACCCGGCGGTGCGCCGGTCGATCCGCGGTGTGGGTATTGCCGGGCAGATGCACGGCGCGACCCTGCTCGGCGACGACGACAAGCCGCTGCGGCCGGCCATCCTGTGGAATGACGGGCGCTGCGACCTGGAGTGCGAGGAGCTGGAGGCGGCGGTCCCCGATCTGCGCGCGATCACCGGCAATATCGCGATGCCCGGCTTCACCGCGCCGAAACTGTTGTGGGTGCGCAAGCATGAGCCGGAGCTGTTCGCGCAGGTCCGCAGCGTGCTGCTGCCCAAGGACTATGTCCGGTTGATGATGACCGGCGACAAGGCGTCGGACCTGTCGGATTCGGCGGGGACATTGTGGGTCGATGTCGCCCGGCGCGACTGGAGCGACGCGATCCTGTCCGCCACCGGCCTGTCGCAGGCGGCGATGCCGAGGCTGTACGAGGGGAGCGAGATCACCGGATCGCTGCGCCCCGAAGTCGCCGAGCTGTGGGGCATGCCGCAAGTGCCGGTCGTGGCGGGCGGCGGCGACAATGCCGCGGGCGCGGTCGGCGTGGGCGTGGTGCGCGATGGCGATGCGCTGCTGTCGCTCGGCACATCGGGCGTGATCTTTGTCGCGACCGACCAGTTCCGCCCCAATCCGGCGCGCGCGGTTCACGCATTCTGCCACTGCCTGCCCGGCATGTGGCACCAGATGAGCGTGCACCTCTCCGCCGCGTCGTGCATCGATTGGGTCGCGCGGCTGACCGGTGCGGCGGGTGCCGCCGATCTGTTTGCGCGCGCCGAAGCCGCCGGGCCGGGGACGGGGGAGGAATTGTTCCTGCCCTATCTGTCGGGCGAGCGGACGCCGCATAACGATGCGCGGGTGCGCGGCGCTTTCCTGGGCCTCGACAATGACACCGATCCGAACCGGCTCGCGCAGACGGTGCTGGAGGGTGTCGCGTTCGCGCTGGCCGATGGCCTCGACGCGCTGCGCGACGCGGGAACGCAGGTGTCGCAGCTGTCGGTGATCGGCGGCGGCGCGCGATCGGGCTATTGGGGGCGGATCATCGCCGCCGCGTTCGAAGTGCCGCTGGTCTATCTGAAGGGCGGCGAGGTCGGCCCGGCGCTGGGTGCCGCGCGGCTTGCCCAGCTGGCCGTCGATGGAGGCGATCCCGCCAGCGTCTGTGCCGCGCCGTCGGTATCGCAGCGTATCGAACCCGAAGCCGATCTGATCGAGCGTCTTGCCGCGCGCAAGGCGCTGTTCCGCCAAGCCTATTCCCGTATCACGCCCAAGAAAGGTCACTGACACATGTCCGCCGCTGATTATTTCGCGCAGTTCCCGACGATCGCCTATGAAGGGCCGGACAGCGATAACGAGCTCGCCTATCGCTTCTATGACAAGAACCGGGTCGTGTTCGGCAAGACGATGGAGGAGTATCTCCGCTTTGCCGTGTGCATGTGGCACACCTTCTGCTGGCCTGGCTCCGACGTGTTCGGCGCGGGCACGTTCCAGCGCCCGTGGCTGGCCAATCCCGATGCGACGCAGGCGGCGGCGCAGAAGCGCGAGACGGCGTTGGGCTTCGTCCAGAAGCTCGACCTGCCCTATTACTGCTTCCACGATGTCGATGTGATGGAGGCGGCGAGCGACGTTGCGACTTACCAGCGCAATTTCGCGACTGCGGTCGACCATCTCGAGGCGTTGCAGGGCCAGACCGGGCGCAAATTGCTGTGGGGTACCGCCAATCTGTTTTCCGACCCGCGCTATGCGGCGGGCGCGGCGACCAGCCCCGATCCCGAAATCTATGCCTGGGCCGCGCTGCAGGTCCGCTCGGCGCTCGACGCGACGAAGCGGCTGGGCGGTGCCAACTATGTGCTGTGGGGCGGCCGTGAGGGTTATGAGACGCTGACCAACACCGACCTCAAGCGCGAGCTGGACAATTTCGGGCGGTTCCTGAGCCTGGTCGTCGAGCACAAGCACAAGATCGGTTTCACCGGCACGATCCTGATCGAGCCGAAGCCGCACGAGCCGACCAAGCATCAGTATGATTTCGATTCGGCGACGGTATACGGCTTCCTCAAGCGCTATGGCCTGGAGAAGGAAGTGTGCGTGAACATCGAGGCGAACCACGCCACGCTGTCGGGCCACACGTTCGAACATGAGATTGCCACGGCGGCGGCGTTCGGCATTTTCGGGTCGATCGACGCCAATCGCGGCGACCACCAGAATGGCTGGGACACCGACCAGTTTCCGAATTCGGTCGAGGAAACGACGCTGGCGATGCTGGAGATCGTGCGCGCGGGCGGGTTCACCACCGGCGGCTTCAACTTCGACGCCAAGGTGCGCCGCCAGTCGGTCGATGCCGAGGACCTGTTCCACGGCCATATCGGCGGGGTCGATGTCGTCGCGGCGGCGCTGCTCAATGCCGAGCGGATCATCGCCGATGGGCGGATCGATGCGTTCAAGGCGCAGCGCTATGCCGGCTGGGATGGTGAACTCGGCCAGATGATCCATCGCGACGGCACCAGCCTGAGCGACATCGCCGACCATGCGATCAGCGCGAACCTCGACCCCAAGCACAAGTCGGGCAAGCAGGAGCGGCTGGAGAATCTGATCAATCGCTTCGTGTGACGATCAGCGCGGCTGCGGGCGTTGGGTTCGCAGCCGCTCCGTCAAAACCCGAATTCGATGCCGATGATCGGCGCGTGGCCGACGCGATCGGGTCGGCCGGGCGTGATGTCCTGTTGCCGCAGATAGGCGAGGCTGAGCGACAGCCGGTCGCTGACGTCATAGGCGACCCCGAGCTGGGTGCGCAGGCCGGTCAGACCGTCATCGCCGCCCACGCTGGTGCTGCGCAGGGTCAGGAACAGTTCGGCATCGCCCTTGAGCGACCACGGGCCATCCTGTTGCAGCGGGACCGATACGCCGAGGCGCGGGCGCAGCCGCAGGCCCATGCGGGCGGCATTGTCGACCAGGCGCTGCTCCAGCCGCAACCGCGTGCGCAGGATGCCGTGACGGGTCGACATCTGCTGAATCAGCCGGGTTTCGTCGGCACCGCTGTCGTTGATCCGCCGCTCGATCGCGCCGCTCAGCGTGACAGTGTCGGCGACCTTCTGATTGAGCCAGAAGCGCGCGAAATAGGTGTCGGGCCGCCCGTCACCGGCGTCGCGCAGCCGCTGCGCCGTTTCGATCTCGACCCCGGTATTCTGGTCCAGATCGACGCTGACCGACGGGTTGAACCAGAGTTCGGCGCCGTCGTCGCTTGCCCGAGCCGCCATCGGCAATGCGCTCAGCGCGATCGCCGCACCGGCGGCCAATGCCTTCATCATCTTTTGGGTCCTCGCAAAAAAGGGAAGGGGAGAGCGGCGCTCCCCCCTTCGCCGTCACGTCATCAGAAACGGAAGGCGACGCCGGCGCTGATCACCCAGGGGTCGAGATCATGCTCGCTCTGCAGCGCGACGGCCTGGCCAGCGCGGAAGGTTGCGGTGGTGCCGACGAAATAGCGCTTGGCGTCGAGCGACAGGCCGAGGCCGGAGTCGTTGAGCGCGATGTCGACGCCGCCCTGCAGCAGCAGGCCGACCTCGTCCGACAGGTCGACTTCGGTCGCGCCGAGGGTCGCCGCGTCGCTGCCGACATCTTCGCCGAAGATCATGAAATAGGTCGCACCCGCGCCGATATAGGGCTTGATCCCGTTGCCGAGATTGAGGTGGTACTTTGCCGTTAGGCTGGCGGGGAGGATGATCGCATTGTCGATCAGCTCGGCGTCGGCGAGCGCGCCCGCGCCGCGCACGTCGTGCGGGGTGACGCAGCAGATGGTTTCGAGCGAGAAGCGCGGCGTCACGAAATATTCGATCGCGACGGTCGGGACGACCGAGTCCGTTGCCCTGGTCTGTGACCCGGCGGGCAGGCCGATCCGGTCGGTCACCACTTCGCGGATCGCACCATCGGGCAGCACGCCGGTGGCAAACGCCTTGACCTGGATGTCGCCGGCTTCCTGTGCGGCGGCGGGAGCGGCGAAGGGCAGCGCCAGCGCGGCGGCGGCAGTCAGGGTACGCAGGGTGAACATGCTGGAGGATCCTTGTTGGCGCGTGTGCGCGATCCGCGCCGCATGGGCGTGCGCGGTGGGGGGGGGGTAAAAAGGCAGTCCGGCCCGCACGCCTAGACAGGGGTGACAGGGGGCAAGGGGCGCGGCGCCGGACTGCAGGTACGGGATCTTCGAGTTGGATCCAGCTGCGCTGGATCGCGGTACCGGCCCGCTCCCCCACCCGGCCACCCAGCGGTAGCATCATATGGGTGGTCGGGTGGGGGAGCGGGCCGGTGCCGCCACCGTTTCAGCGTTGCTGAAACAAACTCTAGTTCGGCTTGTAGGGCAGCGACGAGTGGTGGAGCACGATGCGCAGCTTGCCGTCCGGGCCGCGGACATAGCCCCAGGTCTTGTCGACCACGGTGCGGTTGCCCTTGGCATCGACCAGCGTGACGTTGCCCATCGACGTCGCCGAATTGCCGGTCAGCACGATGCCGGCATTCTTGATCTCGAACGAGCGCCAGCCCTTCAGCGCGAAGCCGCTGTCGTCCTTGAAGCGCGTGTTGCCGCCGACGAAATAGGCGAGCGCGCCTTCACGATCGGTGCGGAAGGTCTGCGGCGCGACGGTCAGCGTCGGCTTGAACAGCACCGGACCCATTTGATAGCCATAGGCGCTGTCGAGCACCTGCTCGGCGAGCTTCTTTGCGGCCGCGTGGCCCTTCTTCTCATATTCGGTCGAGATTGCGACCAGTGCGTTGCCCCAGGCCTGCTGCGCGGCGAGGACGTCGGCTTCGGTGATCGGCGCATAGGGGGCGACGGTGGCGCCATTGTTGCCGGCAAGCGCGGGCGTCGCGATCATCGCGAACGGCAATGCGGCGGCGAGGCCAAGCGCCTTGATGCGGGAAAGCGTCATCTCTCGGTTCCTTTGTTGCCCTGACGATTGCCAGGGCCATGATCCAGCGACGGGTTCGACCCGACGGGGACTAGCTAGGACGATGCGCTGCGGGTCAGAATCCGCCGCCCGGCTAACTGCGCGGCGTAGGCCATATGGCCTATGCGGTTTTCGCAGGCTTCTGTATCCACGCAGGCGATGCCGCGTAGCTCGCCCATGTCACCGCCAGCATTGGACCGGGTTGCGGACCTGCGCGAACTGTACCGCGCGGCCGAGGCGCGCGCGGCGCGGATGCGGCTATTGTCCAATGTCGGCAAGGCGCTGTCGGAGGCGCGACCGGAGACGCTGGCGGCGACGCTGGATCAGTGTGCCGAGCGGCTGGCGTTCTTCCTTGGCGCGAAGGCCGCGGTGCTGCGCATCGGCGGGCAGGGGAACGGGGTGCCGATCCGCGCGCCGGGGCAGGACGCGCCGCTGGCCCATGTCGCGATCGAGGGGATTGCGCGGGCGGAGGATATTGCCGATCCCGAGGATCGCGAGACGTTTCGGCTGTATCTCGAGCTGATCGGATCGGCGATCGACCGCGACCGGCGCGATGCGGAGCGGCAGCAGCTGGTCGAGGCGCTGCAGGATCGCGAAAAGCGGCTGGAGATGCTGGTCGAGCGGTTGTTCTCGGCGCAGGAGAGCGAGCGGTTGCGCGTGTCGCAGGAGTTGCACGACGGCGTGGCGCAGACCGCGACGGCGCTGGCGCGGGTGCTGGAGGGTGCTGGCCCCGATGCCCCCGATATCCCGGCATCGGAGCGCGCGCAGCTGGCCGGCATCGCGCGCGGGCTGGTGCGCGAATTGCGTGCGGTGATCGGCGGCCTGCGCCCGACCCTGCTCGACGATCTGGGGCTGGAGGCGGCGATCCGCGCGCTGGCCGAGGGGTTGGAAGAGGAAGGCTATCGCGTCGCGCTGACGCTTGCGGGGGCGCCCGACCGGCTCGCGCACACGCTGGAGACGGCGCTGTTCCGCGTGGCGCAGGAGGCGATTGCCAATATCCGCAAACATGCCGGCGGGCCGTGTGCGGTGCGGATCGAGCTGGTCCTCGACAGCAGCGGTGCGGAGCGGTTCCTGCGCATCGCCGATAGCGGGTGCGGCCCGGCGTCGGCGATCGCGCCGCGCGCGGACGGGGGCGAGCATATCGGGATCGGCGTGATGACGGAGCGCATGGCTGCGGTCGGCGGTCGGCTCGATTGGCGGGCGGGGCCGCATGGTGGCGTGATCGTCACCGCCTATCTGCCGCAGGGCGGCGCCGCATGACCCCGGTCAGGATCGTGATCGTCGACGACCATCAGCTCGCGCGCGAGGGGCTGAAGGCCGTGCTGAACGGCGACGAGATCGAGATTGTCGCGATGGCCGCGACCGGCGAGGCGGCGGTGGACGCGGTGATCGAACATCGGCCCGACATCGTGCTGATGGACATCAGGCTGGGCGATGGCATCGACGGGCTGGAGGCGACGCGCCGGATCGTCGCGCTGGGCCTGGGCACGCGGGTGGTGATGCTGACGCTGCACGAAATGCCGGCCTATGTCCGCGAGGCGCTGGCGGCCGGCGCGGCAGGCTATGTGCTCAAGGATGCCGCGATCGATGAGCTCAAGGCCGCGATCGCGCAGGTGCGCGCCGGGAGTTCGGCGGTGTCGCTCGCCCTGGTCAACGCGGCGATGCGCGCGGCACCGCTGCCCGGGCGGCAGGCGGATCTGACGCGCCTGTTGACCGAGCGCGAGCGCGACGTGGTCATGCTGGTGGCCGAAGGGCTGACCAACAAGGAGATCGGGCGGCAGCTGGGCATCAGCCCGGCAACGGTCAAGGTGCATGTCGAGCGGGTGATCGGCAAGCTGGGCGTCGCCGATCGCACCCAGGCGGCGGTCCTGGTCACCCAGATGCAGCGGGACGAGCGCTGAGCCATGGCCACGAGGCGCACGCTTCCCGCACCGATGCGGTTCTGGGCCGATCGCTCGCTGGCGATCAAGGGGCTGGTGTTCATCGCGATCCCGCTGGCGATCCTGTTCGCGGCGCTGGCCTCGCTCTATCTGTCGAGCACGGCGGAGGAGCGGGCCGAGTCCGATGTTCGACGCGCTTTTGCGATCCAGCGCGATACCTATCAGGTCCATGCGCTGTTGTCGCAGGCGGCGGCGGGGGTGCGCGGCTATGCGCTGACCGGGCAGGAGCGCTTCCTGGAGCCCTATCGCCGCGCCGGGAGCGAGCTGCCGCCGACCATGGCCCGGTTGCGCAGCGCGATTCGCGATCCGCAGGTCCGGCGGCAGTTCGGCACGCTGACCGTGCTGGTCGATGGCAAGATGGCCGGGCTGGGTGAGATCGTCCGGGTGTCGCAGCGCGGCGCGGACCAGAATCAGGCGCGCGCCATCCTGGAGCGCGAGTTCAGCGAGAATCGCGACCTGCTCCAACGCCTGGTCGAACAGGTCGATGCGATCCAGCGCAGCGAGGCGATCCTGCTCGACCAGCGCCGGGCCAAGGTCGATGCGGTCCGCTCCCGCTTCCTGATCCTGACCGGGGTCAGCGCGCTGCTGGGCCTGCTCGGCAGCCTGACCGCAGTCTATCTCTTTTCATTCGGTATCGTGCGCCGGGTGAAGGTGCTCGAGCATAATGCCGAGCGGCTGGCGCGGGGCGAGGAGTTGCAGGAACTGCCCGACGAGGCGGACGAGATCGGGCGGCTCGCGACGCGGCTCGACCGGGCCAGTGCATTGCTGCGCGCGCGTGAAAAGGCGCTGAGCGAGAGCGAGGAGCGGTTCCGCCTGATCGTCGAGCGCGTGCGCGATTACGGGATTTTCGTGCTCGACCCCGATGGCAATGTCGCGACGTGGAATCTGGGTGCCGAGCGGATCAAGGGATGGCAGGCGCGCGAGATTCTGGGCAAGCATTTCAGCAATTTCTACCCGCCCGAAACCCGCGCGTTCCTCCCGCGCCAGATGCTGGAGCGCGCGGCGGAGCAGGGATCGGCGGAGGACGAAGGCTGGCGCGTGCGGCGCGACGGATCGCGCTTCTGGGCCAATGTCGTGATCACCGCGCTGCGCGATGGCGAGGGGCGGCTGCGCGGCTTTGCCAAGGTCACGCGCGACATGTCCGAACGGCGGCAGACCGAGGAGGAGCTGCGGACCGCGCGCGAGGAAGCGATTGCCGCGAGTCGCGCCAAGACCGCATTCCTGTCGCGCACCAGCCATGAACTCCGCACGCCGATGAACGCCATCCTGGGTTTCGGGCAGCTGCTGGAAATGGATCAGGCGGACTTTCCCGCGCACCATCGCGATTCGGTGACGCAGATCATGAAGGCGGGACGCCATCTGCTGTCGCTGATCAACGACCTGCTCGACATTTCGAGCATCGAGGAGGGGGCGAGCGAGCTGTCGATCGCGCCGGTCGACCTGCGCGAGTTGCTGGCCGAGGCGCATTCGATCGCGCTGCCGCTGGTCGAACAGGCGGGGCTGGCCTTCACGCTGGACCTGCCCGCGCAGGAGACGATCGTCCGCGCCGACAAGCGCCGCGCGGTTCAGGTCATTCTCAACCTGATCGGCAATGCCGCAAAATATAATCGCAGCGGGACGCTGGTCCGCCTGTCCGGGCGGGCCGATGCGGCGGCGGCGGTCCTGAGCGTCGAGGATGACGGGCCGGGGATCGATGCCAAGGATGTCCCGCGCCTGTTCACCGCGTTCGACCGGCTGGGCGAACAGGGGCGGTCGACGACCGAAGGGACGGGGCTGGGCCTTGCGCTGTCGAAGAGCCTGGTCGAATCGATGGGCGGGCAGATCGGCTATGAACCCGCCGCCGCAGGCGGGGCGCGGTTCTGGTTCTCGCTCCCGCTGGCGGGGCAGGGTGAATCCGGGGTCGGAAAGGCCGAGACGCAATGACAATCCAATTGGTGACGACGGCGGAACTGACCGCGCGCCGCATTCTGGTGATCGATGACGAGCAGGCGAACGTGCTGCTGCTGCAGACTGTGCTCAAGCGCGAAGGCTATCGCGATATCCACTGCCTGACCGACCCGACCAAGGCGCTGAGCGCCTATATCGCGCTGGAGCCGGATCTGGTCCTGCTCGACCTGACCATGCCCGAAATCGACGGGTTCGCGCTGCTCGAGGCGTTTTCGCGGCATGACCGCGCGGACGAGTTTCGCCCGATCCTGGTGCTGACCGCCGACACCACGCTGGAGGCGCGGCGCCGGGCGCTGGCGCTGGGGGCCAAGGATTTCGTGACCAAGCCGTTCGACGTGATCGAAATCGGTCTGCGCATCGCGAATCTGCTCGAAACGCGCCTGCTCTACGAGCGGCTACGGGCGCGGGCGGATTGACGTGGCGGATGGCGCCTGCGGCGCTGACGCCTCACCAACGCAATCGATAGCGTGGTGACCCCTACGGGAATCGAACCCGTGTTTCAGCCGTGAAAGCCATAGAACAAAACGTGTTCGGACGTTCCTGGACGTCAATGATTACAGATAGTTAGAGATAAGTCGTCCTTGCCGATCCCGGCAAATCCGGCTAGGATAAGAGAGAAATAATCGAGTCCCGCTTGTCTTATGGCCCGTACCGCCGTCGAAGTCCGGATACAGGACCGCACCGCCCGCGCGCGGCTCTTGCCCCGCAAGCGCCCCTATTGGCGCCAGCTCTCGCAAGGCCAGTTTCTCGGCTATTATCGCGGCAAATTGAAAGGCGCCTGGATCGCCCGCTATCACTGCGCCGACACGCAAGCCTATGTCACCGGCACGCTTGGCGAAGCCGACGACCTGCGCGACGCCAATGGCCGCGACATCCTCAGCTACAAACAGGCCTTCGACGCGGCGCTGCACTGGATCGAGATCGAGACCAACGGACCCGCTTCCAGCGCGAGCGATCCCGCCATGACCGTCGGCGACGCGACCCGCACCTATGTCGCCATGCGCGACGCTCGCCGCTCGAGCCAGGCCGGCCGCACCCTCAATTCCGACGCGCATTACAAGCTCAACCGCTTCGTGCTCGAGGATGAGAAGCTCTCCTCGGTCACCCTTGCCTGCCTCAGCGAAAGCGACCTGCGCGCCTGGCAGCTGCGCGTTGCCCGCAAGAAACCCGCGAGCATCCAGCGCGTCGTCAACGATCTGAAAGCCGCGCTCAATGCCGCGTTCGTCGAGCACCGCAAGGCACTGCCCGCCGACCTGCCCACCACGATCAAATACGGGCTCAAGATCGATGCGCCCGAAGTGCTGATCACCGTCGCGCGCGACAACCAGATCCTCAGCGACGACGAAGTCCGCCGCATCGTCGCCGCGGCGCTTCGCCTCGAGGAGGATTTCGGGCGGCTGGTCGCGCTGCTGGCCGCCACCGGCGCGCGCTTCTCGCAGCTTGCCCGCATGACCGTCGGCGACGTCCAGGCCGAACAAGCGCGGCTGATGATCCCGCAGTCGTTCAAGGGCAGAAAGCGCCAGCTCCAATATATCCGTGTCCAGGTCGGGCAGGACATCCTCGCCGCACTCCGGCCGGTGACCGAGGGCAGGACGCTCTCGGCGCCGCTGCTCGAGCATTGGCGCCACAGGCAGACCGGCCCGATGGAATGGGTGCGCGTCGATCGCGGCCCCTGGAGCGCGCCGTCCGAGATGACCCGGATGTGGAAGCGCACCGTCACAGCGGCCGGACTACCCGCCGCGACCATCCCCTATGGCCTGCGTCACTCCTCGATCGTGCGCGGCCTGCGCGCCGGGCTGCCGATCCGGCTGGTCGCCGCTCTCCACGACACCTCGGTCGCGATGATCGAGCGGCATTATTCGCGCTGGATCACCGAGGGGCTCGACGAACTGGTCGCGCGAGCGGTGGTGCCGCTGATGCCGATCGCGGCATGAGACAGGCATAGGACGGCCAGCCGCCAGACGCGTCATACCGCATCGCCATGCTCGCACGGCACCGGCATGCCAACGAAGATGGAAGCCGGCAGGCACGCGCTCGACCAAAGCGCGCCGATCGATCCCACCGACGCCGATCGATCTCGCGGCCCATCTCCATGCCGCACCGTAAGCGCTAGCCGACCGGCTTGCCGGCCCCGCACGAAAGATCGAGCGCCTTATCCCCCAGGCGGCCACAACCCTGGCCGAGTGCGATCGCCGAGAGGTCGGTGGCCGGATCGATCACCCGGTCGGCCTGCTTGCGCTCGGAATAGCGGTCAACGAGCTGGTCGGCCTGCGGCCGGAGCAGCACCGTGAAGCGGACCAACTCCTCCATCACGTCGACGATCCGGTCGTAATAGCTCGACGGCTTCATCCGGCCCGCCTCGTCGAACTCCTTGTACGCCATCGCCACGCTCGACTGGTTGGGGATGGTGAACATCCGCATCCAGCGGCCGAGCAGGCGCAGCGTGTTGACAGCATTGAACGACTGCGAGCCGCCCGATACCTGCATGACGGCGAGGGTGCGGCCCTGGGTTGGGCGCATGCCGCCCATGTTCAGCGGCAAATGATCGACCTGCGCCTTCATGATGCCCGAGACCTGCCCATGGCGTTCGGGACTGCACCAGACCTGCCCTTCGGACCACATCGACAGTTCGCGCAGCTCATGGACAGCGGGATGGTCGTCACCCTGGACCTGATCGGGCAGCGGCAGATCGGAGGGGTCGAAGATCCGCGTCTCAGCGCCGAACAGCTGGAGCAGGCGCGCGGCTTCCTCGACTGCGAAGCGCGAGAAGGAGCGCTCGCGCAGCGATCCGTAGAGCAACAGGATGCGCGGCGGCGACTGGTCGGCACCGAGACCCAGTGCCGGCCGGGCGATCACATAGGATGGATCGAGGGCGGGGAAACGATCGGCATCACAGAGTACGCGAACCCGGCTCATTGCATGTCCTTCACGAGATACGAAGCGCTCGCTGGGCAGAGCGAGGCGAGTTGTTCAGTGGCGGCGATGCCGGGCGGCGCCTCGGCTCGGTCGGCATCGGCAAAGCCGAGCCGCCGGAAGAAGGGGGCGGCCGAGTCGGTGAGCAAATGGAGGCGCGTCACCTCCCCAGGCAGGATCGTCTCGAGCTCGCGGACGAGCGTTGTACCGTGCCCTGCGCCGCGGCGGCTGGGCAGCACCACCAGCGAGCGCAGTAGCCGGTCGGCGCTGTCGCCTTCCAGCCCGACATAGCCGATCGGGCCTGCCGCGTCGGACAGGCCGAAGAACAGGCGGCCGGGCTGCTCGAGGTCGATTGTGGGAAGCTCAGCCTCTTCGAGCGCCCTGCGCAAAATGTCGTAGCCGCCGCGCGGTACCGCGAAGAACACCAGGTCGGTCATGCCGCGGCGCCCGCCTCATACCACCCGCGCGTGCGCTTCACGATGCCGACGACCGAAAGCATGACCGGCACTTCGACGAGCACCCCAACCACGGTCGCGAGCGCCGCGCCCGAGTTGAGTCCGAACAGCGAAATCGCCGCAGCCACCGCCAGCTCGAAGAAGTTGGAGGCGCCGATCAATGCCGCTGGCGCAGCGACGCACCAGGCGACTCCGAGCTTCTTGCTCAGCCAATAGGCGAGCCCGGCATTGAAATAGACCTGGATGATGATCGGTACCGCGAGCAGCACGATCACCAGCGGCCTCGACAGGATCTGCTCGCCCTGAAAGCCGAACAGCAGCACCAGCGTCGCGAGCAGGGCCGAGAGCGAGATGGGCCCCAGCGCCCTGAGCAGCTTGTCGAGCGCAGGCTGGCCGCCGCTTGTCAGCAAGGCCCGGCGCAGCAACTGCGCCGCGATCACCGGCAGGACGATGTAGAGTACGACCGAGAGCAACAATGTGTCCCAGGGTACCGTGATCGAGGCGACGCCGAGCAGCAGTCCGACCAGCGGCGCGAAGGCGAACACCATGATGAGATCGTTGAGCGCGACCTGGCTCAGCGTATAATTGGGCTCGCCGTCGCACAGATTCGACCAGACAAACACCATTGCGGTGCACGGCGCGGCGGCGAGCAGGATCAGGCCTGCGATATAGTCGGACGGGCTACCCGGCAGCAGCGGCGCGAACAGCCAGCCGATGAAGACAGCGCCGAGCAGTGCCATGGAGAAGGGTTTGACCGCCCAGTTGATGAACAGGGTGACGCCGACGCCCTTCCAATGCTGTTTCACCGAACCCAACGCACCGAAGTCGATCTTGAGCAGCATCGGTACGATCATCAGCCAGATCAGCACTGCGACGACGAGGTTGACCCGTGCGACCTCGGCCGCCGCGATCCGCGCGAACACACCCGGCACCCATGCGCCGAGCGCGATTCCTGCAACGATGCAGAGCGCAACCCAAAGTGTCAGCCAGCGCTCGAAGAAGCCGATGCCGGCGCGCGCCGGTGCTGCGGCCGGCGCGTCCGCCACAATGCCGCTACTCATGCCGGGATCCGATTGCCGGCTTCGTCGACGACCCGCTCACCATCTTCCTTGGCGAAGGCGCCCTGCTGCGGCGCCGGCAGAATGTCGAGCACTGCCTCGGAGGGGCGGCACAGCCGGACCCCGAGCGGGCTCACCACGAGCGGGCGGTTGATCAGGATCGGATGCGCCATCATCGCATCGACAAGGATTTCGTCCGACAGCGCCCCGTCACCCAGGCCCAGCTCGGCATAGGGCGTGCCTTTCTCGCGCAGCAGCGCGCGCGGCGTCAGCCCGGCCCGATCGATCAACTGCTCGAGCAAGGCGCGCGCGGGCGGGGTCTTCAGATATTTGATCACATGCGGCTCGATGCCGGCATTGCGGATCATCGCCAGCGTGTTGCGCGACGTCCCGCATTCGGGATTGTGATAGATGATGATGTCAGTCGCCATGTCTACTCGCCTTGGTTGCGCCTTCGCCGCGCCCGATCGCGCGGAGTTTTCCGGTTAGCGCCATGCGGTCATGGCTTTCGTGCGGCAGCGCGAGGAACAGCGAGATGCGGTTGGAAAGATAATAGAGTGCCTGCCTGAACGCGTCGCGCTGGCCATCGCCCTCGACAAGCGCCGGATCGTCGATTCCCCAATGCGCGGTGATCGGATGCCCCGGCCAGACCGGGCAGATTTCACCTGCGGCATTGTCGCAGACGGTGAAGATGAAATCGATCTCGGGCGCGCCGGGCCCGGCGAATTCGTCCCAGCTCTTCGAGCGTAATCCCTCGACCGGATAATCGATCGATTGCAGCAATTCGAGAGCGGCAGGATGAACCTCGCCCTTGGGATGGCTGCCGGCCGAAAAGCCCCGGAAGCGTCCAGCCCCGAGCTTATTCAGGGCGCTTTCGGCTAAAACCGAGCGCGCCGAATTGCCGGTGCACAGGAACAGGACATTGTAGATGCGCCCGCTCATGCTTGACCTTCGGGAATGCAGCGGCTGCTGATCGCAACGCTGGCGAGTGGCGCGCAAATCTCAGGCGAACCATCGCAACAGTCCTGCATCAGGAACTCGAGCAGCTCGGTCATGTTGGCGTAGCGCGCGGTGTAGATGATCGAACGGCCATCGCGCCTGCTCTCGATCAGGTCCGCGTGCGACAGGATGTTGAGATTGGACGAAAGCGTGTTCGGCGGCACGTCGAGCCGCCGCGCGATCTCGCCAGCGGCGAGCCCTTCGGGACCTGCCTGAACGAGCATGCGAAAGACAGCGAGGCGCGCCTCATGGGCGAGCGCGGACAGGGCGGCGACGGCATTTTTCAGTTCCATGTTTCGCCTGTAGCGGAAATGTCGAATCCGACAAATCTCCGTCGCGCCGTTCGCCGCCACCACCATGCGATCAGTCCCGGCTCTGGATTTGAAATTGACCCCACGTGCCTGCCGGGAAGGTTTGCTGGCAGGTCTTGGGTTCGGGACCGGGCAGGGAGCACCGATACAACGCGCTTTTGAGGCGGATCGTCATCGGTCTGTCAGGCGCTGCCCGATAGGTGCAGGTGCCGCTAGCGGGCCGGTTCAGATGCAGCCTGTCGGTGCCCGGCCGTGCTTCCTTGATCACAGCCTTGCCCCTGCTGTCCTGAAACGCACAACGCACCGCCCAATCGCCTTTGCCGTTGATACGTACTTGCAGCACTTCCTCGGGTGGTTCCCATTGTGCAGGCGCTGCGACGAGCAGCAGGAATGCGGTCGACGCGATCAACCCTGTCATCCAATCCTCCCGTGCGTGAAGAAGCTTTACGCGAATCGATTCTGTAGTTCCACTATTGTGGAAACATGGAATTTGCAATTGCCGAAATGGCGTCGGGATCGAAGGGCCTAAGCGCTCCCCGACCGGTCGAGGATCGGACAATCCGGGCGGCCGTCGTCATACCGATTGTCGCTGCCTCGGAGATCGACTAGGATCTGATCGCGTGAAACGCTTGCTCGCCTTGCTACTCCTCGCGGGAGCCCTGACCGGCATGTTCGGTGCGCAGGCGGCGTTCGCCTACGGTTTGGGGCTGGCAAAACCGGCCGCGGTCGAACAGCCAATGGCGATGGCCGACCATGCCATGGCTGGCATGGACTGCGCCGAGATGATGACACCGGCCCAGCCGCAGCCCCCCGAAAAGGGACCGCAGCCGTGCAAGGGGCTGACGCTCGCCTGTATCGCACAGATGGGCTGCACCATCCCCGTCCTGCTTGGCGACGGCCCGGCGCCTGCCACCCTCTCGCCGGCCATGCCGATCCCGTTCCTGCCGACCTATATCGCGCCGCTTGCCGGGCGGTCCTACGGCCCCGAACCCGAGCCGCCCACAGTCCTGATCTGACTTCGAGACCCGCGTCGCGTCGCGCCTGAATGGATCGTTTCGATCCTTCGCGCACCGCGCCGTGCCACTCCGAAATTCAGTTCAAGGACAACACCGATGACTCGATTTGCCTGTCTCGCTGCGACACTCGCCGCGGCCACGATCCTGCCCGCCGCCGCCCAGGCCGCGAACCCGCCTGCCGCCTCCGGTCATTACGAATGGCGCCCCCAGCCCCAGTTCGGGCCGCGCGCGCCGATTGCGCCGCCGCGCCGTGTCTGGGTGGCCGACGCCACACCGGCGGCATCGTGCGACTGCGCGATGATGGCGACGCACGCGACCGGCTGCATGGCGCCCTCGCGCGGCGAGCCTAGCTGAGTCCGATGCCGGCGGGGCGGCAGCGCCCCGCCGGCATCGCAGGCTTCCATGTCAGGAGATCGCCATGCGCACCTTCTTGCTGGCGTCGCTGCTCGCGACGCTTCCCACCGCGGCCGTCGCTGACCCGCTGACCTTTGACGACGCGCTGGCCGTCGCGGCCGCGCAGGCGCCGTCGCTCAAGGCGCGGTCGTTCGACGTCGAGGCGCGGCGTTCCTCCGCGACCGCCGCCGGCCAACTGCCCGATCCCCGCCTCGGCGCCGGGCTCGACAATGTTCCGATCTCGGGGCCGCCCGCCTTTCGCTTTGGTCGTGACGAGATGACGATGGCACGGCTCGGTATCAGCCAGGACGTACCGAACCTCGCCAAGCGCCATGCGCGCAGCGGCAAGGCCGATGCGGATATCGGCGTCGCCGAAGCCGATGCCGGGGCCGAGTTGCGCCGGGTGCGGGTGGCGACCGCGCTTGCCTGGATCGACCTTGCCTATGCGCAACGGCGGCTCGGTGCGCTCGACCAAGCGCTCGCCGAGCTCGCGCAATATGTGGCGCCGGCAGCGTCGAGCGTCGCGTCGGGCTCGGCGCGCCCGGCCCAGACCCTCGAAATTCGCCAGGCGATCGCCGCGCTCGAGGACCGGCGCAGCGAGGTCGCCGCCGAAGTGGCGCGCGCGCGCGCGATCCTGTCGCGCTGGACCGGCGACCCCAGCCCTGAGATCGAGGGCGCGATCCCGAATTTCGCGATCGAGCCGGAGGCGCTGCGCGCCACGATCGACCGGCATCCCGATCTCGCAGCCGTGATCGCGCGCGTGCGTGCCGCCGAGGCCGATGTCTCGCTGGCACGCGCCGAGAAGCGTCCCGATTGGGGGTTCGAGCTTGCCTATCAGAAGCGCGGCAGTGGCTATGGCGACATGGTCTCGTTGGGCGCGACCATGAGCCTTCCGCTGTTTACCCGGAAGCGTCAGGATCCCAGGATCGACGCCGCGGTCGCCAGCGAAGGGGCCGTCCTGGCGCAGCGTGAGGATGTCCGGCGCGCCCTGCGCGCCGAGCTCGAAGCGGGCCTTGCCGACCATGTCATGCACCATGGGCAATGGATGCGCGCGAAGGACACGCTGCTCCCGCTTGCCCGCCAGCGGGCCGATCTCGAGACGGTGAGCTATTCCGCCGGCCGTGCGACCCTGCTCGACCTGATCCAGGCCCAGACAATGTTCGCCGGTGCCGCGCTCCAGATGCTCGACCGCGAAGCCACCGTCGCGCGCGACGCCGCGCGGCTGGTGCTGACCTATGGGGGTGACCAATGACCATCCAGCTTTCACACCGCGCCCGGCTCGGGCTTGCCGGTGCCGTTCTTGCGCTTGCCGCGGGCGCCGCCGGCTACGGCATCGCCCAGTTCGGCCGGACCGATGCGCCGCCGCAACAGGCCGGCCAGGACGGCCGCAAGATCCTCTACTGGTACGACCCGATGGTGCCGAGCCAGCATTTCGACAAGCCGGGCAAGTCGCCGTTCATGGATATGCAGCTCGTGCCCAAATACGCCGATGAGGGCGCGCAGGGCGCGCCTGGCATGGCCATCGATCCGGCGCGGGTGCAAAGCCTGGGGCTTCGTGTCGCCACCGCCGAACGCGGCGCATTGGCGAGCGGCCTCACCGCCACCGGCACGATCGATTTCAACCAGCGCGACGTGGCGATCGTCCAGGCGCGCGCCGCCGGATTTGTGCAACGCGTCTATGCCCGGGCGCCGGGCGATGTGATCGGCGCGGGGGCGCCGCTTGCCGACCTGCTCATTCCCGAATGGGCGGGCGCCCAGGCCGAGTATCTTGCGGTGCGCCGAACCGGCAATCCGGCGCTGGCACAGGCGGCGCGCCAGCGGCTCGCGCTGCTCGGCATGCCGCCCGGCACGATCGCCGCGGTCGAGCGCGGCGGCCGGCCGCACAATGTGATCACGATCGCGACACCGGCCGGCGGCACGATCAAGACGCTCGGCGTGCGCCAGGGCATGACCGTTACCGCCGGACAAACCCTTGCCGAAGTCAATGGACTCGCAACGGTGTGGCTCAACGCCGCGGTTCCCGAAGCGCTGGCGGGGCAGCTCCGCCCCGGCCAAAGCGCGACGGCGACGCTCTCCGCCTGGCCGGGCGAGCGGTTCACCGGCCGCGTCGCCGCGATCCTGCCTGACATCCAGGCCGAGAGCCGCACGCTGACGGTACGGATCGAGTTGCCCAATCGCGGCGGACGCTTGCGCCCGGGTATGTTCGCGAGCGTGGACTTTGGAGGCGCGAGCCGCTCCGCGCTGCTCGTGCCATCCGAAGCGGTGATCCGTACCGGCAAGCGCACGCTCGTCATGCTGGCACTTGCGGGGGGCCGCTATCAGCCGGCCGAGGTCCAGGCCGGCAGCGAAGCTGGCGGCAAGACCGAGATCCTCGCGGGTCTCTCCGACGGCGAGAAGATTGTCGCATCGGGCCAGTTCCTGCTCGATTCCGAAGCGAGCCTGTCGAGCGTGCCCGCGCGGCCGATCGGGGGTTCCGCTCGGCCACCCGCCGCGCAGCCCGCGCTGTATGAAGCGGTCGGCAGGATCGGAAAGATCGACGCCAGCGGCGTGACGCTCGATCATGGCCCTGTACCGGCGCTCAGATGGCCGGCGATGACGATGACGTTCCGGCTCGGCTCGCCCGCGCTCGCGCGCGGGTTCAAGGTCGGCGACCGGGTGCGGTTCGGCTTCGACCAGCCGCCCGAAGGGCCGACATTGCGCCGCATGACGCGCGAGGCAGGGCAATGATCGCGCGCATCATCCTATGGTCGGTCGCGAACAAGCTGTTCGTCGTGCTGGGTGCGCTGGCACTGGTCGCCGCCGGACTCTGGGCGGTGCGGGTGACGCCGATCGACGCACTGCCCGACCTGTCCGACACCCAGGTGATCATCCGCACCAGCTATCCGGGCCAGGCGCCGCAGATCGTCGAGAACCAGGTCACCTATCCGCTGGCAACCACGATGCTGTCGGTACCGGGTGCAAAGACCGTGCGCGGCTACAGCTTCTTCGGCGACAGCTTCGTCTACGTGATCTTCGCCGACGGCACCGATCTCTATTGGGCGCGCAGCCGTGTCCTTGAATATCTCAACCAGGTGCAGGGCCGGATGCCCGAGGCGGCGAAGAGCGCGATCGGGCCGGATGCGACGGGGGTCGGCTGGGTCTATGAATATGCGCTGGTCGACCGCACCGGCGGCCATGACCTGTCGCAGCTACGATCCCTGCAGGACTGGTTCCTGCGCTATGAGCTGAAGAGCCTGCCCGGCGTCGCCGAGGTCGCGAGCATCGGCGGCATGGTCAGGCAGTACCAGGTCGTGCTCGATCCGGTGAAGCTCGCCGGCTACGGCGTCACCCACAGCCAGGCCGTCGAAGCGATCCAGCGCGCCAATCAGGAGGCCGGCGGCGCCGTCGTCGAGCTGGCCGAGGCCGAATATATGGTCCGCGCCTCGGGCTATCTGAAGTCGCTGGACGATTTCCGCGCGATCCCGCTCAGGACCGCCGCGGGCGGGGTCCCGGTGACGCTGGGCGAAGTCGCTACTATCCAGGTCGGTCCCGAAATGCGGCGCGGCATCGCCGAGCTCGATGGCGATGGCGAGGTGGCGGGCGGCGTCGTCATCCTGCGCTCGGGCGCCGATGCGCGCGCCACCATCGCAGCCGTGCAAACCAAGCTCGAGGAACTGAAGAAGAGCCTGCCTGCCGGGGTGGCGATCGTCCCGACCTATGATCGTTCGCAGCTGATCGACGCGTCGATCGACAACCTCACCCACAAGCTCATCGAGGAGTTCATCGTCGTCGCGCTCGTTTGCGCGCTGTTCCTCTGGCACGTCCGCTCGGCGCTGGTCGCGATCGTGACCCTGCCGCTCGGCATCCTCGCGGCCTTCGTCGTGATGCGCTTCCAGGGCGTCAACGCCAATATCATGTCGCTGGGCGGCATCGCGATCGCGATCGGCGCCATGGTCGACGCGGCGATCGTGATGATCGAGAACGCGCACAAGGCGCTGGAGCGCTGGGAGCATGATCATCCCGGCGAGCGGCTGGAAGGCACCGAGCGCTGGCGGGTGATCACCCAGGCCGCGATCGAGGTCGGGCCGGCACTGTTCTTCAGCCTGCTCATCATCACGCTGTCGTTCGTGCCCGTGTTTACGCTTCAGGCGCAGGAAGGGCGGCTGTTCGCGCCGCTCGCCTTCACCAAGACCTATACCATGGCGGCGGCAGCGATCCTGTCGGTGACGCTGGTCCCCGTGCTGATGGGCTGGCTGATCCGCGGCCGCATCCCGTCCGAGCAGGCCAATCCGATCAACCGTGCGCTCACCGCCGCGTACCGCCCCGCGATCGACTGGACGCTCCGGCGGCCGAAGACGGTGCTGGTGATCGCGCTGCTCGTGTTCGCGACCACCGCCTGGCCGGTGTCGCGGCTCGGCGGCGAGTTCCTGCCCGCGATGAACGAGGGCGACCTGCTCTACATGCCCTCGGCACTGCCCGGGCTGTCGGCGGCCAAGGCGTCCGAGCTGCTCCAGCAGACCGACCGGATGATCAAGACCGTCCCCGAGGTGCAGAGCGTGTTCGGCAAGGCCGGGCGTGCCGAGAGCGCGACCGACCCGGCACCGCTCGAGATGTTCGAGACGACGATCCGCTTCAAGCCTCGCGACCAGTGGCGGCCGGGCATGACGCCGGAGAAGCTGGTCGAGGAGCTCGACCGCGCGGTGAAGGTGCCGGGACTCGCCAATATCTGGGTGCCCCCGATCCGCAACCGCATCGACATGCTCGCGACCGGCATCAAGAGCCCGATCGGCGTCAAGGTATCGGGAAGCGACCTTGCCGAGATCGACCGCATCGCGCGCGACGTCGAGGGCGTGGCCAAGGCCGTCCCCGGCGTCGGCTCGGCACTCGCCGAACGACTGACCGGCGGGCGTTACGTCGATATCGACATCGATCGCGCCGCAGCGGCCCGATACGGGCTCAACATCGCCGACGTGCAGGCGATCGTCGCCGGCGCGATCGGCGGCGAGACGATCGGCCAGACGGTCGAGGGGCTGGCACGCTATCCGATCAGCGTGCGCTATCCGCGCGAGCTGCGCGACAGCCCCGAGGCTTTGCGGGCGCTACCGGTGCTGACCCCTTCGGGCCAGCAGATCACGCTCGGCACCGTCGCCAAGGTCGCGATCGCCGACGGGCCGCCGATGCTCAAGACCGAGAATGGGCGGCCCTCGACCTGGGTCTATGTCGATGTGCGCGGGCGCGACCTCGCTTCGGTGGTGTCCGACCTGCAAGCGGCGGTGGCGCGGCAGGTCAAGCTCTCGCCGGGCGTGTCGATCGCCTATTCGGGACAGTTCGAATATCTGCAGCGCGCGCTCGACCGGCTGATGCTGGTGGTGCCTGCCACGCTGGCGATCATCTTCCTGCTGCTGTTCCTGATCTTCCGGCGCGTCGGCGAAGCGGCGCTGATCATGGGCACCTTGCCGTTCGCGATGACGGGAGGCTTCTGGCTGCTCTACCTGCTCGGCTATCACCAGTCGGTCGCAACCGGGGTCGGGTTCATCGCCCTGGCCGGGGTCGCCGCCGAGTTCGGCGTGGTGATGCTCATCTATCTCAAGCATGCGCTCGAGGCGCGCGGGCCCGAACCCGCCGCCGACGAGGTCCAGCACGCGGTTCGCGAAGGCGCGCTGCTGCGCGTCCGGCCCAAGGCGATGACGGTCGCGGTGATCATCGCCGGCCTGTTGCCGATCCTGGTCGGCTCGGGCGCGGGCTCCGAGGTCATGAGCCGGATCGCCGCGCCGATGATCGGCGGCATGCTCACGGCGCCGCTCCTGTCGATGTTCGTGATCCCCGCCGCCTACCTCCTGATGCGCCGGCCCGGCGCGACGCCCGCTTCAACCCGCAACCTGCAAGGAGACGACCAATGAACCCACTCTACCTGACCCCGGCACTCGGCCTCGCCATGCTGCTCGCCGCCTGCGGCGAGAAGCCCGCGAGCGATACGGCGGCACCCGCCAACACCGCGACGGCCGACGCGCCCGGCGGCACGGACGCTATGTCGGGCAATATGGCGATGCCCGCCGAGGCGAAGTCGAGCAAGGGCGTCGGCACCGTGACCGCGCTCGACAAGGCGGCCGGCGAGATCACGCTCGATCACGGCCCGATTCCAGAGCTCGGCTGGCCGGCGATGACGATGGCGTTCACCGCAAAGCCCGAACTGCTGGGCGGCGTCGCTGTCGGGGACAAAATTGCCTTCGACCTGACCGTTCGCGGCAATGCCGGTGAGGTGACCGCGATCGCAAAGCAATAGCCGGCACGGTTCCAAACCCTGTTCCCGGGCCGCCGCTAAGGCGGTGGCCCGCCCCGGCCTCGTCCGGCTAGCGGCAGCAGGCGGCGTCCGGTCCCGCGAGTTGGATCGGGGGACAGGGCTCGGTGCCATAGGAACAGAAGACGCAGCAATCGCCGGCCTTTGGCCGCAGCACCGCCCCGCACCCGCTGCAGTCATAGAAATACTGGCAGGCGCTCGTCGGCATTGTCTCGGTCTTTGCCACCCCGCACAGCGGACAGGTGAGCGTCGATTGGGGAATGAACGAGCCCTCAGACATAGGAATAGCCGAGCCAGAGGAGGATCGCGCCGAGCAGCAGGCCGATGAGGAGGACCACCCGCACGCCAGGCGGCGTACAGGCACCATCGGGGCCGCAGGCCCTCGCGATGCGCTGCTGCCGCCAGAGCAGGACCGCGCCGCCGATCAGGAAAAGCGCGCTCACGCACAGCAGCAGCGTCCGATACGGGCTGGCAGCCATGGCGATACCGCCGAGCCAACCGGCGCCGAGGCCAGCGGTGGCGAGCAACATCGGCAGCGCGCAGCACGACGCGACGCCAAAGGCTGCCGCGATGCCGCCGGCCGTAAAAATGGCGGCGCCGCGCGCGCCCGAAGGCGGACGGGAATCAGGCGGTCCGGACACGATGGGCGACTCCTTGCGATCAACGGAATCGCACCCTACCGTCTGTAGCCGCTACAGACTCAACCCCCAATTTCGAGCAGCAGATGACGACATCGGAGACCATCGCAATCGGGGAGCTGTCGCGGCGCACCCGCTGCAATATCGAGACGATCCGCTATTATGAGCGTATCGGGCTCCTGCCCAAGGCCGCGCGACGCGGCCGCTATCGCAGTTTCGGCACGGCCGATGTCGCGCGGCTCAATTTCGTCCGGCGCGCCCGCGAACTGGGCTTCACGCTGGACGAGATCCGCGCGCTGCTCGGCATAGCCACCGCCGACACTGTCTCCTGTGACGATGCCCGCGAGATCGCGGCCTCGCACCTCAAGCAGGTTCGCGCGCGAATCGTGGATTTGAAGCGCATGGAGCGGGTGCTCGCCGACACCGTTCGGGCCTGCAGCGCCGGCGATCAGGTCGGGTGCCCGCTGATCAGTACATTGTCCGCGCGCCATTGAGCGGATCCAGGGCTTTGAGCCCAAGCCTGGCCAGCCGTTGGCGATCCGATCGCCGAATTTGGAAATAGCCCTTGACCCTCGACCTGCTAGAGGGTGCAGATCGCGAACGATTCTTAACAAGGGACTCGTCGATGCGCCCCGGCCACCTTGCTGCTCCCACCCCTGCCGATGCGCGCCGACCCTTGTTGCTGTGGTTGGTGTTGGCGCTGACCATGCTGACGCTGCCGCTCGCGGCGCGGGCCAGCGATGCCGAGGTGCAGACGACCTGGCGGCTGCTCGACTATATCGCCGTCGACTATTCGGGCGCGGTCTCTGGCGGCAAGGTCATCAGCGCCGCCGAATATGCCGAGATGACCGAATTCGCGGGCCAGGTCGAAACGCGTATCCAGACGCTGGCACCCGGCTCGGCCAGGACCGATCTGCTCCGTCGATCGGCCGCCCTGCGCAGCGCAATCGCCGCCAGGGAATCGCCGCAAGCGGTGGCCGGGCAATCGCGGGCGCTCGCCGCCGCGTTGCTCGCGGCCTATCCGGTTCCGCTGGCGCCCAGTTCTCCGCCCGAGCTCACGCGCGCTGCCGCGCTGTATGCGCAGAATTGCGCATCCTGCCATGGCGCGAACGGCGACGGCCATGGACGCGACGCAGCCGGGCTCGATCCCCCGCCGATCGCGTTCACCGACAAGGCGCGTGCCGATCAGCGCAGCCTGTTCGGCCTCTATCAGGTGATCAGCCAGGGCCTCGACGGCACGGCGATGCAGAGCTTCGCGGCGCTGCCCGAGGCCGATCGCTGGGCGCTGGCCTTCCATGCCGGCCAAATCGCCTATCCCGAAGCGGCGGCGCGCGAGGGCGAGCGGTTGTGGCGCGAGGACGCGGCGATCCGCGCCCGATATCCCAATCTGGCGGCGCTGGTCGGCGTCACCCCGGCCGCTTTGGCGGCCGACATCGGTTCGCAAAAAGCGACCGCGCTCACTGCCTATCTGCGCCGCCATCCCGACGCGGTGACCGTGCGCGTCGATGGTTCGCTCGCGCTGACGCGCGAACGGCTCGCCCAGAGCCTGGCTGCCTATCGCGCCGGCGACCGCAAGGCCGCGGCGGATCTCGCGCTGTCCGCCTATCTCGACGGCTTCGAGCCGGTCGAGCCGGTGCTCGCTGCACGGGATGCGGCGCTGATGGCGCGGATCGAAGGTGCGATGGGCGCGCTTCGCGCGGCGATCGGACAAGGGCGTCCGGTCAGCGAAGTCGAAGTGGCGAACCGTTCGCTGGCAAATCTGTTCAGCGAGGCCGAAGCCGCGCTGGCGCCCGAGCGGGCGAGCGGCGCATCGAGCTTCCTCGGCGCGTTCGGCGTGCTGCTGCGCGAGGGACTCGAAGCGCTGCTGATCGTCATCGCGATGATCGCGTTCCTCAGAAAGACCGAGCGCACCGAAGTGCTCGGCTTCGTCCATGGCGGCTGGATCGCCGCGCTCGCCGCCGGGATCGCCACCTGGTTCGTCGCGACCTATTTCATCAGCGTGAGCGGCGCATCGCGCGAGCTCACCGAAGGGTTCGGGTCGCTGTTCGCGGCGATCATCCTGCTCAGCGTCGGCATCTGGATGCACGGCAAGAGCAATGCCGAGGCGTGGCAGCGCTATGTGAAGGCCAAAGTGACCGCGGCGCTGTCGCGCCAGTCGGGCTGGTTCCTGTTCCTGCTTTCCTTCCTCGTCGTCTATCGCGAGGTGTTCGAGACGATCCTGTTCTACGCCGCGCTCTGGGCGGAGGGGAATGGTATGGCGATGCTGGCCGGCGCTGCCACCGCTGCCGGCCTGCTCGCCGTGATCGCCTGGGTCATGCTCCGGTTCAGCGCCCGGCTTCCGATCACCCAATTCTTCTCGTGGAGCGCGATCCTGATCGCGATCCTCGCGGTCGTGCTCGCCGGCAAGGGCGTCGCCGGGCTGCAGGAGGCCGGGATCCTCGGCGTGATGCCCCTCGCCAACGTGCCGCGCATCGAGATTCTCGGGCTGTTTCCGACGACCCAGACCGTGCTTGCGCAGATCGCGGCGATCGGCGTGCTGGTTGCCGGCTTCTGGTACAGTGGGCGCAGCGCGGCCGCCGCCCGCGTGCCGGGCTCAACTGCCGAATAGCCGGCCGGCGAGCACCGCAAGACAAAGCGCAAAGGCGGGCACGGCCTGTTTCCGGATCGCCTTCTGCTCTGCCTTGATGACCATCCGCTGCTCCTCGTCAGCCGGGCCGATCCGCGATGATCAACGCAATCGTGCCGGTTATCGTGTGGATGCGGGCCGCCTCCCGGACATTGTCGAACCCCGCAGCCCGGACGAGCTCGGGGAGCACGCCATCGGCATTGGGTTGGGTGTCGGTCACGCCATCGAGCCGCTGGATGGTGAGGCGGAATAACAGCCGCATCAATCCCTGCTGCCGCCCGTAATCGGCGATCACGAGCCTGCCGCCGGGCCGAAGCGCCGCATGCATCGCGGCGAGACCCGCCCGTTTCTCGGCCATCGGGACCTGATGGAACATCAGGCTCGACGTCACCGCATCGGCGGCGCGCGAACCGATATCGCGGGCAAATCCGCGCTCCCACTGGATGTCCGCGCCCGCCGCCTGTCCCTTGGCGCGCGCGATCGCCAAGGCCTCCTCATCGGGGTCGATGCCGATGACCCGTATGCCAGGGGCGGCCGCTTTCAGCATCACGGCAAAGCTGCCGGTGCCGCACCCGACATCGATGACGGTCTCGCCCGGACGTGCCGCGAGCAACCCGATCATCGCATAGCGCCAGCGCATTTCGCGGGTCCAGCGCCGGATCGCACGGTCGTAATCGGCGGTGTCGCCGGTCCCGAGCGGCGGGGTGTAGCTGCCGTCAGTCATGCCTGCGCCCTCGTCGCATGCTCCGCCAGCTCGCGGCGGGCGTCGCGGATGATGTCATAGGCCGAATGGAGGAACAGCAACGCGATCACGCCGGCGACGAGGAGATCGGGCCAGGCCTGTCCCGTCCAGCCGACCAGCACCGCCGCGCCGATCACGGCGATATTGGCCAGCGCATCGTTGCGCGAGAACAGCCAGATGGCGCGCGCTTGCGCGTCCCCCTGGTTGCGGAACCGCGCGAGGACCAGCGCGGCCGCAATGTTGACGAGGAGCGCGACGATCCCGATCCCGCCCATCAATCCGGCTTCGGGCGGGATGGCATTGAACGCGCGCCACCCGGCAAAGCCGATCACGCCGAGCCCGAGACTTGCGAGGAAGAGGCCCTGCACCAGTGCAACCCGGCTGCGCGCGACCGCCGCCCAGCCCAGCGCGATCAGCCCGAAGAGCGTGATCGATCCGTCGCCGATGAAATCGAGCGAATCCGCCTTCAGCGCCTGCGAGCCGGCGATGAAGCCGCCCGCCAGCTCAAGCACGCCGAAGCCGACATTGAGGATCACCACGATCCATAGCGCCCGCCGATAGGCAGGGTCCGTGCCCGCACGTTCGGTATCGGCCTCACATCCACAGTCGCTCATCATCACCTCCGCGAGTCGCGAGCAGGTTTTGCACCCTATAGTCACTATAGGGTCAATGGCTTGTTTCGGGTCCCAATGCTTCGATGATCCGGCAGTCGGAAATCGCGCCTTGGCGGCATTGGCCGATCAGCTCGTCGAGCTCGCGGCGCAGTGCGCGGAGATCTGCAATTTTCTGATCGATCTGCGCGAGATGCGCACGCGCGACGGTGTCGACGGCACCGCAAGAGCGATCCCGATCGTCGGAAAGGGCGAGGAGCTCGCGCACCTGATCGAGCGTGAAGCCCAGGTCGCGCGCGCGGCGGATAAAGGAGAGCCGGGCGAGATGGTCGCCGCCATAATCGCGGTAATTGCCCGCAGTGCGCCCGGGCTCGGGAAGCAATCCGATCTTCTCGTAGAAACGAATGGTTTCGACCTTGGTCGAGGTGATGCGTGCCAGTTCGCCGATCTGCATGGGAAAACCGCTTGACCCTCTAGTTGCTACAGTCCGCATATAGAATGCGGAGCCGATTCGTTCGATAGGGTTGAAATGGTCTGCACGAGCTGCGCCTGCGACGACAAGAAGGCAGCGGTCGATCCGCACTGGCGGCGCGCCTTGTGGATTGCGCTGGCGGTGAACGCTGCCATGTTCCTCGTCGAGATGGTTGCCGGTATCGCCGGCGGATCGAAATCCCTTCAGGCCGACGCCCTCGATTTCCTGGGCGACAGCGCCAACTATGCCATCAGTCTCGGCGTGGCTGGCATGGCGCTGGCATGGCGTGCCCGTGCCGCGCTTCTGAAGGGTGCCACGCTCGTCCTGCTGGGCCTGTATGTTCTCGTAGCCACGCTTTGGGCAGTCTGGCATGGTACGCTTCCGGAGGCCGAGATGATGGGCGCGGTGGGTATTGCGGCGCTCGTGGCCAATGGTGCGGTAGCGCTGATGCTGTTTCGCTACCGCACGGGGGATGCGAACATGCGCTCGGTATGGATCTGCTCGCGCAACGACGCGATCGGTAATGTCGCGGTGGTGCTTGCCGCGGCAGGCGTGTTCGGAACGGGTACCGCGTGGCCCGATCTCATTGTCGCGGGGGTGATGGCTGGACTCGGCCTCATTGGGGGTGCGCAGATCATCCGGCATGCGATGCGCGAGCTGTCGGGTCCGGCAGCGTCGCCGGTCATATTTGCCGGAAAGCCGGGGGCCGCAGGATGATAGATCTCCAAAACCCGATCGCTGCGATCATGGCCGGGGCAGGCGATGCGCGGCCGATGCCCGTGGGTTGACCGCGCATGCCGGGCCCGGCCGATACTCAATGCGGATGCGCCTAAGCGATGTGGCGTCGGTTGTTATCATCCGGGCCGAAAAGCTGCCGCTGCGTTGGCGGCTGCCGATCGGGCCCCAGCGGGTATCGGCAATCGCCTTGGGCTGGCCATCGCCGAATGAGGCAATGAGGTGCAGATGCCCGGACACCGGCATCGTCCGTCCGAGTGGGCGCCGGACCTTGCCAGTGACGATGACCGCATCGCGCGCGGCATAGGCTTTTACCCAATAGATATCGAAGCGCTGGGGTGGTGGCGCCTCGATGATCGGGGTCAGCAAGCGTCCGTTCATGCAGCCGACAAGCAAGGGGGCGAGCAAGAGGGCGGCGGCGAAGGTGCGGGCTCGCATGGGTTTGTCCTCATCAACATGTAGCGGTGACGGGAGAGCCGACGCGGGAGGAGGAGCCTCAGGTGCCGACCCCGTCGCGGTGCAGCGATCACCGGTACTCGAGCAGACCGGTGAGGCCCACGGCCGTTGGTCCCGGATGCAACAGCGAGCGCACTTCTGACGGCGGCTCTGATGTCGCTTGCGGCTCATTTGCCGCCATCGTCCGAGGCCGGGTCCCCGGATTGGGTTTTCTGCGGATGGGTGGCTGGCGACGCGTTGCCCGCCCTGAGACGCCAATGCCGGCGCCATGGGCGCAACGCGGATGGCAGGATCAGTTTGAACTGGGCGGCGCGGCCGCGGATCGCGTCCTGGGTCCGTTGCAAAGTGCTGGCGATATGCGCCACGGACTCGCGCGCCTCGATCATCTGCCGCAGGTCGCGGTCGTCATCCTCGCTCCACGGGCGGCGATGGCGTTGTCGGCCGGATGAATCGCGATCGTTCATCGACGCCCTCGCTTGCGTGGCGGCGGGCGCTTCACGAAGCGGGCACGCAACGCTGTATCGGTCTCGCATATCATGACATGGGCACGACTGGTGATGCCTGCTCGCCAAAGCCGGGCGACCACGCCGCGATACTCGACACGATGCGCAAGCCGGGTCCCGGTCGGATGCCGCTCAAGGCGGTAGCTTTCGTCGATCCGGAACAGGAACGAGCCCATGCTCATGCGCCATGCGAATTCGATGGGCGCCGCGAGCGCCGTGATCCGCGCGAAGCTGTGCATCTTGCGCAACCGCCCCATCCCGAGCATCTTGCCGGTGTAGCGATACTCGATCTTCGCGCCGAGTGAGGGGTCCCCCACGAGCTCGATGAAGGGGTGCCAACTCGGATAGCGCTCAAAGTCGAGCAGCACCTCCCAGACCGCTTCGGGGCGGGCAGGAATAGCGATTTCGTTCTCAGCGGCGATCATGGCGGCGCCTCCCTAGAACCATCCCGCTCTCGGTCGCGGCGAGCCTTTGGGTGCCGGCACTTGTGGCGCGGCCAAGCCAGTCGCGCACCCTTGCGGTATGGGATTCAGTGCCGCGCGCGAACCCCCAAGCAGCAAACGCCGAGGCGGCGAGGATCGCAAGCGCCCAGGCGATCGCTTGCGGGTCGGGCGGCAGGCGCTCGGCGGCGATGAGCGCCGCGGTCGCCAGCGCCATCAGCGGGAAATGGATCGCGTAGAGCGAGAAGCTCGTTTCGCGGCCGTAGCGCGCGAGGTGGGCAATCCCGGGAAGCGCCGGCGTGCGTCGCAGAAGCAACCCTAGCAGCAACATCGCGAAACTGAACGCGAGCACCGGATCCTCGGCGGCAAACGCGCCTGTGCGTCCCCAGGCGAGGGTTGCCACGAACAGGAGCGCGCCGGGCAGCCAGAGCGTGTCACGGATGGCGCCGACTCGGGTGCGATTGGCCTCGCACCAGCGATAGACGAGGAAGAGCAGTGTGCCGAACAGCCAACTCAGGAAGTGGAAGAACAGGTCGGGATAGACGATGCCGAGCGCGAGGGTGAGCAGCGCGAAGGAGAAACGCCGCTGCGTCAGCGCGAACCACAGCGCAGGAAACCAGATATAGAACCAGAACTCATAGGCGAGGCTCCACAACGGGCCATTGGAGCCGAATGGCGCCACCACCAGCCCCTGGAGGAAGACGAGATTGCCGAGAAAGTCGGGAAGGGTGAGGTAGGTCGCGACGCTGCGCGGCAAGACATAGCTGCCGGTCTGCCCGAGATGGGTCGGCGAGCTCGTGGCGACCCCGGCAAAGTCGAACAGGCCGCCGAGCAGTAGCGCCGGTACCACCACCAGCAGCAGCCTTACGAGGCGATCCTTGAGATAGCCCGACCAGGTCCAGCGCGCTGGCGGCGTGAGCAGGATGCTGCGCGTGATCCAGAAGCCGCTGAGCACGAAGAACAGGATCACCGCGGGGTGGCCGAAGCCGGCGGCAAGGTAGAGAGACTTGACGAGAAGGTCGTCGGTCGGCCGGTAGTCCGCGATCAGCAGCGCCCAGATATGGCCGAAGGCGACGACGAGCGCGAGAACGGCGCGTAACGCATCCATATAGAGGAACGCGGGGTTAACTGCGGCAGCCCCGGCGCGGCCGGCGGGGTCGTTCCCGGTCATTTGCGGTATCCGAGCAGCCGCAGTGCATTGAACACGACGACGAGCGTCGAGCCCTCATGCGCCATCACGGCGGGACCGATACCGAGCCCCAAGATCGTCGCCGGCACGAGCACCGCGACCACGCCAAGGCTCACCACCAAATTCTGGCGGATGATCCGGCGGGTTGCGCGACTGAGCCCGACCGCGAACGGCAGATGCGCGAGATCGTCCGCCATCAGTGCGACATCGGCGGTCTCAAGCGCGACATCGGAGCCGGCCGCGCCCATCGCGATGCCGACGGTGGCATTGGCCATCGCCGGTGCGTCGTTGACGCCGTCGCCGACCATCGCGACCTTGTCGGTGGCGCGCAGTTTGCGGATCGCCTCGACCTTGTCCTCGGGCATGAGGTCGCCCCAGGCCTCGTCGAGCCCCACCTCCTTGGCGATCGACTCGGCGACCTTCTGATGATCGCCCGAGATCATGATCATCCGGGTGATACCCATCGCGTGGATACGGGCGATCGCTTCCTTCGCCGCAGCGCGTGGCGTGTCCATCAGCCCGATCGCGCCCAGATCCTGCACCCCGCGCCGGACCACCATGGTGGTCCGGCCCTGCTCGCGCAGCGCGGCGATCGCGCCCGCCATTTCGCCGGACAGCGGCGCGATGGCCCCGACCCCGAACATCTCGGCCTTGCCAATCAGCACCGTCTCGCCGTCCAGCGTCGCGCGAACGCCCTGGCCAGTGATGCTGATCAGGTCATGTGCGGGCGGCACCTCGCGTTCGCCGAGCCGATCCTGGCCATCGCGCGCGATCGCGCGGGCGAGTGGATGGTCACTTAGCCGCTCGACCGCGACCGCGGCGGCGAGCAGTTCACTGGGATCGATGCCCTGGGCCGGCACGATGTCGGTGATACGCGGGCGCCCTTCGGTGAGCGTGCCGGTCTTGTCGAACGCGATCGCCTTCAGCGAACCCAGTTCCTCCAGCGGCCCACCTCCCTTGATCAGCACACCGCCGCGCGCCGCGCGCGCGACACCCGAGAGCACCGCGCTCGGTGTGGCGATAGCGAGCGCGCAGGGGCTGGCCGCGACCAGCACCGCCATCGCCCGATAGAAGCTATCGCGGAACGGCTCGTCGACAACCACCCAGGCGAACAGCAACAGCACGGTCAGCCCGAGCACAGCAGGCACGAACACCCGCTCGAAGCGTTCGGTGAAGCGCTGGGTCGGCGACTTCTGGGTCTCGGCCTCGCTGACCAGCTGGACGACGCGAGCGAGCGCGGATTCTGTCGACTTGCGGGTGACCTCGACCTCAATCAGCCCGCTGCCGTTGATCGTGCCGGCGAACACGCGATAGGCGGCTTCGAGCGCTTCGGGCTGCGCGCGCGCTGCAGCTTCATCAGGCACGGGACGCTTGTCGACCGGCATGCTTTCGCCGGTGACCGGCGCCTGGTTGACGCTGCTCGTGCCCTTGACGAGGAACCCGTCGGCGGGGAGGCGCTCATCGGGCTTGACGACCACGGTGTCACCGATCACGAGGTCCTCGACCGGCAGCTCGACGAGCGCTTCGCCGCGGCGGACGAGCGCAGTCTGCGGCGCGAGTTCGGCCAGCGCCTCGATCGCGCGCTTGGCGCGGCCCATGGCATAATGTTCGAGTGCATGGCCGAGGCTGAACAGGAACAGGAGCAGCGCCCCTTCTGCCCAAGCGCCAAGCGCCGCCGCGCCGGCCGCGGCGACCAGCATCAGCGTGTCGATTTCGAATTTCTTGAGGCGCAGATTGTCGATCGCCTCGCGCAGTGTGAACCAGCCGCCAAAGCCATAGGCGCCGATATAGAGTGCGAGTGGCAGCCATTCGGGAACGGCGGCCAGAGTTTCGAGCAGGAAGCCGATGCCGAGCAGTGCGCCGCAGGCCAGCGCGAAGAACAACTCGGTGTTGGGGCCGAGCAGGCCGCCATGGGCATGGCCGTGTTCGCCCTCGCCATGATCATGCCCGGCGTGATCGTCGCCGGCGCCTCTGTCCGGCGTGACAGCGGGTGCGTTGGCGGGCGTCTTGCGCTCATGCACCCCGAGCTGGTCGAGGAAGCTGCGCAACGCCGCTTCGGAGGTCAGCGTGCGGTCGAACTCGATCCGCAGCGTGCCCGATGCGCTCGCCTCTGCCTCGATCACCCCGTTCACGCGCTGAAGCTGTTCGGCAATGCTGCGCGCGCGGCGCTGATGGCTGATCCCCTCGACGTCCCAGCGAAGATGGCCGAAGCGCTCGGTGATGTTCGCGCCGGCGGCGGTAGCGAGCTCGCGGATCCGCACCAGCGAGACGATGTCCGGATCGTAATGGACGCACAGATGCGCGGGCGCCTCGCCGGCCGCAGGAACGACATGCGCTTCTGCGATGCCGCGACGGCCGGCAAGTTCAGCGGTCAATCGCGCGACACAGGCGTCGGCCGCGTCGGCGACCTCGGGCAGCACTACAGGGATATCAATGCGCAGTATCTCGGTCATGATGTCTCCTCCCGGTCGCGATGGGATTGCCGATGGGTATCGCGCAGAATCTCGATGCCGCCCTTGATCGCGATCAGCGCGGTGAGCAGGCCGACGACGAGGTCGGGCCAGTTGCTGCCGAGCCACAGCACAAGGAGGCCGGCGACGAGGATCCCGCCATTGGAAATGAAGTCGTTGAAGCTGAAAGTGGTCGCGGCGCGAAGATTGACATCAGGCGCCTCGAGCCGCTGTAACAGGCGCAGGCACAGATAATTCACGGCGGCGGCGATCGCGGCCATGATCATCATGGTGGCGCCGATCGGCTCGCTGCCCTGGACATAGCGCCGGCCGACATCGATGAGGATACCGACCGCGAACAGCAGCAGCATTGCGCCTGACACATTGGCTGCGCGGCGCTTCCACGCCAGTCCGTGGCTGAGCGCCACGAGGCTCAACGCATAGACCGCCGCATCAGAGAGATTGTCGAGGCCGTTGGCGATTAGTGCGCTCGAATCGCCGACGAGCCCGGCGCCGAGAAAACCGCCCGCCAGCATCACGTTGAGTGCCAGAACCCACCATAAGGTGCGGCGTTCGCGGCGGTCGTCGGCTTGCGGTTGAGCCATGGTCCAGCATTCCGGATCGGAGACCCGCCGCCGCACGCGGCGGCGGGTCCGGGTTACCTTAGTGGGCGGGGAGCGGCGTTCCTCCCTGCGACGACGGCGTCTCGACTTCACTAACATCGGTCTCGCGACGTCCGTAGCGGGCGTATAGCGTCGGTAGGACGAACAGGGTGAGCAACGTCGCCGAGATCAGGCCGCCGATCACCACGGTGGCGAGCGGCTTCTGCACCTCGGCGCCCGATCCGGTGGCGATCGCCATCGGCACGAAGCCAAGCGAGGCGACCAACGCGGTCATCACTACCGGCCGCAACCGCGCGAGCGCACCTTGATAGGCCGCCTCGGCCCGGCTGACGCCGCGCGCCATCAGGTCCTGGATCGAGGTGACCATGACCAGCCCGTTCAAAACCGCGATGCCAGACAGGGCGATGAAGCCAACGGCTGCCGAGATCGAGAAGGGCATACCCCTCAGGAACAAGGCGAGTACCCCGCCAACCAACGCGAGCGGCACGCCGGTGAACACGATCGCTGCGTCGCGTACGCTTCCCAATGCCCCGTAGAGCAGCAGGATGATGAGCGCGAAGCAGGCCGGGACCACGAGCATGAGCCGGGCGCTAGCCGATTGGAGATTCTCGAACTGGCCGCCCCATTCGAGATACTGGCCGGCGGGCAGGCGAACGTCGCGCGCGATCGCCGCCCGCGCATCTTCGACCACCCCGGCCACATCGCGGCCGCGGACATTGGCCTGAACCACCACGCGGCGCTTGCCATTCTCGCGGCTGATCTGGTTGGGACCGGAGGTCACCGCGATATCGGCGACGCTCTCGAGCGGGACGAACGCCCCGTCGGGAGTCGGCACCGGTACCTGCCCCAATGTCTGGAGGTCGGCGCGCGCGGCATCGGTCAGCCGGATGGTCACCGCGAAGCGCCGGTCACCTTCGAAGATCATGCCGGCGTCGCGCCCGCCGATCGCGGCGGCGACGGTATCCTGCATGACCCGCGCGGTGATTCCGAGCCGCGCCATGGCATCTCGATTGGGGCGGATGTCGAGCATCGGTAGTCCCTCGGTCTGTTCGACGCGGACGTCGGTAGCGCCGTCCACGCCGCGCAGGATGCCGGCGATTTTGTTGGCGGTATCGTTCATCGCGTCGGTGTCGTCGCCGAACACCTTGACCGCGATGTCGCCGCGCACGCCTGCGATGAGCTCGTTGAACCGCATCTGGATCGGCTGGCTGATCTCGAACGCGTTGCCGGGAAGCCCCTCCAGCGCCTTCTCGATCTTGGCGACGACCTCGGCCTTGGTGAGGCTGGGGTCGGGCCAGTCCGCGTGCTTCTTCATGATGACGAAAGTGTCGGAGATGTTGGGCGGCATCGGATCCGAGGCGAGCTCGGCGGTGCCGGTCTTTGAGAAGACGAATTTGACCTCGGGAATGCTCGAGATCGCCTTTTCGACCTGGAACTGCATCGCCTGGCTCTGCTCGACCGAGGTACCCGGGACACGTAACACCTGGACGGTCGCGTCGCCTTCGTCGAGCTGAGGCAGAAACTCCTGACCCAGGGTCATGAAGGCGAGGATCGCGAGCAGGAAAGCGCCGACGCCCGCGAGGATCGTGACACGCGGCCGCGCCATCGCCCGGTCGAGACCGGGTTCATAGCGGCGCTTGAGCCAGGACATGATCCGGCCCTCCTTCTCCTCGACCGGCTTGGACAGCCAGATCGCGAGCATCGCCGGCACGAAGGTCAACGAGAGCACGAAGGCGAAGGCCAGCGCGAGGATGACGGTCAGTGCCATCGGCGTGAAGGTCTTGCCCTCGACCCCGGTCAGGGTGAGCAGCGGCACATAGACGAGGATGATGATCGCCTGGCCATAGACCGAGGGCCGGATCATCTCGCGCGCCGCGCCCGCCACTACCGACAGCCGTTCCCCCTTGTCGAGCGTGCGGCCGATATGGTGCTGACGTTCGGCGATGCGTCTCAGCGCATTCTCGACGATGATCACCGCGCCGTCGACGATCAGGCCGAAGTCCAACGCGCCAAGGCTCATCAGATTGGCCGAAACGCCGCCGCGCAACATGCCGAAGCTGGTCATCAGCATGGTGACCGGGATCACCAGCGCCGCGATCAGCGCCGCGCGGAAATTGCCGAGCAGCAGGAACAGCACGACGATGACCAGCAGCGCGCCTTCGGAGAGGTTCTTCGCCACCGTCTTGATCGTCGAATTGACCAGCCCGGTGCGGTCGAGCACCGGCTGGATGACGATGTCGGTCGGCAGCGAGGCGTTGACCTCGTCGAGCCGCGTGGCGACGGCCGAGGCGACGTTACGGCTGTTCTCCCCGATCCGCATGATCGCGGTGCCGACGACGACTTCCTGGGCATTTTCCGAGGCCGAACCCATGCGGATCGCCTGGCCGGTGCGCACAGTCGCGACCTGATTGAGCAGGATCGGCACACCTTCGCGGGTGGCGATGACGGTGCGTCCGAGCTGGTCGGCGTTGGCGATGCGCGCATCCGAACGCACCGCCAGACCCTCGCCGTTGCGGTCGACCGTGCCCGCGCCGACCGCGCTGTTGTTCTCCTCGAGCGCGGTCGCGAGGTCTCCGAGGCTGAGCTTCAGTGCGGTCAGCCGCTGCACGTCAGGGACGACCTGGAACTGCTTGACATAGCCGCCGATCGAATCGACGCCGGCAAGGCCCGGAACGGATTTGAGCAGCGGCGCGACGATCCAGTCCTGCGTCGTGCGCAGATAGGTTGCTTTGTCGGCTTCGCTCACCAGCCGTTCACCCTCAGGCGTCAGGTAGCTCCCGTCGGGCTGGATACCCGGTTCGCCGGGCTTGTGCTTGTCCTCGGGCCGGTGGGCCATGTGGACGGTCCACATATAGACTTCACCAAGACCCGTGGCGATCGGACCCATTTCTGGTGTCGCACCCGCAGGCAGGCTTTCCTCCGCGGTGCGCAGCCGCTCCGCGACCTGCTGGCGTGCGAAATAGATGTTGGTGGAATCGGTGAACACTGCGGTCACCTGCGCGAAGCCGTTGCGGCTGAGCGAGCGGGTATGTTCGAGACCGGGCACGCCGGCGAGCGCGGTCTCGATCGGGAAGGCGACCTGCTTCTCGACCAACTCGGGTGAGAGCGCGGGCGCGCGGATATTGATCTGGACTTGGTTGTTGGTGATGTCGGGAACCGCATCGATCGGTAGCCGGCTCAACGAGACGGCGCCGATGACGGTGGCGATGAGGGTCATGAGCAGGACGAACCAGCGCCGCTCGACCGCAAAGGTGACAATACGTTCGATCATGGCTTAGTGTCCGTGCTCCGCCTCGCCCTTTCCGAGCTCGGCCTTGAGGGTGAAGCTGCCGGTACCGGCGATCTCTTCGCGGCCGGTGAGGCCTGAGGTCACGACGACCGAGCCGGAGCTGTGCGCACCGACGGTCACGGGCACGGCCCGGAACCCACTCGATGTGCGTACGAACACGACCTGACGATTCTCGACGGTCTGGAGCGCCGAGGCGGGCACGCTGACGGCGCCGCCGCCCTGACCGGGCAGTTGCACCACCGCGGTGACCGGCTCGCCGACGCGCCACTGGCCGGCGCTGTTGTCGATCAGCGCGATTACGGTGACGAGCCGGGTGGTCTCGTCGAGTACCGGCGAGACGAAGCTCACCTGCGCCGCCGAACGGCGTCCGCCCGAGCTGATCTCGACCGGCGCGCCGACCGCGACGCGTGCGGCATCGGCGGGCGACAACGACACGGTCACCGCGACCCGCGACAGGTTGGAGACGCGGAACAGCTCGGCGTCCGCGGCCACGGTCTGCCCGAGGACCACCGGGCGCGCGGTGATGCGCCCCGCGATTGGCGCGGTCACGCCGATGCGGTTGAGCGCGCCGCCGCTGACCCCGGCGGCCGAAACCTGCTGTCGGGCGAGCCGCAGCGCGATGCTTGCCTCGGTGGCGGCGGTGCGCGCGGCGATCACGTCGCGCTCGGGCGAGACGCGCAGCTTGAACAGCCGCTCCTCGCGCGCGAGGTTGGACTGGGCGAGCGCGCTGCGCGCCTGCGCCGCCTCGACCTCGGCGCGGATCGTGGCGGCCTCGCGGCTCTCGATCACCGCGACGACCTGACCGCGCGTGACCGGCTGACCGAGATTATAGTTGAGCGCGACGACGCGCCCGCCGATCGCCGCCGAGACGACCTGCGTTCCCTGCGGGTCGCCCTCGATCGTTGCGGGCAACTGCAGCGTGCCGCCGCCGCGCGACACCGGACGCACAATCTCAATGCCTGCGGCGCGGATCTGCTGCGCGGTGAGCGTGATCGTGCCCTCCTCGCCGCCGCCTTCGCTCTCGCCTTTCTTGTGTGCGCCCTCGGCCTCGCTGTGCCCGGCTTCGCCTTCCTTGTGCCCCGCCTCGCCCTCGGCATGGCCGGCCTCGGTGCTGTTGTTGGCGGCGGGGTCGCCGCCGCCGCATCCGGCGAGCAGCAACGCCAGCGCGAGCGGAGTCGCGCCTCCAATGATGAGCTTGTTCATCGTCAATTCCCTGTTGCCGCCGGCACGGGCGCCGGCGCGGTGAGCCGGGCCAGACGGGCCTCGGCGTCGTGATATTGGGCGAGCGCGTCGACCGCGGCGCGGCGCGTGTCGAGCAGGGTCCGCTCGGCATCGAGCAGCACAATCTGGTCGAACTTGCCCTCGCCATAGCCGAGGCGCGCGATGCGCGCGGATTCGGTCGCGGCGGCGAGCGCGGGTCCCGATGCGCGCACTGCGGCCGCCGCGCGATCGCGGTCGGCGCGCGCTGCGGTGATCGCCTGCTCCGCCTCGAAC